>ENA-OROK01002554-OROK01002554.1-human-gut-metagenome-genome-assembly--contig:-NODE-2554-length-15434-cov-4.280968_pt1 | contig 15434 bp, 14 predicted proteins | sample MGYA00242127_ERZ509046 | MGnify/ENA primary metagenome ERZ509046 (study PRJEB26280, sample SAMEA2338728) | human gut metagenome | biome: human gut; feature: human-associated habitat; material: faeces... | reverse complement strand
ATATTTTGCTGTTGCTTTTGCTCTAGTATAACTGCTTGACCATATAATATCTAAATTTTTCAGTTCTTCATTTTCACTTAACTTTTTTGCTTGTGCTTCTCCTTCTACTGATAATATTTCTTTTTCATTAATTATTTGTAAATCTTCACTTGTATTTCTAATGCCATTCTCATCAATAGTTTCAGCATGTCTAATCAAATATATTATTGTATATTTCATTTATTTAAGTCTCCTTCTTTTATATTTTTACATATAACTTCCTATTCTTTGCAAACAATTTTGTTTTTATATTTATGTTTACTTATTTTTTAGAATATTTTAAGACTTTCTGTAAAAACTAATTATTATCCAAGTCTTGTTTGTTTTGTTGTTGTAATTCAAAAATTGTTTTTTGATTTTCTATTTCTGCTCTAAGTTCTTCTTCAGTAGGTAAATATAATTTATATTTTGAAGCAAAAAGTTGCTCATTTCCTTTTAGAACAGAATATTTTGCTATGTCCTCGTCATAATGTTCTGTAATGCGTCCATGAGAGTAGTACTCGAAATTGTCGACTCACTGCGTCGACAATCTCTGGAAAATTTTTATATTATAGGAAAGACTGACACCTCTACAATGTCAGTCAATATTGCTATTATTATTTATTCTTTCCACAACAATTCTTATACTTCTTTCCACTTCCACAAGGACATGGGTCATTACGACCAACTTTAGGGCCTTCATTAACAACAGTTTTGTTAACTTCAGACTTAATTTGTTCTCCATTATCTAAGCTATTAATAGCTTGTAGAGCTGCACCAGTAATCTTAGCCGTCTCTTCTCTCTTAACATCTTCTTGTTTACGTAAATTCATAAGAATTTTTACAACATCATGCTTGATATCAAGAACCATTTCTTCGAACATATCCATACCTTCAATTCTGTATTTAACAACAGGATCTTGTTGTCCATAAGCACGAAGACCAATACCATCTTTTAACTCATCCATAGCATCGATGTGATCCATCCATTTTTGATCAACAACTTTAAGCATAACAACTCTTTCAAGTTCTCTTAGGTCATCATTTCCAATATCTTGTTCTTTTTCTTGATATTTTGCTAAAGCAAGCTCTTGAAGTTTTGCAATTATAACATTTGAATCTTTTGAATTTTCTTTTATAAAATCAACCATTTCAATTCCAAATGTATTTCTGATGTCTGTATCTAATGCTTCAATACTAACTTCTTCTTCGCTAGAGAAGTATGTTAATACAACTTCTTCTGCAAGTGTTTTTATCATATTTAAGATGTTGTCTTTTAAGTTTTCTCCATCAAGCACTTCTCTTCTTTGTTTGTAGATTATTTCTCTTTGTGCATTCATTACATCATCATATTTTAATACATTCTTTCTGATGCTAAAGTTTCTTCCTTCAACTTTCTTTTGAGCTGATTCTACTGCATTACTTATTAGTTTATTTTCAATTGGAACATTTTCGTCCATTCCAATTGTATTATAAACTTTTGTAATCATATCTCCACCAAAGATTTTCATCAAGTCATCATCAAGTCCTATATAGAATTTTGATTCTCCTGGGTCACCTTGACGTCCACTACGTCCACGTAACTGATTGTCAATTCTTCTTGATTCATGTCTTTCTGTACCAATTATTTTTAAACCACCAGCTGCAATTACTTTTTCTTTTTCTTCTTTTATTTCTTCTTCATATTTCTTTTCTAATTTTTGGAATTCTTCTCTTGCTCTTAAAATATCTTGTTCGTCTGTTTCATAATATGTGTTTGATTCTTCAATTAAGTTTTCTGGAACTTTATTTTTCTTCATTTCTTGTTTTGCTAAGAATTCACTATTTCCACCTAACATAATATCAGTACCACGTCCTGCCATGTTTGTAGCTATTGTTACTGCTCCAAATTTTCCGGCTTGTGCTATGATTTCAGCTTCTTTTTCATGGAATTTAGCATTTAATACTTCATGTTTAATTCCTTCTTTTTTAAGAATTCTGCTTAATTTTTCTGATTTTTCTATTGATACTGTACCAACTAGTACTGGTTGTCCTTTTTCATGGCTTTCTTTTATGCTTTGTACTATTGCATTAAATTTAGCTTTTTCATTTTTATATATTACATCATTTTGGTCATTTCTTATCATTGGCTTATTTGTTGGAATTGCTACAACATCTAAGTTATAGATTTCTTCAAATTCTGCCTCTTCTGTCATTGCAGTACCTGTCATACCAGATAATTTGTCATACATTCTGAAATAATTTTGGAATGTAATTGTTGCTAATGTTTTTGATTCATCTGCAATTTTTACTCCTTCTTTTGCTTCTATTGCTTGATGTAATCCATTATTGTATCTTCTTCCATACATGATACGACCTGTAAATTCGTCTACAATCAATACTTCTCCATCTTTTACGATATAGTCAATATCTCTTTTCATTACTCCATGTGCACGTAATGCTTGATTTACATGATGTACTAGTGTTGAGTTTTCTATATCATTAAAGTTTTCTAGTCTGAATTCTTCTTCTGCTTTTTTTATACCTTTTTGTGTTAATGATGCTGATTTTGCTTTTAAATCTACAATGTAATCATATTTTTCATTATCTTCTGCTTGATTTTCATCTTTTACATCTTCCTCTATAATTACTTTTGGTGTTAATCTTTTTACAAAATCATTTGCCTTTTTATATAAGTCTGAAGATTGATTTGCTCTACCTGAAATAATAAGTGGTGTTCTAGCTTCATCAATTAAAATACTATCAATCTCATCTACGATTGCATAGTTTAATCCTCTTTGTACTAATTGATTTTTGTAAATTACCATGTTATCTCTTAAGTAATCAAATCCAAATTCATTGTTTGTTCCATATGTTATATCACATGCATATGCTTCTTGTTTTTGTTTTGGCTCCATTCCTGCTATTACAAGCCCTACTGATAGTCCTAAGAATTTATATAATTTTCCCATCCACTCGCTATCTCTTTTAGCAAGATAATCATTTACTGTAATTACATGTACTCCTTTTCCTGTTAGTGCATTAAGATATACTGGAAGTGTTGCTACAAGTGTTTTTCCTTCACCTGTCTTCATTTCTGCAATTCTTCCTTGGTGTAGTATAATTCCACCTATTAATTGCACATCAAAATGTCTCATTCCTAATACTCTTTTTGCTGCTTCTCTTACTACTGCAAATGCTTCTGGTAAAATATCATCTAGTGTTTTTCCTTCTTCTAATTGTTTTTTGAATTCATTTGTTTTATTTTTTAATTGTTCATCTGTTAGTTTTGATATCTCTTCCTCTAGTCCATTTATTTTATCAACTATTGGCATTACTCTTTTTACTTCTTTTTCACTATAGCTTTTAAATATCTTTCTGAATATTCCCATGTTTTTCTCATTTCCCTTCTTACTATTTCTCAACTTGTTATAATATATCATGATTATATTGACTTTTCAAGTATTTTATAGAAATTTTTGTGAATAGAGTTTTGAGCATTATGAAAGAGGCCTCCAACTTGGAAGCCCCTACTCTGATTTTATGGTTACTTCAAAATGTAACGTGTATTGTCTTCTTCGATTCCATCCAGCAAAACTACATCACTGTACTTTCCTGGATTTGCCATCACCTCATGCATAATGTCATCAAAGACATATGTCACTACTTTTGAAAGTCCTCGTGCACCTGTCGTGCTATTTTCTTTCTTTACTTTTTTTACGATTGCTTTAATTATTCCCTGGTCATAATGAGTTGTGATTCCATCTTTGATTTGCAGACTTCCAACGAATTTTTTTAACTTGGAATTTTTAGAATTTAACAAGATATCTTCTAATACATCTTCACTTAAGTCATTCAGCTGAATGATCAAGTCAATTCTTCCTACAAACTCTCGTTCGAGCCCATATTCAGCTAAATCTTCCTCATTTACCATTTTTTCTTCTTCAATCTGTTTTTCAGATTTTGTTTCAGTTGCAAATCCAATTGCAGACTTATTTTTAAGTCTTTTCTTAATGATTTCATCAATTCCAGAAAAGGCCCCTGCAAAGTAAAACATGACTTGCTCAGTATTAAAGTATACCATTTCATCTCCATCTTTTCTTCGAAGGATAATGGGGATAACCTTTCCTTCAACCAGTTTAAGCAACTGGTCCTGAACACCTTTTCCCGAAACATCTCGCTGCGTTGTATCCTGGCTTTTAGCTTTTTTGTCAATCTCATCAATTATTACAATGCCATTTTCTGCCCTTTTTACATCATAGTTTGCAGCAGCTAACAGCTTTACAACAATGTCTGAAACGCTTGAGCCTTGATAAGCCTCTTCTGTATAATCATTTGCATCAATGGTTATACATGCCTTTCCTGTTTTCTTTGCTAACTGTTTCAAAATTTCAGTTTTACCTGTACCACTTTTTCCAACAATCAAAACATTTGACTTGATCTTGTATCTGCTGGCTTTGTACTCTGCATTTACAATCTGCCGTACCTGCTTGTCCTGCCCTTTCACTGTTTCCATAATGAATTTTTCCGTTTCAGTAACAGTGGGGTTTTTAACGACTTTTCCTTTGATTCTTGGATTTCTCTTGGTATCGGCTGTTGCAAGTTCATTTTTACCTTTTTTGAAGAATCTAAATTTAATCATAGCAAATTTCCTCCTTTTATCTAGGATGTGAAATTTTTCGTTTACAAGCTACTTTTTTTCTTTCAGTTCTAGTCTTTGAAACTTTTTTGAGTTTTTTTACTTTTTTGCTGTTTGTGTTTTTTCTTGTTTTAGTATTACTATAAAGCTTTGCACCCATGGCTTTCATATAACCATAACTTGCTACTTTAAAAGTATGTTGTCCAAGAATTTCCACTCTTTCAGCAACTTCTGCATCTTCAACTCTTGAAGCAAATTTTTCCTTAGTCTCTTTTTCACCATGGTTGATTAATACTAATTTCAAATTTTTGAATTTTGAAAGCAGTGCAATCAGCTCATTTGCCTTAGCATGTGATGAAAATTGACTAGTTGAAAAAATCTGTGCCTTGATTTTAAGTTCCATTCCCATGACCATAACTCTTTCTTCATCAACGTTATCCATTAATTTTCTTCCTAATGTTCCTTCACTACAATAACTGGTTAAATAAATTGTCCAGTTTTTTCTAGTAATAACAGTAGGTAAGTACAGCTGTGCTGGTCCATGATCAAGCATTCCAGAAGTAGTTAAAATGATTTTTTGTGTATTTGTCATCATTATTCCTACTCTGTTGTCTTTGTTTACCAATCGAAAATTCTTCGGAAGAAACTCCAATTTTTCCTCATCAATATCAAGTAATTTGCTTCTGTACATATATGTGTACTGATGAGCCAAATCACCATCCAGGTAAATTGGAATGCTTCCATCAATTCTCCCATCTTCTTGCATATTTTTCAGAATATACAGAATTTCCTGTGCTCTTCCCTGTGCAAGAACTGGAATAAAAAGACTTCTTCTTTCTTTTAGAAGCTTCTCTACATCTCTTTCAAAGTTGTATTCAATTTCGCTTGTTTCTGTGTCTCCATATGTTGATTCAATTACAACATTCATTGGAAGTCCATAAACCCAAGTTGGCATCTCTTTAACTTCTTTAAAAGTATTGTATGGCTTGTAATCTCCTGTAAAAAGAATGTTTATGTCTTTTTCTCCTGGATAACTGAGCTGTGTCAAAATCATTGATGCACCGACAATATGCCCATTGTCAAAGAACGTGACTTTGACGTTCTGGTTTACCTGAATGCTTTCGCCAATTTCACAAGGCTCTATGCACTCAAAAACCCGTTCAAGGTCTTCTTCGTCGTAGAGTGGTTTCTGCTTCCATCTTTGCGCTTCCTCTTTCATAATCTGATATGAATTGCTAAGCGATATTTTCATGAGCTTAGCTGTTGCCTTGGTTGCAAATATCTTGCCATAAAAGCCATTTTTACAAAGCAAAGGTAATTTGCCAACATGGTCAGCATGATTGTGTGTGATTAACACAAACTCAATCTTTTCACATGAAAACGGAAAACCATTCTGGTTAAGGTAATTGTATTCTCTTTCTTGAAAGAGTCCACAATCAACTAAGAAATTGCATTTCCGTACACCGGAAGTTGTTACACTAACTGATAGTGCTGAACCAGTTACTTCCGGATTTAATGCTGTGACATAAGCAAAATGTCTTTCTTTTGAACCCATAAAATCACTCCTTAAATAATTATTTTAAGTTTGTTACTGTTTTCTGCAAATATTATATATTATTTCTTTACATAAATCAATATTTAATGTAAATTTTTATACTTTTTTGTTATTTTTATGACATTTTAAAAAATTCCACTTGTTGGTACATACTCATTACTTGGTGGCATTACACAAGAATCTTCTGGCTGATTCGTTTCTTCTATTTCTGTAATTTTTATAAATGGTATTTGTTCATTATGATATTTTCCCATTTCAATATTTCCAGTTATATTAACCCATGTTCCATCTTTAAAGTTCTTTACGTCTTTGCTTTCACACAAAAAGCCAACAACTACAGCTTGAGTTTTGCTTTCATTTATAAACATATCTCTTGCAATAACAAATTGTTCTTCTTTAAAATCTATAACTCTATATATGTACCCTGTAAAATTTATTTTCATTCCTATATAAGAATCTGGATTATCATGCACTGCCTTTAGAATGTTAGTATAATTTTCTGTTTTTATTTCTGTAATATCTTGTTTCTCTATTTTGTCATTTATCAAAAACTTTCCACTAGTAAAAAATATTTTATATATGCTAAAGCCAAATACAACTGCCATAAATATAGATAAAATCACAATTATTATCTTTAGTGCTAATCCACCATTTACTTTTAAATTATATATAAACATAAAAAGCCCTCCACTTATTTTTTATAAGTTTATGAGCTTATTTTTTATTTATGCACATCTCAAAAGAATCTGTTTGATATTCCATCTTCTAATACATTTGCAAAAACACTTTTTAAAATTATTAAAACTATTGGTCCAACCAGCATCCCCATTACACCAATTACTTTAAATCCTGTATACATTGCAATTAAAGTAAATATTGGATGTATTCCTATTTTTCCACTTACAATTTTAGGTTCTAAAAATTGTCTTACAATAGACATTATTAACCACAAGGATAAAATTGAAATTCCTAATTGAATATCACCATTTAATGCTTCCACTACGGCCCAAGGAGCCATAACCGAACCAGAGCCTAAAATAGGCAATGCATCTACAAATCCTATTCCTAGTGCTATTAAAAGTGGATATTTAACATTCATTCCTACAAATTTTAATATATATAATCCTACTAAAGATATTACAAATGATACTAATATCAATATTGCTTCTGCTTTTAGATATCCACCTAATTTTCTAGTTATCTCTTTTACGTGTATTCCTATCTTTTGCACCCATTTTTTAGGCATATGATGTTCCATAAAATCCAATATATATATCCTATCTGTACATACAAAATATACTGATAAAATTGTAATTATAACATATATGGTAATAGTCGGAAGAGATGTAATTAATGAAAGTAATTTTGTCAAGAAACTTGTCACCCATTCTGAAACTTTTAACAATATTTCTTGAGATGCTTCTTGTGCTAAATTTAATGCTGTATTTGATATTTTGATTTTAGTAATACTCATCTTCCCTATTGTATCTTGAATTTGTGTATATGCTTTGTCTATATATAAATTTAATGTTTGTAAAAGATTTGTTGATTCAGAAATTAATGAAATTATTCCCCATGCAACGCTTCCTATTATTATGGTAAATACTATTATAAAAATTATTATTGAACTCATTTTCCTTGAAAGCCTTGTTTTTTTCATTAAATATTTTATTGCAGGTTCTACCATTAAAGAAATTATAAATGCTACTAAAAATGGCATGTAAAACACTGCCATTTTTACTCCTATGTATACCCCAAATACTATTAGGGCTATATTTAAAACTCTTTTTATAATTTTATAAATATAATTCAAATCCTCTGCCATATGCCCTCTTTTCTATGTAGTTTGTTGATAATATAAACTCAAAAAATAAAGTTTACATTATCAACAATTTGTTATCTATTATTTTTAGTTTGTCCACCACAACCACAAATATCTTCAACAGTATTGCAAAAATGGTCTTCGCCAGTTTCTTCATTGTAATGAGCTAAATCGCCAAGTGTTAAAATTCCTATAACTTTATCATTATCAACAACAGGAATTCTTCTTATTTGGTTTTGTGCCATTTTGTTTTCTGCTGTATGAACATCATCATTTTCATTACAAGTGCAAACATTACATGTCATTATTTCACTTGCTGGTGTATTTTTCGCATCTTTATCACATGCTACTGTACGCAATATTATATCTCTATCTGTAATCAATCCTACAAGACAGTTGTTATTATCACATACCGGTACACAACCAATATGATTCTGTTCCATTAATTTTGCAACATCATTTATTTTTGTTTCTGGTTTTACACAACAAACATCGCCACACATACAATCTTTAACCTTCATACTAAACTCCTTTTTATTTTTTTGAATTAATATTAATTCTTTATATATTTTAGTCAAAAATAAAAAAGATTATTCTTATTTTTTGATTTTTTATAATACTATGATTTTCTTTACTTATCAAGAAAAAAATGTTATTATATTTACGAAGGAGAGATTTAATGATAGATTTACATATGCATACAACTTATTCAGATGGCACTGAAAGTTGTACTACGGTTTTAAAAAAATGCCAAGAAAAAAATTTAAATTATATTTCAATAACAGACCACAACACAGCGTTAGTTTACAAAGAATTAGAAAAACTTGATGTTAAATCACTTTTTAGTGGAAAAATTATTCCAGGAATTGAGCTTAACACAAAAGCACTAAATATCCCAATTGAAATTTTAGGGTATGGAATTGATTACCAAAAAATGAATGAACTTGTAAAAGATGTTTATATTCCTGCAACTGAAAGAAATAAAATAGAAGTTAAAAGATTATATGATAAATGTATTCTAGCAGGAATTATTCTTGATAAAAATTGTTTAGATAACTATAAGTCAGAAATGTTCGCTTCTGTTTTTTTTCACAACGAAATTACAAAACACGAAGAAAATAAAAATATATTATCAGAAGAAGCTTGGAACTCTAGCAAAATCTTTTACAGGCTATATATGTCTGACCCTAAAACACCTTTATATGTTGAAATGGATGATTTTGTCCCGGATTTTGAAACAGCAAGCAACTTAGTTCGTAAAGCTGGTGGATTAGTATTCATCCCTCATATTTTTGAATATAAACAAAATGCAGAACCAATTTTAAATTATATTTTAGATAACTTTGATATTGATGGAATCGAATGTTATTATACAACATTCACACCTGAACAACATGATAAACTTATAAAACTTTGTAGTGAACGTAATTTATTCATTTCTGGTGGCAGTGATTTTCATGGTAAAATCAAACCAGATGTTGATATTGGTGTTGGCTATGGTAATATGCAAATACCTGATAATATTATTGAATCTTGGTTAAATAATATTAGAATTCTTCTAAAATAAAACACATAATTTAAACATTAAATTATACCAAAAAAGATGAAGTAGAAAACATTTAAAATTTTCTACTCCAACTATTGATATAGGGTCTTTCTTTTTATTTTTTTATTACTATAACTGGAACTTCCATCTCTTCTTTAGTTAAACCACAATGCGTGGATTTTTTTACTGATTTTCCAGGAGCCAACTGAGTTTCTAATACTATAATACTATCACTAATAGATACTGCAACATAATCTCCTAAAAAGTCTTCAATTTTTTTATGTTTTTCTCCAAAACCTAACATATTTTTTTTCAAAAATTCTTCCCTTGTCATAAGCCAAAATTCACTTTCGAATTTTTCATTAAACTTTTTTACAAATTTTTCTTTCATATTTGGTTTTATCCAAAATGTTAAACATCTAGATTCTAGTGCTGGTGGCATTATAAAACATTCTTGTAAATCAGGATAATCTAATATACTATATGATTTTTCTATGTTTTTATGTCCATGGTCTGCTGATATTATTACAATTGTATCATCTGGTAATTTATTACACATTTCACTTATTTTTTGCTCTGCTTCTTTTATAAAATCAGTTGCTTCTTTAGAATCAGTTCCATATTTATGTAGCAGTCCATCAGGATTATCACTGTATGCCATTATAAATTTTTTTTCTGGATTCTCAACTAGTGTTTCTATATTATCTATTATTTCATCAATTGTATCTGCTTTTATTGTTCTCTTTGATCTTCTATCAGAATATGATGGCATTATTTCATATGCTTTTATTTTAGCAAATTCTTCTATTTGTTGAAAAACAGTTTTATAATTCATAATTGTTTCAAATACATTCTCTCTTGCATCTTTTAGTGAATCATGTTTATATGATTCTATATGTGCCAGCATATCTACCGCTCTACCATATTCCTTAAAATATTGTGACCATGCAATCCATCCAGTTTCATATGGTGGTTTTCCTGCATAATATGTTGTTAATGCAGCTGTTGTTGTTGATGGATATACTGATGTAACCTTTTCAACCTCATGTTTTTTGAAAAAACCATTTGGTGAAATAGGTGTCAATATATGTTCTCCCATTCCATCTAAAATTATTAATACAACATTTCTATATTTCTTTTTTAGTATATTATCTAAGCTTTCTAAGCTTTTATGTTTTGTTTCTACATTATAGTACTTTAAGATTGATGTTATTGTATTTAATATACTATGTTCATAATTGGGTAATACTATATTGGGCATATTTTCCTCCTTACTTTTCATATTATTATACTCTAATTTCCTTTACTTATCAAGAAAAAATTGAAATTTTAGGATATGAATTAGACATATAAAACTTTGAAATAAATGTAATTTATTTCCAGATACAAATACATGTGATATTATAATCGAATGTTTATTTAATTATATAAGAATTTTTACAAAATAAAAACAACTAAAAGTTACACACCAAATGTATATAACTTTTAATTGTTTCGATTTTTATAATAATTTCTGTGAAGCTAAAGCAAATTCTGTTGCCTGAGCAATAGACTCTGCTCTAGAATAATCAGCACCAAGCAAATCTTCTGCACAAGTTATTCCTTTTTTCCTAAGATAGTCATCAAGATCAACATTTTTAATAATCTCTATGTCTTCTGATGGAATCTGCCATCCAGAGCTTTTGCTCCAAAGATATCTTTGTTTTTGGAAATCAAATATGCAAATTACTTGCACATTAAAATACTTTCCAAAAAGTTCTTCGATACCAGCTTCACAACTGATAAAAAAATCTGCCTTCTCTGATTTTTCAATTAGAGTATTTACTCTATTGAAAGCACCTTCATAAGTTTCTTCATTAAATGGTTGCTCTGAAACTCCAGAATCTACCTTTTTGTGAAAAAACTCTATTTTATCTTCTTCAATTTTGAAAAACCGAGAAAATGCACTCTTGATTCCTTTGATTTTCTCTTTAGAATCTGTTGCAATTGCTACTTTCATGGTATTTACCTCCTTTGTATTTATACATATATTATAACATATTTTAGAAATTTTTTCAATATTTATTTACCATCATAATAATCAAATCCACCACGAGTAAGTTCTTTATTAGGAACAAATCTTGTTCTTTTTTCATCAAATTCTTTTTCATCAAATGGTCGTATTCTTGCCTCTTCTCCGTCAATCAAATATTTTTTACCATCTATATTAACAACAACACATCTTATATATCTAGTTGATTCTCTATTTTGGCCATCTATTTTTTTCCATATTTTTTCTCTATTTTCTTTACCAATACTAATATCTATTATCTCTTTCATATATTCAAATATTCCTTGTGAATCTAGTCCATCTTCTTTTAATATTTCAACAGCTTTCTTTAAAAAGGAAACTTCTTCACTTTCTTTTTCTTCATCTTTTATTTCTGACTCAGCTGTTTCTGCAATTTTATTTTCTATTCTCTTTATTGCAAATTCATTTCTTCCTTCATTAAATTTGTCAAGAACATTTTTAAATTTATCCTTATCATCTTCTAAAATTGTAATTCCCTCTAGTGTTAATCCTGTTTTTAATCTTGTAAGATCTTTTATCCTAAAAAAGTCATCCAAATCAATAGCTAAACTATAATCGTTGGAAGTAAGTCCTACAAAATAATGTGTAAGATTCTTATTCCACAATATACAATAATTGTAATTTTCGTCATTTTTAAATAATTCATTTAATGATTCAACTAAGTACCTTGATAATTCAAAACATATTCTTCTATTATGTTTTTCTCTATTTTTTTCCCACTCTTTATCAACATTTCTTCCATACCAATCAGGAAGACTGAATATATCATCATCAACTTTTTGAATATATGATATTAAATTATCATCATATACATAGTCATGGCATAATTTTTCATAAACTGATAATATTTTTTCCTCATTGCTTAATTCTTTATTCATCGCTAATTTATCGACATATTCTTTAAGTTCACTTGATATATTCCAATCAGCCTTGTCATATACCATATCTTCCCCTAAATACTTTCCGTATTTTTTCTCTAATTTTGGGTCCAAAACGATTGTATGCTTACTTCTAAAAAACATGTTTACTAATTCATTTAATCTTATAATTTTTTCTATATTTATACTCATACAATTTCTCCTTGCTTTTCTTTTATCCACCATAATATGGATATATATTTTCTGCTGAATTGAAGACAAAAACGTTTTTATCTAAGTCTCCTTTTTCTATTTGAATTATAACTTGTTCAATACTATCTATTAAATATGTTTTACCATCAAATTCAAAAATTATGCATCTTTCATATCTTTTTTCTGGTGCTATCTTATCTTCTTTCCAGATTTTTTCTATCTTAATTCCTTCATTTTCCACTATGGCTCTTATATATTCAAAAAATCCTTGTGCATCAATATTTCTATTTTTTAAAATTTGTGCAACATTATTAAAATATTCAATAAGACTCTTGTTCTTTAAATTTCTCTTTGCCTCTTCAATCTCTGCAAGTTCTTCTCTTTTCCCTTCATTAAATTTATCAACTGCTTGTTTAAATTTTCCTGATTCATCTCTAAGTATCTTTATTCCTTTAATTGTTAATCCAAATTTAACTCTTGTAAGATCCTTTATGCTATTAAAATCATCTAAATCTAAAATGACACTGTATTCATCTCCTGTTAATCCTACAACATAATGTAAATTTTCCTTATCTCCAAGCATAAATGCTTCTAATTTATCATTTCCATCTAATAACACATTTATTGCCTTAGCATAAAATCTTGCAAATTCATAGCATATTCTTCTATTATGTTTTTGCCTTTTTTCAATCCAGTCTTTTCCAACAATTCTTCCATACCAATCTACTGCTATATATTTTATATTATTTATATCACTATCATCTCTTTTGAAAAAATACAACACATTAGCATCATATACATAGTTTAAACATATATATTTATATACTTCTAAAATCTTTTCTTCAAAACTCATTGAACTTTCTTTTAATAATCTTTCTACCAGTTTACTAATTCCTTCTTCCATTTCCCATTTTACTTGGTCATATTCTATCCAATCTTCTTGAATATCTCTATTAGGTTCTAATATTATTTTATAATCTCCCTCTAATACTTGATTTACTTCATCATAAAATTTATATATATATTTATCTCTCATTTTTCTCATATTCCTCCATTTTATTTTTTCTTTTTAAATAAATCATTTCGCCCGATACACTTTATATTTCACAATTACACTCTCATCATCATCTTTTATTTTTCCTCTATTTAATAAATCATAATACACATCTTGATTTATTAACTTTTTATATACTTCTTCTAGTAATTCTTTTTTTACTCCTATTGTTTGTAAAATTTTATATGCTTTTTCTTTATTAATTCTAAAGAAAAGAGTTTCATCTTTTAAATATTCTTGAATTTTTTGATTTAATGAATAATCCTCTTTTTTATCCTTTAAAACTTCAATTTTAGCTCTATTCATCACCTCAATAACTTTGAATTCATTCATCTTCCATGTGCCTCCTTTTATATGGAAATATAAATATATATTATATTATACCACATAGAATCTCTATTTGACAATAAAATCCTTTACTTTTCTTTGTTTACCTGATAAAATATATCTATATTGTAAAATTAAAGGAGGATTTTATGGAATCAAAAGAATTAATCTTAATATTAGACTTTGGAGGCCAATACAATCAATTAATCGCTCGTAGAGTAAGAGAATGTAATGTATACTCAGAAGTTGTACCATTTAATATTTCAATAGAAAAAATAAAAGAAAAACCAGATGTAATAATAGATTTTTCTAATCCTAGTGCTACATTTAATATTTTAAAATATGCAAAGGAAAATATAATACCAATAGTAATAGCAACAACAGGATTTAATGATAGTGAGACAAAAATAATAAATGAAGAATATGCAAAATTAATTCCTATTTTCAAATCAAACAATATGTCTTATGAGATTAGTTTAATGAGTGAAATTATATCAAATTTAGCAACTAAACTTAAAGAGGCAGATATTGAAATAATAGAAACACATCATAGGAATAAAATAGATAGTCCAAGTGGAACAGCATTAATGCTTGCTGATTCTATAAATGAGACATTAGGAAACAAGTTAGAATATGTATATGATAGACATGATAAGAAAAATAAACGTAGTAATACTGAAATAGGAATTCATTCCGTTAGAGGAGGAACAGAAGTCGGAAAGCACAGCGTAATATTTTTTAGTGAGGATGAAAGCTTAGAAATAACACACAATGTAACATCAAGAAGAATATTTGCAAGAGGTGCTTTAAAGGCGGCTAAATATATTATTAATAAAAAATCAGGAATGTATAATATGAAAGATTTATTAAAGGAAGAAGAAAAATATGTACCCCAAAAAACAGCTTAATATCGCTCATCCGTGGCTCGGGTTCATTGAGCCGTTCCGGATACTTAAAGGAATATCTTTTATCGGAACATATCAGGCATCCGTACATATGATCGACACCGGTGACGGGCTGGTTATACTCGATACCGGATATCTCAAAACCTTTTATACCGTGGTAAACGGTATATATCAGCTCGGCTATACGCCCAAAGATATCAAATATGTACTGCTGACACACTGGCACGGCGACCACACCGAAGGAGTAATGCCCTTACTTTCACTGGCTCCCAACACCAAGACTGTCATCGGCATCCGTGACGACCGGGAAGTTATTCAAAGAAATTACTTCAATCCCGACATCGTGGTGAAGGATGGGGATACACTCACATGCGGTAAGGTTACCTTCCGTTTCGTTGAGACTCCGGGACATACCGTCGGAACCGTTTCGGTGTTTTTTGATTATGAG
>ENA-OROK01002549-OROK01002549.1-human-gut-metagenome-genome-assembly--contig:-NODE-2549-length-15479-cov-36.202671_pt1 | contig 15479 bp, 20 predicted proteins | sample MGYA00242127_ERZ509046 | MGnify/ENA primary metagenome ERZ509046 (study PRJEB26280, sample SAMEA2338728) | human gut metagenome | biome: human gut; feature: human-associated habitat; material: faeces... | reverse complement strand
GTAGACGGACACCATTAGTCCGCCTAGCACGAACACTTGTTCGATGTGGATAACTCGTACACGAACAAAAGTTCTGGTTGACAATTTTATATAGTAGGTTTAAAATGGATTATAGATAGGAATAGACTATCAGAAAGAGAGGAAATAAGAATGGTAATTAACGTACACGCGGGTCACAATCCGCACGGAAAAGTAGCTTGCGGTGCAGTAGGCTTAATTTCTGAATCACTCGAAAACAGGCGTGTAAAAGACTTAGTAATTGATGAACTCCGGCGCATGGGTCACACCGTTTATGACTGTACAGTTGAAAACGGGCTTACACAGTCTGATGTGCTGACTAAGATTGTAAAGAAGTCAAATGCGCACACGGTTGATCTTGATTTGTCAATACACTTTAATGCATCAAGTTCTGCGACGGCTAATGGAGCGGAAGTATGGGTGTATAATGATAAATCAAAAGCCGTGGATAAAGCTAACGACATTTTAAATGCAATTTGTTCGCTTGGATTTAAGAATCGCGGAATTAAAAAGTCTGAAAAGTTGTACTTTTTGCGTAAGACGAAAGCTCCCGCCGCAATTATCGAATGTTGCTTTGTAGGCTCTGAAAAAGATGTATCATTATATAACGTTGAAGAAATGGCGGCGGCTATTGTTTACGGGATCACTGGTACAAGGTGTATAGCTACTGATGAATCGGAAAAAACATTGCAGAAAGATGAAGAGGACGTTTCAGAAGTTATAGGTGTCGGCAAGTTTTACCGTGTATGCGTATTAGATCAGAAAGGCGCTTTTCACAATGCGCAAAATGCCGCAAATTTGAAAGACGCACTTGAGAAAAGCGGTTACAATGTACTGATTACAGAATCATAAGGAGAAAAATGAACAAAAAGAAAATTATTGCAATAGCTAAAAAAGTATGTGAAAAATGGTATGGTGTCCTTGTGGACACCGTGGCAATGTATAGTGATGGCTCAAGCGCTATAGTATTTGCCGTCGACACAGAAGTTACAATACAATTTGTTACAGTAGAGGTAAACAAAAAAGAGAATGTAAACGACATTATAGAGAAAGCAAATACACGCATAGCATTTACTATATGCGCGGAAAGGATAAGGCATGTATAACAAAGATTATCTCTTATCTTTGCGCGGAAAACAGCGGCGCGAGATGTACAAGCAACTTGTGCCGCTTGCAAATAAGCAAAAAGAGCGAATTGAAAAGCAAGGCTTGGAGAAAGAAAGTGTGCTAAATGTACTACATAAGCGGACTAACTGGGATATAGATAAGTACAATTCACGCGCTTATCTTAAGTTGGTTCGATTTGTTACAGCGCGCTCTCATACTTTAACTGGGATAAAGGAAATAAGGCAGGAACGTACGCAAGCATTACGCGATATGGGAATATCTGAAAATCTGTTAAATGAAGCAGATTTTTATACCTTTTTGCATAGTCAAGAATACAAAAGTTTAAAAATGCGCAACCCATCGGAGGATATTATCGAAATTTATGATTTACTTTTTTCGCAGGGTAAGTCACATACAGAAATACAACAAGAATTGCAAGAATATTCTAGCGCTACACATGTTTATGTAAAGGGGAGGGCTTTATGGTAATATCTGTAGAGCAGACTAAAAATGGAAAAGAAAGGATTGAAACTAAAGAAACAGTGTATTCTGTAGCGTCATACCCATATGACGCTACAGCTTTAGATTGTACTACAGTACGGAAAAAAGGGCGAAACGGACTTACATATATAGCGCGTCCGGCAACGTTTGACATAGAAAGTACAACTATAGACGGCGAAAAACCAGAAGCATTTATGTATCATTGGCAGTTTTGCTTGAATGGTAAAGTCTGTTTTGGGCGAACTTGGGAAGAATGGATAAATTTTATGCATAAGCTAGGAATTACTTTGGAATTGGACGCTAAAAAAGTGTTAGTAATATATGTCCATAATTTAGCTTATGAATTTATGTTTATAAAGGATTTTTTGCATATAGAATCACTTTTTGCGAGAGAAGCGCACAAGGTTATTAAAGTTTTAGCTTGCTTGGGTAATGATTACGGGAAAAGTATAAATAAAGTTGGGAATGTTTCACGTGAAACATTTCTTCTTCCCTTTTTTGAATTTAGGTGCAGTTATTTTTTATCAAATATGTCTTTATCTAAATTTTGCGAAAATAGCAAATTTTGCACACACTATAAATTAGTAGACACTTATGATTATAGAAAAATACGGACACCGTCGACGCTGATGACGGAGGAAGAATTAGCGTATTGTTATAACGATGTAAAAGGTTTAGAAGAGTGCATTTTGTCAAAATTAGATGACGAGTGTGACACGTTAGCTACCATACCTTTAACATCGACAGGCTACGTGCGGCGAGAAATGCGTGCAGAGTGTCGAAAATATCCAGAATATCGCGAACTTTTTGAAACACTTATGCCTACTGCACAAATTTATACGTTATTGCGTCAAGCGTTTCGTGGAGGCAATACTCATGCGTCAAGGTACTATGCAGATGCTGTCATAGAGGGAGTTTACAGCAAAGATAGAGTGTCTAGTTATCCGGGATGTATTGTATCTGATTTATACCCAATGACACCATTTATAGTGTACGAACCTAAGTCTTACGCACAACTTATAGCGGATTGTGGAAAAAAGAAAAATGCTATAATAATGCGTATAACTTTATTTGATTTAGATGTGCACGATGATGTGACCGTGCCATATATTGATTTTGCGCACTGTATAGCCTACAGTAAAAATTATGTAAATGATAACGGACGAGTGTTATCAGCCGATTGGATAACATATGCTTGTACAGAGTTGGACTTTTTAATCATAAATAATCAATATAGCTACGATACTACGCGCCTAGAATGGCTAGAGGGCTACAAGGCAGAGAAAGACTACTTGCCTAAACCCATAGTTGACACAGCTCTTTCTTATTATGATAAGAAAACACAATTAAAAGATGTGAGCGGAAAAGAATATGAGTATGCAAAAAGCAAAAATAAGGCTAATTCCGTTTTTGGTGTTATGGTTACAGATATATGTCAAGGCGAAATAGAATATATAGATGGCGTGTGGTCTAAGATTATGCCGGATAAGGAAAGCGCTATAGCGTCTTATGCCGCAAGCAAAAACTCTTTTTTGCTATATCAATGGGGAGTTTATATTACAGCAAATGCACGCTATGAACTGCAATGTATGATTGATGCTTGCGGCTATGATTTTGTGTACGCAGACACGGACAGTGTAAAATTTATTGGTAAAAAACATTTAAAATCTTTTGACGACAGAAATAATTATTTATTATCCAAAAAACAAAAGTACAGAAATTATAGTGATCGTTTAAACGATGATGGCACAACAACGCGGTACACGCTCGGAGTATGGGATGATGACGGATTTTACAAAAAGTTTAAAACTTTAGGTGCTAAAAAATACGCGTATATATCTGATGACAAAAATAAAAAAACTGGGGAGATAAAAAAGGATGTTTTGCATGTTACAGTGTCCGGTCTATCCAAGGATAAAGGCGCGGCAGAACTTGCGCGTGGAAATGGCTTAGCTGATTTTAAAATTGGCAAAATATTTACGGATTCGGGGCGCACAGTGTCATACTTTAATGAGAGTAACGTGCATACTATAAAAGTGGTAGATTGCTATGGAAAAGAATGTGAGTTTACAACAGCGTCTAACATAGCCATCGTAGATACTACATATACATTAGGAATATCAGATGAATATGCGGCAGTTTTAGGATCGTGTATAAATTTTTCTGAATAATTTTAAAAATAATACTTGCAAAATAAAGAAGTAAGCGTATAATAAATAATGTAAAGAAGAAGTAACCAAACAGGAAGAGAGGACAACAGTATGAAAATAAGCAAGGATGAAGCAGTGTACGCAGTGCTAAAGATGGTACTAAATGAGGATATTACATTGGATATGCTTTATAATGAAATGTGGCTATACTGTTTATTAACAGGGCTTGGTCTATCGACCCAAGAAGCAATTAGCGCAAAACGCGAGTTAAAAGAAGCAATTCTAAATTGTTTAAAAGAAAATTTAAAAATTTAGAAAAAAACCTCTTGACATTTCTACTAATAAGCGTATAATAGATGATGTAAGGAACACACAAACAATAAAGCAACTAAACAAGAAATGAGGTATATTATGTCTATAACAAAGAAAACAGCGGAAAAATTAGTCAAATCTGCAATGAATAGAAATACTCATTTTATAAATTCTACACATCATTATACTATAGATGAGATAACTACTAAAGGAAATAGAACTTACTATAGAGTAGAACGATATTTAAGGAGAGCAGATTTTCCGGTGCACGAATTAGTAGCATATATAGTAGTAGACAGTCACGAGTGCTATAAATCGGCGAGATATATAAGAAAGTTATAAATTTTGCTTGACATTTCTACAAATAAGCGTATAATAGATAATGTAAGGAACATACAAAACAACCAAACAAGAAAGCGAAGAAACAACATGACATTATATGATTTATTTATAGCGAACGCAGAATGGGATACAGAAACAGAATTAACTATTAGCTATAATCATTTAGGCGATACTAAATGGGATTCTGGACAGGCGTTAGACATGATTTATAAATATAAAAATTTTGAAGTTTTAAGTTTTTATAAAGATTCATTATTTTTAAGAGAGCAAGAAACAACCGAAACGCTCTAACGGGCGTCACGTACAAGGTCTGCAAAACATAGGGAGAAAACAAAATGAATTTTTACAATTTATATATGTTAAATAGCGGTTGGACACCATATTCAAATATAGACATAGCACAAGAAAGTGAGGAAAACAGCAATGGTAAGAATATCAGAAGATACACAGCATAATTTAATAAGAGCGGTAGAGAGATATAGTAACTACTATAAAAACACAACTCACACTTATAACTTTAAAGAAATATACCGTGATACAGATAATACTTTTGTCTTTCACGTCACAAGAATTTCCAATAAAGATCTCGGGCGTTTGGTAGAACCGGAAACAGTTGGATACATTAAATTATATTTAGATAATAAAACAAAAAAGACTGAATTTTTCAGATAAAGCCGAAACGGGAGAAACATTCTCCCGTCACTGAAAAGATAGCTACTTACAGTCTGACGATGGCAAGCTAACAAGTCACGCAGTTTCGCTACATTATTTAAAGAAAGAGAGGAAACAAAAATGGAAAAGGTAATTTCCAGAACCATCCCAAAATCCGTAACATACCAGATTATGACGGTATCGCCAACAGACGGCATTAAAATGGGAGACCTTGTAGAATGGGATCATGAGATTACAACAGCGGCGGAGAGAGACGAGATTTTAGAGTCTTTCGGTATTGCAAAAGGTAATCTGATCGAAGTTGACCGGAAAGAGGAAACCCGCTTCATGCCGCTGTCTACGTTCATCGAGAACTCAATGACGGCAGAGGAATACGACGCTTACAAAGCGTCCAAGAAGTAAAGAATGTAAGCAAGCAACATTCTAAATGTTTCACGTGAAACATGCTTGCAACATTGCACACCAATAATTAAATTCAAATCAGAAAAGGAGAAAAAAAGTTATGTTATACGCAACAGGTAGAGTTTATTCCACATTTTCCAATGATGGCAAGTTTTCCATTATGGTAGAGATCACAGATGAAGCCGCGGCGGCGCTGATCGAAAAAGCTGGTCTTAACACAGAGATTGACTGTCCGGTAAAGATTTCCGATGACGGCACAAAGCTTGTAAAGGCGCACACGCAGTTCAGTTTTCCGGTCTATCTTGACGGTGTTGAACAGAACCCAGACGACGAGACAGCAATTAAGGCGGAAGAAATCGGCGCTGATTCCGAAGTAGAAATTGCGTTCAAGGTTGTTGAGGGCAAGTACAAGGGAAAGAAGTACCAGAGCGCTTACCTCAAGGGAATTGACATTTCCAAGCTTGTTCCTGCAGAACCATACAACCCGTTTAATCGGTAAGATCGGCGTGCAATGCCATTCACGGCATTGCACGGCGTAAGAATGGCATTTATGGCATGTACGGCAAAACCGGCATGGAGCGGCAAGGCTTGCCGTACATGGCATAAAACATAATTTTATATGGTACTATTGCACACACTTCAATTACTAAATTCCTCCTAAATTCCTTACGAAATGTCCTATGTCCGAGTAATTGGAGTGTGTGGAGTAGTACCGGATTGGTTTTTGTGGGCGTAAACCGACGGGAAAAACCGTGCCCCGCGCCGTGGTTGGTGCGAGCCGATACCGCGAAACTCTAAAAACTATCAACGCGGCGGTAATTCTGTTAATTGCTACCGCCGCAGAAAAGAGGAGAAAAATGAGTATTGTAATTGTAATGTTGTTTATTGCGCTTGATTTTATTACCGGAATTGTTATGGCAGTTAAAAACAGTAATTTTAACAGCTCAATCATGCGTGATGGTCTTTTTAACAAGTTTGGCGAGATCGTCATTGTGGCTGTTGGGTTTCTGATTGACTACGGGCAGACGTATCTTGATATGGGATTTAGTGTTCCGGTGCTCGAGAGTATTTGCGTTTATATTATTTTAATGGAAATCGGCAGTATTTTGGAAAATGTCAGCCGGATAAATAAAAGCTTAGTGCCGGAAAAGATTAGAGAAATCTTGGAGAAAGCACCGAAAAAATAAGAAGTGTTTCACGTGAAACATTTCTAGGGACTATCGTCTAACGGTAGGACAACGGATTTGATTCCGTCAATGCGGGTTCGATTCCTGCTAGTCCAGTTTGAGGAGGAAACGTAATGTCTTATTATAATCTTGATAGTATAAAAAATGTCAAAGACTTAGATGACGATGAACCGATTTTAAGAATGATTATCGGAAATCGTAGCGCCGGAAAGACTACAGCGCTTTTAATTGAATCTTTAAAAAATGTGAAGAATGATAAGCAAGTTGTTTTTTTATACAGAACACAGGATGAAATATCGAGCAGTGGAAAAATGTATGAAGATGTACTGGACATTTACCCCGAGTATGGAAAAGTTGTGACTAATAAAAGCATTGTAAAAGGATTAATCAGTGCAATGATGCTACATGATAAAGATGATAACGTTGTGTTACTTGGATATGCGGTATATTTTAACAATACCGATAAACTCAAAAAGTACAGCCCAATGTTTAAAGACGTTAGTTTGATTGTTTTTGATGAATTTGTGCTTGAAAATAATGGATATTTAAAAAATGAGATAACAAAGTTTGAAAGTACGTTGAGAACGATCTGTAGAGGTAAAGGAAAACAGGTGCGAGAAGTACCAACTTATTTAATGGCAAATTATGTAACACTTTTAAATCCGTATTTTATATATTTTGGAATACACAAAAGGTTAAGGGATAACACTAATTTTTTGCGTGGTCATGGATGGGTTGCACAATTTGTTATTAACAAAGATGCACAAAATGCTATGAATGAAAGCAAATTTGCAAAAGTGTTTAAAAATAGCCAGTATCAGAAGAGTAGCGCCGATGGTGTATATCTATGTGATGCAAGCGCTTTTGTGGAAAGTATTAGCGGAAACAGCCGTTATATATTTACGCTAGTTTGTGGAAAAGATAATTATGCGGTCAGAGAATACCCAGAAAAAGGTATTGTGTATATTGACAGAACTGTTGACCAGAGTTGTAAATATCGCTTTACGTTTGACGCGAGCAGTCATAACGCCGATACTTTGATGTTGAGTAGCCATAGTTTTATCTACGACTATCTTAAACGGTCTTATGACTTGGGATTGTTAAGATTTAAAGATCTGAAATGTAAAGATATTGTGCTTGATATACTTAGTGTGAGGTTGATGTGATGGGTAGACGATCTGATTATCGTGATTATGGTTACACTAGAGCAGTTTGGAACGGCTTATATAATTTAATCAACAACGAAATAGGCTTAGCCGCGTTACTTGGTAACTTATGGGCGGAGAGTGGAATTGTGCCTTATAGGTGCGAAAACGATAATAATAGTACAAATTTTTTTAATAGAAGCCGTATTTATACTAACAGTGTAGATAATGGTACTATAACGCGCGAACAATTTATAAACAGCGGTTTAGACGGAGATACAGTGCATAAGGGTTATGGGTTGGCACAATGGACATACTACACGCGTAAGACAGGATATTATGATGCATGGAAAAGCGGTGGATATAGTAGTATAGGTAGCATTGAATTAGCGCTTTATTATTTAAGTTACGAACTAGAAACATCATTTTCGAGCACTCTTGAGGTTTTACGAAATGCTACAGATATGCGCACAGCGAGCACATATGTGCTTAAAAACTTTGAAAATCCAACCTTGCAGGGGCAAGATGTCCAAGATTATCGTTTTGCTTGTAGTATGGATGTTTACGACGATATGCATGGTAACTTGCCGCCGGAAATAAAAGTGTTGACTATAGAACCTATTAGTGCTAGTATAGTAGATGGGGGGAGCGTTAGAATTACAGTTAATGCTAACTCTGAATGGACTTATAATCTTGGACAGTATTTAGCCGCGACAAAAGAAGATAATGCTTTGATCGTTAGCGGCAACGCAAACGGTGCGCAAGTTACAAGCGTTGTAAACTTTTGGTTGGTGGATGATAGGAACGTTACTGCACAATGTCAGATTGGTATAAACAGACCCGCGCCACCCATCCCCGAAATTAACGTAACACCGTATAGCCAGAGAGCAAACGTTGGTACTGTTGTTAGGTTTAATGTAAGATCAAATTATGATTGGGGAGTTAATGTACCATATGGTGCAGAACTTGTTAAAAAAGAAAGAGGTTATTGCTATATCAAAGTAAATGTTACAGCATTGCGGAGAGTTGTTATACGTTTCTTTATTTTAAGTGATACAAATATTTATCAAAATTGTACTATCAATATATACGGTGTAGCACCTATTCCAAGTGCAAGAAAGACACCGTTTATATACTATTTAAAACCATTTTTAGGGAAAGGAAGGTAGAAAAAATGACAGCAGATGAAGCTTTAAAAGCAATCTTAGGCAAGATTGACGCGCCGGAAGAATTAGACGAAGAAATCAATGTGATTACAGAATCCATCAGAAGCGGCGCAAATGTAACAGATGACGGCTACAAAGAACGGTATGAGGGCTTGCGCGAAAAGTACATTGCGCGTTTTGGCGAAATGTTAGCAGGGCAGGAAACACCGAAAGCAGACATTGAAGAACCGAAAGCCGATGTTGGCGTGGTCGAAGATGTGACGCCGGAAATGCTTGATTTTGATGGCAGTACAGAGTAAGAGAGGAGAAAGAAATGGGTAATAAAGTACCGGCTACAAACGTAGCCATTTTGAACGCAGTGCGATCAACGCAGAGCTTGGAATATCAAAACAGAATTCCAGAAGCGACAGCAGAGAATATCTCAAGTATCTATGAGAGTTTGTTGAACATTGTTCCGTTGCGTAACGCGTTTACTAATGCATTGGTTGAACAGATTATGGAGCAGAGAATCGAAACCGTATTTTTTGAGAATCCGCTCGGAGTGCTTAAGAGAGACCCTATGCGGTACGGTGGCACGGAAGAAGAGATTTTTATCAACATGGCAAAAGGCAAGCAGTTTAACCAGTTTGCGACCGTTGCAGAACTGTATGCCTACTATCAGTCAAGCATTATGGCGGCTTATCACAAGATCACGCCCGCTATCCAGTACGCGGTTACAGTTACATTTGATAACTTGCGTACAGCATTTAGATCAGAGTATGGTGTGCGAGATCTGATTGACGCAAAAGTACAATCACTTTTTGCGGCGGCGAACTGGGATGAATATTTATGCATGAAACGGTTGATCGAGAGTGCGAGCGCGTCAGATCAGCTTTACGCGGTTAATGTTGCAGACCCTACAGCGAGCGCAGAAAACGCTAAAAAGCTGACAAAGCTTGTAAAAGCTTACATCGGACAGATGAAATTTCCCCATCCAGAGTACAACATTGCCGGAGCAGACAGTTGCGCAAACGATCAGACGATCTTTTACATTACCACACCGGAGATCGACGCAGAGTTAGACGTTGAAGTACTTGCTACAGCTTTTAACATGAGCAAAGTTGACATTACTGTTCGTAAAATTATCATTGACAAGTTTGACGACCCGAATATTAAACTTGCGTTATTCGATATGCGATTCTTCAACGTACGCGAGAACTTCCGGACACTGACGGATTCGAGAAATGGTGCGGCTTTAACTTGGAATTACTTTTACACAATGAGTGAAATGTTTTCCTATTCTCCGTTTTTCCCATGCATTGTTTTTACTACGGACACTGTCGGTCTTACAACCGTTAGCGTTACGGACACTGCCGGAAACGTGGGAACTGATGTAGAAGTTACAGCGTTAGTAACAGGAGACAGCCAGTACACGCCGCAGATGCTTGATTTTGATGTTGAGGGCGCTACGAGCCAGTATACAAATTTTATTCCGGGGTCTAATATCTTGCATATTGCAAACGACGAAAAAGCGGCAACGCTTACCGTTAAAGCGACATCAAGATATAATAGCGCGATCAGCGGAACAGGTACTGTTACAGTCAATCAGTAAATGTTTTCACGCGAAACATTGATTTGAGGGGAGCACAATGCTCCCCTAGAAATGAGGGAAACATGGATAACATGATACCGATGCCAACACAAAAAAACGTAGATGGAATAGCACCTGTTGCGCAAGTGAGAATATGCAGAGGAATTCCATGGGATTCGTCCTACAATCATGTAAGACTTTTCAATAGCCGAGAAGAACTTTTTGCATATGTTGATAGCAAAGCGATCTATGCTACTGACAACGCCGCACCAGTCAAGCGGGGTTATGCAGACTTTGCTGCACCCGTAAACGAATTATATGCTGACAGCGCAAACTATATTGCTTTTAAAAATGTAGGCTATATGGATAATTGGATGTATGGTTTTATTACAAGCGTAGAACCGTTGTCTGTTAATTCCTGTCGTGTGCATTTTATAATGGACGTTTGGACAAATTGCCAGTTTGATATGGTGTTAAATAAGTGCTATATCGAGCGTCAAATTGTAAAAAAGTCTGATGATGTTATAGGCAAGTATACTTTTCCAGAGGGATTAGAGACGGGAGAGTATATCGTTAAACAAGAAACGGAACAGAATTATGATGCGCCGGAACTAAGTGACCGAAACATTATGAGCGTTGTTATTCCGAGTGCGTTTGACGAGAGCGGAAATTTTAACGGCGGAGAATTTAGAGATGGTGTGTATACTGCTATCACTTTTAACGTTTTCGATAATGGAGACGGCGTAAACGATTTTTTAATTGCCGCTAACGCAAACGGTACGATCGACGGAATTTTAAACGCGTTTATGATGCCAACAAGTTTTATAGCTGAAGAAACACAATTCAAACAATTAAATTTACCTAAAAAATACGACAGCATTGATGGATATGTACCAAAAAACAAAAAGCTTTTTTGTTATCCGTATAATTTTTTATATGGTAATAACAACAACGGTACGGGAATTGAGTATAAGTATGAATATTTTTCAAGCGAAGCTTGTAGTTTTACTTATACTGTAGCAATGACACCCAACCCGTTATTAGTATCTTATCCAATACAGTATAAGGGCTTTGCACAGGATTACACAGATATGCTTACATTTTCGGACTACCCAAAATGTGCAATAATGACAGATGCGTACAAAGCATATGTTGCACAAATGACAAGTACGGCGGGAGCGAGTGCTTTAATAAGTGCCGGAGACGTAGTGTCACAAGGTGTTGACACAGCCGCCGGAGTTTTTAGCGGAGTTGGAAAGACATTATCTGGTGCGGGTTTTGGATTTTTAGGTGCGGCGGCAAGTGGAGCGGGAAGCGCCATAGCAACAGGAAGGCAAGCCGCGAGTGATGCTTTTAAGTCTAGCCCACTTGCGACACTTAGTAGCACTGATTGGTCGGAAGTCATTGGAAACGGTATAAAATCGGTAGTTAATCATTTTTTACAACCAAGCGGAAATGTAACTACTTCTAGCGGCAATGCTAGTAAAATTATCGGTAACGATCACATCAGCTATTATCCTATGCAAATTCGCGCAGAGTATGCGCGCAAAATTGACGACTATTTTACAATGTTTGGGTACAAGATTGGAGAGATCGGACAACCCGCAATCAACAATAGATCAGCATGGGATTTTGTCAAAACACGTAATTGCACGATCAGCGGTAACATTGACCTTGATTACCTTGTTGTTTTACGATCAATATTTGACCGCGGTGTGACAATATGGCACACCAACGACATTGGAAACTATGGCTTGTCGAATAATTAAGAAGGAGTGTAAAGAATGAAAAATCAATCGAAAGACGCAGAATATTTCAGCGTGCCGCAGTATCGCAATTATTATATACGATATTTTAATATGCTACACGAAATGATTGTGAACCGCTTTGAGTGGCTAGGACTGCCGGACGAAATTCCGCCGAGAGTAATCGAAGATTATCTTTTTTGGTGGGGGCAAGCAGTGTTTTTTGAGGATGATGTGCTTGAAAAATATGCTGTTATGAAAACCAATATGGGCGGAACTGTAGATATTTACGGCGTACCGAACATGCGTTTTGCATATGCGCAACAGTATTTTAAAACTCTTAATAAAGCAAACAGCGTTATTGTTTGGGATAGTGCCATTGGTTATCCTAGCGTAGATTATGTACAGATGTATGCGGAAAGTTTGGCTAATATGAGAATGACAAGAAATTTAAACATTTACGCACAAAGAACACCTGTTATTATTGCAGGTAGCGATAACCAGAGATTAAGCACAAAAAACCTTTTTAAACAGTATAATGACTTTGTACCTTTTATTTCTGTCAGAGACGGCGTAAGCAACATTGACAATATAAAAGTTCTCAACCTAAACCCACCGAACGTTTTCGGCGACATAACAACAGCAATGCGGCAAGAAATTGCTGACTTTTGCATACAGTTTGGTATAAATAACATTGACGGCACAAAAAAAGAGCGTTTAATTACGAGCGAAATTGAACAAGATGCAGATTTGACACTCATTAACCGCCAATCATTTCTCGGAGTGCGCAAGCGTGCTTGTGAACAGATTAACCGCCTTTTTGGGCTTGGTGTTGATGTGCGCTACATCGGCAGCGGACTTGGCGTTGAGAGAAAAGAAAACCTTGAGAGAGGGGACGGAGAAAATGGCGACATATACAACCAGAATTAGAGACTACATTGAAAGCTTTACGGACTGGAAAGACATAAACGCTACTACTTATGACAAGATCGAAAAAGGTATACCAAAGCTTTTTGACTTTACGTTCCCGTGGTACAATGATGACGTATCCAGTAAAACAGAGTTTGAACGTATGTTTGTAATACACTTTTACATGTGTGAGATCGGTTTTGAAACGATTGGTCTTTTTAAGCTTAAACTTAATGATACATTAAGGCGCAACATGCCTAGATACAAAGCAATGTATGACAGTAATTTAAGCGTGGCGCAAATTTTAGAAAATACAAATATGACGTTTGACGATACTGACACAAGCAACGGAAACAACACGTCAGAAGCAGACAGAACCATGAACGACACTAACAATAGTAGCGCTAATGATCAACGTATTAACAGTGATAACCCACAAGTTAATTTTTCCGGTGCGGACTATGCGTCCGCCATGACTAGAGGTCAAAGCACAGGAGAGGACAGCCGCGCAGTTAGTGAGAAAAACACAGGTAAGAGTAATACATCAGTTGTAGACACTAGCCATCGGACAGAAAAAGGATGGCGTGGAAGTAAAATGAACGAACTTATTATGTACCGCGAGCACATTGTAAACGTTAATAATGCGATTATTGCAGATTGTGAAGAATTGTTTATGTCAATTTTTGATGATTTTTCCGAACATGGAAACGATTTTAATATGGCGGCATATGGAAACCGCGGAAACTTGGGCTTATCTATTGATTGGATGAGATAGAAAGGAGAAAGAAATGGCGAACAAAATTAACCCGTTTGACCCTAACGTTAATTCCGGTCTGTACAACGTACATTTTCCAGACTTTGCGTTTTGGTTACAAAAAACTCAACCACTTGTTTACGATGATGCACTATCATATTATGAGGTATTGTGCCGCACAAGTGCTATTCTTAATCAGCTTATTAAACAAGTAAACGATCTTACTGATGCACAAAAAAAATTTATAGAAGATGCTACAAATCTTTTAAATCGAATTATTAACGAATGGAATAGTATTGTCGATCAGTGGAATAGTATTGTCGATCAGTGGAATAGTATTGTCGATCAGTGGAATAACATTGTAACAGAATGGAATTCCATGAAAACCACATGGTCGCAATGGTCGGCTACTTGGGCACAGTGGGTGTCTACTTTTGCACAGTGGACAGAAACTTTTAACAATATGGTTCAAAATAACAACCAATTTCAAACGGATATTACAAATCAGTTCAACTCATACAAAAACGAAATTAACAATATTATAACAAACTTTGAAAATGAAGTAAATGAAAAAATCAAAGATTTTGTAACGGTAGGAATTTTGGAACATGTTGTAACTTATGGCGGTATCTGGGAGCAAGTTGTAACGTTAGAGGCGGGAGCAAGTACAAGAATTTTACTACCGGAAAATATGCAGAAAAATGGATTGTATTTTCTTGCCAATGCAAGTATTGACTGTGAAGGAATCATTGTTAATGTTGACAAATGGACAGTTGTAGCTTACAACGCAAGTGCACAAACAAGAAACCCGAACTTGCAAGTGTATGCGCTTGGAGAGTTTGGTATATTAAGATAACAGGGAGGAGAGGGAAATGTATAAAAGAAATTACCACCCAGACGAAAATTTAATTTATGAGACAGAACACTATAAGTTTCCGGTGTCCAAGAGTACCACGGAAGACCCCGATCTTGCAAGAACTGTAAAAATCGACGAAGCGCTCTATGACGAAGCAAAAGTAAGGTTAAACGAAGATACAAAACTAAACAAAAAAATTGATGATGAAGCTGAAAAAATGAGCGCGGCAATTAGATCTTTACCAGACGTAACAACATGTATTGGAAAATACAGACAAGTACATTCATGCGCTTGCAGAGTAGGAGACTATGCAAGTATTATAAACTTACGCGGCTATTTCAACGGTACTACAATGATAAATCTTTCAGATGTTGGACTAAGGAATTTAACTACAACGAGTAATTCCTATAATTCACGTATTCAAGGTACAATAATCGGCGTGACATATTCACACACAGACATAAATAAACAGTGCAGAATTGTAGCAGTAGCAAATAAAACTAACTTTGAAGTCAGAACAAATGTAAGCGTTTATGATGACTTGATTTATTTTACAATAACTTTTATGCTTGAAAGAAATATAACTTAAGTTATCCACATCGAACAAGTGTTCGTGCTAGGCGGACTAATGGTGTCCGTCTAC
>ENA-OROK01002538-OROK01002538.1-human-gut-metagenome-genome-assembly--contig:-NODE-2538-length-15544-cov-2.464523_pt1 | contig 15544 bp, 17 predicted proteins | sample MGYA00242127_ERZ509046 | MGnify/ENA primary metagenome ERZ509046 (study PRJEB26280, sample SAMEA2338728) | human gut metagenome | biome: human gut; feature: human-associated habitat; material: faeces... | reverse complement strand
TTTTTCAGGGAGCTGTGGAAATGGAGTAGAAAAATCTGAAAAGTTCCAAAAATCAGGTTGACAAACAGAGAATAAAGAGGTAATATATTAACCATAAATTGTAAAACCGTTGAGAAAGAGGAGTACATTTTCGATCGTGTTTTCACAGAGAGCTGCAGGCGGTGGGATTGCAGTATGTACCATGAACAGGAATGGACTCCTGAGGGCAAGCTGAAACGCATACAACCATATGACGGAGAACATGCGAAAGTAGGTAAGACGGAGTAACTCCTCCGTAAACAAAGAGCTGCGTATGATGGTACGCGATGAGTCGGGCGCGATATGCGTCAAGCCGGGTGGCACCGCAGGTTGTATTTTCATCCTGTCCCAGCAGATTATGGGACAGGATTTTTTGTGTTTTCATCCCCTGCCCCATGCGCATTGAAACAATACAAAGAATACGGAGGAAAAAACAATGCCAGCAAAGAACGAACAAAAGATTCCTTATAAGATTTATCTCACTGAAGAAGAAATGCCAAAGGCATGGTACAACATGCGCAGTGACATGAAGGTGAAACCGGCACCGCTGCTCAATCCCGGCACAGGTGCGCCGATGACCGCTGAGGAACTCTCCGGAGTATTTTGTGAAGAACTGGTGCAGCAGGAGCTGGACGAGGATACCGCTTATATTGAAATCCCGCAGGAAATTCAGGACTTCTACAAGATGTACCGCCCAGCCCCGCTGGTCCGCGCCTACTGTCTGGAAGAGAAGCTGGGTACCCCTGCCAAAATCTACTACAAATTTGAAGGAAATAACACCAGCGGAAGCCATAAGCTGAACTCCGCGATCGCACAGGCATATTACGCAAAAAAGCAGGGTCTCAAGGGCGTGACCACAGAGACCGGTGCCGGACAATGGGGTACGGCATTATCCATGGCATGCAGCTATTTTGATCTGGATTGCAATGTATTTATGGTAAAAGTATCTTATGAGCAAAAGCCGTTCCGCCGCGAGGTCATGCGCACCTATGGTGCAAAGGTCACGCCATCTCCGTCCATGACGACAGAGGTCGGCAAAAAGATTCTGGCTGAATTCCCGGATACGACCGGAAGCCTCGGCTGCGCGATCTCGGAGGCTGTAGAAGTCGCAGTGACCCATGAGGGCTACCCTGTCCCAGCTCTACCACGACGGATATATGGAAGCCAGAGCAGTCGAACAGACCGAAGTCTTTGCCAGAATCGAAGGGATTCTGCCTGCACCGGAGAGCAGCCATGCGATCAAAGCCGCGATTGACGAGGCAATGAAGTGCAAGGAAAAATGAAAACAAAAAGAACATCATTGCAGCCCTTATCGACGAGTATGATATCCAGACCGCCGATGATATTCAGGCAGCCCTTAGGGATCTTCTCGGAGGCACCATTAAATCAATGATGGAGGCTGAAATGGATGAACATCTTGGCTATGGAAACTATGAGCGCAGTGAAGACCGTGAACCGAGAGATAATTACCGCAACGGTACCAAGGGGAAAAACATTCGCAGTTCATATGGTGAATTTCAAGTTGATGTTCCACAAGACAGAAACAGCACCTTTGAGCCACAGGTTGTGAAAAAACACCAGAAAGATATATCCGAAATCGATCAGAAGATTATCAGCATGTATGCCAAAGGTCTTACTACAAGACAAATATCTGAACAAATTGAAGAAATCTTGAATGCTCTGAGAGCTTTATCTCCGATGTCACAGATAAGATACTTCAGGACATTGACGATTGGCAAAACCGCCCGTTGGATGAGATTTATCCAATTATGTTCATAGATGCCGTTCACTTTTCAGTCAGGGAAGACAATCGCATTAAGAAGCTTGCAGCCTATGTAATTCTGGCAATCACTCTGGATGGCAGAAAGGATGTTATGATAATCCGTGCGGACGGATTGACCGGGATGAAAGAAGCCATAGGAACGGCCTTTCCTGATACGGAATATCAAAGGTGTATCGTTCATTAAGTCAGAAATACCCTGAAATATGTGCCATACAAGGATATGAAAGCCTTTGCGGCAGATTTAAAGACAATCTACCTTGCACCGAGTGAAGAGCAGGGACGGGCTCAATTAGAGCGTGTGACAGAGAAATGGGAAGCAAAATATCCTAACGCAATGAAGAGCTGGGCTCAGAACTGGGATGTAATCAGTCCGATTTTCAAATTTTCCAATGATGTCAGGAAGGTTATCTATACGACAAACGCCATCGAGAGTCTAAACAGTACATACAAGAAGCTCAATCGCCAAAGGTCCGTATTTCCAAGCGATAAAGCATTTTTTTGAATCATAGTTTATATTGTCAGCAAGCAAAGCACCTGCTGAAATGCGAGTGCTAAAGCTATCTAATTACCATAGAAGGCTAATTTACAGAAAAACTTTCACAGTCTCGCAAAATCTGCACTGCCTTTCACAGTCTGGTCACTCTTCACGATTCGGGAAAAATAGCATATAAAAGGCAGTCTGCAATTGATATGCAGGCTGCCCTTCCCTTGTCTTATGAAAGATTCAAAATCTGTTTTACCGCGTTTTTCCCGTCGCGGTACAAAGCCTCTTCGTCAAGTTTAAGCGAGTCGATTGGTTCAAGTTCTTCGCCATCATTGCAGAAATATATCTGATGCGGCTTGGAAGAATCGTCCTTGGCTTCTTTGATTACGAGATCAACCGAAAATTCACTGTAATTGCCAAAATCTGCGTCCTCACCAATCTCCTTGATGTAATCCTCGATGGTGCTTCTCTGTGTTTCGCTCAGCTCCATATCTTTGATTTCATCCCGTATACCCTTGACAAACGGGATATCCTCAACGCTCTCAAATTTGTTCTTCATTTCGCATTGAATTGCGACTGTATACTGCAGTCCTCCGTCCACCTCGTCCTCACTGAGAAGCGTACTCTCCAAATTCCGAATGTCATAAAAGTCTTCATAATTTGTCTTTACCCAATTTTCCGCCTCTTGCTGTGGCGTTAATGCCGTTTCCGGCTCTTTCTCCTCTGCACATCCGCAAAAAAGCAATGCTGCAATCATCACCGCCGCCAAAAGCAGCGCACATTTTCCTCGACCTCTCTTATCTCTCATCCTATTCCCCTCCATATTCGCGTTCGCGCAAATTGACTTTAACTTGCTTTTACAATACACGAGTAATGTCGCTTTGTCAACCGCTACAATTCTAAATCTTAGAAAAGCAAGTTCTGAGACATAGCAAAACAAAGAACGGCTAATTAAAAAACTCCGATTAAGGCGGAGGGAATCAAATCCTCTTCCTTAAAAGGAGCTTTTTATTATAAGCTTACTGTTCCAAATCCTTATTCATGCAGCAGTTTTTATACTTCTTGCCGCTTCCGCACGGACACGGGTCATTTCTTCCAATCTTCGGCTGTTCTCTTCTGAAAGTTTCCGGTTTGCGCGCGTCCTCAGGCTTTGGAGCTGCCTGCGGCATCTGTCCGGTGCCGGATCCTACGGACGGACCTCTTCTCACATTCATTTCAGAGTCTTCGAAATCTTCCTTTCGGTTCTGTCCTCCGGAGATAACCTGCTTACGCTGCGTTCTTGTATTCACCGTAACGCCGAAGCAGTATCTTACGGTTTCTTCTTTGATGTCGCCGATCATTTCTTCGAACATGTCGAAGCCTTCGTTTGAGTATGCAATTGCCGGGTCGATGTGACCGAGGGAACGAAGACCGATACCCTGCTTCAAATCGTCCATTGCATCGATGTGATCCATCCAGCGGTTGTCTACAACACGGAGCAAAATCATCTTTTCGACTTCTCTCATCTGAGGAGCACCGATTTCCGCCTCTTTCTCATCGTAGAGTCTGTTGAATTCCGCAACGACATCTTCCTCCAGCTTATCCGGGGTGAGCTGCTGAATACCCGCCTCATCATACTTCATGCCTGTGAATCTGTCGGTGAGTCTCTTCAGGTTCTTATTCATCAGATCAAAATCCCATTCTTCCGCAAACTTACTGCCTACGGTAATCGGAACTACGATGCTGTGAATAAGGTCTTCCATCATTTCCGTGATGTAGGACTTGATGTCGTCTCCGAAAAGAACCTTGCGGCGCTGGTCGTAAATAACCTCTCTCTGCTTATTCATAACATTGTCATACTGAAGAACATATTTACGAATTTCAAAGTTGCGGCTTTCTACCTTCTTCTGTGCGCTCTCTATTGTCTTGGAAAGCATTCCGGCAGCCAAAGCTTCTTCCTGCATTCCGAATTTATTCATAACGCCCTGAATTCTCTCTCCGCCGAAGAGGCGCATCAAATCGTCCTCCAGGGATATGAAGAACTGCGTCTGACCCGGGTCTCCCTGACGACCGGAACGACCTCTGAGCTGATTGTCAATACGTCTGGATTCGTGTCTTTCCGTACCGATGATGCAAAGACCGCCGAGCTCTCTTACCTTCTGCTGTTCTTCTGCTCTTTCCGCCTTGAATTTCTCAAGCAGCTCGCCGAAAGCCTTTCTTGCGTTTAAAAGTTCCTCGTCATCGCTTGTCACAAAGCTCGTCGCAAAGGAAATCTGCTCCTCTGTGTACCCCTGATTCTTCATTTCTCGTTTTGCTTCAAATTCCGGGTTGCCGCCGAGGATAATATCGGTACCACGACCTGCCATGTTGGTTGCGATGGTTACCGCACCCAGACGACCTGCTTCCGCAACGATTTCCGCTTCCTTCTCGTGCTGCTTTGCGTTGAGAACATTATGCTTAACGCCTCGCTTCTTCAGCATATCACTGATTCTTTCGGAATTTTCAATCGAAATCGTACCGACAAGCACCGGCTGTCCGGTTGCATGCGCTTCCGCAATTCTGTCCGCGATTGCATGGAACTTTGCAGGTTCCTTTGCAAAAATCGCATCGTCAAGGTCTTCTCTGATTACCGGCTTATTCGTCGGAATCACAACTACATCCATGTTGTAGATTTCACGGAATTCGTCCTCTTCTGTCTTCGCGGTACCCGTCATACCTGCAAGCTTGTTATACATTCTGAAATAGTTCTGAAGCGTAATTGTCGCAAGTGTTTTTGATTCAGAACGAACCAAAACGCCTTCTTTGGCTTCGATTGCCTGGTGCAGACCATTGCTGTATCTTCTTCCGAACATCAGGCGGCCTGTAAATTCGTCAACGATAACGATTTCACCATCTTTAACGATATAGTCAACGTCTTTCTTCATAATCGCTTTTGCCTTCAACGCTTCGACAACGTGATGGTTAATTTCCATGTTTTCCGGATCACCAAAGTTTTCAATATCAAAGAATTTCTCCGCCTTGTTAACACCTTCGTCGGTAAGGCTGACTCTCTTTTCCTTTTCTTCAATCGTATAATCCGCATCCTCGCCTTCGCGCAAAGTGTTCACGAACTTGTTTGCGATGCGATAAAGGTCGGTGGAGTCATCTCCCTGTCCGGAAATGATGAGCGGTGTTCTTGCTTCATCGATTAAGATGGAGTCAACTTCGTCGATGATCGCATAGTTCAGATCCCGCTGCGTAAGCTGATCAGCGTAGATAACCATGTTGTCACGCAGATAATCGAAACCGAATTCGTTGTTTGTTCCGTAAGTAATGTCGGCTCTGTATGCCGCTTTTCTTGTCCTGTCACTGATTCCGTGAATTACGCAGCCAACCGTCATGCCGAGGAAGGTGTAGATTTTTCCCATCCATTCCGCGTCACGCTTTGCCAGATAGTCATTGACTGTGATGACATGAACGCCTTTCCCTTCCAACGCATTCAGATATGCCGGAAGTGTAGCAACCAGGGTTTTACCTTCACCGGTTTTCATTTCGGCGATTCTGCCTTGATGCAGCGCGATACCACCGATAATCTGTACTTTAAAGTGCTTCATGCCGACGCTTCTCCACGCTGCTTCCCTGCACACCGCAAAAGCCTCCGGCAGGATGTCATCCAAAGTTTCGCCGTTTGCAATCCTTTCTTTGAATTCTGCCGTTTTACCTCTCAGTTCATCATCTGTAAGAACTGACATGCTGTCCTCAAGTGCAATGACACTGTCTGCGATTTTTTCCAATTTTTTTACTTCCTTGGTGTTTAAGTCACCAAAGATTTTTTCCATTAAGCCCATTCGGTATTCCCCTTTCTTTATTCATCACGCGGTAACTCCGTTACCGTCATGTTTATTTCCAAAGCTTTTCTTGCATCAGCCTTCGTAACCTTAACCTCAAAGCGCTTATAATCAGCCTCATATACGAAGCTGTCTCCCACCTTCGGCAGATTATCAAGCTGCAGCACAACCCAGCCGTTTACCGTAGTCGCATCCACCTCTTCTTCCACATCGAAGAAGTCGAACATTTTGTCCAGGTTCGTTCCGCAAAGCACGCGGTATGATCCATCCTGCTGCTGAACAATATCCTGAAGTGCAACTGCATCATGCTCATCGTAGATTTCGCCGACAAGTTCCTCAATAATGTCTTCCATTGTCACAAGACCCGAAGTTCCGCCGTATTCGTCAACGATGATGGCGATATGGGTTTTTCCCATCTGCAGTCTTTTCAACAGCTGTGAAATCTTCATGGAACCCGCAACGAAGATGACCGGCTTGACATACTCCGAAACCGGTGTGTTCTTGCCTTTTATGTAATTGTGGAAATCCTTCTGATTGAGCACTCCCACGATGCTGTCCAGATCATCCTCATAGATCGGCAGACGCGAAAATCCTGTTGAAAGGAAAAGTTCTTCTATTTCTTCAAGCGGAGCGTCGATTTCCGCCGCTTTGATATCTACTCTCGGCGTAAGAACATCCCAAGCTTCCAGCTCATTAAATTCAATTGCATTCTGAATCAGCTCACTCTGCTCTTCGTCAATTCCACCTTCGGTTTCCGCCTCTTCCACAATCGTCAAAAGCTCATCTTCCGTAATCGGCTTGATTTCGTCCGTGTGGAATATCAGTGCAAGGAATTTCTTCCATCCCTTGAACAGCCAATTCACCGGTGCAAACAGCAGCATGAACAGTTTCAGGAGCGGCGCCGATGCCATGGCAAACTTTTCGGGATTTTCCTTCGCCAAGCTCTTGGGCGAGATTTCTCCGAAAATCAGTACAACGATGGTAACCACAATGGTCGAAATGGTTGCCCCGTAAAGCGGATACATCTCCATGAAAAGCACGGTCGCGATTGCGGAGGTTGCAATATTTACAATATTATTACCCACTAAAATCGTCGAAAGCAGATCATCATAGCGTTCAGAAAGTTCCTGAACCGCTCTCGCCTTCTTGTCTCCGTCATTGGCAAGATTCTTGATTCGAATTCTGTTGACGGAAGTAAATGCTGTTTCCGATGCCGAAAAATATGCTGAAAACCCAATTAAAACAACGATTGCAAGTATTTTGTACATTTCTTTCCTTTCCTTTTTTAAACATCACAAAATCGGCCCCAAATAAAAGACCTTCTCCATTATATCATCTATCCAATGCGAATTAAAGTGAAATCCTTGTGAAAACAAGCTTCACACATGGATTTTAACGGCATTTTGGCGTTTGTCACCCATCTAAAAATATCGGTTGACATCATGTTTTGTCTAAGATATACTATTCTCGTCACATTTTGTGTAACGATGTCGAACAAAAAGAGAAAGGAATTACATGCAATGTCTACGAAAACCGTTCTTCTTGCGCTCCTGCACGAAAAAAACGGCAGCTTTGTCTCCGGGCAGGATATCGCCTCACGCTTGGGAGTCTCAAGAAACGCAATATGGAAAGCTGTCAAATCTCTGCAGGAGCAGGGGTTTGAAGTGGAAAGTCAGGCGGGTGTGGGTTACCGTCTTGCCGCTGAACGCGACATCATAAGCAAAGATGTCTTGGCAGATGAGATTAAATACCCTTGCAGTATACATGTTTTTGATAAAATAGATTCCACCAACAATTATGCAAAAAAAATCGAGGCGTGCAAAACGCCGCAGCTCATCATCGCATCAGAGCAGACTGCAGGACGCGGCAGGCTCGGCAGGAGTTTTTATTCGCCGGCGGAAAAAGGTATTTACATGAGCATTGCTTTTGAACCGGATTTTGACTTGGACAAATCGCTCTTCGTCACAACGCTTTCCGCCGTTGCGGCATGCCGCGCAATCGAAGATGTCGCGGGTCTGCGTCCGAAAATCAAATGGGTCAACGATATTTATCTTGACGGCAGGAAACTTGCGGGCATTCTGACGGAAGCCGAGAGTAATTTTGAGAGCGGAAGAATTCAAAAAATCATCGTAGGCATCGGCATCAACTGTTTCTCCTGCGACCTTCCGGAGCAAATCCGTGATATCGCCGCCTGCTTAGAGCAGGATACAAGCAGCTTTACGCGCAATAAACTGATTGCATCTTTCTGCAACCGGTTCTTTGAAATGATTGCAAACTTTGATCAGTCCAAAATCCTGCGTGAATACAAAAACCGCTCCTTCATCTTAGGGGAGCAGATTTTGATTTACAATCCTGCAATTGCCCGCCAAATCGGCCGCCCGGGCGAGCGGCTGCACGACGGCATCAGAGCCCGCGCCATTGATATTGACGAAAACGGCGGACTTGTTGTCGAATATCTTGAAGGCCGCATGTCGCGTCAGATGCAGACGCTGACATCGGGAGAAATCAGCATACGAAAGGTTTAAACACAAATGAAAACAAATACACAAAACTACTCAAATACAAAAAATTCAAATCTGTACAAACTGGTTCTAACAGGCATTTTTGCTGCGGTGGTTGCGGTCTGCTCATGGATTTCCATTCCTCTGCCATTCACTCAGGTGCCTATCAATCTCGCAATTCTGGGCGTGCTTCTGGCGGGCGGCCTGCTCGGCAGTAAATACGGAGCCCTCAGCCTCATAATCTACATTTTGATCGGGGCGGTCGGTGTGCCCGTTTTTGCAGGTTTTGGTGCAGGACTTGGCACGCTTGCCGGCCCTACGGGAGGCTACATTGTGGGCTATATCCTTTGCAGCGCAGTTGCAGGAATCGGCTCTTCGGTGACTTCCAAGGCGGCCAAGCACCCGACTCTCCGTCTTGCTTTCTTTATGGCACTGGGCGTGCTTGCATGCTACGCTTTCGGAACAATCTGGTATGTGATTCTGATGAAAACCTCCTTATGGGTCGGCCTGGTTTCCTGTGTGTTTCCGTTCATACCGCTTGACGCAATAAAAATAGCAGGCGCCCTGTTTCTTGTAAAACGCCTGCATAAACTCATTTCTTAAAGCCCTGGGTTACTTTGCGTATTTCCCATTGTAGAAAATAACTTCTTCGCTCTGTGAAAAGTCCCCACCGTACACTTTTATAAGTGCAATGATAAAGTCAACAAAAGCCCAGATTCCGAGGCCTCCCACTGTTACAAGCTTAAGAATGCCCAGTCCTATCTGCCCTCTCATAAATCTGTCAACCCCAAGTTCGCCGAATAAGAAGGCTCCGATCCACACAAAAATATGCTTGTTCATTTTGTTCATGCGAAGTCCGTAAGTCATCGGTTTTACATTCGCATTCGGTGTGCCCTGTTCGTTTTCTCTGAAATCGCTCATCTTCGTCTTCCTTTCTATGCCTTTTAACCGTATCTACATTATACCATATAAAAAACATTTGTTCAATTTGCTTTTTGCAAAAAAGAATGCTGCCCATGCGGACAGCATCTTGAAAAGTCTTGTATGAACTTTTTTTCTCGAAAGTTTTCGGAAATCTGCGGACTAACGCTTTGAGAACTGGCTTGCTCTTCTTGCTTTCTTGAGTCCGTATTTCTTTCTTTCTTTCATTCTCGGGTCTCTCGTTAAGAATCCTGCAGCCTTAAGCGGAGCTCTGTAAGCTTCCTTGTCAGCTACGCAGAGAGCTCTTGCGATGCCGTGTCTTAATGCACCTGCCTGACCTGTAAATCCGCCGCCGTGTACAGTTGCGATAACATCGAACTTACCTTCGCAGCCTGCGATTTCGAAAGGTCTCTTAACTTCTCTCTTAACGATTTCCATTCCGAAATAATCTTCTAAATCTTTCTTGTTAACAGTGATCTTTCCAGTTCCAGGGATTAATCTAACTCTAGCAACTGAACTTTTTCTTCTGCCTGTTCCTTGATATTGAATCTTTGCCATTGTCTATTCCTCCCTTTCCTTAGAATTCCCAAGTTTCCGGCTGCTGTGCAGTATGCGGATGCTCTGCGCCTGCATAAACCTTTAACTTCTTGTACATCTGTCTGCCGAGCTTTCCATCAGGAAGCATGCCTTTTACAGCGTGTCTGATGATTTCATCCGGCTTCTTAGCCTGAAGTTTTTCGAATGTGATTTCGCGAAGTCCACCCGGATAACCTGTGTGTCTCTTGTAAATCTTTTCTTTTCTCTTCTTGCCTGTAACCTCAACCTTTTCAGCGTTGATAACGATTACATAGTCGCCGCAGTCAACATGCGGTGTGTAGATCGGTTTCTTCTTTCCGCGAAGGATGGAAGCAACCTCGGATGCAAGTCTTCCGAGAGTCTTGCCTTCTGCATCGATAACGTACCACTTACGTTCAACCTCTGCAGGTTTTGCGATGAATGATTTCATTTTCTTTCCTTTCCGCCTACTGGGATTTCCATGCGGTCTTCCGCACATTCCGCACCATCGCAGGGCACGAAGAAAATCTTTTTCGGCTTTGTCTACTGGGATTTCGGGCAGATGCCTGAAATCTTTTTCGATATACTAAATATATTAGTTTCGGGTCCCGGACGGATTCCCATCCTGCGCCCGCCTGCACAATCGTGCCATATTATTATATAGCGAAAGCCTTGCAAATGCAAGGCTTTTTTTATAATTCCAAAGCCCGATTTTATTTTTCCCTATCCTAATTCTACCATATGGAATTTCTTTTTACCTTTTTGGATCAAAAGCTTTCCGTCTGTATCAAACATATCGCAGGTAACATTCATCTTTCTGTCGGTGACTTTTTCACCTGCCACAGTCAGACCGCCCTGTTCGATGGTTCTGAAGCCTTCGCTTGTGTTCGGCACCAGACCCAGTTCTTTAATCAGTGTAACAATGCCGACACCTTCACCCTCAAATTTCTCGCGAGGCATCTTGGTGGTCGGAACATTCGCCATGTCTCCGCCGCTGCCGAATGCCGCACGCGCGCCGTCGAGTGCTTTCTTCGCTTCTTCTTCGCCGTGCACCAGCTTCGTAACTTCGTAAGCCAGCACTTCCTTCGCATGGTTGATTTCAGCACCTTCCAAAGCAGAAAGTCTGTTTACCTCGTCCATCGGAAGGAATGTCAGCATTCTCAAGCATTTATTAACATCAGCATCCGCAACATTTCTCCAGTACTGGAAAAATTCGTACGGGCTTGTCTTTTCTGCGTTGAGCCATAAAGCGCCCTTCGCAGTCTTACCCATCTTCTGACCTTCGGAATTCGTCAAAAGAGAGAAAGTCATGCCGTAAACTTCTTTTCCTGCCATTTTGCGAGTTAAATCCACGCCTCCGATGATGTTGGACCACTGATCGTTGCCGCCGAATTCGATTTTCACGTCGAAGTCACGCGCCATAACCATGAAGTCATAGCTCTGCATCAGCATATAGTTCAGCTCGAACATCGTGAGTCCGCCTTCGCGTTCCATTCTCTGCTTGAAGCATTCTGCACGAAGCATGGTGTTGATATTGAACTGCGTGCCGATTTCTCTGAGGAAATCGATGTAGTTCAGCGGGCGCAGCCATCTTGCGTTGTTTACGGCAACCGCCTTGCCCGCTTCCGGTTCCTTATTCTGGTGTCCCGGCGTGTAAACGCCTTCGTTTCCTACATATTCCCACTCGTCATCAAAGTCCAAAAATCTGTCAAAAAGCTTTTTGAATTGGTTGCAGTTATTTTCAATTGTTTCGATCGTCATAACCTTACGCATATCGGTACGTCCGGAAGGGTCTCCAACCATTCCCGTACCGCCGCCGATCAGAACGACCGGAGTATGTCCGTATTTCTGCATATACATCATAATGATGACCTGCATGAAATGTCCTACGTGCAGACAGTCTGCCGTCGGGTCGAAACCGATGTAGAACTTAACTTTTTCGTTCTGCAGCAGTTTGCGAATTTCTTCTTCGTTTGTGGATTGTTCGATAAATCCTCTTTCTTTCAAAACATCGTAAGCGTTGTCAAAATAACTTACGCTGTCCGGTATAAAATCAAATTTCATTGCTTTCCTCCATAAATCCGTAAATTACTTGGTCCCGAATAATCTGTCGCCGGCATCGCCGAGGCCCGGAACGATGTATGCATGTTCGTTCAGTCTTTCGTCCTGCTGCGCGATATAGATGTCAACATCCGGGTGTGCTTTCTGAAGTGCTTCAATTCCTTCCGGTGCCGCGATTAAGCACATGAAAATGATGTCTTTGCCGCCGCGTGCTTTGATGGAATTGATTGCATCGATTGCCGATCCGCCCGTAGCAAGCATCGGGTCAACTACAAAAATGGTTCTCTTCTCGATATCCTTCGGCAGCTTGCAGTAATATTCCACCGGTGTATGCGTTTCAGGGTCTCTGTAAAGGCCTACATGACCAACCTTCGCGTTCGGATAAAGCGCAAGCATCCCGTCTACAAATCCAAGTCCTGCTCTGAGAATCGGAACGATTGCAATGTCCTCGCCCTTGAGCATTTTCTGTGTTGTTTTGCAAATCGGCGTTTCAATTTCCACATCCATGAGCGGAAGATTTCTTGTCGCTTCATATCCCATAAGAGTAACCACTTCCTTCGCGAGTTCTCTGAACTCCTTGTTGTTTGTTTCTGTCTTTCTCATAAGTGTAACCTTATGCTGAATTAACGGATGATCAAATACCAGTACATTTCCCATTATTTTTCTCCTTTAATAATATATATAAATTAATTTTTTTACATTTCGTTCAGCATATCGACTCTTCTCTGATGTCTGCCCCCTTCAAATTCGGTATCCAGCCACTCGTCAACAATCGCAAGCGCAAGTTCCGGCGCAGTCGTTCTGCCTCCGAGCGCTAAAATATTCGCGTTGTTGTGCTGTTTGGTCAGATGAGCCATTTCAACTGATGTGCAGAGCCCGCAGCGAATTCCCTTTACCTTGTTCGCCGCAATGGAGATTCCGATTCCGGTACCGCAGCAGACCACTCCGAGGTCTGCCTCCCCGTTTGCCACGGTTTCCCCGCAAAGTCTGCCGTAAACCGGATAATCCACGGATTCTTCCGAATGTGTTCCGAGGTCCAGCACTTCAATCCCCCTGTCTTCCAAGTGTTTCTTTACTGTTTCTTTAAGTAGATATCCGCCATGGTCGGACGCAACTGCAATTTTCATGTGCTAAACCTCCCTAATATTATATCCTGCAGATTTGAACATTCTGTTCATCACCGCAAATCCGATCCCGTCTTCTCTGAGTGCCGCTGCTAAAATCACATCGACATTTTTCTTGTCGCATTCACGAAGTCTTGCAAAAAACTCGTGCGCCGCAGTTTCGGGATGTTCATTATCAAAAACGATTATTTCCACTCTTTGACCGAAAAAATTTCTTTTCATTTTCTCTTCGGCCATCGCAAGTTTTATATTTTCCGGTTCTCCCTGAAAAATTATCATTTCCGCTTTCGGGGCATAGTGCTTGTATTTCATTCCCGGTGCCTTTGGCTTGAACGAAGCGTCGGTCTGCAAAAGTCCGCCGTTGTTAAAGATGTCCGGTTTTTCAAGCAATGCCGGGTCAATACCGACAGTCTTTCCAAGTGTCTGTGAAAGCTGCTCGGCCGTTATCACGCCCGGTCGCAATATCACCGGCGTTTCCTCTGTCATATCCACAACCGTGGATTCGATTCCCGCTTTGCATTCTCCCCCGGCAATTATCCCGTCAATTCTGCCGTCAAGGTCATCCATGACATGCTGATAAGTTGTCGGACTCGGTTTTCCCGACAGATTCGCACTAGGCGCCGCAATCGGGGTTTCCGCTGCACTTATGAGTTCCGCCGCTGCAGGCTCACTCGGCATTCTTATTCCGACGGTATCCAGTCCGCCAGTCGTAACCTTTGGTATAATTCCGAGTGCCGGAACTACCATGGTAAGAGGCCCCGGCCAAAATTCGTCCATGAGTTCCTGCATATCCTCGGTTATTTCCGGCGTCAGTTTTATCACATCGTCTTTTGACGATATATGCACAATCATTGGATTATCAGACGGTCTGCCTTTCGCGGCATACACCTTGCCCACCGCTTCCGCATTCAGAGCATCCGCTCCGAGGCCGTAAACGGTTTCCGTCGGAAAGGCTACAAGTCCACCTTCCTTAATAATCTCTGCCGCCTGTTTTATTTCTTCAGTTGTTGTCCCGAAAATTCTTGTAAACATTTCTGTTGTCTTCTTTATTATTAAAAATTTTTCATCTTTTCGGCCTGATCACTTGTAATCAGTCCATCTATTATTTCGTCGATATCACCGTCGAGGAAGTTGTCAAGTTTATAAATCGTCATTCCGATTCTGTGATCCGTAATTCTTCCCTGCGGGAAGTTGTAAGTACGGATTCTCTCGCTTCTGTCTCCCGAGCCTACCTGACTGCGGCGCTGCTCGGAGATTTCCGCATTCTGCTCACGCAGTTTCATGTCGTAAAGCCTGGAACGCAAAACTTTGAAAGCTTTTTCTTTATTCTTAATCTGGGACTTTTCATCCTGGCAGGTTACCACAAGACCTGTCGGAATATGCGTAAGTCGAACCGCAGAGTCCGTGGTATTAACGCACTGACCACCGTTTCCGGAGGAGCGGTACACATCAACTCTGACATCATTCGGATTGACTTCAACCTCGACATCATCCACTTCAGGAAGAACTGCTACCGTTGCCGCCGAAGTATGAACTCTGCCGGCACTTTCCGTATCCGGTACACGCTGTACACGATGCGTGCCGGATTCATATTTCAATCTGGAATATGCACCTTTACCTTTGATAAGAACGCTGGCCTCTTTGATTCCACCGATATCTGTGGTATTCGAATCCATGATTTCAGCCTTCCAACCGCGTCTTTCTGCGTAACGAAGGTACATTCTGAGAAGATCCTGTGCAAAAAGCGCCGCCTCATCTCCGCCTGTTCCGGCTCTGACTTCGAGAATAACGTTTTTCTCATCGTTAGGATCCTTAGGGAGAAGGAGAATTTTCAGCTCCTCTTCCATCTTTGGGATTTCGTCCTCATACTCGGCAATTTCCATCTTTGCCAGCTCGCGAAGTTCCTCGTCGCCCATTTCAAGCATCTCTTTTGCCTCCGCTATGCTTTCCTTTGCCTTTTTGTATTCTCTGTACTTATTTACGATTGGTTCCATTTCGCCCATTTCCTTAATGTGCTTCTGCCAAACCGGTTGATTGTTAATTACATCAGGGTCGGAAACCTTCATGGAAAGTTCTTCGTATTTTTCTAATATGAAATCCAGTTTATCAAACATTTCATTCTCCTATCATAAAAAAACCGAAATATAAAATTTCGGTTTAGTTTTCGTCTGATTATTAGTCGAGTTTGTATTTGTTCTTGAACTTTTCAACACGACCGCCGCGGTTGATCATCTTCGCTGCGCCGGTGAAGAACGGATGGCATGCTGAGCATACGTCGAGTCTCAGTTCTT
>ENA-OROK01002528-OROK01002528.1-human-gut-metagenome-genome-assembly--contig:-NODE-2528-length-15567-cov-5.719701_pt1 | contig 15567 bp, 10 predicted proteins | sample MGYA00242127_ERZ509046 | MGnify/ENA primary metagenome ERZ509046 (study PRJEB26280, sample SAMEA2338728) | human gut metagenome | biome: human gut; feature: human-associated habitat; material: faeces... | reverse complement strand
CTCGATCGGTTCGGTCTCCTGGTCCAGCACGCGCGCCATGGCCGCCACATGCGCCTTGGCCAGGTCCACGACATAGATGTAGTCGCGGATGCAGGTGCCGTCGGGCGTGTCGTAGTCGTTGCCGAAGATGGTCAGTTGCTCGCGGATGCCCATCGCCGTCTGCGTGACGTAGGGAATGAGGTTGTTGGGCACGCCGTTGGGCAGTTCGCCGATGAGCGCCGAGGGATGGGCGCCGATAGGATTGAAGTATCTCAGGACGATGCTCTTGACGGCTGCGCCGCTATGGATGAAATCGTAGATGATCTGCTCGTTGATCTCCTTGGTGTTGCCATAGGGCGAGGTGGCCTTTTGGTGGGGCGCGTCCTCGGTGACGGGCAGGTTCTCGGGGTTGGGTTGTCCATAGACCGTGCAGCTGCTGGAGAAGATGATGCCCTTGACGCCATAGGCAGGCATGAGCTCCAGGAGGTTGATGAGCGAGACAACATTGTTGCGGTAGTAGAGCAGGGGCAGCTGGACGCTCTCGCCCACGGCCTTGGAGGCGGCGAAGTGGATGATGCCAGCGATGGCCGGATACTTTTGGAACACGGCCTCCGTGGCAGCCTTGTCGCGCAGATCTACCTGTTCGAAGGCCGGGCGCACACCCGTGATCTTCTCGATGCCGTCGAGCACCTCTATCTTGGAGTTAGAAAGGTTGTCGATGATGACCACGTCGTAGCCAGCCTCGATCAGTTCCACGGTGGTATGGCTACCGATGAAGCCCGTTCCGCCCGTCACTAAAATTGTCTGTTTCATGTCAGTTTTTCTCTTTTAGTTTCTGTAAATGTCGGCTATGGCGAAGCCGCCCCGGGGCAGGTCGTGTCCCGGGTCCGCCATCGCCACGCTATGGAAATAACGCCAAATCGTGTTTTTTATTTCCTCTAAGTGGCAAAAAGAGCCACAAAGGTTTTGCCAAAGCGCGTCCCGTGGCACCGTTTTGCACGGTTGGCGAGCAAAAAACGGGCTGGAAGTCGTGTATCTCGTTTTTTATTGCTACTTTTGCATTTTGAAATTACAATACAAGAATGGACCATATACGGAATTTTTGCATCATAGCCCATATCGATCACGGCAAGAGCACCCTGGCCGACCGTCTGTTGGAGCGCACCAAGACCATCCAAGTCACGGAGGGTCAGATGTTGGACAACATGGATTTGGAGCGCGAGCGCGGCATCACCATCAAGAGCCACGCCATCCAGATGGAGTACACGATGGAGGGAAAGAAATATTTGCTCAACCTGATAGACACGCCGGGCCACGTCGATTTCTCTTACGAGGTGTCGCGAAGCATTGCCGCCTGCGAGGGCGCGCTGCTCATCGTCGATGCCACACAGGGCGTGCAGGCGCAGACCATCAGCAATCTCTATATGGCCATCGACCACGACCTGGAGATCATCCCGGTCATCAACAAGATAGACATGCCCAACGCCATGCCCGAGGAGGTGGAGGACGAGATCGTCGATCTGCTCGGTTGCGAGCCCGGGGAGATCATCCGGGCCTCGGGCAAGACGGGCGAGGGCGTCGATGACATCCTCCGCGCCGTCGTGGACCGCATCCCCGCGCCGACGGGCGACAAGGACGCGCCGCTGCAGGCCCTCATCTTCGACTCGGTCTTCAACTCCTTCCGCGGCATCATCACGCTGGTGAAGATCGATAACGGCGTGGTGCGCAAGGGCGACAAGGTGAAGTTTTTCAACACCGGCCAGGAGTATGACGCCGACGAGGTGGGCGTGCTGAAGATGGACATGGTGCCCAAGGCGCAGCTCTCCGCTGGCGAGGTGGGCTACATCATCAGCGGCATCAAGGACGCCAAGGAGGTGAAGGTGGGCGACACCGTCACCCACGTCGAACGCCCCTGCGCCAAGGCCATCGAGGGATTCCAGGAGGTGAAGCCGATGGTCTTTGCCGGCGTCTATCCCATAGACCCCAACGACTACGAGAACCTGCGCGCCTCGCTGGAGAAGCTCCAGCTCAACGACGCCTCGCTGACCTTCCTGCCCGAGAGCTCCCAGGCCCTCGGCTTCGGATTCCGCTGCGGATTCCTCGGATTGCTCCACATGGAGATCATCCAGGAAAGGCTGGACCGCGAGTTCAACATGGACGTGATCACGACCGTCCCCAACGTCAGCTACATGGTCTATGACAAGCAGGGGGAGGTGAAGGAGGTACACAATCCCTCGGGACTGCCCGACGCGACGATGATAGACCATATCGAGGAACCGTTTATCAAGGCCAGCATCATCACCTCCAGCCAGTTTATCGGACCGATCATGAAGCTCTGCCTCGACAAGCGCGGCGAGCTCGTGAGCCAAAACTACGTCAGCGGCAACCGACTGGAGCTCGTCTTCATGATCCCGCTGGGCGAGATCGTCATCGACTTCTACGACAAGCTCAAGAGCATCTCCAAGGGCTACGCCTCGTTCGACTACCACATCGACTCGTTCCGCCCCTCGAAGCTGGTCAAGCTCGACATCCTGCTCAACGGCGAGCCCGTCGATGCCCTCTCCACGCTGACCCACGAGAGCAACGCCGTGGCCTTTGGACGCAGGATGTGTGAGAAACTCAAGGAACTGATACCGCGCCAGCAGTTTGACATTGCCATCCAGGCGGCCATCGGAGCGAAGATCATCGCACGCGAGACAGTGAAGCAGGTGCGAAAGGACGTGACGGCGAAGTGTTATGGCGGTGATATCAGCCGCAAGCGCAAGCTCCTCGAAAAGCAGAAGAAGGGCAAGAAGCGCATGAAGCAGGTCGGCAACGTGCAGGTGCCTCAGAAGGCGTTCCTGGCCGTGCTGAAATTGGACTAACCGCCGGAGGAACATCCTTCGGCCAACAAGATATATAAAAGGAGAAAGAGGAGACACGATGAGAGAACCGATAGCAACCCCCAGGGAGGTGGCCCGCGAATTGGCACGCAAGTACAGTACGATGACCCACGAGGAACTCGACGTGCTGGAGAGCGTGCTGGTGCCCATGAAGTTCAGCAAGGGCGAGATAATCCTAAGGGAGGGCGAGGTCTGCCGCAACATCTACTATGTGGAGCGCGGACTGATCCGCCAGTTCTACTTCAAGAACGGCAAGCAGATCACGGAGCACCTGGGGGTGGACCACACCATCTTCATGTGCATCGAGAGCCTGTTTCACGAAGAGCCCACCCATCTGCAGGTAGAGGCCCTGGAGGCCTCCTATATCTATGCGCTCCCCAAGCATCGCCTGGAGCAGGTGGCCCTCCACAACGTGAACATACAGATCCTCTTTCGCAAGATATTGGAGGAGAGCCTCGTGATCTCGCAGGTCATGGCCGACCTCGTGCGCTTCGAGACGGCACAGGAGCGCTACCGCAAGTTTTGCAAACTGGCGCCACAGATCGTCCTCCGCGCACCCCTGGTCTATGTGGCCAGTTTTCTCCAGATGACGCCGGAGACGCTGAGCCGCGTACGCAGCAGCACCCTGCTCGATTAGCCCCGAGTGGGGGAGGGCGAGCGCCTGGGCGGGCCTCGGAGGATGGGGCGCCGCCCGTGCGCTATATAAATGAGGTAGAGAGAACAAAGTATAATCATGACAAAATCATAAAAAGACATGAAACCGACATTACTTCTTTTGGCTGCCGGCATGGGTAGCCGCTACGGCGGGCTGAAGCAGCTCGACGGACTTGGACCCAATGGTGAGACCATCATGGACTACTCCATATACGACGCCATCCAGGCGGGATTTGGCAAGATCGTCTTCGTCATCAGAAAGGACTTTGAGGAGCAGTTTCGCGAGCAGGTCCTCGCCAAGTATGAGGGCCACATCCCCGCAGAGCTCGTCTTCCAGAGCCTCGACGCCCTCCCCGAGGGATTCACCACGCCCGAGGGCCGCGTGAAACCGTGGGGCACCAACCACGCCGTACTGATGGCCAAGGACGTCATCAAGGAGCCGTTCTGCGTCATCAACTGCGACGACTTCTACAATCGCGACACCTTCATGGTCATTGGCAAGTATCTCTCCGAGCTACCCGAGGGCAGCAAGAACCGCTATGCGATGGTGGGTTTCCGCGTGGGCAATACGCTCAGCGAGAACGGAACGGTATCGCGTGGCATCTGCACGACCGACGCCGAGGGCAACCTGGCCACCGTCGTGGAGCGCACGAAGATAGAGCGCAGGGACGGCGCCGTGCAGTATAAGGACGACGACGACCAGTGGGTGACGACGCCCGACAACACGCCGGTCTCGATGAACGTATGGGGATTCACGCCCGACTATTTCGACTATAGCGAGGACTACTTCAAGAGCTTCCTCTCCGATCCGGAGAACATGGCCAACCTGAAGGCCGAGTTCTTCATTCCGCTGATGGTCAACAAGCTCATCAACGACGGTACGGCGGCTGTCAAGGTCCTCGATACTACCAGCCATTGGTTTGGCGTCACCTATCCTGCCGATCGTCAGGGCGTCGTGGATCGCATCCAGCGCCTCGTCGATGAGGGCGTCTATCCCGTCAAACTGTTCTAATCGTATCACCAACCATTTCTACATGGAAATCAACCTTCTGGACGACAGTCAGCTTGCTCTGTTGCGGCAGCTGACTGCCGATGCCAGCTTTGTGGTAGTCACAGTCCATAAGTCGCCCGACGGAGATGCCATCGGATCGATGTTGGCCTGGGCGCAGTATCTGCAGGTCCTGGGCAAGGAGGTCACCTGCGTGATCCCCGATGCCGCTCCCGACTTCCTGATGTGGCTCCCAGGATCGCAGACGCTGCTCCGCTACGACAAGCATCCCGACCGCGCGAAGGAGGCCTTCGACAAGGCCGACCTCGTCTGCTGTCTCGACTACAACGACCTCTCGCGCACGGGGGACATGGCGGACGCCATTGCCCAGTCGAAGGCGCCCCGACTGCTCATCGACCACCATGTGGGCCCGACCGTCGAGGCGGCGCTCTCCGTCTCCCATCCCGCGATGTCGAGCACGTCGGAACTCGTCTTCCGCCTGCTGTGGCAGTTGGGCGCCTACGACGAGATGACGCTGCAGATGGCGCAATGTATCTACTGCGGCATGATGACGGACACGGGGGCCTTCACCTACAACTCCAATGCGCCAGCCGTCTATCTCATCATCAGCCACCTGCTGGAGAAGGGCGTGGACAAAGACCGCGTCTATAACCGCGTCTATCACAACTACTCGCCACAGGCCATCAAGTTCAGGTCCTATGTGATCTTCAAAAAACTGCGTGTCCTGCCGGCCTCCCATGCGGCCTACTACACCGTCACGCGCGACGAAATGCGACGTTTCCAGTTTGTCAGGGGCGACCTGGAGGGCGTGGTCAACATCCCGCAGAAGATCAAAAAACTCAAACTCTCCATCTCGCTGCGCGAGGACACCGAGAAGGACCAGGTCATACGCGTCAGCCTCCGTTCGGGCAATGGGTTCCACTGCCGCAAGATGGCGGAGGAGTTTTTCCACGGCGGAGGACACGAAGACGCGGCAGGCGGACGCCTGGAGTGCTCCATCGAGGAAGCCGAGCAGGTGGTCCTCCGAGCCATCATGGCCTACAAGGAGCAGCTGCGATGACCCCTCGCGGGCCAGGATCATGGTCCGTAGGGCAGTCTTTAATGTCAAAAGTAGCTAAAAATGGGCGTCGTCTTATGGTGGAACAGACGATTTGCTATAACTTTGCAGTAAGATATTATTGAACGTAAAAGATTCCGATGAAGAAAACGCTTTTTCTCCTCCTCCCGCTCGCAGCTCTGCTCTGGTCGGCGTGCAGCAATGACGAGACCTATGCTGACCAGCGCAAGCGAGAGAACGGAGCCATCCGCCAGTATCTCAACGACAGCAGCGTGACGGTCATCTCCGAACGCCAGTTTTTCGATCAAGACACGATGACCGACGTGAGCAAGAACGAGTTTGTGCTGCTCGAGTCTTCGGGCATCTATCTCCAAATCGTAGAGAAGGGTTGCGGAGAGAAAATCAAGGATGGCGAGACGGCCACCGTGCTCTGCCGATTCACCGAGCGCAACCTCCTCACCGATAGCATCATCGCCACCAACAACATCCTCTATTTCAGCGCGCTGGTCGACAAGATGTCGGTCACGAACACCTCCGGCACCTTCACGGCCTCCTTCGACCCCACGTCGAGTGTGATGTATCAAGTCTATGGAAGAAGTTCCGGCAGCACGCAGGTGCCCAACGGATGGCTTTCCCCGCTGCCTTACATCAAGGTGGGTAGGCCGCTCTCGCCCGACGACCGCATCGCCCGCGTGCGCATCATCGTACCCTCCACCGAGGGCACCTATGCGGCCACGATGTCGGTCTATCCGTGTCTCTACGATATCACCTACGAGCGCGGAAGATAACATGCAATTACAAAACTAAAGAGAAAATTGACACTGATCAAATCCATTTCCGGCATCCGTGGAACCATCGGAGGCCCTACCGGCGATACGCTCAACCCGTTGGATATCGTCAAGTTTACCACGGCGTATGCCAAGTTTATCCGTCAGAGCGACCCGACGGGCAGCAACTGTATCGTGGTAGGCCGCGACGCGCGCATCTCGGGCGACATGGTCCGACTGGTGGTCTGTGGCACACTGATAGGAATGGGCTATGACGTGCTCGATATCGGGCTTGCCACGACCCCGACCACCGAACTGGCCGTCCGCATGAGCCATGCGGCAGGTGGCATCATCGTCACCGCCAGCCACAACCCGCGCCAGTGGAACGCGCTCAAGTTGCTCAACCACGAGGGCGAGTTCCTCACCAAGGCCGACGGCAACGCCGTGCTCGCCATGGCGGAGAAGGAGGACTTCGACTATGCCGATGTCGATCATATAGGCACTTACCGCCAGGACGACAGTTTCGACGACCGCCACATCGAGGCCGTCCTCGCGCTCGACCTGGTCGATACGGAGGCCATCCGCAAGCGTGGATTCCGCGTCGTCGTCGATACTATCAACTCCGTCGGCGTCGTCATCCTGCCGAAGCTCCTCGACCGACTGGGCGTCGGCTACACCATCCTTAATGGCGAGGCCAATGGCGACTTCGCCCACAATCCGGAGCCGCTGGAGAAGAATCTCGGAGGCATCATGGGCGAGGTGGCAGCAGGAGGCTATGACCTCGGCATCGTCGTCGATCCCGACGTCGATCGTCTCGCCTTCATCCAGGAGGACGGCAAGATGTATGGCGAGGAATATACGCTCGTCAGCGTGGCCGACTACATCCTCGACCACGTCAAGGGAGCCACCGTCTCCAACCTCAGTTCTACGCGCGCCCTGCGCGACGTCACCGAGCGCCATGGCTGCCAGTATTTTGCCTCTGCCGTCGGCGAGGTCAATGTCACCACCAAGATGAAGGAGGTGGGTGCAGTCATCGGTGGCGAGGGCAATGGCGGAGTCATCTATCCCGAGAGCCACTACGGTCGCGACGCCCTGGTCGGCATCGCCCTCTTCCTCAGTTCGCTGGCACAGAAGGGACTGACGTGCAGTGAGCTCCGCAAGACGTTCCCGACCTATTATATTGCCAAGAACCGCATCGACCTCACGCCCGACACCGATATGGATGCCATCCTGGGCAAGGTCAAGGAGCGCTTCGGATCGATGGACGACGTGCGCGTCACGGATATTGATGGTGTGAAACTCGACTTCCCGACGAAGTGGGTCCACCTCCGCAAGAGCAATACTGAGCCCATCATGCGCGTCTATAGCGAGGCGGCCACGATGGAGGAGGCCGACGCCCTGGGCAAGGAGCTCATGGACGTGGTCTATGAAATGACGAAGTAGGAGAGGGTACTACCCCCTACAGCCTGTAATCATCATGAGGCATCTGTCTGGCGTCAAGCGCCGGGCAGATGCCTTGTCCATAAACCTATTTTCCTATTCCAACGAGATCTTTTGCCCTATGGATCATTTGTTTCTGCTGCAGTTTGCATGCTTCCTGTTCATGCTGTTCAATGCGTTCACCCTCGCTGTCACCCGTCTCCAGACGCGATGGCTCAATCCGCGCTATGAGTGCGCACGATGGTTGATCTTTGTCGGCATCATGGGCTTGGCGGCGCACTATCTGATGCAGATGCGCTATGGGTTCAGGGCCGTTGACGACGCGGTGGGTGCCACGGTCAATGCCCTCGTCTATGCACCCTGTTTCTCGCTCATCTCGATGGGCATCTTCCATATCGAGGCCACACATGTCCGCAGGGGGAGGGTCTATGCGGTCTGCGCGGCGATCAACCTGGCGATCCTCGCCTGTTTCTTCATCGGCTGCTTCCACTATGGCAGCATGCGCATCGGGGCCTGGCTCTATGCTATGCAGGCCCTATTTGCCGCCAATGTGGTCTATTGCATCGTCGTCATCGTCCGCGAGATCATCAGGCGCCGCCGTCTGCTGGAGACGATGGCGGGCGGCGACATCATGCCCTATGTACGCTACTCCCGCGCCAGCCTCCTCATCCTCTTCTTCCCCGCCTTGGTGTCGCCCTTTGCCATCATCTCCACCAAGTTGCTGTATTTTTTGGCTCCCCTGGGTCTCATGGCTTTCCTCTTCTTTGTCTTGAGTTTCGTGGCCCTGGGCTACAGTTATGTGCCGACTGAGGCCCTACTCGACGCAGATGCGGATACCAGTCCTGCTATCGTAGTCGCTCAGCAGGAGGAAACAAAGACAAATCAGGCCGTCCCGCTCCATGGCGACGCGTGCCATGACGTTGCAGCCCTTGATAGCGACAAGGCGAAGGAACAGCAAACTGCCACGTTGCTGCCGGAGGATCGAAAAATGCAGATCCAGCAGCGGCTGGACGACTGGTGCGCGGCGATGGGCTATAAGGATGGGGGGGGGAACCTGCTCTCCTTCTCCCATACTATCCATATCTCAAAGGACGATCTCACGCTCTTTTTCGATCAGTGTTTGAACACTACGTTCCGAATATGGCTGAGCGACATCCGCTTTGCGGCAGCCAAGAAGATGATGATCGAAAACCCCGACTATAGCAATGACATCATCTCCTCCGAGTGTGGTTTTACTTCCCGCACCCACCTCTACCGCATCTTCAAGGCGCGGGAGGCGTGTACGCCGACCGTTTGGCGGGAGCGCTATTTGGCCGGATCCCACGATTCGGACGCGTCTCTTTCGTAGCAGGGAGACGAGCCCTTTTCTCCGTATCAGAAGATTCCCTTTTCTCCGTATCTGAAGATCCCTTTTCTGATATTGGACGGCTCTTTCCTTGGTTTCTTAAAATATGTAAACGCAACCTATCCTGGCTATGAACCATTGTCTCTTTGGTAGGAAAGAGACAACTATTTACCACCAAAGAGACACCTGAACAGGACAATGCGACACCCTGTCTCACTACTTTTCCCTACTTTTGTACTAATTTTGAAGGTCGGAAAGACCCGCACGTTGTGGAGGCTTAGTCCTCGTCGTGGGCGCCCGACGAACTAATCGTGAAGACAATAATCAAAAACAGGGAATAAAAAAATGAAGAAAAAAAAGTATCTCAAGCCCCAGGCTCACGTCGTGCAGACTGAGCCGTGCATGGTGAACAACCTCTCGCAGGTAAGGATTTACAAAGGGCGCTTTCAGACTCGACAGGAACTGGAGGCCGCTGAATTTACCATAGACGAGGATGGCTTCCTCTGGGGGGAGTAAATAGACTATTGCCCCTTCTTTCTATCACAACCAACGAATGGTGACGTGGTGCACCCAAACTAAAACAAAAAGACTATCAACATGATCAAGAAAATGACCCAATATCTATTGCAGCGCCGATGCGCGCTCTCGCTCTTGCTGATGCTTATGCTCCTGCAGCCCGCGATGGCGCAGAAACAAACGCGAATAATGTATGCGAGATTGGACAAAGAGACACAGACCCTCACGCTCTATTACGGCTCGAATTACAAGGAATCTGACTACGGGATTTCTCTTTTAACTGGTAGTCCCTTGTGGCAAACTACAGCTGAAAGAAAAAAAATAAAAACCGTGGTCTTTGACGAGAGTTGCAAGGATGCACGGCCCAAAGATTGTAGAGGCTGGTTTTGGTTCTTCGAAGCTTTGACAACGATTGAGCACTTGGACTATTTGAACACGTCAGAGGTCGATGATATGCGATCAATGTTCTCCTCCTGTACCAGCTTGGAAACACTTGATTTGTCTTCCTTTAATACGGAAAAGGTCACAAACATGTCTAAAATGTTCGTAGGCTCTACGAATCTTCGCACAATCAACTTGCCCAAAGGCTTCATAGGCAGCAGCGTGACGGATCTCCGTAGTATGTTTAAGGATTGCACAAGCCTTACCGAACTCGATCTATCCGGTTCTAATGCCGAAAACGTGAAAGACATGGGCGAGATGTTCTATGGCTGTAGGGCGCTTTCCAAGCTCGATCTTACTGATTTTAAAACTGGACAAGTAACCACTATGGAGAATATGTTCTGCATTTGTAGCACGCTTGAAACCCTCGATGTCTCCAGTTTTAATACCGAAAACGTGACCACTATGCTAGGAATGTTCAATAATTGCTCGTCACTTCGGAGTCTCGATCTCCCTGGCTTTAATACTGCAAATGTGACGCAAATGTCATCAATGTTCAATAAATGCTCGTCACTTCGGAGTCTCGATCTCAGCAGTTTCAATACCAGAAAGGTGGCTTACATGCAAGACATGTTTCAAGGATGTACTAACCTTGAAAGTATTGATTTAAGCAGTTTTGATACGGAGAACATGAAATCTATGACTGGGATGTTCTTCTCATGTACGAAGCTTGAAACGCTTGATCTCTCCTCGTTTGCAACGCCCAAAATGGTTTCCATGGTTGATGCGTTTAGTAATTGCAAAAACCTCAAGAAGATCTACGTCACTTCTGCATTTACTACAGATAAAGTAACCCTAGATTTTTCGATTTTTGACGGATGTGTTAATCTGCCCAACTATAACCCTAATAAGACGGGTGTGGAGATGGCTCACACGGGAGAGGGAGGTTATCTCACGGCTGCTACTGCCAGTTGGGTGCGATGGGATGCGCCAATCGGCACGCTCTCCTTCCATCGCAGTGCCACGAAGCCCGTGGGCGACAACATCTATAATATTTTGGATTATGGAGATACTCAGAGTTGGAACACTCATCCGGCAGAAATTCAGAAGGTGGTCTTCAAAGCCGGTTTCCGGGATGAAACCTACACGACATGCTCCAATTGGTTTAATGGTTGTACGAATCTTACCAGCATAGAGGGTATCGAAAATCTCAACACGTCCAATGTCAAGAATATGTCAGGGATGTTTGCCCTGTGTTCGAACCTCGAAACGCTCGACCTTTCCCATTTCAACACAGAGAGAGTAACAACAATGGCCCAAATGTTCTATGGGTGCACAAAGCTCCATGATCTCAACATTTCAAGTTTTAATACGGAGAATGTGACATCCATGAACCAAATGTTTGGTGGCTGTTCAAGTTTGGATTCGCTTGACTTGTCCCATTTCAATGCGAAAGGAGTGTTATATCACGGCTTATACGCTATGTTCTCTGGTTGCAGTTCTCTTAAGTTTCTCGATGTGTCCAACTTCCCGGCTGATAGGCCCAAAATGCAGCTGGATGCTATGTTCAAGGGATGCAGTAGCCTTCAAACGCTTGATCTTTCCAGCTTCAACACTGGATTGGCAAATTCTTTTACCGATATGTTTGACGGATGCTCCGCGCTTCGGACTATCTATGTCAGCGATCTTTTCAGATTCAAAAATGGAGTTTCAAGTTCAAATATGTTCCGCGACTGCCATTCACTGAAAGGCGCTATCTCCTTCGAACCTTCAACGATAGATAAGACTTACGCCAGCTACGTGTGGGGTTATCTCACCAAGAAGGTTGGAACGAATGGCAATGAGATCATTGGAGCCACAGGCTCCCCACTCACCATCGACGCGCTGCCTTTGGATGACAGCAAGGCATACACGCTCTACGAAGACTGCGACGTGAACAATGCTTCCTACGAGCGAGAGGTAAAGTCTGAATGGGCAACGCTCTGTCTGCCCTATACCATCCGGCCCAGTTCGGAGGACAACACCTGCTACTTCTATACCCTAAAGTCGGTAGGAACGGAGAGTGTGGAGCTCGTGCGCATGGAGGAAGGCGTGATAGAGGCAGGCCAGCCTGTCGTCGTTCGCAAGAAAAACGCGGAACAGCCCAGCTTCCGCGTCATGAGCGGTACGGCTTCTCCCGTTGAGAAGGCGAAGGCCGTGAAAAACCCCACGAATAGGGAGACGGGCCATCGACTGATGGGTACGTTTGCCCCCATCGAACTCGCCGACGATTGCTATTTCATTGCCAAGAACCTGTTCCGCCTGGTCAGCGACTACAAGCTTGCTGCCACCGGCGTGAAGATAGCTGCCTACCGCGCCTATATCCAGCCCGAGGGTACGCTGGAGGGTGGATCCGCACAACTCACCATCGGCGTGGATGAAGGCACCAACCAGGTAGATGCCGCTACTCTCGTCGATCTGCTCAACGACACCGAGGCGGAATACTACGACGTGCAGGGCCGCCGCATCCCGCAGTTGCAGCGAGGTATCAACATCGTCAAGGTTGGCTCCAAGGTCATGAAGGTCTTCTGCCCCCGATAACTTCCCGTAGCGACTCGCCCCGCGTCTCGCCTTCTCGCTTCGCCTCCCGCGTGTCGCCGCCAACAACGCATACTTTTGTGGTGTCGTGCTTCTTTTGAAAGTCAAAAGAGGGTGCGTCAAAAACGATCGTTCGTTTTGACACACCCTCTCTAACTATTTAATGGCGACTCGTCTCGCGGACGAGAAATTCATTTTAGTCTTCGTCCTTCTGCTCAGCCTCATGCTCGGCGATGAGCTTCTGCTGGATGTCGTTGGGCACCAGCTCGTAGCTTGCAAACTTCGTCGAGAAGCTGGCGCGTCCGCCCGTGAGGGAGCTGAGCGCGATGCTGTAGTTGGAGAGTTCCTTCAAAGGAATCTTCGCCTGCAACTTCTGGTAGCCAGCCTCGCTGTCCATGCCCATGATCATGGCGCGGCGGCCCTGCAGGTCGCTCATCACGTCGCCCATGTAGTCGGCCGGCACATAGACCTCCAGGTCGTAGATCGGCTCCAGGATCTTCGGACCAGCCTGCTTGAAGGCGTCGGAGAAGGCGTGGCGCGCGGCGAGCATGAAGGAGAGCTCGTTGCTATCCACCGGGTGCATCTTGCCATCATAGACGATCACGCGCACGTCGCGGGCGTAGCTACCCGTCAGCGGACCGTGCTCCATGCAGTCCATGATACCCTTGAGGATGGCGGGCATGAAGCGTGCGTCGATGGCACCACCGACCACGGAGTTGATGAAGACGAGCTTGCCGCCCCACTCCAGGTCCACTTCTTCGCGGCCCTTGATGTTCATCTTAAACTCCTGACCGTTGATGTTGAACGTCGTCGGATCGGGCATGCCCTCGGCGTATGGCTCCACAATCAGGTGGACCTCGCCAAACTGTCCGGCACCACCCGACTGCTTCTTGTGGCGATAGTCGGCGCGAGAGAGTTTCGTGATGGTCTCACGATACGGGATGCGCGGCTCCTCAAACTTCACGGCGAGTTTCTCGTTGTTCTCCATACGCCATTTCAGCGTGCGCAGGTGGAATTCTCCCTGTCCGTGAACAATCGTTTGGCCCAGTTCCTTGCTCTGCTCCACGACCCATGTCGGGTCCTCCTGGCGCATCTTGAGCAGGGCTGCCATCATCTTCTCCGTATCGCTCTCGTTGACGGCCTTGATGGCGCGTGAATACTTGGAGTTGGGATATTTGATGAAGTCGAAACGCTCCTCCGTACCCTTGCCGTTGAGCGTGTTGCCCGTCTTGACATCCTTCAGTTTCACGGTGCAGCCCAGGTCGCCCGCGTTGAGCTGATCCACGGGGATGCGGTTGGCACCCGCGCAGGCGAAGATCTGTCCGATGCGCTCCTTGCTGCCACGGTCGGCGTTGGTCAGGTCGTCGCCCGACTTGATCGATCCGCTCATCACCTTGAAGTAGCTCACCTCGCCGATATGCGGCTCCATACCCGTCTTGAAGAAGTAGATGCTCTCCGGACCGTTGGAGTCGGGTGTCACCTCCTCACCACGCGTGTTATGGACCTTCGGCATCTCGCTGACGAAGGGCACTACATTGCCCAGGAACTCCATCAGGCGCTGCACACCCATGTCCTTGTGGGCATCGACGCAGAACACCGGGAAGATATTGCGCATCACCAGGCCCTTGCGGATACCCTCGCGCATCTCGTCCTCCGTGAGCGTCTCCTCCTCGAAGAACTTCTCCATCAGTGCCTCATCGTTCTCGGCGGCAGCCTCCACGAGCGCCTTGTGGAGCTCCATGGCCTTCTCCATCTCCTCGGCGGGAATCTCCTCGCGCTTCGGTGCGCCACCGTCCGGACCCCATGAGAGTTTCTTCATGATGAGCACGTCGATGATCTCGTGGAAGTCGGGACCCGTCTGGACGGGATATTGTATCTGCACGCACTTCGGACCATAGATGTCCTTCATGCTTTGGATGAGTTGATCAAAGTCGCATTTGTCGCTGTCAAGCTGGTTGACGAGGAAGATGACCGGCTTGTGCAGCTTTTCGGTATATCGGAAGTTGTTCTGTGTGCCAACCTCCGGGCCATACTGGCCATTGATGAGTATGACGGCTTGGTCGGTGACGTTGAGGGCCGTGATGGCACCCCCCACAAAGTCGTCGCTACCCGGACAATCGATAATATTGAGCTTTTTGCCATTCCACTCTGCATGGAATACGGTGGGGAAGACCGAATAGCCGTACTCCTGCTCCACAGGGAAATAGTCGCTTACCGTGTTCTTGGCTTCTACGGAGCCACGACGCTTGATGATACCAGCTTCGAAAAGCATACTCTCGGCAAGTGTGGTCTTGCCGCTACCCGCACTGCCAATCAAGGCAATGTTTTTAATCTCATTTGTCTGATATACTTTCATATCGGATAGATTTAAGCGATTAATAATATCGTTATTTACTTGTAGGGTAATTGAAAGAGGACAGGCATTTCTGTCATTTCGCCCACTAAATTAGGCATTTTTTTTGTAAAAGCCAAACAACGACGGCAAAAGTGCTCTATTTTTTAAAATTAATTAGTACTTTTGCAAGTGAAATGACAGGATTATACATACATATACCATTTTGTGCCAGTCGTTGCGTCTATTGCGGATTTTATTCGACGACGCTTCCAGCGCTGCGCGGTGCCTACGTCGATGCCCTCTGCCAGGAACTGACGTTGCGGGCGGAGGAATTGCCCGCCGACGAGGCCATCACGACGATCTATCTCGGGGGTGGCACACCGAGCCAGCTCACAACGGATCAGCTCGACCGTCTCTTCTCCTATATATATAAGGTATATAGGCCGCAGCCTGTCGAGGTGACGATGGAGTGTAATCCTGACGACATTACCCCAGCGTTTGCGGATTGGATTGCTCAATCGCCCATCGACCGCATCTCGATGGGGGCGCAGACCTTCTCCGACGACCGCCTGCGCTTGCTACGCCGTCGCCATACGGCTGCTGAGGTGCGACGGGCCACGACGCT
>ENA-OROK01002522-OROK01002522.1-human-gut-metagenome-genome-assembly--contig:-NODE-2522-length-15612-cov-4.386707_pt1 | contig 15612 bp, 17 predicted proteins | sample MGYA00242127_ERZ509046 | MGnify/ENA primary metagenome ERZ509046 (study PRJEB26280, sample SAMEA2338728) | human gut metagenome | biome: human gut; feature: human-associated habitat; material: faeces... | reverse complement strand
CCGAGAGTGTGGATATGGACTATGCCTGGATGGGCTCCCGGTATGACAAGGGCACGGACGATTATGTAAACTGCCCCATGAATCAGGAGGAATATGACGCCTTCTGGAAGGAATTGACCACCGCCCAGGAGGCGGAGGTCCACGGCTTTGAGGACAGTCAGGTGTTCGAGGGATGTATGCCGGTGGAGGTCATGGCTCGTCGGGGCCATGCTGCTGTACGGCCCCCTGAAATCCCGGGGGCTGGACGATCCCCGGACAGGCCGGTGGCCCTACGCCGTGGTGCAACTTCGTCGGGACAACGCCGACGGCACCGTTTACAATCTGGTGGGCTTCCAGACCCATCTGAAATTCCCGGAGCAGCGGCGGGTATTTTCTATGATCCCCGCCCTGCGGAACGCAGAATTTCTGCGGTACGGCGTCATGCACCGGAATACGTTCCTGGATTCTCCCCGGCTGCTGGACCGGTACTACCGGCTGAAAAAGGAACCCCGTATTGCCTTTGCCGGACAGATGACCGGCGTGGAGGGCTACGTGGAGTCCGCCGCCAGTGGCTTCCTGGTGGGCATTGAAACGGCCCGCCGCCTGAAGGGACAGCCCCCTGTGGACTTCCCCCGGGAAATGGCCATCGGCGCGCTGGCACTGTATATTTCCAACGAGTCTGTGACCCAGTTCCAGCCTATGAACATCAACTTCGGCATCATCCCGCCTCTTGACCACTTCGTCAAGGGCAAGAGAAATAAAAACGCCGAGATCTCCCAGCGGGCGCTTGCCATTCTGGAGGAGAAAAAAGCAGATATTTTAGCCTGACCATCCGCAACACAGAAGAGTAAACCTGCCGACCGGGAAACCGGACGGCGGCCGTCCCCCTGAAAGGAGGAACCTGCCAATGAAGATCATTTTGGACGCCATGGGCGGCGACAACGCCCCTCAGGCGGTGGTACAGGGCGCTTTGGAGGCCCATGCCCAGTGCGGCGCGGACATCGTGCTGGTGGGCCGTGAGGAGGCCATCCGGGCCTGCCTGACCGGCCCCCTGCCGGAGGGCGTGGAGATCGTGAACGCTACGGAAGTGGTGGATATGTGCGACGATCCCGCCACTGCCTTCAAGCGCAAAAAGAATTCCTCCCTGACCGTGGGCCTGACCATGCTGAAAAACGGGGAGGGAGACGCCTTCATCTCCGCCGGTTCCACCGGCGCGCTGCTGGCGGGGGCCACCCTGCTGGTGAAGCGGATCCGGGGTGTTCGCCGGGCGGCCATGGGGCCTGTGCTCCCCACCGCTACGGGCCGCGCCCTGCTCTGCGACTGCGGCGCCAACGCCGACTGTACGCCGGAATATCTGCTGCAATTTGCGTATCTGGGCAATTTTTACGCCCAGCGGCTCATGGGGGTGGAGAAGCCCCGGGTGGGCCTGCTGAACATCGGCTCCGAGCCGTCCAAGGGCGATACCCTCCGCCATGAGACCTACGCCCTGTTGGAGGAGGCGGGCCGGGAGGGCCGGTTGAACTTCATCGGCAACATCGAGGCCAACACCGCCCTGCTGGGCGGGGCCGACGTCATCGTGGCCGACGGCTATTCCGGCAATATCCTGCTGAAAACCGTGGAGGGCGCCGCCAAGCTGCTGCTGGGCGAGATGAAGAAGGCGTTTCTGTCCAGCACGAAGAGCAAGCTGGGCGCCCTGCTGGTCAAGGACAGCTTGGGCGACGTGAAAAAGCTGCTGGACCCCAGCGAGGTAGGCGGAACGCCCTTCCTTGGCATCAGCAAGCCTGTGCTGAAGGCCCACGGCTCCTCCGATGCCCGGGCCATCCGCAACGCCGTGTTCCGGGCGGTGGAATACGCCCAGAGCGGGATCATCGCGGACGTGGAGGCCCACATCGACGTGATGAAGGTGGAAAAGAACGGATAAAAGAGGGTTGCCCTCTTGACAGGGCTATGGGATTGCCGTATGATTGCTTCATGCTAAGAAGCAAATGAATTTTGAAATATTTCATAGGAGTGAATTTGGTATGTCAGTTGATGAAATCTTTCAGACCATGCGGGATCTGGTGTCCGAGCAGTTTGCAATGGAGCCTGCGGAGGTGACCATGGATACTTCTTTCGAGGAGGATCTGGGCGCTGATTCCGTGGACCTGGTGGAGCTGGTCATGGCCATGGAAGAGGAATTTGATATGGGTGAGGCCAACGAGGACGAGCTGGCCGGACTCAAGACCGTGGGCGACGCGGTGAATTTTGTCGCTTCCAAGCTGAAGTAAAAAAGAGTGGCCCCGCCATGCGCGGGGCTTCCTTATGAGGTGAACAGGGATGCAGGAACTGGAGAAAAAATTAAATTATACCTTCCGGAACCAAGAACTGCTGCGGGAGGCGCTGAATCACAGCTCCTACGCGAATGAGCATCGCTCCCAGGGGCTTGGCAGCAACGAACGGCTGGAGTTTTTGGGCGACAGCGTGCTGGGCTTTGTGACGGCGGAGTATCTCTTCGCCCGGCACCCGGACCTGCCGGAGGGGGATCTGACCCGGATCCGGGCAGCGCTGGTGTGCGAGCAGAGCCTTCACGAGGTGGCCCAGAAGCTGAATTTGGGCAGCTATTTGAAGCTGGGCAAGGGCGAGGAGGCCGGCGGCGGCCGCCATCGGGCCTCCATTCTGGCGGAGGCTGTGTTCGCCGCCGTGTATCTGGACGGCGGCATTACCGCCGCGTCGGAGCTGATCCACCGCGTTCTGCTGGACGTGGAGAGGGAAGAGGTGGTGGAGGAGCGCCGCCGGGACTACAAGACCCTGCTCCAGGAGCACATCCAGCGGAAGGCCGGTCAGGAGCTGACCTACTGCATGGTGCGGGAGGAAGGCCCCGACCACGCCAAGACCTTCGTTACCGAGGTGCGGCTCAACGGCGCCGCCATCGGTGAGGGCAGCGGTCACAGCAAGAAGGAATCCGAGCAGATGGCCGCCAAGTCTGCCCTGGAAAAGCTGGACAATCAATAAGTGTAACGAAAACCACTACCCGGAGCAGATCGCTCCGGGTAGTGGTTTTTTGTATGGAACTTTCGTCAGGACAGCGGCCCGCTGCCCAATACCGTTCCCACCAGCGCCATTTGCTTTTCAGTGGGTTCGGCTCCGTCATACCAGGGGTCAAACCGGATCTCCACGAAGCGGTCGGCGTAGCAGAGCAGGAAATTCCCGATGGGCGTGTTGTCTTCCCGGATGAACCGGTAAGCGTCCAAAGCGCCCCAAGGGGCGGCGTCCACCGGCGTCCAGTTTTGGGAAACCGTAAATTTGAATTTGCCGGGGATACTGAATGTTTTGTCCTTGAAGAAAGACTGCTTCACCGGCTCGTAGAGACAGCCCAGCTTCACCTCATAGATCTCATAGAGCAGCTCCGGGCCGTCCTCCTCGGAAACGATGTCGAACACGTAGGGAACCTCCTGCCGGAAGTTGTATGCCGTCATCAGCGGTGTGCCTTCAACGGCCCGGTAGCAGGAATAGTCCGTATAGGTGGTTTCTCCCACCAGATCCTCCACCGTCAGGGGCAGGGGATCGTGATAGACGGTGTAGGTGTGCTCCGTGTCACCGGCGGGATAAGCGGGAGAGGTGCGGGTCTCCGCATTGACATGGCCCTGGAGCGTGGGGGCTTTGGCAATGCGAAGGCCCGTCCAGACAAGGCCGCCCATAAGGACAAGGGAGCCGATCACGGCGATCAGGATGTTAAACCCCATATTCGCTTCGGCGGAAAAGCCCTTCTTTTTCATCAGCCACCGGCTGCCGTAGATGATCAGTAGCAGTACTGCGTAGCAGAAAAAGCTGACCAAAATGACCATACGGGTAGACGGACTGAGGGAAGGACTCAGCAGCAGGAGCGGCAGGTCAACGGTGAAAATAACGAGGAGACCAAGGATCTGCAAAATCTGCCACCATTTACGGGTCCGGGGCGAGAGCAGAACGCCTTCTTCCTCGGCGGCGGTCCGGGCCTTTCGGTACCAGCGGTAGTAGCCGATCAGCTCCACAATGGCGTTGATGCCCAGCAGCAGCCAGATGAGGACAGCCGACAGGGCGAAGCCTTGCGTCAAAAAATCCCGGATGGAGTAGGTGCGAAACTGGAGCCAGATCTGGAGACAGGAGCAGATCAGGAGCACCCAGTTACCCCGGACAGCGCCTTTTTTCATGGCGGCGCGGACATTTTCCACCTGCACCACAGGGTCCGTCTCAATAGGGATGGCGTCCGGCGCGGGATTGCGGAAGATCTGCATCTGATAGCGGTTGGTCACCAGCTCCCAGCCGGTGGCTTTGCACAGCTCCCAGAACTCCCGCTGCTCCGCCGGCGGCTCCGGGTCAAACTGACTGGCCTTGGAAAAGTACACCACGGCGTAGCGCAGCTCTGCCGGCTTGCACCGCCGGTAGGTCCAGAACACGGACCCGGCCTTTTCCAGCTGCCAGCCCTGACGGGCCATGTCCTCCAGATGGCGGACGATCCCGGCGTGGTCATAGTAGGCGTAGAGATTGATCTCCCATTTTTTCTGCCTGTCAAAAAGCTTCATGATTCGATCTCTCCTCTCCGGCCCATGTAGCTGCGGTAATCCTCCGATAGAACTTGCAGCCGCTGGTATTCCTCAGCCAATGCCTGTTCCCCGGCGGGGGTGATGAGATAGCTCCGCCTGCGGCCCTCGGTTTTTGTCTCCGTGATCCAGCCGGCGGCCTGAAAGCTGTCCAGCAGGTTGTAGAGGGTGCCGGGGCCTACCGTCACCCGGCCCTGGGTGAGATTGGAGATGCGGGCCATCACGTCGGTGCCGCAGCACTCCTCCCGGAGGGTCAGCAGCACATAGAACATCTGCTCCGTCAGTGTTTGAAATTTCTCCCGGGCCACAGTCCCGCCTCCTCACTATCGATATTCGATATTTCTGTTTACAGCATACTATCGAATATCGATATTGTCAAGAGGGAGATGAAAAACCGGACTGCAAAAAACAGCCCGGTTTGTAAAACAGAACGGGAAGCGCCTCAGCGGACGCCCGCCAGCTTACCCTCCAGCCAGCGGTCGATGTCATCGTAGACCTGCTCCCGGCAATCTTCCTTCAAGACCTCGTGGCGCAGCTCCGGGTAGAGCTTCACCGTCACGTCCCGCATCCCGGCCCGCTGGAACGCGGCAGCGGCCCGCTCCACGCCCTTGGAGCAGTCGCCCACCATATCCATGGCCCCGGAGATAAAGAGGATGGGGGTATGGTGGTTCATTTTGCGGATGTTGTCCTCCTTGCAGACAAAGCGGATGCCGGAGAGCATCTCCCGGAACAGCCCCGCCGAGGCGTTGCCCTGACACAGCGGGTCCTTCAGGTAAGCGTCCACATTGTCCGGGTTCAGGGACAGCCAATCCATGCTTGTGCGGTTGGGGGCGAAGCGGCGGTTGTAAATGCCGAAGGAGGCCTTTGTGGCCACGGCGCTGGGCCTGGATTCGCCGTTTCGCAGACATTCGGCGTTGATGACGGCCAGACTGGCCGCCGTGGATGCGGCGCTCATGTAACCGGTGCCCATGATGATGGCGGCGTCCACCGTGCCGGGATAGCGGATGAGATAAGTCCGGGTCAGGAAGGAACCCATGGAGTGCCCCAGCAGGAAATAGGGCAGGTTGGGGAATTGCCGGTGGGTCAGCTTCCGGAGCTGCTCCATGTCCTCCACCACCCAGTTCCAGCTGCCCTTGGGACCGAAGTACAGCCGGGGCGCACCGTCAGAGACTGACAGGCCGTGGCCCAAATGGTCGTTGCCCACCACGGCAAAGCCACGCTCTGTCAGATACCCGGCGAAGTCCTCGTACCGCAGCACGTATTCCGAAACGCCGTGGGCGATTTGCAGGACGGCCCGGGGCGCGCCCTCCGGCAGCCACTCCACGGCGTGAATGGCGGTTTTGCCGTCGGCGGACGGAAAGGTAAATTCACGTTTCACCATGGAAATTTCCTCCTGTGTATGATAAAATGCGGTTTATCATAGTGTAACACGCTTTTTTGAAAATTACCAGAGGAGGAAACCCAATGGAGACCTATATCGCTGCACTGGATCAAGGGACCACCACCTCGCGGGCCATTCTGTTCAACAGCCGGGGAGAGATCGTATCAAAGGCCCAATATCCCTTCCGGCAGATCTTCCCTCAGCCGGGATGGGTGGAGCACGATCCCATGGAGATCTGGGCCACCACGGTCCGGGCGCTGTCTGAGGCGGTGGACGCCGCCCATATCGACCCCAAGGCCATTGCCGGCGTCGGTATCACCAACCAGCGGGAGACGGCGATCCTGTGGGACCGCCGGACAGGACAGCCGGTGTACAATGCCATTGTGTGGCAGTGCCGCCGTACGGCGGAGATCTGCGACCGGCTGAAGGCCGACGGCCTTGGAGAAACGGTGACGGAAAAGACCGGCCTGCTGATCGACGCCTATTTTTCCGGTACGAAGCTGAAGTGGATCATGGATCACGTTCCCGGCGTCCGCCAGCGGGCGGAGCGGGGAGAACTGTGCGCCGGGACAGTGGACAGCTGGCTTATCTGGAACCTGACCGGCGGGAAGGCCCATGTGACGGACTATTCCAACGCCAGCCGTACCATGCTGTTCAATATCCATACCCTGCAATGGGACCCGGCGCTCTGTGCCGCGCTGGACATTCCCATGGAGCTGCTGCCGGAGCCGAAGTCCAACAGCGAGGTCTACGGCCATCTGGCTTCCGGCTTGCCGGGATTGGAGGATCTGGCGGGCATCCCGGTGTGCGGCAGTGCGGGCGATCAGCAGTCCGCCCTGTTCGGACAGGCCTGCTTTACTCCCGGTCAGGCGAAGAACACCTACGGGACCGGATGCTTCACCCTGATGAACGTGGGCGATACGCCGGTGCGGTCCCGCAGCGGCCTTGTGACCAGTGTGGGCTGGCAGGTGGCGGGGAAAACCGTCTACGCCTTGGAGGGCAGCGTGTTCAACGCCGGCAGCACCATCCAGTGGCTCCGGGACGAGCTGGGGCTGATCCAGAGCGCCCCGGAGTGTGACCGGCTGGCGGAGAGCGTGCCGGACAGCGGCGGCGTTGTGGTGGTGCCTGCCTTTACCGGTCTGGGCGCACCCTATTGGGATATGTACGCCCGGGGCACCATCGTAGGCCTGACACGGGGCAGCACCAAGGCCCATATCGCCCGGGCAGTGCTGGAGTGCATCGCCTATCAGACCGCCGATCTGGTGCGGGTGATGAATGCCGATGCCCCCTGTCCCTTGACGGAACTGCGGGTGGACGGCGGCGCGTCCGTCAGCGATATTCTCATGCAGATCCAAGCGGATCTGCTGCGGCTGCCGGTGGACCGGCCCGCTCAGGTGGAGACCACCGCCTTCGGCGCGGCGGCGCTGGCGGGACTGGCCGTTGGCGTGTGGAACGGCTTTGACGAGTTGGCAGCTCTGCGCCGAAGCCAGTGCGTGTTCCGTCCCCAGCGGGAAGAGGAAGCGTGTCTGGCGGATCTGGCCCGCTGGCATCGGGCGGTAGAGCGCTCACGGAGTTGGATTGAAAACAATGTGTGAACGCTGTTGCGTTTTTGAAAAAAGGGAAGTATACTAAGGCCATGAATCATTCGGCTGGATAGACCGGCCGTGAAAGGAGCGTTTACGATGGCGTTTTTTGAGGAATTGGGCCGTAAGGCGAAGGATGTGGCCGCTGTGGCGGCTGACAAGGCCAAGGACGTGGCGGCTGTCGCCGCGGATAAGGCCCGGGAGACCACGGAAAAGACCAAGATCTCCGTGGCCATCGCCGGTGAGCAGCGGGAGATCGAGAAGAACTGCCGCCTGATCGGTGAGTGGTTCATCAACGAGTATGAGGGAGAACTGCCCGAGGGTGTTCAGGAACTGGCGGATGCCGTTGCCGCTTCCAAGGCCCGCATCGCGGAGCTGGAGGAGCAGAAGAACGCCATCAAGGTGGAGCACAGTGAAGTATCTGCGGCGGAGCCGGGCATGAAGATTTGCCCGGTGTGCGGTGCGGAGTCTGACAGCAAGTTCTGTCCCAAGTGCGGCGCTCCCATGGATTAACGCATATACAGAAAACCAAGGCCGTCCTATGGGCGGCCTTGGTTTTTGCACGGAATCGAGGAATAGCCTAAAGTGCTGAAGCACTATCCAACGTATTCCGCGTGGAAAAGACAAACACGGAAGGAATGTCCCCCCACTAAGGCTTTGTGGAAAAAATGAGCCGCATAAGCGGTAAAATCACGGAAAAGCCGGTCAAAATCTGTCAAAAATTGAACAGAAGGCCGCTTCCTTATCAAGAAAAAATGTGTTACTATTTAAACCATAAAAATGTGGACTGCCGGGCAACGCCGGTTTCCCACTAAGGAGGAGTCCAAATGCTTTCCAACAACATCGATCGGACGCCGGAGGGAGTCCTGACCTTCGCCGGATATGACGTGACCCAACTGGCCAAGGAGTATGGCACCCCCCTCTACCTGATGGACGAGGCGCGCATCCGGGCCAACTGCCGGATGTATCTGCAGGCGTTCCGTGACCATTTCGGCCCCGACTCTCTGCCACTGTACGCCAGCAAGGCGGCGTCCTTTAAGCAGATGTACCGCATCATGGCGGAGGAAGGCATGGGCGTGGACGTGGTATCCTCCGGGGAACTGTACACCGCTCTCAGCGCCGGCTTCCCGGCGGAGCGGATCTATTTCCACGGCAACTGCAAGACCGATGCGGATCTTGCCTATGGCGTCAGTCAGGGCATCGGCTTTTTTGTGGCGGACAACCGGGAGGAGCTTTTAGCGCTGGAAAAGACGGCGGCAGAGACCAACGTCACCCAGAAGATCCTTCTGCGGGTAACGCCGGGCATTGACCCCCACACCTACGAGGCCGTCAGCACCGGAAAGGTGGACTCCAAATTCGGCGCGGCGGTGGAGACCGGACAGGCCATGGAACTGGTGAAGCTGGCTCTGACGCTGCCCCATCTGGACCTCCGGGGCCTGCACTGCCATGTAGGCTCGCAGGTGTTCGGAGAGGATGTGTACCAGCGGACGCTGGATATCATGGTGCCCTTCCTGGCATCCATCCGGGAGGAGACCGGCGTGACGCTTTCGGATCTGAACCTTGGCGGCGGCTACGGCGTTCGTTACACTCAGGAGGATGAGGCCATTGACATTCCCGCCCGTCTGGCGGAACTGGGCGCCCATCTGAAAGCGGCGGCGGAAAAGGCAGGCCTGCCCATGCCCCGGTTCCTGATGGAACCGGGCCGCAGCATTGTGGCGGATGCGGGCATGACGCTGTACACCGTGGGCTCCGTGAAGCGCATTCCCGGCTATAAGCAGTACGCGGCGGTGGACGGCGGCATGACGGACAACCCCCGCTACGCGCTCTACCAGTCCCGCTACACCGTCTATCACGCCCATAAGTCCGGTTCGATGGAGCGGTTCGATGTGGTGGGCCGCTGCTGCGAGAGCGGGGACATCATCCAGCCCGGCGTGGAGCTGCCGGGAGACACCTGTCGGGGGGATCTTCTGGCGGTGTGCACCACAGGTGCTTACAATTACTCCATGGCCTCCAACTATAACCGTCTGCCCCGCCCTGCCGTGGTGATGCTGACCCCGGACCGTATTTACGAGGCGGTCCGCCGGGAGACCTTCGCGGACCTCACGGCACTGGACCTGTAAGCAGGTTTGTTGACAGGCCGGACGGTGACCCGTATAATTGGACTGTAAGGCTGGCAATCGGAAATCAGAAGAGAGTCCTTACGGACTCTCTTTCTTTATTGTAAATCAGGAGGAACTGTATGAAATTCCGTCGCTTTTCCGCATTTTTTCTGGCGCTGCTGCTGGCGGTGCTGTGTGTGCTCCCTGTCGGTGCCGTGGCCGAAGGCTGTACCCAGGAGACGAACGTCACAACCATCCTGTTCACCCACGATCTCCACTCCCACTTCCTCCCCCAGTCCACGGCGGAGGGAGGGGAGAGCGGCGGTTACGCCCGGCTGAAAACCGTCATCGACGGAGAACGGGCGATGAACCCGGATGCCTTGCTGGTGGATGGCGGCGACTTTTCCATTGGTTCCCTGATCCAGACCCTTTACACCACCCAGGCAGCGGAACTGCGGACCATGGGAGCCATGGGTTATGATGCCGTGACCATCGGCAACCACGAGTTTGACCACAAGGGCACCGGCTTTGCGGAAATGCTGAATTCCGCTAAGGCTGCTCAACAGGCGGCGGTGGAACTACTGCTGGTGGATGCCCGGCCGCTTGAGGATATGGACGCTTACAGAGAGCGGTTCGGCCCGGTTACCCCTGTACTGCCGACGCTGTTAGAGGCCAATTATGCCCCTGCCGATGACAACCAAGACCGGGCGTTCATCCGGTCCGCTATGGAGGACTATGGCGTGACGGACTGCATGACGCTGGAACGAGGCGGCGTGACCTATGGCCTGTTCGGCTTGATGGGGGTGGATTCCGATGAGTGCGCCCCCACCTCCGGCTTTACCCGGACGGACGCCGCCAAAGCGGCCAAGCGCTGTGTGGAGACCCTAAAGGGGGAGGGGGCAGAGATCATCGTCTGCCTGTCCCACAGCGGCACCGGGGACTCGCTGGCGTCCTCCGAGGATGAGGAGCTGGCCAAGGCGGTGGACGGCATTGACGTGATCGTCTCCGGACATACCCACTCCACGCTGGCGGAGCCGCTGGTGGTGAACGATACCTATATCGTCTCCAGCGGCCCCTACTGTCAGAATCTGGGCAGCCTGACCTTCTCGTGGGACGATGGCGGAGAAAAGCGGCTGCTGGATTACCGCCTGATCCCCATTGACGAAACGGTGGCGGAGAATCCGGAGATCGCCGGGCTCGTGGAACAGTGGAAGGATATGGTGGGGGAGACGTATCTGGCCCGGTACGGCCTGACCTATGACGAGGTGCTGACCCATACGGACTGCGATCTGACCACGCCAGCGTCCGCCGTGCAGGAGAACAATGGCCTTGGAACGCTGGTGTCCGACGCCTTTTTGTGGGCGGATCGTACTCTGGACGCCGCTTATGCCGACAGCCCCCATACGGTCTCGGTGACAGCGGACGGCGTTCTCCGGGCCAACCTGCCTGCAGGAGATTTGACCGTCGCCATGGCCTTTGACGTGCTGTCTATGGGCGTGGGGGAGGATGGCACCTCCGGCTTTCCGCTGGTGGCGGTGTACCTCACCGGCAAGGAACTGAAGGCTGCCATGGAGGTGGACGCCTCCGTGACGCCCATCATGCCTGCGGCCCAGCTCTATATGTCCGGAGCCAAGTACGCCTTCAACACCAAGCGGATGTTCTTCAACCGGGTCTACGATGCGGCGCTGACGGACGTGACCTTCGATGAAAGCGGCACGGGAAATGCCTATGAGATCGACGATAACGCCCTCTACCGGGTGGTGACGGGGATGTACTCTGCCCAAATGCTGGGCACGGTGAAAAGCAAATCCATGGGGCTGCTGTCCCTGGAGCCGAAGCAGGCCAACGGCACTCCGGTGACAGATTTTGCCGACTGTATTCTCTACGATGCAAATGGTAATGAATTGAAGGAATGGTACGCGCTGGCGGCATATCTGGAGCAGTTCGGGGAGGATGGCCTCCCTGACCGCTACGCCGCCCCCGCCAACGGCTGCAAGCAGGTGTCCGACAGCTTCGCACCGGGACAGCTTTTGGCTGGATGGAACGGGATCACGTGGGCGGTGCTGGGGATCGTACTGCTGATCTTGGTCTTGATCCTCCTGTTGATCCGCTCCCTGCGCCGCCGATCCGGCGGAAAAAGCCGACCCCGATGAATTGATAGAGCACTGAATCGAAACATCCCCGGAATACATGGTACTTCGGGGATGCCAGTGGATAAACGGCTTTTTCAGCACGATGAAACCCCCGCCCAATTTTGGGCGGGGGTTTGTTTATCCGATTTTGGAAACAGGGGGCGCAAAGCTATTTTCGTTTTCCTTGGCTAAGTAACTGATGATGTCCCGCCGGGTGACAATGCCGATGAAATTATCCAGATCGTCGATGACGGGAATGAAGTTCTGATTCATGGCACTTTCCAGCAGCGCATCCATGGTCACGGTGATGCGGACCGCCGGGTATTTGCTGCCGATGATGTCCCGGACCCGCAGCTCCTCCGCCTTTTTCATGGAGGGATCGTCGGTATCCAACAACCGCCAGAGGAAATCCCCTTCGCTGACAGTGCCCACATACCGGCCGTCCCGGGTGATGACGGGGATGGCGGTATAGCCCCGGTTACGCATCTTTTCAAGACCTTGGCGGAAGGTAAAGTCATCGTACAGATAGGCGATCCGGCTTTTGGGAAGCAGAAAATAGGCAATGTTCACGCTGAGTGCTCCTTTCCATTTACGAACGCCGACAGCGGCGGAACCGTTCCTTTTCTCTATATACAGTATACAGGAACCCATTGTCGATTTCTTGAACAATGTATGAAATTTAAAAAAATAGTCCTTTTCTTTTCGGCAAGGACCTGCTATGATAAAAATAGTGATAAATGCAACAAGGGGGCGCTGCGATGCTGACAGCTCAGGAATTGAAAACCAGTCCGCTGTTCCATGACATCAGCTATGAGGAATACCGCCGGATGCTGACCTGCTTTCAGGCGGCCCAGCGGTCTTATGTGCCGGAGGAACAGGTCTATGATTTTACATCCTCCCGGACGGACGCAGTAGGCATTGTGGAGCGGGGGCAGGTGTCCCTGATCCGGATCGACGAGGCGGGCGTGGCGACGGTGCTGGAGGACATGGGACCCGGCGGCGTGTTTGGCCGCCATCTGGCCTTTGCGGGCTTCGCGGCGGACAGCCTGGAGGTGGTGGCCCGCACCGCCTGCGACATTCTGTTCATCGACAATTCCTGCATATTCAAACGCTGCGAGAATGCCTGCACCCACCACAGCACGTTGGTCTACAATATGATGAACCTGCTCAGCAATAAGACCCGTTCCCTCAGCGAGCGGGTGGACGTCCTGTCCCGGCGGTCCATTCGGGAAAAGCTGCTGTGCTATTTCCGCCAGCAGACGGAGAAGAGCGGGGAGGATGTGTTCACGCTGCCCTTCTCCCTGAGTGTTCTGGCGGACTACATCGCCACGGACCGCAGCGCCATGATGCGGGAGCTGCGGCATTTGAAGGAGCAGGGGATCGTCTGCACCGACGGGCGGCAGATCCGCCTCTTGGGGGAGCGGCCGACGGCTTGAATATGTGACGCGGGGCAATCCTAAAATGAATACCTGGTTTTGCTTCGCGTCCTATCGACTTCAAAAAATTCTTCTCAAACGGGCGGGACTGTGGTATCATACAGGCAGAGAAATGAAAGGGCGGGTGGCGTTATGCGCAAAGTGCGATGCTATGAGTGCGGTAAGACCTACGATTATGATACCGATGATTTCTGTCCGAAGTGCGGCGCGTTCAACCAGCCGCCCAAGTCCACCACCATCGACGCCAACGGCGCGGTGATCCGGGTGGACGGGATCAATGAGCGGGGCCATGCCGGGTCCTTCGTCCATGAGGAGCTGCATGAGGAGAACCGGGAACGCAAGCGCATGGGCCTTTCCAAGGGCACCCGCCGGACGGCGGCTGCGGCGCCACAGCCGTCTGTGCAGAGACCTGCATCCCGGCAGAGCGGAAGACAAAGCGGGAAAGCGCAGCCTGCGGTGGGCAAGCTGATCTTCTGGATCTTTGCGGCCATCATCGGGCTGAATATCCTCAGTTCTTTAGTCGGACTTTTGCTGATGTGGTGACAGCCTTCCGTCCGTTTGGGTGAGAAATGCCGGAGAACCGGAATTGGAAGGGGCGTGTCTCTGTGAACGTGATTTTGATAATGAGTGCCTTCTGGGTCATATACGGAATCGCCGGCATATTGGGTTTTCAGGTCATCCGAAGTGAATACAAAGGGCATGACTGGACGAAAGCCTATGTTCGTTTGCTGGGCGCATCGTGGCTGATGCTGGGTGTCCCGTGGCTGTTGTTCGATCGGATAGCGGTGCATACGGCTACGAATATCGGGACAGGTTTACTCTGCATCATTTTGCTTGCGCTGGCCATGCCATCCATTGTGTTTACGTTTTTTATCGACAAAAAATACAGAAATATCCTGAAAAACGAGTAAAAAGACACCGCCTCATGTTTCATGAGGCGGTGTTTCTTTGACCTTGCACGAAACCGGAACAAAATAGCATTGAGTGAGCAAGGCTGTCCTTTTTTGTCTGCGTTCCATGATTTTGACAGCGGTATTTTTCCGCCCCGTGCGCAAACTATCCCTGAATACGGAAAGAAAGAGCGATGGGGATGCAAAAGCTGCTGTCAATTTTTGTTTATCTGATTTTGCTGATTTTTTTAGAGTCGGCGGCGGAGGTGACGGGGGTACCGGCCTCAGCCCCGGCGGAACTGCCGGAGGAGCCGAACTATGTAGCCCTCACCTTTGATGACGGACCCCGGCGGGGTACTACCACCCGGCTGCTGGACGGCCTCCGGGAGCGGGGGGCCAACGCCACCTTCTTCTTAGTGGGGGAGCGGCTGGCGGGGAACGAGGATCTGGTGCTGCGGATGCAGGCGGAAGGGCATCAGGTGGGGACCCATACGTGGAGCCATATCCGCCTGGACGGTACGGCTCCGGCGACGCAGCTCCGGGACATTCAGGTAGCGCAAAACGCAGTCTGCAAACTCCTGGACACGGATAGCTGCTGGCTGCGGCCGCCTTACGGTCTTATTGATCCGGCGGTCCGCATCGGCGTTACAGTGCCTATGGTCCACTGGAGCGTGGACCCGCGGGACTGGGAAAGCCGGGATACGGCGATGGTGGTCCGCTCTGTTTTAAAGGACGTACAGCCCGGCGACATCATCCTGCTGCACGATATCTACCCCTCCTCCGTGGAGGCGGCGCTTCAGATCGTGGACGCGCTGGAGGCGGAGGGGTATTGGTTTGTTACGGTGGAAGAGCTTCTGGAGCTGAACGGCATCCAGCCGCAGGCAGGGGCCATGTACCGGTCCGGGCGGGTGTAGCTCAGTACTGCCGCACCACGGCTACCACTTTGCCCAGGATCTGAGCGTAGGTGCCGTCGATAGGCTCGTAATCGTCATTTTCCGGCAATAGCCAGATGTGGCCGTTTTTCCGGGAAAACCGTTTGACGGTGGCCTCGTCATCGATCATGGCCACCACGATTTCCCCCTGATTGCAGGTCTGCTGCTGCCGCACCACCACCAGATCGCCGGGGAGAATTCCCGCGTTCAGCATGGATTCGCCCCGGACCCGCAGGGCGAAGTGAACGTCCCCGGGATGCCCGGTGTGGAAGGTGAGGTAGTCCTCGATGCACTCCTGAGCCAGAATGGGACTGCCGGCTGCCACATTGCCCACGATGGGCACCCGGTCCGCCGGTTCCTCCGGCTCCGGGACGGACGGCGCGGCGGGATGGGTCAGGGTGATGGCCCGTCCTTTTCCGGCGCCGATCTCAATGACACCGGCATCCGCCAGCTTTTTCAGATGGAAGTGGACGGTGGAGGGGGACCGCAGGCCAACGGCCTCGCCAATCTCCCGGACAGACGGGGGATACCCCTGCGTCTGGATGCAGGCGGCAATGTAATCATAGATCCTCTGCTGCATGGCAGAAAGCATGAAATGACCTCCATTCTATTGGCAGCTTC
>ENA-OROK01002513-OROK01002513.1-human-gut-metagenome-genome-assembly--contig:-NODE-2513-length-15655-cov-3.266474_pt1 | contig 15655 bp, 16 predicted proteins | sample MGYA00242127_ERZ509046 | MGnify/ENA primary metagenome ERZ509046 (study PRJEB26280, sample SAMEA2338728) | human gut metagenome | biome: human gut; feature: human-associated habitat; material: faeces... | reverse complement strand
GGAGCGGTGCTTAAGCCGTAAGGCGGGAATTGTGCGGTGTTGCCTTAGGGTGTAATATGTTTTAAGGCCCGATGCAATCGCATCGGGCCTTAAGTTTTTATTTGCAATAAATAATAAAGTATATTCGTGTCAGCGCTTCAAAAAGCGCGATAAACAATAAAATCGCCGACAGGGCGGGATGACCTCATCCCGCCCTGTCCCATGCCCATATGGCCCATTAAAAATGTGCAACTAACAAACATATTATTTGTGGAGCGCTGCAATTTCCATTATCGCATATGCCCCAATGTATCGGAGCGGTCAAGACCGTTCCCTACAGAATACCGTGCAATCCACATTTATCCTATTATTATTTATTGGCTCTCATCTTCCGGCAGGCGATCCATCAGCCAGCCGTACACATAATCAAACACTTCTTCGCGGTTGGTTTCGTTGTGCAGCTCATGGCGGGCATCGTGCCAGATTTCGCAGCTCAGGTCCTGTACACCGGCATCCCCCAGCATGGCCCACACTTTGCGCACGCCCGCGCCGTAATCACCAACAGGGTCCGCCGTTCCGGCAATCAGCAGCACCGGCAGATCCTTGCGGATATTCTGTGCCCATTTGCGGCTGCTGACATGGCACAGGGTGGCCAGCATTTCGCGGTAGGTCGCCGCGGTAAATGGGAAGGTGCACAGCGCGTCTGCATCGTATGCCTTTACCACTTCCGGATCACGGCTGATCCAGGCATTGGGCGAAACAGCATCCGGAATGCGGTTGCAATAGGCCCCCATATTCAGCTTGACCAGCGTTTTGGAAACATATTTTGGCCCGCGCACAGCTGCGGTCAGCGCGGCAACCGCCCAGCCCGCCTGGTTGCGGATGTGCGGACCCGCCGTGCCGCTGAAAATAGCGCCGGAGATGCTTTCCGGCCAGGTTTCGGCATACCAGCGGGCGTAAAAGCTGCCCATGCTGTGGCCATACAAAAATACCGGCACGCCAGGGAACTTTTGGTGGATGATGCCGTTCATCGTGTGCAGGTCATTCAGCAGGTGGTAACGGCCGCGGGGCTCGCCATAATGGCCGTGTTCCCCTTTGTTTGCGGTACCGCCGTGACCCAGGTGGTCGTTGCCGGCCAGAGCTATGCCGCGCTGGGCATACCACTGCGCCATGGGGCGGTAGCGCTGTACATACTCGCACATGCCGTGGCTGAGCTGCAGCACGGCGCGCACCGGCACCCCCGGCATGGTATACATGCTGGCCGCCACGGTATGAACACCATCGGCAGACGGGAAACGAATTTCTTCACACTGCAGTTGGGGCATAGGTCTTACCTCCGCTGTTTTGGTCTGGCCGCACCGCACAGGGCAGCACATACACTATTCTATAAATAGTGTACCACAGTTTACCGCGCAGAACAACGCACAGCAACGCTGTTTTGCACAAAATACACCCCACAAATGCCAAAACAGCCCGCCTGAACGGTGAACATCGGGCAGGCTGTCTTCTTACAATTTCTCGGTTTCCTTGGCCGCTTTGGCGGCGCATTCATCGCACAGGCCAAACACAGTCAGGCTGTAATCTTCCGGCACAATATCGGGGCAGGCATCAATCAGGGCTTTGAGCTTCGCATCCGAAATATGGATGCTTTTTACTTTTTGGCAGCTGCGGCAATACAACTGCTGATGATCCTCCTGCGGGCCCTCAAAACGGTCCGCTTCGCCGGGGATGGAAACACGCCGCACTTTGCCAATATCAACCAACGTATTCAGGTCGCGGTAAACGGTGCCAAGGCTCAGCCGCGGGCACACTGCCCGCAGAGACGTACAGATCTGCTCCGCGGTTGGATAATCGCTGCGCGAAAGTACCTCCCGCAAAATCAGTTCACGTTGATGAGAATAGCGCATACTAAAAATCTCCTTCTCATACAATGCAGAGGAAAGAACTCGAAATATTTTCCACTTCACATTGTATACATGATTCCTGTACCCTATCATATCAAATGATATTAAAGATTGTCAATACATTAAAATGTGACGTTTTTTCGAAAAAGTTCTTGATATTTTCTTTCAAGCTAACAGGAATTGACTGTAATAATGTTGCCTTTTCTGATTATTTCGGCATTTTTCTTTTGTCATTCAGGAGATGATTTAATTTTTGACACTGTTTTTTCTTTTTTGTTCAATTCCCATAAAATATTTTCATCAAAAAAATATTTTTATATTCCTATTTTGATATAGGTTATTATGGTTTTTATTGCGCGCAATTATAGTTCATTTTTTGAACTTATCACCCTTGATGCGCTGCCAGTAAGCGGCGGCGGCCTGCTCGCTTTTGTTATCGCCAAACTGGTAATACTGGCGGTCCCGGATGGCATCCGGCAGGTACTGCTGGTCCACCCAATGGTTGGCAAAGTCGTGTGCGTACTGATAATGCTGGCCTTTTACTGCGGCATCGGCGCCATCATAATGCTTATTTTGTAGCTGCCGCGGGATCGGCCCGCTGCGGCCTGCCCGCACATCTGCCAGCGCACGGTCAATGGCGGCTTCGCCCGTGTTGGATTTGGGGCTGGTCGCCACCAAAATTACCGCGTCCGCCAACGGAATGCGCGCTTCCGGCAGGCCCAGCATGTTAGCAGCATCCACAGCCGCTTTTACGATCGGAATGATCTGCGGGTAAGCAAGGCCAACATCCTCGCAGGCGCACACCATCAGGCGGCGGCAGGCAGAGGGCAGATCTCCCGCTTCCAACAGGCGTGCCAGATAATGCAGTGCCGCGTCCGGGTCGGAGCCGCGCATGGACTTTTGGTAGGCAGAAACGATGTCGTAGTGGTCGTCGCCCTCCCGGTCGTAGCGCATGGCGGTGTGGCGGGTGACCTGCCGGATCATATCCAGAGTAATGCGCTTTTCTCCGTTTTCCACCGGTGCCGCCGTGACTGCAAAGTCCAAACAGCCCAGCGCCTTGCGCAGATCGCCCCCGGCGCTTTCGGCCAGATAGGCACAGGCGTCCTCGTCCATGCACACCGGCACCTGCTCCCCCGCGGAAAGGCGCTGCACGGCGTTGCGCACCCCGCGCTCCACATCCGCTGCGGCAAGGGGTTTGAACTCAAACACAGTGCAGCGGGAAAGCAGGGCATTATAGATGTAAAAATAGGGGTTCTCGGTGGTGGAAGCAATCAGGGTGACGCTGCCGTCCTCGATGCATTCCAAAAGGCTCTGCTGCTGCTTTTTGTTCAGGTACTGGATCTCGTCCAGATACAGCAGAATGCCGCCCGCCGCTGCCAGCGTGCCGATATCCTTGAGCACCGCCTTGATATCCCCTGTGCCGCAGGAGGTGCCGTTGAGCTTGTGCAGGGTCATGCCGCTGTTCTCGGCAATGATACGTGCCACCGTGGTCTTTCCGGTACCGGAGGGGCCGTAAAAGATCATGTTGGGAATGCGTCCGCTCTCGATGGTGCGGCGGAACACCCGCCCCGGTGCCAGCAGATGCTGCTGCCCGCACACATCCGCCAGCGTTTTGGGACGCAGGCGCTGCGCAAGAGGTTCGTTCATGGTGGTTTCTCCTTCCCTGCCCGCAAGGCACTTTTTATATAGTATAACGCATTTAGAAAAGGAGGACAAGGGCTTTTCTGAAAATCATTCTCAGATAATGCCCCGTAAACATTTACAAATCCTGTCAAACATGGTATGATTCAAGTATTCCCTTTCAAAGGAGGTTTGTCCCATGCCGGTACGAAAAAAGGCCCCGGAGGACCTTACCGCAAAAAAAGCGCTGGCGCTGGAAGTCATCCGGCGTCTCAAGGCTGAATACCCAGATGCAGGGTGCACGCTGGACTACGACCACGCATGGCAGCTGCTGGTCAGCGTGCGGCTGGCCGCCCAGTGCACGGATGCCCGGGTGAACATTGTGGTGGAAGAGCTGTTTACAAAATACCCCAGTGTGGCGGCGCTGGCTGCCGCCGAACCGGAGGACATTGAAGCCATCGTCAAGCCCTGCGGGCTGGGACACTCCAAGGCGCGGGACATCTCGGCTTGTATGCGGATGCTGCGGGACAAGTACGACTGCCGGGTGCCTGACACCTTTGACGAATTGCTTGCCCTGCCCGGCGTGGGGCGCAAGAGCGCAAACCTGATCATGGGCGATGTGTTTGGCAAGCCCGCCATCGTTACCGACACCCACTGCATCCGGTTGTGCAATAAAATCGGCCTTGTGGACGGCATCAAGGAGCCGCAGAAGGTGGAGATGGCCCTGTGGAAGATCATCCCGCCGGAAGAAGGCAGCGACCTTTGCCACCGCTTTGTGATGCACGGCCGTGCGGTGTGCAACGCCCGCAAGCCGGAATGCGAAAAATGCTGTTTGAAAGACATCTGCCGCACCGCCCGCGAAGCCGCCGGGCAGCAGGCAGAGCCGTGATTTTCAAGGAGGTATAATCTATGATCACCTTAACCATTTTACTTATCGTTGCCCTGCTGTGCGTACTGGTGGGTTGCCTGACCGGCCTGCTGACGCTGGTAGGTGTGCTGGCTTCCCTTTTTGTGGGCGTACTGGTGGGTGCACTGGCCGGATATCTGGCCGGGCGTTTTATGGGCACGGAAACTTCCCTTGGCCGCAACATCCTGATGGGTGTGCTGGGCAGCTTTGTGGGCGAGTTTTTGTTCGGCCTGCTGGGCATCCACGCTTCCGGCAGCTTTTCTTCCTTTGCCATCTCGGTGATCGGTGCCTGCATCTGCATCTGGATCGGCCAGAAGATCTCCAAGTAAGTTTTTTGTAACAGTACGCCGCCGCATTCTGCTACCGGAGTTTCCGGGCAGGGTGCGGCGGCTTTTGGCTTTATATCCGAGCAAAAACGTCTTGCGCAGAAATATCTTCCGTTTGATTAAACCACGATGCACACGCACCGTGGTTTTTGTTTGTCCATTTTTAGCACGATACAGAAATGCACCGTGCTATTTTTGCATCACCTTGCGCCACTGATCAAAACCTATATCCATTCCCCTTTCTTATACCCCGCTATTCCCGCGAGAACTGACGCTCATTGGCGGTGTTGCACTATAAAAAGCTTTGCCGTTTACGGTGCCCTGCGTCATGCCAATTAAATCGATCAGCTGATCCTCAGAATATGCAACCGGACAGTTTTTCAGTTTCTTGGTGCTACACGAATAGGCTCCATCTGTTAAGGTGACTACACCCATCCGTTCCAGACTTGCCAGCATCTTTCCAAGTTCTTTTCGGTCACATTTTATTCCTTTTTCCGAAATAGCTGTTGCAATCTGGGATGCCGACAATGTTTTTTCAGTTAGCAACATGGCCAATGCAAACTTTGCTCCTTTTAAGTAGTAGGGGATGATTTTATTGCGTATCCAAATTCCCTTTTTCATGTTGCAGTTCTCCTCTCAGAATCTGCCCATCCTCGATCCGAATGACCTGCTGCGCCTTCTGCGCAATTTCCGGGTTGTGGGTAACAACGATAAGCGTTTGCCCGAACTCCGCAGCGCATTCCATCAGCAGCCGCATCGTATCCTCACCCGTCCGTGTATCCAGATTTCCGGTTGGTTCATCGGCAAAAACGATACGCGGTTTTGCGATGAGCGCACGGGCGATCGCCACACGCTGCTGTTGTCCGCCGGAGAGCTGTGCGGGGCGGGAATGCAGCTTGCCAGCAATGCCCAAGATCTCAGTCAGCTTGTGAAGCATCTGCTCGTCCGGTGTCCGGTGGTCGAGATAAAATGGGATCAGAATATTATCCCGCACCGTGTACTCCGGGAACAGGCGGAAATCCTGAAAAATAAAGCCGATCTTTTGCCGCCGCACCTGTGCCAGCTGCTCCGCATTCATTGCATAAATGTCCTGACCGTCCAGCAGCACCTTACCGGTGGTGGGTGGCAAAAGTCCTCCCAGAATTTTCAGGAGCGTGGATTTTCCGCTGCCGCTGGAACCGATGATGGACGCAAATGTACCGTTTTCAAGGGTCAGGTCGCTATTTCTGAGGGCGTGAACCGCACTTTCTCCTTCCCCGTAGGTTTTGGAGATCTGCACCGCTTCCAGAATTTTATCTTTCATAAGATATCCCCCTTGGATGCTTTTTTACGAATAAAAGAGAAGATCGGCAGCAACGCTGCGGACAGCCAGAACACCATCAGCAGAACGCTGACCAGGATCTGACTTCCCACGGGTTTATGGAATTCAAACACCCGTCCGCTTGTATGGATACGGATCAGGTCGAGAATGCTCTGGAGCGGAACGATACGCGAGACCGCCGCATAGACAACGATATTCACAAGCAGCGTCGTCCCAAAGATGACCGGGAGCAGCAGCTTTGCATAGGATAGCACCAGTTTTTTCGGGGAAACACCCAGCGTCAGGAGAAGCGACAGCCGCTGCTGCTGGGTTTCATAAGCCGAAAGGTTCAAAACCACCAGCAGCGCACACCCCAGAAGGACCCCGAATACCGCAAGGATGCCGACAAGGAAAGCGCTCTGTGTGCCCTCGGTGTAGCTCTGGCTGATCAGGTCGTAGTTGTCTGCGCTCAGAATCCCATTTCTGCGTGTGGCAATGGATGCAATGGAACGTCGCAGCGAGAAGTTATTGTCGGCAGCCAGTTTCACGTTCAGGCTGCTGTATCCTTCTTTTTCCATATGGTAGCTGCCTGCGCTCTCAAACATTTTATGGTAAAGAGCCGTACTGACAAAAATCGTGCCGCTGAAAATGAGCCGGTCTGTTGTCAGCAGTGTGTAATTGCTTGCAGACTTTACGACCCCGGCAATGGGCAGCTGGGCGGTATACGTCCGGTAGACATCATTCCCGGTTTCATCCTGCCCGGTATAACGCTGGTGTTGGATGCTCAACTTGTCTCCAGCTGCGAAAACCGGTTCAACAGGAATGCTGCCCTCCGTTTGGGTGTTCTTCTGATAGTACGCGTCCGCAGCGGGGTCATAATAGCAATCTCTCCACAGGGTCAAAACAGAATCCCCTGCCAGCAGCGTCTCGATTTCCTCGTCCGAAACGCCGGCATCTGCGGCAATGCGGCGTAGTTCATCATCCGGCAAAGCACAGACTGTCGTATTTAGTGTTCCTTTTGAGGCATTGTGCATTAAAACACTCGGGATATTGCCGTTGTCCTTGACCCAGATATCGGCAAGCATTTGGCTGTTCTGGATTCTGTCTGAAGTAATGGTATAGGTGTCGGTCAGGTCAATTGCAGCGGAAACCTCTTCCACACCGGGCAATGCAGCGAGATCCTCTTTCAGAGAAAACGGCATCCCGGAGGTTCCGTTCATCTTGATGGACAGACAGGCATACGGTGCATCCAGATCATACGGCAGCATGACACGCCAGCCGACATACAGACAACTGACGGCGATCAGCAATACCGCGCAGCCGACACCGATCTGCGGTGCAAGCGGCAGCTGTGCCAAGCGGAATTTTTTTGCAGGCTTCTCTTTGGGTTTTGCGGTCTGCGGGCGAACCAGCACCGCAGGCAAAAGTGCGCCCAGCAGTACGGAGAGCAGAAACAGCACTGCCAGCGGCGCAAGAGATGCAGCGGGGATCACCAAGAACGAAAGGTGCTTCTGCAGCCCCAGACCGACGGCCGCAGCACCGCAGCCCAGTGCAAACCCTGCAGCAACTGCTGCAAGCCCGGCAAAAAGCGCTTCCCACAGGCACATGAGCCGGAGATCCCGATTCTTAGCCCCCAGCGTCAGGAAGGTGTTGATGGTATGTACACGCTTGTGCAGAACGATCAGGAAATACTGCGCCACCGCAAAAAAGCTGACCATGATCGCTGCGACCAGCAAAAAGCGCAGGGAGGACGAGACGGTATCCTCCTGCGGATAGGCATACTCGTTTGCCACTAAAGCAGGGTCGGTCGAAGCGGTCACGGGTGCGGCTGCATTCAGGTAATAAAACGTCTGGAACTTTTGCCCGTCTATGGCAAGCGGCTCTGCTACAATGCCGCTGACAGTCAGATTGCCGTTCAGATTCCAATACACATCATAGGCAGGCAAAACACCGCACAGGGTATAGGCTTTTTCCATCACTGCGCCGGAGCCTGCCAGCGGGTCGTAATCATTGGCAGCGACCTTCAGCGTGACCGTCTGCCCTACGTCATAGGAGCAGCCCAGCGCATCCAACAGTGTCGTTGTCATGGCAATCTCATCGGGCTGGGTGGGGAAATCACCGCTGATCGGCACGATACGTCCCAGCTGTGCAAAGGTATCGTCTACCGTTCCGATCCCGCCCGCCACGCCATCGTCTGCGCCGAGAACGATTCCGTTTTGGATCACTGTGCTGACCTGTGCGGATGCAGGCAAGGCGCCTTGTACCTGTGCGGCATCCGCAGCAGTATCCGACAAACGCAGGTACTGCCATTCGCCATATAACTCACAGCGGGTGTCCTGCAATACCTGTGCAGAGCTGACCGAGTAGATCACCGCCGCCGTCAGGAACGAGAAAACCAGTGTCAGCAAAAGCAGCAATAGGCTGGTCTGCTTCTTGCGGCCAAGCATCCCATGAAACGCCAGAATGATAGATGGACTTTCTTTGATTTTCATAAGGCACCCTCGCTGTATAAGCGAAAACACTTTGTCTCCAAAATTGTAATGCCACTCCATGTTTGGAGCTTTCCAACTTCAATATACCATAGATTTTTTTGAAATCAAGACCTTTGGCAAAAGTGGTATGTCACACCGCTTGATGCGACGCTTTTTACTGACCGCCTGTTTCAAAAAAGAAGTTGTCCTCACGATGGTGCTATCTTTATATTACGCTTTTGATCGTGGAGCAATGTATATGAACAACCGAGAAAACAGATTTTCCCGTTTCTGTCTGCATAGATAGGTCAATGATCCTACAAACACTTGACAGCAGGACAGGAAACGAGGTAAACTATTGCAAGTATAGGCTCATTCTGTCTTTCAGAATGAGATGATTCAATAGGGCACAAATGATTGCACTGGGATCCATTGAAACCCAGAGCTTTTGCTTATATTGCGGGACAGGGCGAAATTGGTGCTGTAACAGATCACTATTTTTCAGCAAATAAAACCCTTATTGCAAAAATATATTGTAGATCAAAAGCACTCCTCTTTCCCAGAATGACTTCACCAAAATCACAACGAAAGGTTAAAGGAAAAATGAACTATCCTGCCAAGTATTTTGTACTGGAACAGGGCGAGCTGCCGGAGGTATCCGGCGGCGGCTTGCTGGATGTTTTTGACCGCGTGACCGCTTATACGTTTCAGAACCAGTTTCTGGGCAGTATGCGCACTGCCGTGTGGAACTGCCTGCTGCAAAAAAGCCTGCAGCCGACGGTAGACTGGGCAAAAGACTTCTGGCAGATGTCCCTCCTGCGAAAAGCGACCTTTCTGTACGGCGGTGTCCGGTTAGGGCAGACCGTGGCCAACTACTGGAAGATGTAAGACGGCAGGGTGATATATGGAGAACATCAAGCTGTTGGTGGCGATGCACAAAGCGTACTGTCTGCCGGAAGATGCAGTTTATGCGCCCATTCAGGTGGGCGGTGTACATATTCCGGGCATGGAAAACGCGCTGAGAGACGACACCGGAGAGAACATCTCAAACAAAAACAGATCCTATTGTGAGCTGACTGCTCTTTACTGGGGCTGGAAAAACCTGCAGGCAGATTATCTGGGGTTGGTGCATTACCGGCGTTATTTTGCCCGCAGAATGCCCGGCGGCAGAAAGTTTGACCGCATCGCATCAGGAACCGAGATCCATGCTGCACTGGAAAAAGCCCCTGTGATCCTGCCGAAAAAGCGCAATTATTGGATCGAAACGACCTATACCCAGTACATTCACGCCCATCATAAGGAAGATCTGGATGCTGTACAGAGTATCCTTGCAGAAAAATACGCAGCCTACCTGCCGGCCTATGCAGCTGTCATGGGGCGCACCAGCGGGCATCGGTTCAATATGTTCGTCATGCGCAGGGACATTCTGGATGCATACTGCACATGGTTGTTCGATGTTCTGGCAGAAGCCGAAAAGCGTATTGATGCGGACCGTTATGATGCGTACAATGGCCGTGTTTACGGTTTTCTGGCCGAGCGGCTGCTGGATGTCTGGATGGAAACGAACCATATTGCGTATACGGAACTGCCCGTGGTGTTTTTGGAAAATCAGCACTGGCTTAAAAAGGGCACCGCATTTCTCAGCCGTAAAATTCGATATAGGAGACCGTAAAGAATGCTGGTTTATATTGCGGCTACGCTGATCTCCTGCCTGTTGGCAGTCTGGTGCGAAAAACGGAACACCGATGCTCTGAACGCTATTGACAGCAAACAGCGCTGGGGAGCACTTGTGCTCTGTTCCCTGCCGCTTATATTAGTAAGTGCGGCGCGGTGGGGCGTGGGCACAGATTTTCTTTATACCTATCTGCCGGAATTCCGGGCTCTGCAGTGGCTGCGGGCAGGCGGTGGCGATGCGCTGTGTCAGGAGCTGTTTGCGCCGATGCGCGAAGATCTTACCCGGTGGGGGCTGTATGAGAGTCCAGAGTCTGCTTTGCAGTTCTTTTTGGGTGTGCTGGACAATTGCGAGCCAGGGTATCGGGTCTTGATGGAAGCTGCTGTGGCATTGGGCGGAAACTTTCGTCTTGTAATCGCGGCAACATCTGTTATAATAGGTCTGTGCGTTTATTATGCCATATTCACCCAGTGTTCTGCTCCGGTTCTGGCTATCTATCTCTATGTAGCCAGCAGCAATTATTTCCTCAGCATGAACATCATCCGGCAGTACATTGCCATTGGCATCGGGCTGGTGGCCGTACAGTTCATCCGGGAGAAGCGGCTCTTCCCTTTTCTGGCCTGCGTGGCGGTGGCAATGCTGTTCCACACTACAGCGGTGGTACTGCTGCCGTGTTATTTTTTGTGCCGGGTCGAGCTGAACCCCCGCTATGCCCTGTTGCTGACAGCAGGCGTGCTGGCCTGTTCTGGTGTTTTGGGTACGGCTGCTGCCTGGCTGATGCCGCGGATCGGGCTGGGATATTATGCCCGCTATCTGGGTTCTGCATGGAGTGAAGACGGCTTTGAGACGATGTTCTTTGTCATAAACCTGTGCGTTCTGCTGTTCTGCGGGCATTACTGGAATGCAGCAAAGCAGCGCTGTCCCTATTACGTTATCTGGTACAACATGACCTTGTTAGGGACTTTTGCACTGGCACTGTCCGGGGTGCTGCCGTTGATGAAACGGTTGAATTACTACTATGCAGCCCCGCAGTTCCTGCTGCTTCCGGAAGCGCTGCAGACAGAAACAGACCCGCACCGCCGCCGCATCCTGACCGGGTTGGTGGCAGTTGCCTTTGCGGCAGAAACTCTGGTAGCTGTAGTGCTGCTGAACAAAAACGAAGTGTTGCCATATCGACTGTGGTGATCACTGCATAAAGGAGAGAAAGTCGTGATCAAATGCACGGAGAGGTCAGGTGTCTATCAGGCAGTCAAACGCCTTTTTGATATTCTGGCAAGTCTTGCGGCTCTGGCGGTGTTGTCCCCGCTCTTTCTGGTGATCGCCATTTTGATTTTATCAGAAGACGGCAGACCGGTTTTTTACAAACACACCCGGGTGGGCAAGGGTGGAAAAACATTTCAGATGTACAAATTCCGCACAATGTATCAGGACCGGAGGATCGTTCTGACCCCGGAGCAGCAGGTGGAGCTGCAGCAGGAGTTCAAGCTGGAAAACGATCCCCGTGTGACCCGGATCGGCAGCAAGCTGCGGATGTCCAGTCTGGATGAGCTGCCGCAGCTGCTGAATATCCTGAAAGGCGATATGAGCTTTGTGGGGCCACGGCCCATTATGGAGCGGGAATTTGAATTTTATACTCCGGCGGAAACCGCAGCATTTCAGAGCGTCAAGCCCGGTCTGACCGGGTACTGGCAGGCATATGCCCGCAACGATGCAACCTATCAGAGTGGGGAACGTCAGGCCATGGAGATGTACTACGTAAAGAATGTCTCCCCCTGGCTGGATATCCGTATCCTGTTCAAAACCGTAGGCGCAGTGCTGCGGAAGTCCGGTGTAAAGTAAGGCAGTAAGGCAACTTGTAAAAAGGAAGCAGCGTTTATGAAGAATGCACTGAAAAAAACGTTGTGTGGGATCGGATCGTGTGCGGTAGTGGCAGGTGGTCTGCTGTATTTTAGAGCTCATACAGAGCCATCGCCTTTGCCCGTCAGTGAACCTCCGGCTGCACAGAGTGCGGTCTCTGAGCCGGAAAGCAATTCGTTGACAGATCCAGCAAAAGAAGACGTTGAGACCCTGATCCAAGACGGCGAGAACATGAGCAGCTCGGAAGTGGAAGAACTGCTTGAAAAGATCGCCGCACAGGAAGAAAACGCTGCCGGAAGCGAAGCATCTGCTGCAGCCAGTTCATCCCGTCCGGAGGGGGCTTCCAGTGCAGATACCAGCACGGCTGCGGTCTCCAGTTCTGTTGTATCGCAAAGCCAGAGCACATCCGCTGCTGCTTCTCAGCCACAGCAGGACGAATGCGACGCGCAGATCGAAGCGTTGGTAGCGCAGCTGTACCAGCAGCAGGAGCGCTATGAACGGGAGCTGCTGGAGATCATCCGGCAGGCACATCAGGAGTATGTTGCTTACCCAGAAGATCAGCGCAGCCTGATTTTGAAAGTACAGGTCGTTCTTGGAAAAACAAATGTTCTGACGACGATGGAAAAGGACTGCGATGCCGAAGTGAATAATATATGCAGCCAGATGACGGCTATTCTCAAGGCAAATGGTCGGGATACTGCCATCGTGCGGGAAGTAAAAAAGACATACACCGATAAGAAAGCAGAACTCAAGCAGGAACTTATCCGTCAGACTTACAGCGGCGGCGATGGCAGCGGTTCGGCCGGGCATTGGCTGTATGATCGGCTGGAATGAAAATTTGTATCTACAGCAGTTTGCTTTTTTAGTGCCTAAGCAGCACCCGCAAACTGCATATCGCAAGCATGATGTTTTATAGGCACTTTTTTGAAAATCGCGATAACAAACAACGATCACGAGGTGGAATTATGAAATACCCCTGCAATTACGATCTTCTCCGCGAAGAAGAAATGGTCTATATCGCTGGTGGTTCAGCGCTGGATGCATTCAACTACCTGTTTGGTGACTGGTTCCGCGATATGCTGCTTTCCGATATCCGCAATGCAACGTGGGGCAGTATGCAGCAACTGAATGTACAGCCTGTGGTGGACACCGGCAAAAAGATCGCTAGTTGGGCTTGGCCGGCACAACTGGCCTATGGGTACGGTTTCTACCGTCTGGCGCTGACCGTAAAGAGCTTTCTGACCCAGTAAAATGAAAAAACGAAGCCGTCAGAGTATCATGTGATATCTATCACACGGTACTCTGGCGGCTTCTTATTTTATAGCAATTCAACTTTTTAATGCAACAGCAGCAGCGTTGCATTGCATATCGCAGATATGCTGTTTGAATGTTGCACTAATTTCTTGACTTGCGATAACGATCATTCTGCTATCACTTCGGTTCCAGTCACTTCACGCCTGCCTTTTTCGCGGTAAAACGCTGATACGCAGGCAGCGGCAGCAGCACACGGCCTGCCAGCGGCTGCACCTGTACCGACACCTGCTTGCAGGGAGCACACTCGCCGTCCACGGTGGCAATGATCGGCCCGCGGCCATCTGCTGCCCGCAGGCTGACCGATTTTGCGCGGCGATAGATAAAGTAAGGCTTTGCGGTCTCGGTGAGCTGGCCGTTTTGAAAGTGCTGACCGTTTTTGTACAGCATCAGCAGCTTTGCAATGACCCGGCGGCTGACCTTGCGCACGATGAACACATCAAGCCAGCCGTCATCCGGCTGTGCCTCCGGCCCTGCCATAAAGCCGCCGCCGTAGGCGCGGCCATTGCACACCGCGCACATCAGGCAGTCCACGGTCAGCACCTCGCCGTCAATGACGTACTCCACCCTGCGGCCGATATGCCCGCACAACTGTTGTACGATGGACAGTGCATAAGCTGCTTCGCCGCCGCACAGCGGGATGCGCCGGAACTTGGGGATGCCATAGGCCACCTGTGCGTCCAGACCGGCGGCGCAGATGGTGGCAGAAAGCCCCAGACTGGTGCGCATCAGGTCGATGGGCACTGCCCTGCCTGCCAGCTGGGCGTCCAGATCCAGAAACTCCTCCTTTGTACCGTAGGTACGCAGAAAGTCGTTGCCGCTGCCATAGGGCAGGCAGCCCACGGCGGTGCCTGCTACTACGAGGACTACGCCAGCGAGGCAGAGGGCCCCAAGAACAACACCACTTACCGCAACTACAAGAGCCCCTATCAGCGGGAAGCAGCCGTGGCCGATGGCCGCGCCGTCAAGGCCGACACGCTGGAAGAGCTGGTGGCAAAGATCTACCCGGATGACACCGCTGCCCAGCAGACCGCTCTGGAGTCCATCCAGCGCTACAACCAGCTGGCAAAGGACATTCGGGATAAGACAAAAGAGCGCCGCAGCCTGCTTACCGAGAAAAAGGCGCTCTCTGCTGTCCATGTGTTCCGGCACCGGGAGCTGGCGGCTAAGATTGCGGCCCTGACAGAGGATCAGGAGGAACTGCGTTCGGAGAAAAATCTGCTTCTGGCATCGCTGGCATATACCGAGGAAGATGCCGCCGATAAATTTCCTAAAGACATTGCCGCCATGGAGCAGAGCCTGAAACGGCTGGAAGAACAGGAACAGAAGCATTCTGCCGAGCTGGACGCTGCCCTGACTGAGTATGCCGGGCTTCGGGAGCAGGCACAGGGCTTTGACCTGGTGCAGCTCTATGAAGCAAGACAGGCCATTCGTCCCAACAAGGAACAGGAAGCGGAGAATCGGGCACAGCAAGTTTACGGCGAGAAGTACAACCCTCTGCTGATGTTTGACAGCAAAAAGGCGGTTTCCCGGATGCTACATGAAGATATGGAGCGGCAGGCTGTGCGGCGAATGGTGCGTCAGGCGCAGAAGGAGCTGCAGATATGGCATAATAAAAAAGATAAAGAGCGAGACCGATAATGGTTCGTGCATTGCCTCGATATAGTTGCTGCGATAAACAGGAGATAACTCTTAAAAAAGAATTTATACCAAAGATACGATAAAGGCCAAAATCCCCGAAACAAAAGGGTTTTCTGGATTTTTTACGTTTGTTCCCAGCAATGTGCTTCTATATATTGCTGTTGATATCGCTTTTTATACTATATATAGTGTGTTTCAAGGCTTGTAAAACCCGTATTCCTTGTATCTTGACAATTGACAAAAAGTGCTATATTATTAGGAAAGAGAAAATAGATGAGGAAGGAGGGAATCTTATGATTCGTATTGGTTCTGACGCATACGAAGCTCTGCTGGGTAACATCGGCAAGGAGGCACTTTCGTACGCTGCTTCTTGCATTGGTCAGTGCACTGGTTGTATGTGCAACTGTCGGTGTTCTTGCTCTGGTGGTTGTGTTTCTGATTTTGAATGGGAGGTAATTTGAGATGAGTGCTAATAATGCTCAGTATATGCAGCTCTTTGGTATGATTTGCAACGAGGCTGTTGTAATGGCCCGCTGTGCTTGCGTGGCCTGTAATTCCTGCACTTGTGCATGCTCTTGCCGTGCGGTTCCTGAAACGGGGGAAATCGAATGGTAAATATATCTCGGTTTACCCATTCCTATGATTTGGGAGATGCAGTTGCACTCTA
>ENA-OROK01002508-OROK01002508.1-human-gut-metagenome-genome-assembly--contig:-NODE-2508-length-15668-cov-2.997630_pt1 | contig 15668 bp, 10 predicted proteins | sample MGYA00242127_ERZ509046 | MGnify/ENA primary metagenome ERZ509046 (study PRJEB26280, sample SAMEA2338728) | human gut metagenome | biome: human gut; feature: human-associated habitat; material: faeces... | reverse complement strand
GGGTCTCGGGGGGCGGAGCCGCCTTGAGTTCATTATGTCGCCGCCGCTTCTTGCGGTGACATAATGAATCTCACTTCGCGGCGGAACCCCCTGAGCGTGCTTTCTTGGCAAAGCCGTTCTTTGCACGAGCAAAGAATGGCGTAAATCTCAGGTGACGCAGTCACAAAACCCCTGTCACCAAAGCAAAATCCGACAAAAAAACACCCCATTCACCCACACAACCTCTGCATATCCCTCTCCACCGAATACTCAAGCGCATCAAGCGAATCAATATCCGTTGACCCGTCGTCCTTCCTCTCATCGTGAAGACTGTCCGACTTCCACAGCGCGGTGCACAGAGCCTCGGTCAGCGTCCCGCATTCCTCCGTCACAAGGAACCTCCCCTGCGCCATCAGCCGGCTGACAAGACGTATCCTGTCGTTGACCGGAGATTTCAGCGCGGGCTTTATCTGAACCGTAAGCCTCCTCCCGGAAGCCGCTTTCTTCAGCGTCCTGATAAGCACCGGCTCCGCATTGTCGCAGTAAGCGGTCTGCACCGCCCCGTACCGCGCCGTCACAGCCTCAATGAAATCACAGAACAGCCCCCCCAGCCGGTCCGCTCCGGCATGCAGGCGGTGCTGTCCTCCGATGGCCGGTATCTGGACGTGACCCTGGCAGGCCGCAGCGACCTGACGAAGGTCTGGTTCCCCACCTGGAGCGCCGTGAGCGGTCAGGACGATCTGCGCTGGTATGAGGCCACCAAGCAGCCGGACGGCTCCTGGACCTGCCGGGTGCCTCTGGCCAACCATAAGAGCGCGGGAGGCTTCTTCCTCCATGCCTACGGCAACAACAAGAAGAACCTGGTGGCCCACACCACCGCCTCCGTATCCCAGGTGGTGTCCCCCCAGGTATGGACCTGGCTCCACGACGGCGGCCGCTATATGACCGTGACCCTGACGGGCCGCAGCGATCTGACGAAGGTCTGGTTCCCCACCTGGGGCGCAGCCAACGGCCAGGACGACCTGCAGTGGTACCAGGCGGTCAGGCAGTCCAACGGCGACTGGTCCTATACCGTGAACCTGTCCCAGCACCGGGACAAGGGCACTTACTTCATCCATGTCTACGGCAATACCAGACAGAACCTGGTGGCCCACACCACCGCCACCGTGAACTGAAAGGAGGGACCGCACCCCGGAGAGATCACCCCGATCAAGTGTTGGAAATCAAACTGTAACGGAGGAAAAAGATGAAAAGAGCACTATCACTGCTTCTGGCGCTGCTGATGGCAGCCAGTCTGGTCATGCCCCAGGCCTGGGCCGCCGGGCTCCAGGAGCCGGAGCCGGACGCTGTCGTCCAGCAGACCCAGCCCGACCCCGCCGAACCCGACGCCCGGCAGCCCCAGGCGGAGATCCAGTCCGGCAACGCCGCGGGGCTCACCCCCATTACCCGCACCAAGAATGCCGTGGCCAGCGGCGTGACCCTGGAAAAGGTGGTCATGCGCAACGTCAACGGCAGCCAGGTGGTGGGCTACCTTTCGGAGATCGACCTGTCCAAGGACGTGACCCTGAAGGCCAGCTACACCGGATATTACTATGACGGCAGCACCGCCGCCCAGCGCAAGGCCATGGTGGACGGCGGAAAGCTGAAATGGGAGATGTCCCAGACCACCGCCCAGGCCGCTGCCTACGGACGGGCCTCGGATACCGAGGGCCGCGTGGTCCTGGCCACCAACGCCGACTACTACAATATGCAGACCGGCGCACCCACCGGCTACCTCATTATGGAGGGCAACCTGGTGAAAACCGGCGCCGAGCCCTTCTTCGCCATCCTGAAGGACGGCTCCGCCGTCATTCGCCCCGCCGGCAGCGACACCTCCGATGTGGTGGAGGCCGTTTCCGGCCCCTATATGCTGGTGGAAAACGGCCAGATCGTCCCCGGCCTGGACCAGGGCGACCGCATGCCCCGCAACAGCGTGGGCATCCGTGCCGACGGCTCCGTGGTGTTCTTCGAGGCCGACGGCCGCCAGGAGCCCATGTCCATCGGCATGAGTATGTATGAGGTGGCCAGCTTCCTGAAGGATGCCGGCTGCGTCACCGCCATCTATCTGGACGGCGGCGGCTCCGCCACCGTGGCCGCCCGCTATGAGGGCACCGACGAGCTGCTGGTGCGCAACAGCCCCAGCGACGGCCTGGAGCGCACCGTGTCCGACGCCCTGCTGGTGGTGTCCACCGCCCGCTTCGACGGCGACTTCGACCATGCCTCCGTCAGCCCCCAGAATGAGCTTTATACCCCCGGCAGCCAGGTGGCCTTCACGGCCCTGGGCGCTGACTCCGCAGGCGGCGCGGCCGCCCTGCCGGAAAGCGGCCTGACCTGGGTGCTGGACACCCCCGCCGCCGGCCGGATCGACGCCTCCACCGGCGTGTTCACCGCCGCCAGGGGCTATGTGGGCGAGGTCCGGGTCCGCCTGACCTATCAGGGGCAGGACGTTGGCTCCGCCTCCGTCACCATCGCCGAGCCCGACCAGGTGTATTTCTCCGGCAAGAGCCTGTCCCTTGACTATGAAAAGACCAGCGACCTGGGCCTCACCGTCAAGAGCAGCCTGCGGGATATCCATTATCACGACGGCGACTTCACCTGGAGCATCCGCTCCCTGACCGAGGGCGTCTCCGCCGACGGCATCGGCACCATCGTGGACAACCGGCTCCACACGGCGGCCAAGGCCAGCCAGACCCGCAAGGCGGAGATCACCGTCACCTACACCAAGGCCAACGGCCAGAAGCTCACCGACACCGTCACCGTGGAAATCGGCAAAATGCCCACCATCCTCCTGGATTTCGAGGATGAAAGCTCTAAGTCCGGCGTCAGCGTGGGTGCCAACGCCGTGTGGGGCAACCTGAATAGCTTTTCCGGTCACAGCGCCCATAATCTGCCCGGCGTCAGCGACGCGGGCTTCGGCGTGGCCGGTTAGGTCAGCAAGGATCCTAACGGTCTGGACATCCCCTACGGGCCCATTACCGATTTCGGCCTGGCATGCCCCGACTTTATCAGCAGCAACGCGGAATGGGACTGCAACTCCGCCGGCGCACCCTACAGCTGGGACTGCGCCCAGGACCCCGCTACCCTGTTCCGCTCCATGGGCTATGAGTACTATGTGGGCGCCATCTCCACCGCCCAGGAGGGCGCGTGGGATATGTATGCCCGCCGCGTAGCTTCCGACGAGGGCCCCGTGCGCTTCGGCCAGAAGTCCCTGGAGTATCATTACGACTATACCAAGATCTCCGGCACCAACAACACCAACGAGTATCTCCGCTACAGCGGCGAGGACGTCATCATCGAGGGCAAGCCCACTGCCCTGGGCATGTGGGTCTACGCCCCGGAGGGCACGCCCAACTACTGGCTCAGCACCAGCGTGTCCTATTGGAACGGGGAGAAGTACGTTTCCACCAGCTTGCTGCACCTGAAGACTACCACCGTCAACGCCGCAGGCGAGACCGTGGACACCACCACCCAGTACACCGGCATCAACTGGTCCGGCTGGAAGTATGTGGAGGCCGATCTGAGCAGCGTGTATGACAAGGCCCAGGACGTGGAAAACCATCCCCTGAAGATCACCGCCGGTCAGGTGCTGCTGTGGACCATCATCATCGAGGGCGGCACCGGCGACGTGGACGGCAACAAGATCACCTGCGGCTCCCGGGCTGCCGGAAGCCTGTATGTGGACAACATCCGCGCGGTGTATGGCACCACCGCCGACGACCTGGAGAACCCCGTCATCACCTCCGTCCGGGGCGGCAGCTCCTCCCTCACCGGCTATTCCGACCTGACGGAGCTGGCCGAGGACGGCTCCACCGTCCTGACGGACAATGAGCTGCAATTCTTTACCGGATATTATGATCCCCAGGGTGAGAACCGCACCGGCGTATCCGCCGAGAACACCGTCATCACCATCGACGGCCAGGATATCCGGAACTTCGCCAACACCGACCAGGCCGTCACCGGCACCGTGACCCTGCCCAATGGCCGCCACAGCATTAAGGTGGAGATCATGGACGGCTTCGGCAACCGGGCCAGCGTCACCCGCTCCTTCACCGTGAAGGGCACCGCCAATATCCCCACCGTGACCCTGGACACCCCGTCCTATGCCCTGGTGGGCGAGAACTATGTGGTGTCCGTCACCTCCCCCAACGCCGGTAAGATCGACTCCGTCACCGCCCAGATCGTGTACGGCAACGTGGACCTGTTCGACACCGACGAAAACGGCGGCAAGGGCGCCTTCAACCCCTGCGCCTCCCTGGCCTACGGCTCCGGCTTCCCGGGCACCCGCCCCGCCGCACCACCACCGAAAAGACCGTCACCGTGAATATGACCCGCACCGGCTCTGCCGGGAAGGACCTGTTCACCTTCACCATGCCCATGCCCGCCGGTGCCACGGCGCTGGACAGCCTGCCCATCTCCGTCACCGTGACCTACACCTGTGACGGCGTCACCTACACCACCTCCACCGGCAGCCTGCGTCTGCCCATGCAGGGCTACTACACCGTCACCTCCGACATCATGGTGGAGGGCGCGGCAGCGGCCCGGCTGTATGTGAAGGACATCAACGGCAAGGCCGCCTCCGGCGTGGACCTGTATGTGGGCGACACCCGCATCGGCACCACCAACGCCTCCGGCCAGGTCAGCACCGACTACTTCAACAAGCTCTCCGCCGGCTCCCGTACCGGCGTCACCGCCCGGAAGGACAATCACCGTTCCTTTGAAACGGTCATCGTCACCCGCCGGGCCGGCGGCAGCGCCGATGGTATGCCCAGCTTCGTCCAGCTCAACGCCACCCCCAATGCCCAGAGCTGCCAGAACATTACCTGGGTCACCAATCCCCTGACGGCCCAGGCCAAGGCCACGGTCCAGTACTGCCAGCAGAGCAGCTTCAAGGGCAGCTTCCCCTCCAGTGCCCAGGGTCAGGTGACCCTCCGGGAGTTCACCACCTCCGGCGACGCGGCCTATGTCAGCTCCGTGTCCCTGACCGGCCTGAAGCCCGGCACCACCTACGTCTATCGGGTGGGCGACGGCAGCAAGTGGTCTGAAAACATGACCTTCACCACCAGCCAGCCCGGCGCGGACACCACCCGCTTCTTCGTCATCGGCGATACCCAGCTCTCCGGCAACGCCGAAAGCGATCAGGAGGAGATCCGGCTGATGAACGCCATTGCCGCCAATATCAACGGCCAGTCCATGAACTTCGGCATCCAGACCGGCGACTTCGTGGACAACGGCGGCAACCTGGGCCAGTGGAGCGAGATCCTGGATGTGTTCTCCCGGAACTACGCCGACATCCCCGTGGTGCAGGTCATGGGCAACCATGAGTACTACGGCGACCTGTCCGGCGGCAACGCCGCCAGCCTGTGGACCCTGCCCGACCGGCTGTACTACTCCGTGGAATACGGCGATGTGTATGTGGCGGTCATCAACTTCGCCGCCAATCTGGAGGATGCCTGCCAGTGGCTGATCCAGGACGCCGCCAAGTCCGACTGCACCTGGAAGGTGCTGGCAGTCCACCAGCCCGCGTATTACACCAATCCCAACGGCAGCAGCGAGGCCTTCAACCGCTATATCCCCGCCGCCGCTGAGGCCGCCGGCATCAATGTGGTGCTCTCCGGCCATGACCACAGCTATGCCCGCACCATGGTCCTCAAGAACGGCCAGCCCGTGTCCGAGGCCACCCAGAACGGCCGCCTGCCCGCCACCTACGGCAAGGGCGTGCTGTACTACATCTGCGGCGACCTGGGCGAAAAGTCCCGCAGCACCGAGTACAAGGCCGTCAACAACCCCGACTTCCACTTTGCCCAGGTGTCCCAGGAGTATGACTCCCTGTACCTGGCTGTGGAGGCCACCGCCGACGCCATGACCGTCCGCACCTACTCCGTCAGCGCCGAGGGCGCCCAGTCCCTGCTGGATACCTACACCATGCGGGTGCCCGCCTCCGTGTGCCGCGACAAGGGCCACGACTTCTCCGGCGACACCGTGTACGTCCGTGACGGCAAGCTGGTCTGCTCCTTCTGCGGCCAGACCGTGGAGCTGAAGGACTCCGGCTACACCGGCTGGGCCCGGGACGAGGCCACCGGCCTGCGGATGTACAGCTATCACAACGCCTGGCACACCGGCTGGTTCGTCATCGACCCCGAGGTGTATTGCTTCGACAAGAGCGGCATCGCCTACGATGGACGGGTCACCCTGTACGGCAAGCAGTTCGTCTTTGACGACGGCGTGGTGGTCAGCGGCCCCACGGGCTTCGTCAAGCGGGACGACGGCAAGACCCTGTACTTTGAAAATGGCCGCATCACCTCCGGCTGGAAGGACATCGGCGACGCCACCTATTACTTCGAGACCTCCGACCTGGGCGATGACTTCGGCGTCATGTACACCGGCCGCCGCCTGATCGGCAAGACCTGGTACGAGTTCGGCAGCGATGGCCGCCTGTATCAGCTGCTGCGGGGCCGCATGTCCGCCGACGAAAAGGAGATCGTGGTCACCATCACGCCCGCCGGTCAGGGCAGGAACTACAGCAACATCATGGCCGCCGCCTGGAGCCAGCAGGACGGCCAGGACGACCTGATTTGGTACAATGCCAAGGCCAACGGCGACGGCACCTACACCATCCGGGTCCCCATGTGCAGGTACAACGTGGTGGGCCGGTATCTGGTCCATGTGTATAACCACGGCATCCACGGCCAGCTGCTGGGCGGTCTGACCTTCCAGAACACCCACGTGGTGGGCCACACCGACACCGTGGCCAGTGATTCCAGCACCTGCGTCAGCGCCGGTCAGGTGAAGTACGTCTGCCGCTACTGCGGCGCGTCCCACACCTCCAGCACCCCCGCCAAGCGCCACACCGTCTCCGCCGTGGTGGACAGCGAATGCCGCACCATGACGGTGACCATGGATGCCGGCAACGGCCATGCCCACTCCAACGTCCGCTTCGCCGTGTGGAGCAGCGTAAACGGCCAGGATGACCTGACCTGGTACACCGCCAAGAAGAACGCCAGCGGCCAGTGGACTTGCACCGTGCCTCTGGTGAACCACAACAGCACCGGCACCTACTTCATCCACGCCTACTCCTCCGACTCCGGCCAGAACCGGCTCATCGGCAACACCACTGCCCAGGTGGCGAAGCTCCCGGCTCCCGACACCGTCACGGCCCAGGTGTCCGACAACTGCCGCACCATGTCCATCCGGCTGGATACCGCCCGCAGCTACAGCGGCATCCGCTTCGCCGTGTGGAGCAGCGCCGGCGGCCAGGACGACCTGGTCTGGTACACCGCCAAGAACGGCGGCAGCGGCAGCTGGACCTATGACGTGGATCTGGCCCGCCACAACACCACCGGCACCTACTTCATCCACATCTATTCCGGGAACAAGCTGGTGGCCCACACCACCGTCACCGTGAAGTCCCTGCCCAACCGGTAAGGACGGTTCCCCCCTTAACCCCATAGGCAAAACCAGCCCCCGCAGGCAAATGCCTGCGGGGGCTGAGCTTTATCTCACATTTTATTTTCCTGCCAGCTTCTTCACCAGCTGGCCGTCCGGAACGGCCAGCATGGTCTGATAGGTGGTGTACACCACCATGCCCGGCCTGGCCCCGGCGGGCTTTTTCACATACCGCACCGGGGTGTAGTCCACCGGCACCTTCCCGGCCTCCCGGCCCTGGGAATAGTACGCCGCCAGGCACGCCGCCTCATACAGGCTGGCCTCGTCCGGCTCCTGACCTCCGGTGCACAGGATCACATGGGAGCCGTGAATTTTCTGGGTATGGAGCCAGATATCCCTCCGGTCGGCCTCCTTGGCGGTGAGCCGGTCGTTCTGCCGGTTGCTGCGGCCCACCAGGATCCGCAGTCCGGCGGAGGACACAAACTGCCTGGGTTTAGAGGCCCGCTGAAAGCCCGGCTGCTTTTTCCCCCGGTTTTTCAGATAACCGCCGCTCTCCAACTCAGCGCGGATGTCGTTGAAATCCTGCTCCGCCTCCGCCTGGGACAGCTCCTGCACCACGCTTTCCAGATAGGTCAGCTCCTCCCGGCCCTTTTCCAGCTGCTCCGTCAGAATTTTCTCGGCGGGCTTGGCCTTGGCATACTGCTTGAAATACCGGGCGGCATTCTCCTGGGGCCCCAGCCGCACATCCAGTGGGATGTCCATTGGCGGGCATCCGTCCTCATAGTAATTTTCCGCCGTCAGGCAGCTCATGCCCCGCTCCATGCGGTAGAGGTTGGCGGTGATCAGCTCGCCGTACTGCCGCAGCCGGTCCCGGTCCCGGGTGGCGGCCAGCTCCTTCTCCTGGGCCGCCAGCTTCCGGCGCACCCGGTCCCGGGCGGCGGTAGCGGACTTCATCAGGTCCTGGCCCTTCTGCCGGACCCGGTCCGCCTGATCCCGGCCCTCATAAAATTCGTCCAGCAGCCGGCCGAAGGAATCGAAGGTCTCCTGCTCCATGGCCGGGCCGTATTGGGTGATGGGACAATAGGTAAAATCCGCCGGCCGGCCGGCCCGGCGCAGCAGGGTGGGCACAAAGCCGCCGTCGGCAATTCTGTCCCGCCATGTCCCAAGGCTGTCCCACAATTTTTCGCCCTTGTCCCGGGACAAACGGGCGTCTGTCTCACCGTATGCGGCGCAGACCAGCTCCCGGGCCATCAGCGGCGGCAGGGCCGTGAAGGTGTCCAGCAGCCACCCGTCCAGGGGCATATCCTCCGGCAGGGCGGACAGCAGTTCCAGAAATTCCTCCCGGCCGATCTCCAGCGGCGAGTGCTTTTCCTGCCGGGGCGGCAGGTGATAGAACAGACCCGGCAGCATCTGCCGCTGCTGGGACATCTCGAAGTCCACCCGCCGCAGGCAGTCGGTGATCCGGCCCTGGTGGTCCACCAGGATGAGATTGGCGTGCCGGGGCATGGCCTCCAGGATCAGCCGCCACTGGCGCTGCTCCCCCAGCTCGTCGGCGGCCTGGATGGTCAGGGTCACCACCCGCTCCAGGGGCTCCTGGACAACGGACAAAATGCGCCCTCCCGCCAGGTGCTTGCGCAGCAGCATGCAGAACATCGGCGGCTGGGAGGGATTGTCCCGCAGCTGCTCCGTCAGGTGCAGCCGGGGCTGGGTGGCTCCGGCGCACAGCAGCAGCCGCCGCCCGCCCCGCAGCAGCAGCACCACCTGGTCCCGGGCAGGCTGCTGGATTTTTTCAATGCGGGTGTTTTCCGCCTGGGCGGCGGTCTCCCGGACCACGGCGCTCAGGCAAATGGCGTCCAGCGGCATATTACTCCCCCTCCATCATCCGGCAGAACAGCTGGTTGACCCGGTCGTGTCTGCCCTGTAAATACAGGTATCCCAGCAGGGCCTCCAGGGCCGTGGCCTGCTGATACTGGGCCCGGCTGGCATGGGCCGGGATGGAATGGACGTTGGCGTTGCGGCCCCGGCGGAACACGTCCTGCTCCTCCTGGGTCAGCAGGGGGAGAATTTTCTCCGCCAGCTCCGCCTGCCGGGGGGCGCACACCAGGGCCACCGCGGCCCGGTGCAGGCCCTTTCCCGTGGCCTTGCCCCCGGCGCACAGCCAGGTGCGCACCAGCAGCTCATACACCGCGTCGCCTATATGGGCCAGGCCGATGGAGCTGATGCTGCGGATCTGTTCCGGCGGCAGCTGCACGGCAAAATAATCAGTCATGGTATTTGCTCCTTAATGGTTTCGTTACGCAATATCAGCCCTTGGCCGCCAGCCAGTTGTGACCGGTGTGGGCCTCCGCCAGCAGGGGCACCGACAGCTCCGCCACCCCCTGCATCTCCTGCTGCAGAAGCTGCTCCACCCGAGACGCCTCCGCCTCCGGGCACTCCACGATCAGCTCATCGTGGACCTGCATGATGAGCCGGGCGGCCAGGCCCTCCGCCGCCAGGCGGCTGTGGACCCGGACCATGGCCAGCTTGATGATGTCCGCCGCCGTGCCCTGGATGGGCATATTCAGGGCCACCCGCTCGCCGAAGGACCGCATATTGAAGTTGGAGCTTTTCAGCTCCGGCAAAGCCCGGCGGCGGTGCCACAGGGTCTCCACATAGCCCTGCTCCCGGGCCTTGTCCACCACGTCCGTCATATACTGCTTCACCCCGGTATAGGTGGCGAAATACCGGTCCATATACTCCTTGGCCTCCTGCACCGTGACGCCAATATCCTGGGACAGGGAGAAGGCGGAAATGCCATAGACAATGCCGAAGTTCACGGCCTTGGCCCGGGAGCGCATCTGGTGGGTCACCTGGTCCTGGGGCACATGGAACACCCGGGCGGCGGTGACGGTGTGGAAGTCCGCGCCGGACAGGAAGGCCTGCTGCATAGCGGTGTCGCCGGAGATGTGGGCCAGCAGCCGCAGCTCGATCTGGGAATAGTCGGCGTCCACCAGCACATGGCCCGGGGCCGCCACGAACATCTCCCGCATTTTGCTGCCCAGCTCCGTGCGGGTGGGGATATTCTGAAGATTCGGCTCCGTGGAGGACAGGCGGCCGGTGGCCGTTACCGTCATCTGGAAGCTGGTGCGGATGCGGCCGTCGGGGTCGATGACCTTCAGCAGGCCGTCGGCATAGGTGCTTTTCAGCTTGGCATACTGCCGGTAGGTCAGCACGTCCGCCACCAGGGGGTGGTCCTTCAGCTTCTCCAGCACGTCGGCGTTGGTGGACCAGCCGGTTTTGGTCTTTTTCCCATGGGGCAGGCCCAGGTCCTCAAACAGGACCTTTCCCAGCTGCTTGGGGGAATTGATGTTGAACTGCTGCCCGGCGGCGGCGTAAATCCGCTGCTCCAGCCGGTCGATCGTGTCGGACAGCTCCCGGCCGAACCGGGCCAGGGCCCCGCCGTCCACCAGGAAGCCGCTGCGTTCCATATCCGCCAGCACCCGGCACAGAGGAAGCTCCACATCGAAGTACAGCTTTTCCATGCCCTGCTCCCGGAGCCGGGGCAGCAGCACACCATACAGGGCCTCTATCGCCGCGCCATAGCTGCGCAGCGACGCCCAGGCGGCGGACCGGTCTCCCAGCAGGGAGAAGGTCTCCGGCTCCAGATGGACGGGCTTTTCCAGCTCCTGGTTGAAATACGACACAAACAGCCGGGGCAGGTCGTATTTTCCGGCGGTGGCGTCCAGCAGGTAGGCCGCCAGGGCCGTATCGAATACAAAGCCCTCCGCCGGGAGGCCGCCGTCCAGCAGCGTCCGCATCAGATCCTTCACGTTGTGAGAAATTTTCCGGATGTCCCCGGAAAGCAGCGCCCCCAGCAGGGCGTTCCAGTTCCCCTGATAGCCCCCGGACCACAGCTCCGCCGTCTGTGCCGTGCTCTCGCCGGTATCCCAATGGACAGAGATGGCCGTCAGGTCTGCTGCGGCGTACAGGGCCACGTGATCGGCCCTGCGCCACTCCTCCAGCAGAGTCCGGGCCTGCTCCTCCGTTTCCACGGGGACCACCGTGGTGGTGTACTCGGGCTTCTCTGCCGTCTCCTGGTGGGGCCGCAGGTGATATCTGTCAATGAGCTTCTGAAATTCCAGCCGCAGGAACAGGTCGTAAAGCTCCGGCCGGAACGGCCTGCGCAGGTTCTCCGCCGGGTCGAAGGCCAGGGGCGCATCGGTGACGATGGTGGCCAGCCAATAGCTGTGCCGGGCGGAGTCCTCCCCCTCCGTCAGCTTGCGGATGACGTTGGGCTTGGCGTCGATATCCGGCAGGCGGCGGTACAGTGCGTCTATGTCGCCGTACTGCTGCACCAGGGCCATGGCGGTCTTCTCCCCCACCCCCGGCACACCGGGAATGTTGTCCGAAGTGTCGCCCATCAGGGCCTTCAGGTCGATCATGTGGATGGGGTCGAAGCCGTACTGCTCCCGGAAGGTCTCCGGGGTCATATCCTTGGTGGTGGTCTGGCCCATGCGGGTGGACACCAGCTTCACCTTGGTGCGGTCGGTGATCAGCTGGAGGCTGTCCTTGTCGCCGGTGACGATGACGCAGTCCCACCCCGCCGCCTGGCATTTGCGGCTGATGGTGCCGATGAGGTCGTCGGCCTCGTACCCCGCCAGCTCATAGCAGGGCACGGACATGGCCGAAAGCACCTGCTTCATCACCGGCAGCTGCATGGCCAGCTCCGGGGGCATGGGCTTGCGCTGGGCCTTGTAATCCGCGTCCGCCCGGTGGCGGAAGGTGGGCTCCCGGCGGTCGAAGGTGACGCACAGGGCCTCCGGGTTTTCCTCGTCCAGCAGGCGCTGGAGGGTGGTGATGAAGCCGTATACCGCGTGGGTATACAGCCCCTCCCGGGTGGACAGGGGGCGGATGCCGTAATAGGCGCGGTTCAATATACTGTTGCCGTCCAGGACCATGAGCTTCATGGAAGGGACCTCCTAATTCGTTTGATCCGTTTTATTATACCTCTTTTTATTCTTTTGTACAAGGAGCAGAAAGAGACGCACGCAGCTTGTCAAAAAATTCTTTTTTGACAAGCTGGAAATTCGCCGGGCCCCGTGATACAATAAAAGAAAAAATTTTGGAAAATTTTTTTCGGGGGACGCAATAAAACCGCCTTGCCGTGCATTATCCAGATGACAGGAGACAAAAGAGATGCTGCACAGGATTGACAACACAACTTCATCCCTCCCTGCGGAGGAGGTCCAGGAGCTTCGGCAGCTGCTTTCGGGAGTGGCCGCAGGAAGCCAAGACGATCTGGCCGAACTATATCGCCGCACCCGAACGGCGGTGTACGGTCTGGCCCTGTCCTATCTCCGCAATGCCCACGACGCCCAGGACCTGACCCAGGATGTGTTCGTTCACATCTGGGACACGGCGGGACAGTACCGGCCCACAGGCTCGCCTGTGGGGTGGATCCTGGCGGTGTGCCGGAATCTGTGCCTGATGCACCTGCGGCGGGAGAGCCGTCAGGTGACCATGGAGGACCAGGAGTGGCACGCCATCCCCGACAACTGCCCGGGGCTGGACAGCCAGGAGCGGCTGCTTCTGCAGGACGCCCTGGCGGTGCTGGGAGAGGAGGAGCGGCGGATCGTCCTGCTGCACACGGCGGGCCTGAAGCACCGGGAAATCGGTCAGGCGCTGGGCCTGCCCCTGGCGACCGTCCTGTCAAAATATCACAGAGCATTGAAAAAGATGCGAGCTTACATGGAAGGAGATGACGCCCGATGACCAACGATCAGATGGAACGCAGGCTTTCCGCCGCACTGGACAAGACCGCGCCGGACGACGTGGACGGCGTGCTCTCCCGCTGTACAGAGCGGAAAGGAACGGTAGTCCCTATGAAAAAGAAGAATAACCGAATGAAGAAATGGATGCAGACGGTGGCGGCCTGCCTGGCGGTGCTGCTGCTGGGCGGCGGCGGTCTGCTGGTGCAGCAGGCCCACGCTGTGACCTCGGTGGTGTCCCTGGACGTGAATCCCAGCATCGAGCTGCGGGTGAACAGCCGGGAAAAGGTGGTATCCTGCCAGGCCCTGAACCAGGAGGCCCAGGCCGTGCTGGAGGATATGGACGGCGGCAGGGACCTGAAGGGCGTCAAGGCGGACGTGGCGGTGAACGCCATCGTGGGCAGCCTGGTACGGTGCGGATATCTGGACAGTCTGTCCTCCGCCATTCTCATTTCCGTGGAGGATAAGGATCAGGCCCGGGCCCAGCGGCTGCAGCAGGAGCTGACCGGCGCCGTGGACGGCGCTCTGGCGGCCGGTGATTCCCAGGCCGCCGTGCTGAGCCAGACGGTGCAGCAGGACAAGGATCTGGAAAAGCAGGCCAAGGCCAACAACATCTCCACCGGCAAGGCGGCCCTGATCCGCCAGGCCATGGCCCTGAACGGCAGCCTGACCTTCGAGGGGCTGGCCCAGCTGTCTGTGGAGGAGCTGCGGGACCTGATCGAGGCCGGTGCGCCGGGGATGCCCATCGGCATGCAGGCGGCTCTGGAGGCGGCGGCCCGGTATGCGGGCCTGACCACGGCGGACATCACCGACGCGGACGTGGATCCGGAGCTGGACGAGAATCCCGCCCACTATGAGGTGGAGTTCCAGGTGCCCGGCAAGGGCGAGCTGGAGTATAAGGTGGAGGCGTATACCGGCCAGGTGCTCACCGGCCCGGCCAATGTGCAGCCCTCCACTCCCGTGAACCCCTCCGGTGACATTGGCATGGAGGCCGCCAAGAGCGCCGCGCTGAAGCATGCGGGCCTGTCCACCGCCGTCTTTACCAAGGCGGAGCGGGACTATGACGACGGGCGGCTGGAGTATGAGCTGGGGTTCCACACCGACAGCGCCGCCTATGAGGTCACCGTGGACGCCGCCACCGGCCGCGTGCTGGACTATGAGAAGGAGAACCTTCGCGGCGGCACCGGCGGCACCGATATCGGCGCCCAGGCCGCCAAGGCCGCGGCCCTGAAGCACGCAGGCCTGTCCGAAGGCCAGGTCCGGGAGCTTCAGGTGGAATGGGACAGTGAGCATGGCCGCGCCGTGTACGAGGTGGAGTTCAAGTCCGGCGGCATGGAGTATGAATATGTCATCGACGCCGCCACCGGAGCCGTGCTGGACCACGAGACGGAGCGGGACGACTGAGCGCAGTAAAAAAACGGGGGCCGCGGCCCCCGTTTTTTCCGTCTGGACAATGCGCCCCGGATGTATAGGGCGGAAGGTTTGACTTTTCATCCAATTTTGGTATAATATGTGCAGTAAGTTCTATTCAATCGAAAGGGAGAAAGGATATGGAACGGAAATTTGTACTGAGCTGCTGCTCCACGGTGGACCTGCCCTATGCGTACATGGCCAAGCGGAACATCCCGGTGCTGTTTTACCACTATGTGGTGGGTGACCAGGAGTATGTGGACGATATGGGCCGGGATCCGGCGGCTCTGCCCCGGTTTTACGGGTTCCTGAAGGCGGGCCAGCTTCCCCAGACGTCCCAGATCAACGTGGCCGATTATCTGGATTTCTTTGAGCAGCAGCTGCAAAAGGGCGACCTGCTGCACATTGCCTTCACCTCCGGCCAGTCCGGCTCGGTGCACAACGCCCAGGCCGCCGGAAAACTGCTGCAGGAGAAGTATCCCGACAAGAAGATCGTGGTCATCGACTCCCTGTGCTCCTCCTCCGGCTACGGTCTGCTGGTGGACACGGCGGCGGATATGCGGGACGCCGGGGCCACCCTGGAGGAGACGGCCCAGTGGGTGCTGCGGAACCGCAACAAGGTGCACCACCAGTTCTTCTCCTCCGATATGACCCAGTTCCGGCGCACGGGCCGGGTGTCCGGCGCGGCGGCCATGGTGGCCACCATCATGAACATCTGCCCCATTATGCGGCTGGACGACAAGGGGGCCATCAAGGCCTACGGCAAGGTTCGGGGCAAGAAGAAGGCCGTGGAGACCACGGTGAACGCCATGGAGGAGCACGCCCAGGGCGGCCGGGACTATGACCAGCGCTGCTTCGTGTGCCACTCCCAGTGCCCGGAGGACGCGCAGATGCTCATCGACGCTCTGGAGGAGCGGTTCCCCAGGCTCCGGGGCAAGATCCGCCTGTGCGACATCGGCACCATCATCGGGTCCCACAGCGGCCCCGGCACCGTGGCGGTGTTCTTCATGGGCGACGAGCGCCCGGCGATGGACTGATACATCATGCTCCCGATGCAGGCATCCGTGAAACGGGTGCCTGCATCTCAGCTTGTCAAAAAGGCCTCGCAGA
>ENA-OROK01002505-OROK01002505.1-human-gut-metagenome-genome-assembly--contig:-NODE-2505-length-15676-cov-4.480891_pt1 | contig 15676 bp, 13 predicted proteins | sample MGYA00242127_ERZ509046 | MGnify/ENA primary metagenome ERZ509046 (study PRJEB26280, sample SAMEA2338728) | human gut metagenome | biome: human gut; feature: human-associated habitat; material: faeces... | reverse complement strand
CACGAAGCAGAAAACAAATTTCTGAGCAGAACAGTTGAGAACCGCATTCCCCAAACTTGCACAAATGTGCAAGTTTGGATTCGGTACCTTTTCTCTTCCACTGTGCACGGCGCATTCTCTTTTCCGCAAGAGGAAAAGAGAATGGGGGGTGCATTCCAATAGGCAAAGCCTATTTTGAAGAATGCCCTTCTGCGGGAGCAGCACTCACTTACTGAGTTTCTGTTTCAGCTCATACAGCAGGCTCATGGCCTCAATGGGCGTCAGCGTATCCGGCTGGCAGCGGCGGATGGCGTCCAGCACCTCGCCCTCGCTCATGGCGTCCAGCGAGACCTGATCGGTCTCTTTCCGGGCGGCCACGTACTGTACGCCGTTTTCGTCCTCCAGCTCCTTCAGAATGACCTTGGCCCGCTGGACCACCTTCTCCGGCAGACCCGCCAGCTTGGCGACTTCGATGCCGTAGCTGCGGTCGGCGCCGCCGGGGATGATCTTCCGCAGGAAGATGATATCCTCCCCCCGGCGCTTGACGGCGATGTTGTAGTTCACCGTGCCGGGGAGGGTGTTTTCCATTTCTGTCAGCTCGTGATAGTGGGTGGCAAACAAAGTTTTGGCCCCCAGGGTCTTTTTGTCGGCGCAGTATTCCAGCACCGCCCGGGCGATAGCCATGCCGTCAAAGGTGGAGGTGCCCCGGCCGATCTCATCCAGGATCAGAAGAGAATTTTTGGTGGCCTGATGGAGAATATCGGAGACCTCCGTCATCTCCACCATGAAGGTGGACTGTCCGGCGGAGAGATCGTCACTGGCGCCGATGCGGGTGAAGATCCGATCCACCACGCCGATATGGGCGTATTTGGCGGGGACGAAGCTGCCCATCTGGGCCATGAGGACGATGAGGGCCACCTGCCGCATATAGGTGGATTTACCCGCCATGTTGGGGCCGGTGATGATAGCCACCCGCTCCTCCTTTTCCCCCATAAACGTGTCGTTGGGGACGAACAGGGCGTCTTTCAGCACCTTTTCCACCACCGGATGACGACCCTCTCGGATCTCAATGACCCCGGACTCGTCCACCTCCGGACGGCAGAAATTGTTGTGGACTGCTACGGAGGCAAAGGAGCACAGCGCGTCGCACTCCGCCACCGCCGCGGCGGTTTTCTGGATGCGCCCGGCGTTGTCCGCGATCTGCTGGCGCAGGGCGGAGAACAGCTCATATTCCAGCGCCACCACCCGCTCGGAGGCCGTCAGGATCTCATGTTCCAGATCCTTCAGTTCCTGTGTGATGAACCGCTCGCCGTTTACCAAGGTCTGTTTGCGGATATAGGTTTCCGGCACCTGCTCCTTAAAGGCGTTGGAGACCTCAATATAGTAGCCGAACACCTTGTTATAGCCGATTTTCAGGGTGCGGATGCCGGTTTTTTCCTTCTCCTTGGCCTCCATCTCCGCCATAACGCCCTTGCCGCTTTTCAGAATGTGCCGCAGGCGGTCCACTTCTTCGTTGAAGCCATCCCGGATGATGCTGCCTTCCCGGACAGAAAAGGGCGGCTCGTCACAGATGGCGGCGGCAATGTCCCCGCTGATATCGTCCAGCGTGTCCAGCTCGGCGGTCAGTTCGGTCAGACGGCGGTCGGAAAACCCGGAAAGCTGTTCCTTCAGGTTGGGCAGCTTTTCCATGGCGGCGCGGAGGGAGGTCAAGTCCCGGCCACCGGCGGTGCCATAGACGATGCGGCCAATGAGCCGTTCCATGTCTCCAAGGCCGGTCATTCCGGCGATGAGTTCCTCCCTGCGGATGGTGTCATCCACCAGCGCAGCCACGGCGCTGCTGCGGCGGTCAATATCCGTCACGGACAGGAGGGGGCGTTCTAACCAGCTTCGCAGCATTCGACCGCCCATGGGGGTCTTGGTTTTGTCCAGCACCCAGAGGAGGCTGCCTTTCTTCTCCTTGCTCCGAAGGGTCTCTGTCAGCTCCAGATTCCGGCGGGCGGCCAGATCCAGCTCCATAAACCGGCCCTGACGGTAGTAATCCAGCTCCCGGATGTGGGAGAGGTCGGTTTTCTGGGTCTCGTAGAGGTAGTTCAGCAAACCGCCCAGAGCCATGGCGGCGGCAGGCTCCCCGGCAGGCAGCCTGGAAAAGGCTTCCTCACCAAATTGGGCGCGGATGTTTTTCTCTGCCTCCGCCAGCCGGAACCGGCGCTCACCGCCGTTTTCATAGCGGCAGTGGAATTTGTCGGTAAGGACCTCCGTCAGCGCCTGTTCGCTGTAGGCCCCGTCGCTGAGAATGGCCTCGGCGGGATTGAACCGACCCAGCTCGTTGATGATGTGGGTCAGTGCATCCTTGCCGGCGAAGGCGGTCAGGTGGGTCTCGCCGGTGGAGAGGTCGCAGAAGGCCGCGCCGCCCCCCTGGCTGTCCAGATAGATGCCGCAGAGGTAGTTGCCGGACTTATCATCCAGGCAGGCGGCGTCGATAACGGTGCCGGGGGTCACCACCCGGATGATGTCCCGCTTCACCAGGCCCTTGGCGGTGGCGGGATCCTCCATCTGCTCGCAGATGGCCACCTTGTAGCCCTTGGCAATCAGCCGGGCGATGTAGGATTCGCTGGCGTGGTAGGGGATGCCGCACATGGGGACCCGTTCTTCCTCCGGCTTGGCGTTTTTGCCGTGGTCCCGGGAGGTCAGGGTCAGGTCCAGTTCCTTGGAAGCCAGCTTGGCATCGTCGGCGAACATCTCATAGAAGTCCCCCAGACGGAAAAACAAAATGGAATCCGGGTTGTCCTTCTTGATTTCCAGATATTGCTTCATCATGGGGGTCAGTTCCGCCATAAAAATACCTCTTTCTTTATCTTTCAGCAAATGTTTCTGTTTTATGATACCAGATCGTATAAGGGTGTGCCGCCTTGCGGCACGGGAAAGCATGGCGATATCATGCAAGATCGAATCCCCATTTTCTTTTCCTCTTGCGGAAAAGAAAACGGCCATTCATGGTCAAAAGAAAAGACGCTGAGGAATGATTTGACACCTCCGTGTCAAATCACCCAAAACGGGGGCTGGCCGCCACGCATTGCCGACTAAGCCCGCAACTCTCATACCGGCTGCGCTATACTAAAATCTCAAACCAGTGCGTCCCCACACCTATGGGAACGGCGCAACGAGGTGCAAAACTGAATCGGCGTATTTCTACTCCCGTGCGTTCCGCTTCGCTACGCACTACCCTGCTCTGCAAATGAGCAGGAGCGGCAGCGGAAAGAGAAGCAGAGGGTGTCCTATTTGCACCCAGAGGCTTCATGTGACTATCAGCACGGCGTACAAGACTTGATAAGCTCCGCACCCCGCCCGTGCTACGCAGGGACTGACAAGTCTTTGGGCAGAACAGTTGAGAACCGCATTTCCCAAACTTGCGCTTGCTGCAAGTTTGGACAAAAGCGTCTTTTCTCTTCCACCGTACACGGCGCATTCTCTTTTCCACAAGAGGAAAAGAGAATGGGGGGTGTATTCCAATAGGCAAAGCCTATTTAGGGAATATCACACCGGCTCGCCGTACAGCGCCCAGGTGTTGCTGTCCGTTATCTTTACGTCAATAAAGCTGCCGATCAGACTCTTGTCACCCTTCAGCCGCACCAGCCGGTTGCCCTCAGTGCGGGAGGCAAGGGGGAAGTTCTCATCGTCACTCTCGCCGTCCACCAGCACCCGGACGGTCTTGCCCACATAGGCGGCGTGAAGCTTGGCGGAATTGGCATTCTGGACTTCCAGGAGCTTATCGAACCACTTCTGCTTTTCGGCACGAGTGGCGGGGTCCGGCATGGCTGCCGCCTTTGTGCCGGGCCGGGGGGAGTAGATAAACGTAAACAAAGCATCGAACCCCACTTCCTCCACCAGAGAAACGGTGTCCATGGCCTCCGCCTCCGTCTCACCGGGGAAACCGATGATGACGTCGGAGGTCAGCACCAGACCGGGCATTACGCTTTTGGCGTAGCGAATTTCCTCTAAATATTTCTCCCGGGTGTAGCGGCGGTTCATCTCCTTCAGCACCCGGTCATTGCCGGACTGGAAGGGGAGGTGGAGCTGCTTTGCCACATGGGAGCACTTGGACATCACGTCAAAGAGGTGGTTGGTGGCATCCTTGGGATGGCTGGACATAAAGCGGATCAAGTATTCGCCGGGGATCTTGTCGATGTCCTCTAAGAGATCCGGGAAATGGTAGTCCAGATCCAGATCATTGCCGTAGGAGTTGACATTCTGCCCCAACAGGGTGATGTCCTTGTAACCGGCGGCAACCAGTTCCCGGACCTCCTGCAAAACGCACTGGGGATCACGGCTGCGCTCCCGGCCCCGGACATAGGGTACGATGCAGTAGGAACAGAAATTGTTGCAGCCGTACATGATGCTGACCCATGCCTTCACGCCCTTTTCCCGCACCACAGGGATGCCCTCGGCAATGGTGCCGTCCTCATTGTCCACGGCGCAGACCCGCTTCCGGGTCTCATAGACCCGCCACAAAAGCTCCGGGAACTTCCACAGGGCATGGGGGCCGAACACCAGATCCACATGGCGGTAGGATTCCTTCACCCGCTGAGAGACCCGCTCCTCCTGCGCCATGCAACCGCACAGGCAGATTACCTGCTCCGGGTTTTCCTTTTTTGTGTGGGTGAGAATGCCCAGATTGCCGAAGACCCGCTGTTCCGCGTGCTCCCGGACGGCGCAGGTGTTCAGGATCACCAGATCCGCCTCCTTGGGGTCCTCTGTAAAGGTAAAGCCACTGTCGGCCAGCATACCCATCAGCTTCTGGCCGTCCGCTACGTTCTGCTGACAGCCGAAGGTGTCCACGCAGGCCACAGGATGGGCTTCCCGGGAGGTGAACATCTCCTTGATCTTTGCTTCAAACTCCCGCTGACGCGCCAGCGCGTCCTCGGACACCAGTACATTTTCCCGCTTCAAATGGTATATCCTCCTAAAGTTATCTGATAAAATGAGTGGCGATCCGATCTTCCTTTTCCGGGAGACCGAACTGCTCCTTGCCCAGCGCGATGCTGCGCATCAGGAATGTCATGTTCCGGGCCAGGGTCCGCATGGTCTGAAGCCCCTCGCCGTCCTGCTCCGCTTCACCGGGCGTCCGGCCGTGAATACTGTTCCAGTATTGGCTGGAGGCCACAGGCATCCCGGAGATGGTGAAATACTTGTTCAACTCATCAAAGGTGGCGGAGCAGCCGCCCCGCCGGGCGCAGGCTACGCTGGCACCAACCTTCATGGTCTTATCAAAGGACGTACTGTGAAACAGCCGGTCCAGACAGGCAATCAGCGTGGCGTTGGCGGAGGCGTAATACACCGGACTGGCGATCACCAGACCGTCGGCCTCCTGAAACTTGGGGGCCAGCTCGTTTACTCCATCGTCAAAGACGCACTTGCCGGTCTTGGCACAGGAGCCGCAGGCCACGCAGCCCCGGATGTCCCGGTTTCCCAGGACCACCGTTTCCACATCGACGTCATTCTCCTTGAAAATCGCTTCCATTTCCCGCAGGGCCACGGCGGTGTTGCCGTTGGTATGGGGACTGCCGTTGAGCATTAAAACCTTCAGGGACTTCATATTTCGCACTCCTTTCAGAGCCCCGGCCTTATGTGTTTATCCACTTGAAGCCGGGAGAAAAAGCACATAACTTAACTAAAATATCATAGCATAAAAGCTCCCGGAACACAAGAAAAAGGGAGGACAAAAGTCCTCCCTTTTCTGGAATGCAGTTTGTTACGGCAGGTAGTTCAACGGGTTTTTCGCCACGCCGTTGTACCGCACCTCAAAGTGGCAGTGGTTGCCGGTGGAGTTGCCGGTGGAGCCGGCCCGGGCCACCTGCTGGCCCTTGTAAACGTGCTGCCCCACGCTGACGGTGAGACGGGAGTTGGGACCGTACCGGGTGACGTAGCCATTGCCGTGGTCGATCTGCACCAGATAACCGTAGCCGCTCATCCAGCCGGAGTAGGTCACCGTGCCGCCGTCGGCGGCGTAGATGGGTGTCCCTCTGGGGACGGCGATATCGATGCCCTTGTGGTTGGTGGAGCCGATGCCGCCGGGGGATTTCCGTCCGCCGAAGTAGGAGCTGATCCGACCGCTGGTGGGCCAGCGGAAGCTGCCGGTAGGCATCCAGGTGGGCCGGACCTTGGTGCCCCGGAGCCGGTATTCGGTGACAGGCTCTTTCAAAGTCACGGAGGAGAGAATGGTCCGCTCCGTTTCCTCACCGTTGACATAGGTGGCCTTGGCCATCACGTCCGCCTTGCCGTATTCACCCTTGGAGGTCACCTTATAGTCGCCCTGATAGAGGTCAGCGCTGTCGGTGTACTCAATGTTGTAGGACACATCATCCAGATACCGTTCCTGCTTTACCACGGTCATGGTCAGGTAGGGGACAGAGGCGGACAGAGTCAGCACTTCGCCGATCTGGAGCTTATTGATGTTGTAGCCGGGGTTCAGCGCCAGCAGCTCTGCGGAGGTCATGTCATTCTTGGCGGCGATCTGAGACCAGGTATCGCCCTTTTTCACCTCGTAAGTGACCTCGGCCGTCTTGGTGCTGTAAAGCAGCTCCGCAATATAGCCCAGGTTCATGATCTCACTGGTGGGAACGTACTCCTGCCGGATCTCAACATCCTCTGCAAATTCACAGGAAATGGTATCTTCATCGGAGGCCGCCTTCTGCAGCTGGTCCAGCAGTTCCTCCAACGCGCCCTCGTAGGGAGTGGCGCCGATGCGCACATCGTTGACATACAGGCAGTATGCAGAGGTCACAAGACCGATCTCGTCGGAAAGCTGGTCCTCGTATACGGCCTTATCCTCAATGTCCTGACGGAGCATCCAGCCGGAATCGTATTGCAGCAGGGAATCATCGATGGTGTAGGTCTCTCCCAGTGTCCGGGAGGTGATGCTTTCCAGATCCTTCCGGACGGTTTCAGCTTCCGATTTGGAAGCCAGCCGCCCCAGCACCTGCCCGTCATAGGAGACGGTGGTGCCGATGGTGAAGAAGGAGCAGAACAGGATGATGCCTGCCAGTACACAGCTTCCTCCCAGGAACATCAGGGAGTGAAGGCGCTTTTCCTTTTCAAACCAGACGGCGAATCTGCTGGTGCGGAGGTTCCGCTCTCTGCGGCGGCCCAGCAGGATCTCCCGCAGCCGGCTGGCAGCGGAGGGCAGCAGCCCCCAAAGCATCAGCAGGAATTGCAGAGGCTTCCGGTTGGACTCCGGGAACCGATGGGCCTGAGCCTCCCGGATGACCCGGCGGCAGCGGCGGCCAAACCAGCGGACCTTCTTTCCGGCCCGGAAGCGGAGCTTGCCCCAGAGGTCTTCGGGCTCAGCGGGAGCGCGCCGCTTTCTGCGGGGTCTGGGCGCTTCCTGGGCCTGTTCCGCCTCTGCGGGCCAATCCGGCAGATCATAAGGCTTTTTGGTGTTTTGACTCATAATGCTCCTATCGTATCGCGGGCAGATGCCCTTTAAAAATTTGTGAACCATAAAAAGTAACAAATTGTTACCGCTTTATATTATCCCTTTTATATTCGCCCGTCAAGCAACTTCTGGCTTTTTGGCATATTTTTATGTATTTTAACGATGCTTTTTTGCCGAATTTCGTAGTTGACACGCAAAAATCGGAAAAAATCACGCCCCAATTCGTCACTTTTTTTATTGACCCCGGCTGTGGACCGTGTATAATAAAGGGTGGAATTGAAACCCCGTTCCCTGAATTAAAAATTGGAGGAATCAACATGTTTGAATTTCTGATCAAAAAGCTGAAGGCGCATCCCCGTAAGATCGTCTTCACCGAGGGCACCGATCCCCGCATCCTGGAGGCTTCTGCCCGTCTGCTGTCCGGTACTTTTCTGACTCCCGTTCTGGTGGGCAACGCCGACGAGATCACCAAGGCTGCCGAAGAGGCCGGCTTCAACATCCGCGGCGCTGAGATCATGGACCCCGCCATCTTCCCTGACATGGACAAGATGGTGGCCCTGATGGTGGAGCTGCGCAAGGGCAAGATGACCGAGGAGCAGTGCCGCAAGTCCCTGTCTCAGGCCAACTACTTCGGCACCATGCTGGTGAAGATGGGCTATGCCGATGCTCTGCTGGGCGGCGCTACCTACTCCACCGCCGACACCGTCCGTCCCGCCCTGCAGATCATCAAGACCAAGCCGGGCAGCAAGATCGTGTCCTCCTGCTTCATTATGGTCCGTCCTTCCGCCACCGGCGAGAACGAGGTCCTGGCTATGGCTGACTGCGCCATCAACATCAAGCCCACCGAGGACGAGCTGGTGGAGATCGCTGTTGAGACTGCCCGTACCGCCAAGGTCTTCGGCATCGATCCCAAGGTGGCGTTCCTGAGCTACTCCACTTTGGGTTCCGGCAAGGGCGAGGACGTGGACAAGATGCGCAACGCCTGCGAGAAGGCCAAGGCTGCCATGCCCGACGTTCCCGTGGACGGCGAGTTCCAGTTCGACGCCGCCGTGTCTCCCGTGGTGGCCAAGACCAAGCACATCACCAGCTCCGTGGGCGGTCATGCCAACACTTTCATCTTCCCCGACATCAACGCCGGCAACATCGGCTACAAGATCTGCCAGCGCATGGGTAACTTCGACGCTTACGGCCCCATCCTGCAGGGCCTGAACGCTCCCATCAATGACCTGTCCCGCGGCTGCAACGCTCTGGAGGTCTACTCCATGGCCATCATCACCGCCGGTCTGGTGGATTGATCCCCGTCTTTGAAAAGTAAAAAGTCCGGATCATGCGGCTCCCTTTGACGGAGGCGACGACTGATTCCGGAGATCCCCCGGCGGGTCATCGCGTTTGCGGTGCCCGTTGGGGTTTTTTATTTTCTGAGGGCGTGGACTATCTGTATCCTACTGAGGACTATGCGGCCAATGACCGCAGGAACAGCCGGGAAACAGTTCGTACATGGCATCAAACAGCAGATCGGTATGAAACGGCTTTGGAATAAAATGTGAGACGCCCAGAGCAAAAGCCTGATCGGTGACTTGCTCAGAAACGATGCTGGAGAGAAGGATGACCCTCTGAGGGGCAGTCCCCCGGCGCTGCAACTCATCCAACACGGTTAGACCGCAGACATCCGGCAGCGCCGTGTCCATCAGCAGCAGATCGGCAGTCTGTTTTTGCATACATAATAAAACATCGCGGCCACTGCCAACGGTTGCAAGGGAGAAAAAATTATGATTTGCCGCACTTCTCCACATCAACCAGCGAAATTCCTCGCTGCTGTCGGCCAATAGCACACGTTTGCGACCATCCATATTCTGAATCCCCCCATATTTTCAGATACAGAAATGCTGCAAAAAAGGGGCCTATGCGACCTCCTGCTGATCCTGCTCCCGGAACTGCTTTTTCATCTGCGCAAGAAACGCCGTCAGTTCATCAGGCTCCAGCATCAGTAAAAAGAATAAGAGAGCGATTGCAGAACAACAACTGCAGCCGCGCTCTAAATCACCATAGGCCCGAACCGTGATATGTAACTGCTCGGACATTTCCTCTTGGGTCAGCTTCCGCTTCTTGCGAAGCGCTTTCGCCTGTACAGAAAAGTACTGCCGAAGTGACTCTTTATACCTGTTCATTCGTCAAAACCTCCGTATATCTGACTGATACCGAGATTCTATGTCAGGTGAAAGTGGGCTTCCATGAAGTGCACTTCCTCTTTTTCAGGTTTCACACGGAATTTACGGGTCAAACCCTGGGGGCGTAGATAGAAAACTCCCCTGCTGAACGTTTTCTCAGCAGGGGAGCGGTATTTCTTGCATATTTGCATTTGCGCGAATGGATCCGTTTGGAAGGAGCGGCCTCAGATCGCTCAGACGGCGGGTTTGGCCATGAATTCATCCTCTACATCGTCCCGGATCCCCAGACGCTGGTAGAGCCTGTGCATAAAAGAGAAGGTGAAGCCGCCGGGCAGCATCCCATTGACAAAAATCGCCGCCAGCACGCCGATGCCGGTGTCCAGAATACGGTTCATGGCGTAGGTGATATAAGTGTCCGTGGGGGTGTTGAACAGCAGAATGCACAACACCACGCCGCCGGGCTGTACGCCGCCTACCCAGATGTGCTGACACAGCAGGATCAAAATGATCACGCCGACGAAGGTCAGGGGGATCAGGACCCAAGCGTTGCTGCCGTCAGGGAACAGCTCCATGTAAATGGCAAACAGACCCATGCCGATAAAACCGCCTACCATTGTGCCGAAGAAGCGGTTGCCGCCGTGGAGACGGCTTTGCATAAAGCTGCTGCCCATGCCGAAAATGGCGCCGATGCAGGCGAAGGTGGGGTTGCGGTCCAGAAAGTAGTAGACCAGCGCGCACAGGGCTGCCGCAAGGGCGGTCTTGACGTTGCGCATACCGATCTTAGGAAACAGGCATCCTGCTTTTTCATGGTGTTCCATGGTATTTTCTCCGTTCAGGATCGTTCCGCGGCGGGTAAAGGCGGCGGAAATATTGTTAAGAACGTGTCAAATTATACCATGGAACCAGTTAGCTGTGAACCCCTTGCCGGTATTTTTATGCAATTCACAGGAGAAAACGTTTGCGGAAATCAATGATTCTGTGGAAATGTTTGCACTTTTGCGAAGAAAATGCGGCTTCGCAGCAGAATGTGGGGACAGTGGGCCTGTCATATTTTTCGGATATCCGGGTAAAGCCAGCCGCTCCCGGCCCGAAGACTCCCGGCGGCGATCCGGAGACCGGAGCCGCCCAGTGCCGCAGCGAAGTGGTCCGCCAGAGGCCGTTGGGCCTCCGTGTCGATCTGATTCAGGAACATGGTATCGCACAGCCGCTCCGCCAAAATGGCCTTTGCGGCCTGTTCCGGCGTGACGGGATCTGACGCAGCGGCGCCGGTCAGGGCGCAGAACTGCTCTGGCCGGTGGACGCTTTCCCGGATGGGTTTCCCGAAACCGGATGCCCCCACCACGCAGATCACCTGACGGCTGACGGCGGGGATCACCGGCTCGTGGGCATCGTGGGCCTTCAAAGGAAGCTGCCGGGAACCGTCGGCCTCCACCAGCACATAGTCCGCCAGCGTGGCCAGCGTCTCTACGGAAAGGGAGGGAGCGGTCAGCTTGCCATTTTCGCAGGGGGTCCCCAGACAGAGAACCCGATGAGCGGTCAGAGCCTTGCGGATGTCCTCCGGCGTAGGGGCCGTCAGCAGGGGGTATTCCTCAAAGGGGCGGATATGGGTGGTGGTACAGAGGAGGACCGTCCCCGGTAATTCCTCCGCCAGACGGCGCAGTAAACTGGTTTTACCGCCGCTGCCGATCACGGCGGTGACGCCGGGGCGCAGCCCCAGCAGCTTGGGAAAATCCATAATCCACCTCTTTCCATTTGTTTTGCCCGCGATGCTGCGGGCTTGTCTCCTCTACCGCTTCACCATCAGGCGCTTCATGCCGGCTTCCAAACCCTCGGCGGAAAGGTCGAACATGGGGAACATCTTGGCCAACTGCAGATGGGTCAAGGTCCAGAAGTCCTGAAATGCCGGCAAAGGCTCCGGGTTCAGCCAGATGAGATAGGGGAAGTGCTTTTTAAACAGCTCCAGCCATTCCAGCCCGGAGGGGCCGTACCGCTGGTTCCGCCAATCGTACTGCTTTTCCCGCAGTTCGTAGGGGTTCATGGCGGCGTCGCCCACGAGGATGACCTTATAGCTGGCGTCGAAATTCTGCAAAAGCCATTCCGTAGGCGTTTGGCCGTCCTGCCAGAGCCGTGGGCCGTTGTAAACGTCACCGTAAATGCAGTTATGAAAATAGTAGGTGTGCAGCTCCTTGAAGTGGTTGGATTTGGTGGCCGCCTGAAACAGCTGACTGCACAGCCCGGAATAGTAGTCCATAGAACCGCCGGGGTCCATCAGCAGCAGGACCTTCACCGTGTTCTTCCGGGGGTTTTTGTACCGGATCTCCAGCCGCCCCGCGCTCTCGCAGGTATCGTGGATCGTGGCGTCCACATCCAGCTCCTTTTCGGCGCTCCGCTCCTGGGCGGACAGCTGCCGCAGCGTGCGGAAGGCCATCTGGAACTGGCGGGTGTCCAGCTTATTGTCTTTCCGGAAGTCCCGGAATTTCCGCTCCCCCGCCCCCGCCATGGCGGTGCGGTGCATGGACTGCCCGCCGATCCGGATACCGTTGGGGTGCCAGCCGTTGTTCCCCCAAGGGGTGCGGCCCTGAATCCCCACCCAGTAGTTGCCGCCGTTGTGCTCCTCCGTCTGCTCTTTTAGACGTTCCTCCAGCATTTTTAGAAGTTCCTCCAGTGTTTCATCCGGGAACCCGGCGGCGCGCAGGTCCGCAATGGTCCGTTTCAGATCCTCGCTGGGGTGGTTCAGCCAGTCCAGCAGATCCTCCGGCAGCTCCCCGGTGTAGGGGACATCCTTGAAGAATTCCAGAAAGATCTGGTCAAAGCGGTCAAATTCCGTCTCATTCTTCACCACGATGGCCCGGCACAGGTGATAAAAGCCGGTGAGGGTGGAGTGGTGCAGTCCCTTTTCCATGCCCTCCAGCAGCGTCATCCACTCGTTCAGGGAAACGTGCAGTCCCCGCTGACGCAGCAGGTAAAAAAACGCGGCGAACATGGCTTATTTCACCTTCCGCAGGGTCTGAAGATCCTTGTCTTTTTTCAGCAGGACACCGGCGAAGGGAATCTCCTGTTCGATGCGGGCCGGGTCCACGCCGCCGGCCACCAGCGCCCGGATCCAGTCCACCAGTTCAGAGGTAGAGGGCTTTTTCTCAATGCCCCGCAGCTCCCGCAGCCAGTAGAAGGCGGCGAGGGACTGCTTCACCAACTTTTCCTCCAAATCACCGAAGTGGACCCGGAGGATGGCTTCCATCTGCTCCTGCTCCGGGAACTCGATGTAGTGGAACACGCACCGGCGGAGGAAAGCGTCCGGCAGCTCCTTCTCTGCGTTGGAGGTGATGATGACGATGGGGCGCTGCTTGGCCTGTACGGTCTCCTTCGTCTCAGGGATGTAGAACTCCATCCGGTCCAGCTCCCAGAGAAGGTCATTGGGAAATTCCAGATCCGCCTTGTCGATCTCGTCGATCAACAGGACCACCTGCTCATCGGCAGAGAAGGCTTCGCCCAGTTTACCCAACTTGATGTATTTTTTAACGTCATCTACGCCAGCGTTTCCAAACTGGCTGTCATAGAGCCGCTGCACAACGTCATAGACATACAGGCCGTCCTGAGCCTTGGTGGTGGATTTTACATTCCAGATAATGAGCTTTTTCCCAAGAGCGTCCGCCACGGCCTGGGCCAGCATGGTCTTGCCGGTGCCCGGCTCACCCTTGATGAGCAGAGGCTTCTGCAAAGCCACGGCAATGTTGACGGTTTCCATCAGGTCGCGTGACGCTACGTAATTTGCGCTGCCGCTGAATTTTGTATCCATATTTGTTCTCCTTTGCGTGGGTTTGGTGTGCTGGGCCGATTATAGCAGACTTTTTTCCGGGAGACAATGTAAGTTTACGTTTTGACACACTATCCCAGCGCCACGTCTAAGATCATCATAATTAAAAAGCCTCCCACAAAGCCGCAGGTCCCGGCTTTGGAATGGGCTTGAGGCACCAGCTCCTCCACCACCACATACAGCATGGCTCCGGCGGCGAAGCTGAGGAGCCATGGCATCAGAGGTCGGACACCAGCAGCTACCAGCACTACCAGAATACCGAAAATCGGCTCCACGCTGCCGGAGAGGGTCCCTAACAGAAAAGCCCGGCCCCGGGAGCTGCCCTCCTGCCGCAGAGGAAGGGAGATGGCGGCGCCCTCCGGAAGATTCTGGATGCCGATGCCCAGCGCCAGCGCCTGCTGGGTGGAGTGCATCTGCACGGGCTTGCCGCCCACGATGATGTTGCCCTGATACTTGCCCGCATCGCCAAAGACGGTGCGGAAGATCTCACTGCGGCCGTCGCCCAAAAGGCCCGTCACGCCCAGCACCTCGCCCGCGCGCACGCTCAGGCTGATATGGCGGTAGTGCGGCTCCTGGGTCAGATCCTCCAGGCGGAGCACCTCGTCGCCAAGGAGGCGCTGCGGTTCAGGGGCTCGTTGCGCACCTCATGGCCCACCATGTCGCGGGCCAGCAGGTCAGTGGTCACATCCCTGACGTAGCCCTCCGACACCATCACGCCGTCGCGCAGCACCGTATAGCGGTCACAGATCTCCATGACCTCGCGCAGCTTGTGGGAGATAAAGACGATGCCCACGTTCTGCTGCTTCAGCGTGCGCAGGATCTCAAATACGTGCTCGATCTCCGGGTCGGTCAGCGAGGTGGTGGGTTCGTCCATGATGATGATCTGGGCGTTCATCAGAAGCGCGCGGGAAATCTCCACGATCTGCTTGTAGGAGGCGTCCAGGTCGCGCACCATGGCGCGGGGGTCCAGGCTAAGCGCCATGCGCTCAAATACCTTCCGGGTTTCCGCGATCATGCGCGGATGGTCCAGAAAGCCGTTTTTCTTTTTCAGTTCCCGGCCGATGAACATGTTCTCATAGATCGGGAGGTCGTTGATGAGATTCAGTTCCTGATGGATGAAGGCGATGCCCGCGTCCAGCGACTGACCGGGGTTTTGGAAAGTCTGCGGCTTGTCGTCCAGCAAAATCTGCCCTGCGTCGGGCCGGAGCACGCCGCCCAGAATGTTCATCAGCGTGCTTTTGCCCGCGCCGTTCTCGCCCAGCAGCGCGCAGATTTCCCCGCCGCGAAGCGAAAAATCGACGGATTTCAACACGTCGTTCGCGCCGAAGGATTTCACGATCCCACGCATGGAGAGGTTCATTTGTTCACATCCGTTCTCAAAATCCTCTTAAAACCGGGGAAAAGGGCCATGGCACCGGCCACGGCCCCTTTTGAAAGAGAGGGAAATCAATAGATGGTGTTGCTGGGATCGATGTACTCGTCCACGTTGGTGGCATCCACGATCTGGGAGGGGATGATCTTCACGGCGTCAACGGTCTCGCCGCCGAGCACGCTCAGGGCCACGTCGAGGCAGTCCTTGATCATCAGGGGGCTGTAGAGCGCGGAGCAGGCATGGATCTCGTCGGCCTTTTCCTTGATGATGTTGAAGTACTCCTGGCATCCGCCGCCGCCGGTGATGGCCTTGATGTCGGTGCGGCCGGCATCAGCGATGGCCTGCAGGGCGCCGATGGAGGTCTCGTCGTCCAGGCTATAGACGGCGTCGATTTCGGGATTGGCGGTCAGGATGTCCGCCATGTCCTTCAGGCCGTCCTCACGGGTGAAGGCGGTGGCGTACTCGATGATCTCCACGTCGGGAGCGATCTCGGCCATGGTGTCGGTGAAGCCTTTCATGCGCAGCTCGGACACGGAGCCGGAGGTGGGCACGGGCAGCGCCACGACGGTGCCGGTGGTGCCGATCTTCTCAACGATGTAGTTCGCGCTGGCAACGCCCATGCTCTCGTTGTCGCCGGTCACCTTGTAGATGCCCTCGGCGGGGATGTCCATATCGAAGGCCACGACGGTGATGCCCTGATCGATGGCGTTCTGGGCGGCCACTTCCATGCCGGTCCACTGGGGAGCGACGACGATGGCCTGAGCGCCCCAGAGGATGACCTCGTCAAACTGGGCGGTCATTTCCTCGGCGTTGCTGGAGGTGAGGAGCTTGTACTCGATGGTGCCGGCGGCCTCCAACTCCTTGCAGTACTGCTCGGCGTTGTAGGTGATGCCGCCCACCCAGCCGTGGGT
>ENA-OROK01002504-OROK01002504.1-human-gut-metagenome-genome-assembly--contig:-NODE-2504-length-15677-cov-12.318013_pt1 | contig 15677 bp, 9 predicted proteins | sample MGYA00242127_ERZ509046 | MGnify/ENA primary metagenome ERZ509046 (study PRJEB26280, sample SAMEA2338728) | human gut metagenome | biome: human gut; feature: human-associated habitat; material: faeces... | reverse complement strand
GAACTGAATGAACATATAAACCTTTTAAATAAAACTGTATGATGAAAACACATGAGAATCGGGCCTTGTTCAGCAAAGCATTGCTAAAGGCCGCAACCTGTTTTTTCCTTATTGCGGGTGCAGGGATGAGCCCTGTATTTGCACTTCAGGTATGAAAATGGAAATTACACAGCAAACTGTAACAGTAAGCGGTGTGGTGAAAGACAGAAAGGGAGAACCCATCATTGGTGCTAATATCATGGAAAAAGGAACGACCAACGGTACCATTACCGATTTTGACGGGAAATACAGGCTGAATGTAAAAGGCTCCCAGTCTGTATTGGTAATTTCCTACATTGGATATAAAACCCAGGAGTTTGAGGTAAAGAATAACCGGAAGATTGATGTGACCCTTCAGGAAGATACCGAGGTGATGGACGAAGTGGTCGTTATTGGTTATGGAACCCAGCGCAAGGGTGATGTGACCAGTGCGGTGGCTTCGGTCAAAGCAGAGGATTTTACGGTAGGTAAGATCGGGGATGCGGCGGACCTGATTAAAGGTAAGGTGGCCGGATTGAGCATTGCCAAGGGGTCCGGTGACCCGAATGCGACTTCCACGATTCGCCTGCGCGGTGTCATTTCCGTCAACGGCAGCACTACGCCGTTGATCCTGATTGATGGAGTGGAAGGAGACTTAAGCACGGTGGCTCCTGAAAATATTGCCTCCATTGATGTGTTGAAGGATGCTTCGGCTGCTGCCATTTACGGTACGCGGGGTGCAAACGGGGTTATCCTGATCACTACCCAGAACGGCAAACGTGAGTCGCATACGACTGCATCCTATTCAGGTTACGTCTCTGCATCTCAGTTCGGCAAAAAGCTGGAATTTATGACTGCCGAGGATATACGTGCAGGCAAGACAAACTTTACCGATAAGGGATATGATACCGACTGGCTGGATGCCGTCAGCCGGACCGGCTTTACTCACAACCATAATTTCAATATAACGGGAGGAAGCAAGCAGACCACTTACTCGGCGGATGTGACTTACCGCAAGGAAGACGGTGTGATAATGAACACTTACAGCGAAGATATCCGTATGCGTTTTGATGTCTCACACTGGATGCTTAACGATATGCTGAAAGTCAACCTGAATATGGTGAAGAAATGGCATAAGAACAGTGCCACCAATGCAACGGTCACCGATCAGTCAAATATTTACCGTCAGGCGATTATGCGTAATCCTACCGCTCCCATTTACAACGAGGACGGTTCTTATAATGAGGATTTTAACGTGAATTATTACTACAATCCGGTCGGCATGCTGGAAGAGCGTCTGGGTAATTATACCTATGAAGAGACTCGTGCGACGGGTAATGTTACTTTTGAACCGGTCAAAGGATGGCAGACCAATCTGATGGTGGCTACCAGCCGCTTTAATGCACATGATAAAGGGTATAACACAACGGATTATTTCAGCAACCAACTGAATGAATGGACCGGTTATGCTTATCATACCCAGGACGAGACACGTACGGACAACCTGGAACTGACCAGCAAGTATGACTTGAATGTCGGCAAGCATCGTATGAATGCGTTGGTGGGCTACAGTTATCAGTATTATACTTATGAACGTTTCTATGCCAATAACTATAATTTCCCGACAGATTTCTATCAATGGCATAATTTAGGTCTCGGCCAGGCGTTGAAAGACGGTAAGGCTGGCATGGGCAGTGATAAGAACGAGAATACGCTGATCGGTTTCTTTGCACGTGTGAGCTATGCGTTTGACAATAAATATAATTTGCTGGTCAGTGTACGTCAGGAAGGGTCGTCCAAGTTCGGCGACAATAACAAATGGGGTACTTTCCCTTCTGCATCTTTGGGATGGACCATCAGTAATGAAGGATTTATGGAGGGTATTACCTGGCTGAACAACTTGAAGTTGCGTGCGGGATTCGGTATTACCGGTGTGATTCCCAATGATCCTTATATGTCGTTGACGCGGTATAACTATGGAAGTTCCTATTATTACGACAAGGGAACATGGAAACCGGGGCTGGAAGTCGCTTCCAATCCGAACCCGGACTTGAAATGGGAAAAGTCTACGGAATATAATATCGGTCTGGACTTTAGTGTCTTGAATGACCGTTTAGGAGGATCTGTCGATATATACAGGAAGAAGACAACCGACCTGTTGTTTAATTACAGCGTTCCTACTCCGCCCAATTTGTACAGTTACACTTTTGCCAATGGAGGCTCTGTACGCAACCAGGGTATTGAAGTAGCCATCAATGCGATTCCTGTGCAGACCAAGGACTTTGAGTGGAAAACCGTGGTGACGGTAGCTCATAATGCCAGCAAATTGTTAAGCTTGTCTAATGACATGTATGAGTCAAACAGTTATATGGATACCGGTGGCTTGGGAGAACCGATCAGTGTAAGCACACACCGTATGGAGGAAGGACGTCCTTTGGGTGAGTTTTATGGCTTTAAGTCTGTCGGCGTGTCGGAAAACGGACTGTTCCTGATTGAAAAGCCGGACGGGGAAGTCGTTGAGTTCTCTACTGCTTACCTGACCAATGATGAATACCGCCAATATTTGGGCAACGGATTGCCGAAAGTGTATTTGGGATGGGGCAACACCTTCACTTATAAAAACTGGGACCTGAGCATGCAGTTCACCAGCCAGTTGGGATTTAAGATCCTGAACGAACCCCGTGCTTATTACGAAAATAATTCTCATGCTTACAACCGTTTGAAATCGGTGGAGGAAGCACCCTATGGCGGACAATACACCTTGTCTTCTTCACAGCCGCAGACTATGGTAAGCTATTACCTGGAAAATGGTAACTTCCTGAAGTTGACCAATCTGACCATCGGTTATAATTTCCCGTTTAAAAATAACAAATACATCAAGAATGTCCGTGCCTATTTGTCCGGTGACAATCTTTTCTGCATAACCGGTTATTCCGGACTTGATCCGGAGTTGTCAAATCCGTATCCTACCTATGCAGGTATAGACAATCGCGACAAATATCCATCCATTCGTTCATTTACTTTTGGTCTTAACTTAACTTTCTAAATTTACCAGATTATGAAACCGAAATTATATAAGTCTTTATTATACTCAATGGTAGGCGCCGGCATGCTTTCTTTGGGAAGCTGCACAGATTTGAGTGAAACCATTTACAACCAGATCGCGTCCGAGAAATATGAATTTACGGAAAAGGATGCCGCCAGTATGTTTGCGCCGGTATATTCCTCCTTGCGCAATTTCTATTGGGCATGGTACGGGTACGCTGACCTGGATATCTGTACGGACATGTGGGTGATCCCTTTGCGGATAGGCGTAGGTTGGGGTGATTTGTATATCAATCTGCATGAGCATACGTTTCATTCCGAAATCGGTCATTTCAGTGGGTTGTGGTCAAACGCCTATTCGGGAATAAATGCGTGCAACAAGCTGTTGGCGGACGAGGCCGTGCAGGAATCGGAGGAGTCTGTGGCCCAGCTACGTGCTTACCGTGCGTTGTATTACTATCTTTTGTTCGACCTTTTCCGTAATATTCCCTTGGATACCACTTATGATCATCCCGACGGCTGGCTTCCTGAACAGGCTGAACCGCAGGAAGTATGGGATTTTATCATCTCTGAGCTGGACGACATAAAGGACAAGTGTGGCGATGAGGTGGAGATGGGAAAGATAAATAACTATACCGTCCACATGATTCTTGCTAAGATGTATTTGAATCACAATGCTTGGTTTGACGACCATTCCGACGATTCTTACTATCGGAAATGCGTTGACGAGCTGAATGTGATCATTGAATCGAACAAATTCAGCCTGGCGCCGAATTATGCTGATAATTTTAAGGAGGACATCTCTTCTTCTCCCGAGATTATCTTCGGGATTCCGTTTGAGTATCTGTATGCCAGTGGCAATTATTTTGCCAATTTGTGGATGAACGAGGCCGGGCGTGCCACTTTCGGGTTTACCGGTTGGGCTACAGGAGGCGGAGCCGCCTTGCCCCAGTTCCTGGATACTTATGACAAGAATAATGACACCCGTTATACAGACTGCTGGATCGGCGGTGTCCAGCAAGACCAGAGTGGAAACACCATTTATGTGGACGGCCAGCCTTTGAACTATACGTATGAAATCCGCAGTACGGACAATCCGGGATGCTATCCGATGGAAGGATACCGGTTGGTAAAGTATGAGATAAAGGATGGTGACTGGGGAACCAGTTATGATGATGTGCCTTTCTTCCGCTATGCCGATGTCTTGATGATGAAGGCTGAGTGCCTGTTGCGTCTGGGAGGATATAACGGCGAGACGGAACAGGATGCCGCTAGCCTGGTTACTCAGGTAAGGCAACGTGCGTTCAAAGGGAATCCCGATAAGGCGACACGCACGGTAACCCAGTTGAAAGGCGGCAGCGTATATTCTTACGGACACCGGGAGAACATTGCACAGCAGGATGAGGCGGATAATTGGGTGACCACTACCGAAGGAGGCAGCGACATCGAGCTGGGCGGCCTGCTGGACGACCTGGGATGGGAGTTCCTGGCCGAGCACCATCGCCGTCAGGATTTGATCCGTTTCCGTCTTACCAGCGGACAGAATGTGTATAATGGCAAATCATGGTTCTGCAAGGATGCCAAGACCGATCCGACGGACAAACATTGTGACATTTTCCCGATACCCAAGAGTATCATGGATGGTAATATAAATCTGGTTCAGAATCCGGGATATTAACCCTTTGTTAACTATAAAAAGAAAAACGATGAAAAAGAATATATTATTGGCACTTTGCTGTTGCTCGCTACTTGCTTTTGCAGGTTGTAGCGATGATTATACTGACGCAACATCCAAACATATATACGGAGAAAACGAAAACCCGTATCTGAAGACAAATACCAATGCCCAGGTTATTACTAATGTGGCATTGGAAGTGAACGGCAGGCACGCTTATGTTTTGAACTTGTCGGACTATACGAACAAGTTTGAAGAATTGATGGGAATGAGTGTGGATGCGGCTGTTGCCGGGCTGGATACCAAGGCCACTGTCTTTTATCCCATAAACATGACCCGCAACCAATGGTTAAAGACGGCTTATACCAAAGACGGCGCAGGCTGGTATTTCAATTCGGTCGGCCAGCCGTGCAGCGCGGACGATGCGGACGGCAAGGCTACGGTGACGTTGGATAAAGCGGCGAAAACATTGAATGTGGAACTGACGGAAGGAGGTATTGTAGCGGGGACGGTCTTTACGCTGAATGTGGGTTTTGCGGTAAACGGACCAGACTATGATGACTATGTGCGCTTTACTTTTGAAGTCGGGGTCACAGATCCTACCGTGTCGGTGGTTTCTGTTGCCTTCTCGTCTGATAATGCGACAGTGACCCTGCCGGTTGAAGATTACAAGGAAAATATCGAGACCGTGTTTGATATGTCCATAGAAGAGTTCTTGGCTAAGGCGGCGGATAATACGGACATCAAGTTCTGTCTGGCAGACCCGTCTACGGGAGAGTGGAGCGATATGGGAGAAAACTATACAGCCAATGCGCCGGGCTACTCTGGATGAATACAAGTGGTGAGGCTGTCAGTTGGGGAACGGACGGTTATGCCGCCTACATTGAATATTACAGTAGTGATGAAGCTTGCGGAGTAGGTTACAATGACGGGCTTGCCGTAGGAACAACGGGTAAAATGAATGTCGGCTGGGTGGATATGAATGATACCTCGAAGTATTTCCGTTTCGTGATTAATTATACGGTTGAATAACGCGGGGGATTGATTCTGTGTTGAGCTTGAAAGGATAGTTCCGGGTGAAGGGACTATCCTTTTTTTTAGGGTCTGCCGGGAGAAAACGGAAAGGATGCCGGAGGGATTTCATGTGAAAGGGAGCGTATAATGCCCGTGCCGGACAGAAATGACGGGGAGTCCGGTTCCGGACGGGATGGAAAAATAGTCTAGCGGGATGGAAAAATAGTACAAACGGCTGGATATTCGTGTCGCAGGACGGTAATTATTGGACGATTCTGCCATTACATTATATTATTTCTTCCTTTCCTTATTCTTTTTTTATTTTACTTTGCAAATGCACAAAGTATATAACCGATAGATTATGAAAAACAACAGAACACTTGGTTTGGCAATCTTGTCATTGCTTTTATTTATTGGAAATGCTCCATTGGCGGCTAAAGTTAAGAACTATACTCTCTCTTCTCCGGACGGAGGACTGAAAGTCGAGATTAGTACGGGGGATGGGCTTTCTTACCGGATTATGCATGAAAATGATACAATTCTCTCACATTCTAACATAGGTTTGGTTCTGGCCGACGGAACCTTGGTAGGTAAATCTTCCCGGGTAACAAGGGAAAGAAGGAAAAAGATAGAGGACAAGGTAGAATCGCCGTTCTACCGCTTCAAGGAGTTCGTTGCAGTCTGCAACGAACTGGACTTGAAGCTGCAAGGCGGATTCGGCGTGACTTTCCGGGCTTACAATGACGGGGTCGCCTATCGCTTCTATACCACCGTGACATCAGAAGTGACTGTGAAGGATGAAGTGGCGGAATTTAACTTTCCTCAGGATTATACGGCTTATCTTCCTTATACCACAAACGACAAGCAACCTATGGCGATGGCCTTTCAGAATGTCTATGATATCACTCCTCTGTCAAAAGCACAGCCTAAACTGGCTTTTCTTCCGGTTACTGTGGATTGCGGCAGCGTAAAACTGACTCTGTTGGAATCAGATTTGGAAGCTTATCCGGGCATGTTTGTGCAGTCACAGCAGGGAAAGTATGGATTGAAAGGTGTCTTTGCTCCTTATCCGGCTAAAACAGACTTTTATCCTTGGCGGAAGCAGGAATATGTAACTGAAACTACCGATTTTATATCCCGTAGCCGTGGCTCCCGTTCCTATCCGTGGCGTGTGTTGGCCATTACTGAAAAGGATACGGATATGCCGGTCAACAACCTGGTCTATGCCCTGGCCTCTTCTAACCGTATCGGTGATACCTCATGGATAAAGACAGGGAAAGTGGCATGGGATTGGTGGAATGACTGGAATTTGAAAGGAGTGCCGTTTAAAGCCGGTATCAACATGGATACGTATAAATATTATATCGATTTCGCCAGCCGGAACGGATTGGAGTTTATTGTGTTGGATGAAGGATGGTATGATCCGAAGAGCGGGGATATGCTGACCGTTATTCCCGAACTTGATTTGCCGGAACTGATAGCATACGGTAAATCCAAAGGGGTGGAAATAGTGCTTTGGACGGTGTTTAATGTACTCGACAGCCAGTTGGAAGCTGCTTGTAAGAAATATGCGGATATGGGAATCAAAGGTTTTAAGGTGGATTTCCTGGATCGTGATGATCAGACTGCCGTCGAAATGGTGTATCGCATCGCTGAGATGACGGCCCGGTATAAATTAACCCTTGATCTGCACGGCATTTACAAACCGACAGGTATCAACCGTACCTATCCGCATATCATTAATTTTGAAAGCGTGTTCGGTATGGAAGAGGTGAAATGGACGGATATCAAGAACAATATGCCGCTTTATGATGTCACTTTTCCTTATATCCGCATGATGGCGGGACCGGTGGATTACACTCCGGGAGCGATGCGCAACGCTACGAAGGCCGATTGGCGTGCCATGTATTCTACTCCGGCCAGCATGGGAACCCGGTGTCATCAACTGGCTGCCTATATTGTGCACGATTCTCCTTTCACGATGTTGTGTGATGCGCCTACCAATTACCTGAATGAACAGGAGTGTGTGGATTTCATTACTTCCCTGCCTGTGGAGACGGATTCTACTTTTATCGCTTCCGGTGAGCTTGGCAAGTATATCGTGACTGTCCGCAAGAAGGATGTCAACTGGTATGTGGGTGGCATGACCAATTGGGATAGACGGGATGTGGAGCTGGATTTCTCTTTCCTGCCGGAAGGGGTCCGTTATACGGCTACGCTGTTTGTTGACGGCATCAATGCCGACAAACAGGCAGAAGACTACCGTATGGAGAAAAGGATCGTGGACCGCGAAAGCCGGATGAAACTGCACCTTGCCTCGGGGGGAGGATTTGCCATGAAGCTGGAACTTTGTCCGTTGCGCGGCCGGGTAACTGCGGTTCCCGAAGGCAAGGGGATTCCTTCTTTCTACAAGAAATACATTGAGACGGAGGGATTGTATGTCACTTCTTCGGAACGGGTCAGTGACGAGGCTTTGCTGAAGGCGTGTGATATCATCAGCCTGATGCTGGCCAAACGTCCCGATGTAAAGGCCCACATGGTGAAGAGGGGCTGTCATGTGATGGTGATCGGCAAGGATGAGGAGACTTGTGACCTGCCTGAGTTTGCGCATATTTGTAATTGTGAAGATAGTATCAAGTATTGGAACTGGCGGGCGCGCGGTTTTGGCGGGGCGCCTGAGGATGAACTTTCGTCCAGTTGCGGAGAAGAGAACCTGCTGGCATTGCCGCAAGACAAATATGTGGGCGAGAATATCTTGATTCATGAGTTTGCACACCTGATTCACACGGTGGGCATTGTCGGGGTGGAACCCGGTTTCAATGACCGGCTGGAGGCTTTGCGGCAGAATGCCATCCGGAAAGGATTGTGGAAAGACACGTATGCGGTCAGCAACAAGGAAGAGTATTTTGCGGAGTGTGTGCAGTCTTTCTTTAACTGTAACCGTTATGCCGATCCGGCTAACGGGGTGCATAACTGGGTGAACCGCCGTGCGAAGCTGAAATCTTATGACCCGGACATGTACCGGTTGTTACAGGAATATTTTTATGAGATAGAGATACCGGTCAATAATATTGTACATAAATAGAGATGAACAGAATATACTTAGTGGCCGCTTTTTTGTTGCTGGGGGCGGTTTCGGGGTTTGCCCGCAAGAAGCATGACGCGCCGGGGACGGGTAATCCTGTGATTCCCGGATACTTTGCCGATCCTACGATAAAGAAGTTTGGCGACACGTATTACATGTATGCCACTACGGACGGCAGCGGTGCGGGATTCGGACCGGCCCAGGTGTGGACGAGCAAGGATTTTGTAAACTGGACGCTGATGCCCATGAACTGGCCCGACAGCCATTGGATATGGGCCCCTGATGTGATCAGGCATACGGATGGCAGGTATTATTATTTTTATTGCCAGCCGTGTATCATTCATTGCGGGGTGAGCGAGACGCCCAGGGGACCCTGGAAGAATATCCTGGGTGAAAGCGAGGCGGTGCTTGTTCCCGACCGCTTCGTGACCAATGCGATTACACTGGATGGACAGACTTTTGTAGATGATGACGGTTCCGTGTACTTGTATTGGGGAACGTGGGGAATCTATAAAGGTTTCGGTTGCGGAGCTGGAAAAATGACTCCCGACCTGAAGGGGTTTACGGAAACGCGGCTCATACCGAATACGGAGGCGGTTGACTTTTTTGAGGCTCCTTTTGTATTGAAGCGGAATGGAATCTATTATTTCATGTATTCCTCGGGCTCTTGCCATGACCATACTTACAGGGTGCAGTATGCTACTTCGGACCATCCGCTGGGACCGTACGAATATAAGGGCTGCATTCTGGAAACGAATGAGGACGGGACGGTGCACGGCCCGGGACATCACAGTATCTTGAAGGAAGGGGATGACTATTATATAGTGTACCACCGGCATGACAACCCGCACTCCAACCGTGGCTTTCACCGCCAGCTCTGCATGGATAAGATGGAGTTTGCGGCGGATGGAAGCATCAGGAAGGTTATTCCTACCCACAAGGGGGTAGGCGCACTGGCTCCTTCGGTGGTGAAATCGGAGAATCTGGCATTGGGCGCCGGGGTAAGGGCTTCTTCTTGTTATGATGATAATTTTCGCGCCGAATATGCCGTAGATGACAATAACGGGACTTTGTGGCGTCCTCGCGGTATGGGGCAGGAATGGCTTGAGATAGATTTGGGGAGTTCCCGGGAAATACAGACCGTCTGGACCCAGTTTGAATATGGAACCCAGTTTTATCAGTATTTGATAGAGACTTCTGTCGATGGCAAGCATTGGTCTGTTTTTGCTGATAAGCGGAACAACCACTTGGCAGGCAGTCCGATGGTTGACTTCGGCAAGGCGGAGGCCCGCTATGTGCGTCTTACTTTTACGGGCGGCCAGAAAAACGGTTTTGGAGGGGCTGTCTGGAACGTGAAGGTGTTCGGGGGGATTGAAGAGGCGCTTCCCCAGCAATGGCTGGGACTGACCGCTGCCGACTGGGACGGACGCGAGTGGCGGAATAATGAGGGAATGCTGGGCGGTGCGTTTGTCTTGAAGGAAGGTGCGGCGCGTACTTGCCGTATAGAGGGACGCGATGCGTTGATGCTGGAGCCGGGCACTGTATTGGAGTATTGCCATTCTTTACTTTCCCCGTCCAAGGAACATACCCTGAGCGGACTGGTTTACCGTTCCGGGAAATGGCGGAGTTATGAGACGGAGCATTGTCTCTCTCAGGGAATGATTTCGCTCCGCAGCGGCAATGAGCCGTTGGTTATTACTAATTTGCGGTATTATAACTGGAAGCTGGAACCGGCGGAACGGGCTTACGACGCGGCTACGGATGTGGTCCGTCTGCCTGCTGCCGACTGTCGGAAACGTGGCTTGGTGGTGAGCATTACTGCTGATGATTTTGCTGTCGGCGATACCGTTCCTTATTTGACGAACCGGGGTGTGAAAGGATATTTTGAGGCCTTGAAAGCTCCTGTGGTCGTGAAGGAGACGGAAGGGAAAAAGGCGTTTCATTTTGACGGCAGCCAGTTGTTCCGTTCCAGTTTCTCTTTGCCGGCTACTTTGCAGGACAATGCTCCCTATACATTGGAGGCGTGGGTGCTGAATGATTCCATAGCCGAGAATGAGTGTGTAGCCGATTTTACAACCTCGCATGACGAACTGGAGAAGATCATGCTGGTGAACGGTACGGAACCGCGCTGCGGGGTGATCAACCATTACGGATGGTATGAGGATGCGGGATATAAAGGTATGAAGGAGCTGACGGGCAGGTGGCAGCACATTTACATCTGTTTTGACGGACGCATGGAGCAGGTCTATATCAATGGAGAACAGGTGAGTGGAAAAGACATCCAGTTGTTGGTAAAACCGTCTCAGTTTGTGACCTTGGGGCGGAATGCGGAAGGAGAGTGGCCTTTTACGGGGTATCTGCACTCGTTGAAGTTGTGGGATGAATATATACCGTTACAAGGGCGGAAATAGTGATTTTGGTGAATTTATATACCTGGATTGCTTGGAATACGGAGCCTGTTTTATGTTCGGAATGTGTAAATTGCACCTCCGTAAAACAGGCACGGAATATGACGATAACAATTAAATGATATAACCATGAAAAAACTTTTAGTTACTACTTTATTGGCGGCTGCCAACTCGGAATAAAAGCCTGTGGAAGGCCCGGGAATCGGTTCGGCAAGATCAAACAGGTTAGTGTTTTCTGTCTGGCAAAAATAAAGTGAATTGTGTAACTCCTGGAGCACAATCAGTTGTGCGCCGTGAGCGGCACAAGCCTCGATATTCTTTGCGAGGTTCATTAGATTGGCTTTAATATCTGCGGTATTGGATTGTTGGATGATTCCGACTTTTATCTTTCTCATGATGAATAATTAGTGGGTTGATTCATTCATTATTTTATAATTCCTTTATAGGCTCCTTTGTAATTCTTTTATGACTCCTTTATAACGCCCAGCGGATATTGCATGGTGACACAGTGTAGGGAACCGTGCTGTTTAATCAGGGCACGGCAGTCTATTCCAATTATTTGATGGTTTGGAAAGGCTTGCTGCAATACTTCTCCTGCTTTTTTGTCATTCTCCTGCTGATTGTATGTCGGGTAAAGAATAACGTCGTTCATAATCAGGAAATTGGCGTAAGTTGCAGGCAGGCGTTCGCCGTCTTCTTCTATCTTGTCTGCCATGGGTAAGGCCAATAGGTGATAGGGTTCTCCTGCTAAGGTGCGGAATGTTTTCAGCTGTTCTTCCATTGCGAGCAGTGCTTCGTAATGTTCGTCTTCTTTGTTTTCGCATTTCACGTAAGCGATGGTGTCGGTAGAACAGAAGCGTGCCAAAGTGTCGATGTGGCTGTCGGTATCATCACCGGCCAGATAACCGTGATCTAACCAAAGCACCTTTTGCAGGTGGAAGGTTGATTTTAGGTATTCTTCTATCTCTACCTGATTCAGTCGTCCGTTCCGTTGGGGAGAGAGCAGACATTCGGAAGTGGTAAGCAATGTACCCATTCCGTCGCTTTCGATAGAACCTCCTTCGAGTACGAAGTCGAGGTGGTCTATATACTGGCCTTTCAAGGCTCCGGCTTCTACGGCATGTTTGGTAATTTGATTATCCAGTTCGGAAGCAAATTTCAGTCCCCAGCCGTTGAAGGTGAAGTCGAGCAGGGAAGGGGTGCCGGTATCTATCATTGTAATGGCTCCGTGGTCGCGGGCCCATGTGTCATTAGTGGCACATTCTAGAAAGCGGACGTTATCCATATTGACAGTGGCAGCTATCTGCTTTTTCACTTCTTCCGGTTCGGGAGTGACGATCAATAATAATTCACGCTTCGCTATTTCTCTGGCAATATTGATAAAACACTCTTGCACTTCCGCCAGCATGTAGGCCCAATCTGTACCGGCATGTGGCCATGTTAACTGTATACCGCTCTGCATGTGCCATTCGGCAGGCAAATGAGGTGCTCTCATTTCTACCTGTACGGTCATGTTTTTGCCGAAGTTCAACTGCAAATCTTTCTCCGAGCCGCTTGGGCTGGGGAGTCCAACCATGATTCCCATTAGACTATATATATTTAGTTTTTTATAAAATCAGTTTATTGTCTGCGTCAGTCGTCAGTGTGCCTGTTACGCATCATTACGTATTATTATGAATTCGTTTCTTGCTTTGGCTTCCGGTCAAAGAACGGATTCTTGGAGGATGCACTTACAGGAATGGCCATTACCATCTTGCAGTCTTTCAGCCAGTTCAGGCGTTGTGCTGCCAGCCCGGCGGAGAACATCACACGTGTGTCTACACGCAAATCGGCTGCCATAGCACAGGCAGAACCTATGGCGATACCTACGTCTATGCTGTTCAATGCGCAGGGAACTCCTTCGGTACGTCCGACGCAGGTGGTGAAGCCGCAATGACCGCAGTTTAAGCCTTGTGTCTGCTCGCGTGTTCCTATCAATACAACACATTCGGCACTTAAGATGTTGTCGGCATCACGAAGGAAAAATTTCATTCCGTGTTCTTCTACCATAGCTATCATAGTGTCCGACAGTTGTTTAATCTCTTCATCTGTGATTAGGGCCACTTCGATAATATCGATTCCTTTTCCTTTCGGAGCAGTGCGCGCAGCCGTCATCATCTGACGTGCTACCTGCAATATATGCTCGTGACGAGCGTCTCTTTCGTTCAGTATCATAACTTTCTTGAATTAATTAGTAAGGCAAAGATAAATGAAAATTGGCAAAATTACACTAGATGATGAAATAAATAGGGGCTATCATTTGAGTCTGATATGAAAAAACTTTCGTATCGGACTTTGTGTTATTGGGTGGAAAAGGCTATCTTTGTATCTGTCAACTTATAAAGTTATGAGTATATGAGTAATAAAATTTATCCTATCGGCATACAGAACTTCGAGAAAATTCGCAAAGGAGGTTATTGCTATATAGATAAGACTGCTTGGATATATCAAATGGTGAAAACTGGCAGTTATTATTTTCTTAGTCGTCCACGTCGTTTTGGGAAAAGTTTGTTACTATCTACTTTGGAAGCCTATTTTCAGGGGAAAAAAGGACTTTTCGAAGGATTGGCGATAGAGAAACTGGAAAAAGATTGGATCAAATATCCCATTCTGCATTTAGATCTGAATGCGGAGAAATATACGAATCCTGAAGCACTCGACCAGGTTTTAGAGAGTGCTTTACGGGGGTGGGAAGCTCTTTATGGTGCACAGGATTATGAGAAAACATTCGCTTCCCGCTTTCAAGGTATTATTCAGCGTGCTTGTGAGAAAGAGGGCCAGAGTGTCGTTATTCTTGTGGATGAATACGATAAGCCTATGTTACAGGCGATTGGTAATGATGAACTCCAGAAGAGTTTTCGTGATACATTGAAGGCTTTCTATGGAGCTTTAAAAAGCAAGGATGGCTGCATTAAATTTGGTATGCTTACGGGAGTTACGAAATTCGGAAAGGTAAGTGTATTCAGCGATCTGAATAATCTGGAGGATATTTCTATGCGTCAGCAGTATATAGAAATCTGCGGAATCAGTGATCGCGAGTTGCATGAGAATTTTGAAACTGAATTGCATGAATTTGCCGATGCGCAAGGTTTGACGTATGATGAAATTTGCACAGAAATGCGTGAAAGATATGATGGTTATCATTTCACTCATGATTCTATAGGTATGTATAATCCGTTTAGTGTACTTAATACCCTTAAATATAATGTGTTTGGCAACTATTGGTTTGAAACGGGCACACCTACTTATCTGGTCGAATTACTAAAAAAACATCATTACGATCTTCACCGGATGGCTCATGAAGAAACCAGTGCCGACGTACTGAATAGTATTGATTCAACTTCCGACAATCCTATCCCTGTGATTTATCAGAGCGGTTATCTTACCATAAAAGGCTACGATCGTGAATTTGAAACTTATCGCCTGGGATTTCCCAATCGTGAAGTGGAGGAAGGTTTTGTGAAATATCTCATGCCTTTTTATGCCAATATAAATGCCGTAGAATCATCTTTTGAGATTCAGAAGTTTGTCCGCGAAGTCCGTTCGGGAGATTATGATTCTTTTTTCCGTCGTCTTCAGAGTTTCTTTGCAGATACTCCTTATGAATTGGTTCGCGATTTGGAATTGCATTATCAGAATGTCCTCTTTATCGTGTTCAAATTAGTCGGTTTTTATGTAAAAGCGGAATATCACACGAGCCAGGGCCGTATCGATCTTGTTTTGCAGACTGATAAATTTATCTATGTCATGGAATTCAAGCTGGAGGGTACGGCTGAAGAAGCCTTGCAGCAGATCAATGAAAAGCATTATGCTAAACCTTTCGAAAGTGATGGGCGAACACTTTTTAAGATTGGAGTGAATTTTAGTGCTGAAACACGAAACATTGAGAAGTGGGTGGCGGAACTTCAATAAATATAATTTTGGCAGGATTTTCAAGAGAACAAATAGATGTTACATATTAATAATGCCTGTATTGCTTTTGGTGCAGAAGTGCTTTTCTCCGGTTTCAGTATGAAGCTGGAAAGGGGAGAAACGGCTTGCATTGTCGGTCAATCCGGTTGTGGAAAGACTTCGTTGCTGAATGCGGTAATGGGGTTTGTGCCTTTGAAAGAGGGATCTATACAGGTAGGGGAAATATTGCTTGATATATCGACTATCGATAGTGTCCGCAGACAGATTGCATGGATTCCTCAAGAATTGGCACTACCTTTTGAATGGGTCAAAGAGATGGTGGCTCTCCCGTTCGGACTGAAAGTGAATCGTTCTGTTCCTTTTTCGGAAGAAAGACTTTTCACTTGTTTCGATGAATTGGGGCTGGAACACGAATTATATACAAAGAGGGTGAATGAAGTATCGGGTGGTCAACGCCAACGTATTATGCTGGCTGTGGCTG
>ENA-OROK01002497-OROK01002497.1-human-gut-metagenome-genome-assembly--contig:-NODE-2497-length-15715-cov-4.732439_pt1 | contig 15715 bp, 15 predicted proteins | sample MGYA00242127_ERZ509046 | MGnify/ENA primary metagenome ERZ509046 (study PRJEB26280, sample SAMEA2338728) | human gut metagenome | biome: human gut; feature: human-associated habitat; material: faeces... | reverse complement strand
TTGAACAAGCATCCTCTGGATAAGCTGATGAACCGGTTGAGTTTGCTGGTGCTGGTGGGCACCGTGGTTTTTCTGGCCGGATACTGGAAGCAGATTCCTGCGGAAGTACCCATGCACTACAACGCCGCCGGGGAGATCGACCGCTGGGGCACCAAGGCAGAGCTGCTGATCCTGCCGGTGATCGCCTGGCTGCTGTATGGTCTCTTGACGGTGGTGGAGCAGTTCCCCAGCGCCTGGAATACCGGGGGCAAGGTGACGGCGGAGAACCGGGAGCAGGTATACGCCTTGCTGGGCCATATGCTCAGCACCTTGAAGCTGCTGGTTATGGTGATGTTCGCCTGGATCACCCTCTGGTGCGCCCTGGCCCATCCTTTGCCGGTGTGGTTTTTGCCGGTGGTGCTGGCCGCGGTATTTGGGAATATGGCCTACTGGCTTATCCGCATCTTCCGGGCCCGGTAAGTGGTGATATGAAAAAACGCCCGCACCGTACAGGCGCGGGCGTTGCTTTTTTGATGCGGTTATGTTCCGGCGTGTTCCAGGTTGGCGGGGCCGAAGCTGTGGGGCAGCAGCTCCCGGAGGGTCAGCTCTTTGGCTTCCCCCTTGCCGTTGAGACAGATGACCTGCATCTCCGGGGCGAACTCCTTCATAAACTGGCGGCACATGCCGCAGGGGTAGCAATAGTCCTCGCTGCGTCCGGCGATGACGATGCGGACGAAGTCCCGGTGGCCTTCGCTGATGGCCTTCCCCATGGCGGTGCGCTCGGCACAGGTGCCTACGGGGTAAACGGCGTTTTCAATGTTGCAGCCGGTGAAAACCGTGCCGTCGGTACATTCCACGGCGGCGCCCACGGGGAAATGGGAGTAGGGACAATAGGCCCGGTCCAGCATGGTCACGGCTGCGGCCTTCAATTCGTCAAGACTCATGGATAAAGCCTCCTTTTCGCGGTCAGGACGCGGATTTCGGCGTCCACTTCACGCCCCGGTTGGGGCGCACGTCCAAGTCAATGATGTCTCTGGCATCGTAGAACTGGCTGTACCAGCCGATGACCTTGTCGCTGCCCCGGAGGGTGGTGCCATCCGGGTGGAGCCGGTCACAGATCACCGCGCAGATGTCAGTTTTGATTTTGGAGTAGGAGCTGATGCCCACGGAGGCGAACACCCGGAAGCCCTGCTCCTGCAAATACTTGAAAATGGGGCCGGTGCTCTGGACATCATCCCCGTCGGGCCGGGCACCGTGGGGATAATAGAGAATGGGGGTGGGACCGATCAGACTGCCCACCTCGTCCATCCAGCGCTTGGTGTCCGCCTTCACCCGCTCCAAAGAGGAGGACGAGAGATTGATGTGGCCCCAGGTGTGACTGCCGAAGGTCCAGCCGGTGCGCTTCAGTTCCGCGATGATGGGCTTCACTGCCTCACATTCCTTCAGACGGTTGGCCTCCAATTCATCATTCCAGACCTTGGTGTCCGTGTTGGTGCGGTAGCCTAAGATCCCCTGATAGCCGGTGAGGCTGAGGCTGCCCTTGGCACCGAAGGGGGAAAAGTCGGGGTGCTCCCGGACAAACTTGTCCAGAATAGTCACGGCGTCCAGATCCTGAGAGATGACCTCGTTGCCCTGAGGGTCTAGCCCATAGCTCCAGATGAGACAGTCCTCTCCCAGGATCAGCTTGTAGGTAAAGCCGTCCTTGAGCATATAGTCATAGTAGTTTACGTCATCATAGGAGAAGATCAGGGGCTTTTTGCCCTCCGGGATGTAGAGGGTGTTCCGGACCATCACCGGCTGGCCGTTGGCGTCGGTGCTTTCGCTCCATACGTCATTGATGTCCACCAGCACATAGCCCCGGTCATATACGCTTTGGAGAATTTTGTCATATTCGTCCACTGTGACCATCCAGTCATCGATGCCGTCGGCCTGACTGTCGCCGTCAAAGGCCAGCTCCGGGTAGGCCACGATGGGGTGGAAAAACAGATGCTCCACCACGCCGTCCCACGGTACATAGGTCACGCCGTCCACGGTGCCCCGGCCAACGGTGGGGGAGGAGATGACGTATGGCTCCTGCTGGGGTTCCTCCGGCTCCTCGGCAGGCTCCGGGGCGGTGTCGGGGGTCTTCGTCTGAGAAGCGTCATCATCCTGAGCCGGAGGCGTCGGCTGTGTTTGGCCGCCGCAGGCGGTGAGGGAGAGGGTCAGTAAAAGAGCTAAGAAAAGCGTGGTGATACGCCGCATAGAAACCAGATCCTTTCTGTCGAATCGTAGATGTAAGTCTCATTATATCAGTTTTTTGACAGAAAAAGAAGAACAATTCGGTGACAATTTGCGGACAATGCGGGAAAAACCGGGAGTGGCATAGCCGCTCCCGGTTTGTTTATCGCTTGTCCCCCGGCTTGAAGATCAGGGCCATCACCACGGCGGAGACTACCGCTGTGGTGATGCCGCCTGCTGTGGCAGACAGACCACCAGTGAGGACACCCAGCCAGCCCTGCTCCGCCACCGCCTTTTCAACGCCCTTGGCCAGCGCGTGGCCAAAGCCCGTCAGGGGCACCGTGGCCCCGGCTCCGCCCCAATCTGCCAATGGCTGATACAGACCCACGGCACTGAGGAACACGCCGGCGACCACATAGCCCGTCAGAATACGGGCGGGGGTCAGCCGGGTGCGGTCGATCAGAATTTGACCCACGGCGCAGAGAAGTCCGCCGCAGAGAAATGCGTTAAGATATGCCATACGCCCTACCTTTCCGTGCTGACGCACACCAGATGGCAGATGCCGGGAATAGACTCCCCCTGAAAACTGGAGGTGGGAGATAGCAGCGCTCCAGTGGGGGCGAAGAGGATGCGCCGCCAGCGGCCCTGCTTCAGGCCGGTGAGAAGATAGCCGTTGAATACCGCCGCGGAGCAGCCGCAGCCGGAACCGCCAGCGTGCATATCCTGTCGGTCCCGGTCATAGAGGAGCATGCCGCAGTCCTCATAGTTTCGGGTCATGTCCACGCCGTCTTGCCGAAACAGGTCCATTACGATCTCGTGACCCAGCTCTCCTAAGTCCCCGGTGAAAATGGCATCATAATCCGCCGGGCCGGTGTGCGTGTCGGCAAAGTAGGCCCGGAGGGTGTCATAGGCGGCGGTGGCCATGGCAGCCCCCATGTTGTTGGGATCGGTGATACCCTGATCCACAATTTTCCCGCAGGTGACGTGAGTGATATAAGGCCCCGGCCCTTGGGCGGAGAGAAGGGTGCAGCCGGCGGCGGTGGCGGTCCACTGGGCGGTAGGGGAGCGCTGGCTGCCATAGGGGACTGGCATCCGGTACTGCCGCTCGGCGGTGCAGAAGTGCGAGGAGGTCATCGCCGCAGCGCGACGGGCAAAGCCGCCGTCGATGCTCATGGCCGCGAGCGCCAGGCTCTCCCCCATCGTCGAGCACGCGCCGTACACGCCGCACAGCGGCACGCCGAACTCCCGCAGGGCGAAGGAGGTGCCGATGCACTGGTTCAGAAGGTCGCCGGCAAAGATGAGGTCCAGCTCCTCCGGCCTGCGCGTCGCCTTCTCCAGCGCGCGGGAAAGCACGCGCTTCTGCATACGGGCCTCGCCCTTCTCCCAGGTCTTTTCGCCGAAGAAGGAATCCTCGCTCAGCTCGTCGAAATAGTCCGCCAGCGGGCCCTGTCCCTCCAGCTTCGCGCCGATGTTGGCAAAGCTCTCCACGCGCGGCGGACGTGAAAAGCGCAGCGTCTGTGCGCCGATCCGTTTGGTCTCCATACCATTTCCCCTTGTGCTTGTAGTTTGTCTTAGTATGCCAAGGCCGGGAAATTTTATGAATTTCAGGTAAAACAAAGAGGGATGCGCCGTGTGTGCCGGCACATCCCTCTTTGCAGAGGAGGCAATATTCAGGTCTGATAGCTGCGCAGGAAGCGCCGCGTGCGCTCCTGCGCCGGGTCGCCGAGCACCTGCTCGGGATCGCCCTGCTCGACGATGACGCCGCCGTCCATGAAGATCACGCGGTCGCTCACGGCGCGGGCAAAGGCCATCTCGTGCGTGACGATGACCATGGTCATTTTTTCCTCCGCGAGATCACGGATGACCTTGAGCACCTCGCCGGTCAGCTCGGGGTCGAGCGCGCTGGTCGGCTCGTCGAAGAGCATGACCTCGGGGTCCATCATCAGCGAGCGCACGATGGCGATACGCTGCTTCTGACCGCCGGAGAGCTGGCTGGGATAGGCGTCGGCGCGGTCGGCAAGGCCCACGCGGCCGAGCAGCTGGAGCGCCTTGGCCTCAGCCTGCTCCTTGTCCATGCCCTTGATGCGTGTGGGCGCAGCGGTCAGGTTGTGCATCACGTTCATGTTGTTGAAGAGGTTGAACTGCTGGAACACCATGCCCATCTTCTGACGGTGCTGGTCGATGTGCTTGCTCTGTCCCTTGGCGCAGATGTCCACGCCGTCGAAGAGGATCTGGCCGGAGGTCGGCGTCTCCAGCAGGTTCAGGCAGCGCAGAAAGGTGCTCTTGCCGCCGCCCGAGGGACCGATGATGGACACGACCTCGTTCTTTTCAAAATCAACGCTGATGTGCTTGAGCACGTCGAGCTTATGGAAGCTCTTGCACAGGTCAACGACCTGAAGGATCTTCTCATTTGCCATGATTCATCTTCCTTTCTGCCAGATCGATGAGGCGGCCGCCGGTGAAGGTCATCGCAAAGTAGCACAGCGCCGCGATGGCAAGGCACGCAAGGCTCTTGTAGGTCAGAGCGATGACGTCGTTCGTGCGGAACATCAAGTCGGCAAGACCAATGACCGAAACGATGGACGACTCCTTGATGACCGTGACGAACTCGTTGCCAAGCGCGGGGAGAATGTTCTTGATCGCCTGCGGCAGCACGACGAGGCGCATGGCCTGGCCGTGGCTGAAGCCGACGCTGCGCGCGGCCTCCATCTGCCCGACGTCCACGGCCTGCACGCCGGAACGAATGATCTCGGCGACGTAGGCGCAGCTGTTGATGCTCATGGCAATGATACCTGCGGAAAAACGCGAAAAGTTCGGGATCCACGAAATGTCCGGCAGCGTGAAGCCGACCATGGGAAGTCCGTAGAAAATAAACATGAGCTGCACCATCAGGGGCGTCCCGCGGATGAACTCGATGTAAGCGACCGCCAGCCACTTGAGCGGCAGAATTTTGCTCATGCGCATACTGGACATGAGCGTGCCGAAGATCGTGCCGAAAAACACGGTGAATGCGGCGATGATGAGCGTATTGACAATGCCTTCCTCAAAAAAGCTGTGATAGCGGACGACGAGCTTTCCGATCGTCTCAATAAATTCCATGGGGACTCCTCCTCAAAGCACTGCGGGCTTCGCCGCCGAAACGGGGAAACCCCTAGGGCGTGTTATCTTTTTTTGCGTTCTGCTTACAGACCAAGGCTGGCAGCCAGCTTGACGGCTTCGTCGTAGGCCTTCTGATAGCTGCCGTCGGCAGTGACCTTGTTGATGACCTCGTTCACGGCCTCGACCAGATCCTCGTTGCCCTTGGCGATGACGACGGACTTACCGAAGGAGGCTTCCTCGGCGGAGAACTCGAAGTTGGAGACCTCAAGCGCGCCGTTGCTGGTGGCGACGAGCGCCTCGCCGACTGCCTGGTCGACGACCAGACCCGCGATGTTGCCGTTCTGGACCTCGAGGGCGAGGGCAGGGTACTTCTCAAGCTCGAACAGCTCGCTCTCGGGCAGAGCGGACTGGATCAGCTGGGACTGGATGGTACCCTTCTGTGCGCCGACCTTCAGACCCGCAAGGGATTCCTTGGTGGAGTAGGTGTCGGCGTTGCCGGCCTTGACGATCAGCAGCTGAGCGCTGGTCTCATACAGGTCGCTGAAGTCGATCTCCTCGGCACGCTCGGGGGTGTTGGTGAAGGCCGCGATGCCGAGGTCCACCTGACCGGACTGGACGGCGGGGATGATGCCGTCGAAGGCCATGTCCACGACCTCCAGCTCAACGCCGAGGCTGTCGGCGATCTGCTGGGCCAGCCACATATCGCAGCCGGCGAAGTTGGCGTCGAGATCCTTGAACTCATAGGGAGCGTACTGGGCTTCGGTGCCGACGACGACCTTGCCCTTGGCCTTGATCTGCTCGAGCAGGGTGGCGGGCTCGGTGGGCTGCTGCTCTTCCTGTTGCTGCTGCTGATCGTCAGCGGGCTCCTGCGCGGTGTCCTTCTTGCCGCAGCCGGTCATCACGGCCAGCAGCATCGCGGCGCCGAGCGTCAGCGCCAGCAGCTTCTTCATCATGTTAAAGTTTTTCATCTTTTCCTCCGTTCCGTGCATTTGTATGCGCGATTTCGTATTTGATGTGGATAATTATACTCTGCGGAACGGGTTTGTAAATAGCCGTCTCGAACGATGATAGTGAAAAGTTATCCAGATTTATTGTGCAATTTATGCAAAAAGGCGGAGAAGCTGTCAGAACGACAGCTTCTCCATGCGGTCAAACGCGGTTTTGAGCTGGTCGATGCCGACGGTGCAGGCGATGCGGAAGTGGCCCGCGGCGCTCACGCCGAAGGGTGTGCCGGGACTGACGAGAACATGGGCCTGATCGAGCAGGACCTTACAGAAGGCTTTTTCGTCCAGTCCCGTTTTCTCCACGCCGGGGAAAAGGTAGAACGTGCCCTTCGGCCGCACCAGACTCAGGTAGGGGATCTTTTCGATGCGGTCGGCGGAGTAGAAGATGCGGTCGCGGTAGGCGGTGACGTATTTCTCCCGGATCTCCTTTCGCATGGCGAGCGCCTGAATGGCGGCGCGCTGCGAGACGGACGGCGCGGAGTAGATAAGCGAGCCGTTGATGCGGTTCATCACCGCTAGCAGCTCCGGCTCGGCGATGATCACGCCCACGCGCCAGCCGGTCATCAGGAAATTCTTGGAAAAGCTGTTGAGCGTGATGGTGCGCTCGGCCATGCCGGGCAGCGTGCGGATGGGGCGGAAGTCGCCCTCGTAGAGATAGGTGGTATAGATCTCGTCGGCGGCGATGAGCAGGTCGTGCTCCTGCGCGACACGCGCAAGCAGCTCGAGCGTCCTGCTGTCGTAGCCCATGCCGGTTGGGTTCGTGGGATTGTTGAAAACGATGGCCTTGGTGCGCGGGGTGATGGCGGCGCGCAGACGCGCTTCGTCGATGGCGTAGTCCTCGCTCGCGTAGGTCGGCACGTCCACGCATACGCCGCCTGCCAGCTCGATCTGCTCGCGGTACATGGGGAAGTAGGGCGAGAAGACGATGACCTCGTCGCCGGGGTCGAGGATGGCGAGCATCACGAGCGCCATGCCGAGGCAGCTCGACGCGCTCACGAGCACATGGTCGCGCGGGAGACGCTGACCGAAGTCCTCCTCCCACGCGCGGCAGACCGCGTCGATCAGCTCGGGGTCGCCCTTGGGGTCGCCGTAGTGCGTGTGACCGGCCTTCGCGTCGCGGAAGGCGGCATTGATGATGCTCTCATCGGTGGTGAAATCGGTGTCGCCGATGCTCAGGTCGATGATGTCCTTGTATTTGGCAAGCGCCTCGGTGTCGAGCGACAGTCCGGCGCCGCTGCGCTGAAATCGCTTGGCGATGTAGCTACGCTTCATGCTTGGAGGCCTCCTTGACGTGTGGAATGACGGTCGAGCCGTTCGGAATGACGTAGATGGACTTGCCCTCCAGCTGCGCGGCGTCAAGCAGGGCGTTGACGTCGGAAAACGCCTTTATGCCCATGGGCGCAACGTCCTCCGGGGCAATGCTCGAATAGAGCAGGATGTTGTAGCGCTGCGCCTGCTCGCAGTTGAGGAAGAAAATGTAGCCTGCGACGGTGAAATGTTCGCGCAGCCGCCGCTCGATGGTACCGGCGACGAGGTCCTTCGCCCAGTCGAAGTATTCGGCGGGGCCGCCGCCCTCGCGCGCCTCGATGATGAGGATGAGCGTGCCGCCCGGCTTGAGGCCGGACTCAATGTTGTCGATGGTCTTGGTGCCCTGGTAGAGCGAGATGTCCTTGGGGAAGCCGCCGCAGCTGGCAACGATCACGTCCGCCTTTTCCGGCACGTCCACCTGATAGATGCGGTCCACCATGCGGCAGGCCGCCTCCCACGAGGTGAGGTAGTGACCGGAGAGAATGGCGGCAAGCTGCATCTGGGCGTTCATCACGAGGTTGACGATGAAGAGATTTTTCACCAGCCCCGCCGCCTCGCACATATCCTCGTGCAGCGGGTTGCCCTTCAGAACGCCGTTGCCGATGGCGGGGTTGGAGCGCAGCTGCGCCGCGTCGAGCGAGAAGGCGTGGTTGTGGAAGATGGTCTCGCGCCCGCTGATGCCCGGCAGGATGCTCTTGCGTCCGCCGCCGAAGCCCGCCATCACATGATGCGTCACCGCGCCGAGACAGACCACGAGGTCGGCCTCGGCCGCCGTGCGGTCGATGGAGACCGGCGTGCCGTGCGGCGTGGTGCCGAGATAGACAAGGTCCTTGGCCTCGCAGTCGTGGTTCTTGACCTTGACGCGGTCGTAGACCGCGTCGGTCACGAGCGTGCGCAGCTCCTGCTCGTCGCCGCCGATGTGCGTGCCGTTGGCAATGACGATGGTGATGTCCTCCTCCCGCACGCCGCAGCGCTCCGTGAGATAGTCCACCAGATGCGGGACCACGAGGTCCTGCCGCATCCAGAAGCGCGTCATGTCGCTCACGACCAGCGCGACGGTATCGCCCGCCCTGGCGCGCTCGCACAGCGGCGCGCTGTCGATCGGTGCGTCGAGCGAGGCCCACAGCGCCGCGCGGATATCGGCAAGCGGGGCGACGGCGTTGCCGTGCAGCTCGCCGATCACATTTTTCTCATCCAGCGGCAGCTCCACCGTGCCGCTGCCGTAGGCAAATGAATAGGTTTTCATACGGTTCCATCCCATCCTACTACGAAATAATATAGGAGTATACGGCAAAGCGGCGGAAGATGCAACAGCCAATATTCATAAGATTTGAAAGATTATTGATTAAAATATGGGGAAAGCAGAAAATTCGAATACCGGCAGGCGGCAGAGCGCACCTTGACAACCGAATACCGGCACCGTATAATGCAAGACAAGGAGGGAGAGAAAAATGTTTGATGAAAAGGAAATTGCTGACTTGCAGGAGATGGAAGAAAGAATTACCCGCAGCATGGCCGTACTTATTGAGAGTGATGTCACGCCGAAGTTCAGCCTTTTGGCGGACGGTATCAAGGACATTCAGGAAAAACTTGTGCCTCGCTCCCGCATGGACGATTTGGAGAACGAGGTGAAATTCCTCAAGCTCATGTGCCGCCAAATGGCGGAGGATATTGCAAAGCTGAAAAAGGCGAACTGAATACACGATACAGCAGGACGGTGCCGATGTTCGGCATCGTCATATTTTATCCGGCAGGGCAGCCCATAAGGAATAGAAGCGGAGCGGAAAAGTGCCGCATGCACGGAGTGCCCTGTTGCCGCATTTCCGGCTAAAAAGCCAATAAGGGTAAAAATAAGGGTTTTTTCAAAAAATGAGGGCAAAAAAATCCCTGTAACCATTGAGATTACAGGGATTCCCTCTGTCAGGCGGCTTCAATTCGGATATTTTCGTCCTGGAAGCCTTGCACCGCAATGCTTTTGAGTTTTCCATAGAATTCAGAATGCGATTATTACAAATTTTCGCTGACGCAATTCGAACCCCCGTCCGAATTTAACACAGGCATTATTCGTCCAGCTTTTGGAACTCATCCAGCCGCAGTTCTCGCTTCAATTCTTCCTCTGTCGGCAGATAGGTAAAATACTTGGATGCGAAAATCTGGTGATTATCCTCCGGTAAAGTGTACTTCACAACAGCATCACTTTTATCGGCGCAAAGGACAATGCCAATCGGCGGTGTGTCCCCTTCGTTCATCAACTCACGAGTATAGTAGTTGACGTACATCTGCATCTGGCCAAGATCTTGATGCGTAAAAGGTCGATGAAAAAGCTTTGGCTATCCAGCGTAAACTTCTTCTGTCGTGCTACAAAGGAGAAGCCTCGTCCCAGCTCCAGCAGGAAGTGTTGCAGGTGGTCAATCAATGCCTGCTCCAATTCTCCCTCATACACATGCGTATCCGGTTGGATTTGCAGGAACTCCATTACATAGGGGTCTTTGATGATTTTTTCATATTCCGGTTTCGGCTCCGTCGTTTGTATCTCAGCAGCGACAAGCGGTTTATCCTGACTTGCCAAGATGCGCTGATAGTACATCGTGTGGATCTGCCGTTCAAGCTGCCGGACGCTCCATGCGGATTTCGCGCATTCTTCCGCATAGAAGGATCTCTCCTTCTCATTGGGAATGCGCATCAGTAGTCGGTAGTGCGACCAGCTCAATTCAGGACACAGTGTGTCTCGAATTGGATATGCGCAGTAGAACTGGCGCATTTTTCGCAAATTTGACTCGTCAAATCCTTTCCCAAATTCCGCTGTCAGATGTGCGGACAGGTACTGCAGCAGCTTTTTTCCATATCCTGCGCGGTCATTTTCTCCGCAGGCTTTGTAGATCTGCTCGCCGATTTCCCAATAGGCCGTCACCATTGCGGAGTTTACTGCTGTGCACAAACTGCGCTGTGCAGACACAATGGAATGGCGGATTGAATGATAGGTTTGCTCTGTTGTATAGTTCGTTTAAAGCTCGTTATCCATTCTGTTCACCTCGCTCCTGCAATAATTCTCTCAGAAGTCCTTGGCATCCCGCCAACACATCCTGCCAAGTCCTTCATCACGAACTCCGCCATCGGGCTGTGGCAAATATTGCCCAAGCACACAAAGAGTATCTTCTTCATCGCACTCGCTCTCCTGAGATATTTTTTTCAGTATAGCAGGAAATCGCTTGTTCGTCGAGAGGCATTGAAATGCATTCTTCTGCGAATGGCGCCAGTTGCTACACAATACACAAAGAAAATATTATAATATGGCGTTATCTTGAAATGAGGAGATGATGCTATGCCCAAGAAATACCCGCTCGAGTTCAAAAAGCAAGCGATTCGTCGCTATAAAAAGGGTGAGTCCATTCCGGCTCTCTGCCAAGAACTGCACATATCGCAGAGCACCTTCTATCACTGGCGAAACCAGTACCGTTCCATTCAGACATCTGCCCATACCTACACACCAGCGGAATTTGATGTTCTTGTCAGGCGGCTTCAAAAAGCGGAGCACAAGCTCTCTATTATTCAGTTATCCGGTTACCTGTCCAAAGTGCCTCTACAGGACAAGTTGGCCACTCTGGAGCATTTTCACAACGAAATGTCAGATTTGTACAGCGTTCACGAATTATGCGAAGCCTTGAATGTGTCCCGCGGTACATTCTACAATCACATTTTCCGCCGCGCAGATCGAAGCAAATACGAATCCGAGAAGGCTCAACTCATGCTGAAAGTGAAGCAGATCTTCGATGATAGTGAACAGCGGTATGGCGCTGATAAGATTCATACTGTTTTGGCTGAAAATGGTCTGCGCATCAGTACAAAACGAGTCTTGTCCATTATGCAGGAGCTTGGCTTGCACAGTATTCGCGCCGACGCGAAAAAGGTCTACAAGAATCAAATGCGGAAGAAGCAAAATTTGCTTCACCGAAAATTTACCACGGATCACCCAAATCAAGTATGGGTGAGCGATATTACTTACTTCAAAATCAAAAATGCATGGGTCTATCTCTGCGCTATTATCGACCTCTTCTCCCGCAAAGTCGTAGGGTATCGAGTATCCCATGCAGCCAGTACTCGTCTCGTCACAGCCACTTTTCGCAACGCTTATGAAGAGCGAAGTAATCCGAAAAATCTGACATTTCATAGTGATAGGGGTGGGCAGTACATTTCCGCAGCCTTCAGTAAACTTTTACAGCAATATAATGTCAAACAATCCTTCTCAGCAAGCGGCACACCTCTCGATAATGCGGTCGCAGAAACATTCTTTGCCACATTTAAAAAAGAGGAGACCTACCGGCGTGAATACACTTCTGAACGGCATTTTCGGAAGAGCGTGGATGAGTATATCCGTTTTTATAATGAGGTTCGCCCCCATCAAACGCTGAAATACAAGACACCGCAAGCGTTTGAAGCAACATATCAAAGTAGCTATATCGAAAAGCCATGTTCATATAGCGATGTCGGCATTTGAAAACATCTTTGCAATTTTGATGTTTCCTGATATGCATTGGATGTACATAAAAAAGCGGAAAGCCTTGCATTGCAAGGCTTTCCGAATAAGAAACCACCCGTGTTCCGATAAAAAAGTTCGAAACACGGGTGGTGTTCATTCAATTCGGATATTTTTCTTCGACCGCTTTGGGCAATATCACTCTCAAGAAAGGGTAACGGTCCAATCCTTCAAGAAATTTTTAGCTAAAAAGAGGATAAATGCATTGGCTTGCAGTAAGATTCTGTCAAATACATCAACATAATTGTCGGTATTCAGTCCAAAAACTCCGGCAGCTTTCTCATATCCCTTTCCTTTTCGATGTCCGGTTCCTGTTGACCGAAGTTCTTGTAGATTGCGCAAGAACTTAATTTGTTGCTGGTAATCAGGAAAGTTTAACTCGGAAAGCCAGTATTCTAACTTACTAATTCCTCCTTTGAGATCGGTTGGATTTTTGAATTGTTTAACAATTTCTTTTTCGTTTAGTGAGTCAATCATTGTTTTCACCAAGGATAAAACCAAATGGTCAAATTCTTCTTGCCCATCTGTTATCGGGAGATGTAAAGTTTTAAAATTGTACTCATCATTCTGAGAAAGGGGGAGGAATAAATCCCATTGATACTGTTCTCTCCAAGTATTTACAAACTGCTTAAAATTCGATTTGAACTTTAAATCAGAAATTTCCGGTTGCGTAAAGGCACATAAAAAATCTCTTTTCACCGCATTTGTACTGAGTCTTGCATCTGTCGCAATATTATACTGTTTCCAATGTGAGTGTTCCTGAACTGGCAAATCCCTCCCAAGATCTCCCAGATATACCGATACCATGTCTTTGTGTTCATTGTCAATTTCGATTCCCCACAAGGATTGGCAACGAAGGTAACCTGCCTCTACACTAAAAATATTAGGCCGAGATAGATATCTTTGCAACACCTCTTTCTTGAAAAAGACTGGCGTTAAATAATGGGGAGCACCGGGATTTGCTCCAAAATAATTTGATAACTTCGCAGGGTTTGATGTATAACTTCTTGGCTCTCCATACTCATCTATTCCAATAATATATTCAGGATACTCGTTTTCTTCATTGCGAGAATATGGTTCGTATCCGCACTCCTCAACAGGTTTGGGAAGCAAAATTCTTTTCCCCATCAAAATACTGTAAGAATATGTTTCAAGTAGTCTCTGTTCACCTCCCCATAGTCCAAAAAACAATCCGTCTTCATTTACAGTAGTAGAGAACTCTTTGAGTCCGTTTTTCTGTAGTGAGCCGGAAATCTTAACACGAATATCAAAGAATAGTAGAAGCGCCATTTGTTTCGCTGCAGCAAATTTCATCAAGCTTTTAAGTTTTATATATGCGCAGTCATTGTTTATAATTTTAGCAACTTCGGTGCATTCTCCGTTTTCTTCAATTTCATAAAAAATATTTGTATTTATGTCATGATATAAATTGTTCAGCAAGCGAAATTCTTCTGAAATCTCGACATAATTTGGCTTGATTCCATAGAATTCCCTATACTGCACTATATTCAAGCATGAATCAAAATTCAGGGGATTTGCCTCATATGTTATTTTGTCCCCGTATTCTATAAAGCCGGGGCATTGTGTTCCTATATAACTGTTCCAAGAATAATCTCTGTAAGCTTCGTCGATATTCTCTACAGGCATTAAAGCTGCCCAAAACGCAGCAGAAGCCCCATTTATATCTTTGCTTCCCGACACCTGGACCCAAAGTTCTCTTCCCAGTGTTTTCTTGAGAAACTCGATATTTTTCGTTTGATAGAATTGCTCTTTCAAATTGGTCATAGTTGCCCACCCTTGCCAACGGTTTACATTTAATCCTTCACAACGATCAGAACACAGAATTCACCATTTCAGTTTTTTATCATATTCTCTGGCTGCAATTATGTATTGGAGAGAAATGCGAAAGCCTCTATAATTTCTCAGTATCACTTCTTGCAACTTCATTGGAAATCCTCCTTGTCTTTATTTTACGCCCTCTGTTTTGTTGAATTTTACCATGAAATCTGTTTTTATACAACTGCTGTTTTTACTTTATGTTAAATGTCACCGTGTGGTTTATAATGTCCTTATCTTGCAAAAGGAGATGAGGTCATGCCCAAAAAATATCCAGATGAATTCAAAGTCAAAGCAATTCGGCGCTATGAGAAGGGTGAATCCATTCAATCCCTATGTCAAGAACTGCACATATCTCAGAGTACGCTATATCATTGGCGGCGGGAATACTGTTCCATCCAAACCGCAACGCACACTTACACGCCGAAAGAATTCGATTCCATCACAAGGCGTCTTCAAAAAGCGGAACACAAGCTTGAGATCATTCAGCTATCGGGATATCTTTCCAAAGTCCCATTGCAGGATAGGATAGCGACTTTGGAACATCTCCATACTGAATTTACGAAGGTTTACAGCGTTCATGAGTTGTGCGAGGCATTGGATGTTGCCAGAGGCACATTTTATAATCATATTTTCCGTCGTGCTGACCGCAGTAAATATGAAAGCGAACAAGCACAGCTTGCATTGAAAGTCAAGCAAATCTTTGATGACAGCGAGCAGCGTTACGGTGCGGAAAAGATTCGCACAATCTTGATCTCAAATGGTCTGCATGTCAGCAAAAAACACATATCAGCCATTATGCAAGAGCTTGGCCTGCATAGTGTTCGCACGGATGCAAAGAAGCTTTATAAAGCACAGCAACGCAAAAAGCAAGACCTCCTTAATCGTGAGTTTCGTGTTGATCATCCAAATCATATTTGGGTAAGTGACATCACATATTTTAAAATCAAAGGATCTTGGCTCTATCTTTGCGTCATTATTGATTTATTTTCCCGCAAAGTCATCGCTCACCGCATCTCTCGTTCTGCAAGTACACGGCTCGTGACAACAACATTTCGTGCTGCCTATGCTGAACGCGGAATGCCGAAAAATTTGACTTTTCATAGTGATCGAGGTGGACAGTATATTTCTGATGCATTTTCCAAACTACTGCAACAGTTTGGTGTCAAACAATCCTTTTCCGCAACTGCCCGTCCTCATGACAACGCTGTGGCGGAAGCTTTCTTTGCGACCTTCAAAAAGGAAGAAGCCTACCGCAGAGAATATACATCTGAACGGCATTTCCGGCAAAGCGTAGACGAGTACATTTGTTTCTACAATGAAGTCCGCCCACATGCGACACTAAAATATAAGACACCGCAGGCGTTTGAGGCTGCATATACCAACGATTATATCGAAAAGACGTGTTCAAATAGCGGGGGTGGATAGCGAAATCTTCTTTTCGATTTTGGCCTTTCAAGAAAAGTACTCAAGAATACGCAAAAACGGAAAGCCTTGATAAATCAAGGCTTTCCGAATACGAAGCGGCCCGTGTTTCGATAAAAAAGTTCGAAACCCGGGCCGCGTTCATATGGAGGTGACACCCAGATTTGAACTGGGGAATGAGGGTTTTGCAGACCCTTGCCTTACCACTTGGCTATGTCACCGTATGGAAAAAGGAGCAAATGCTTTGCTCCTTTTTCATTTGGAGCGGGCGACGAGGCTCGAACTCGCTACCTCCACCTTGGCAAGGTGGCGC
>ENA-OROK01002495-OROK01002495.1-human-gut-metagenome-genome-assembly--contig:-NODE-2495-length-15719-cov-13.184691_pt1 | contig 15719 bp, 10 predicted proteins | sample MGYA00242127_ERZ509046 | MGnify/ENA primary metagenome ERZ509046 (study PRJEB26280, sample SAMEA2338728) | human gut metagenome | biome: human gut; feature: human-associated habitat; material: faeces... | reverse complement strand
GCTTCCGCCCTCTTCCTTCGTCTTGTCTCTTTATCGCATCATTTCAATGTTCTCTGCGCCGTTTCCTTTTCGGAAAGCGGTTACAAAGGTACTGCCTTTATTTTTAACCGCCAAATTTTTCGCGAATTTTTTTTCAAGTTTCTTTTTCAGAACCCCGCGTCCGCGCCGGTCCGACGCCCTCCGGCATCACGCCAAAGCTTCACGACCACCGGTCTGTTTCGCTTTTGCGGTTGCAAAGGTACTGCCTTTTCCCTTTCCCGCCAAACTTTTCAGCATCTTTTTTTACCCCTTTTTTTCAACTTTTTTCACAATCACCAATTTATCAACGAGTTATAAGAACAAAAAAATCGCCGGTCATTCATCAAGAAAGCCAGCGATTCCTTTTATTTCCAGAATCTAGTCCACATTATGCAAGTCGTGCCCCATTCGGTCCTTCTTAGTGTGAAGGTAAAATCTATTATATTTATTAGGTTCGATTTCCAATGGAACATTTTCCTCTATCGTCAGTCCATACCCCGTAAGTCCGATTCTTTTTTGCGGATTGTTTGTGAGCAATCGCATCTTTGACACGCCAAGGTCATGCAGAATGCTTGCGCCAACGCCGTAGTCGCGCTCGTCGGCCTTAAATCCGAGGCAAAGATTTGCCTCAACCGTGTCCATTCCGTTCTCCTGGAGTTTGTACGCGCGCATCTTGTTCATCAAGCCGATGCCACGCCCCTCCTGGTTAAGATACACTACCACGCCTTTGCCTTCCTTCTCTATCATCTCCATTGCCTTGTGGAGTTGCGCTCCACAATCACAACGGTAAGAACCGAGGATGTCGCCAGTGGCGCACGACGAATGCACACGCACGAGAATCGGCTCGTCCTTCTCCCATTCACCCTTTACTATAGCCATATGCTCCAACCCATTCGACTTCTGCAAGAACGGGATCAGTCGGAAATGTCCATACTTCGTCGGCATATCCACTTCTTCGCCTTTTTCCACAATCGACTCCTGCTTCAGACGATAAGCCACCAAGTCGTTGATTGAAATCAGCTTTATTCCGAATTCCTCTGATATTTTTTTCAACTCAGGCAGACGCGCCATTGTGCCGTCATCATTCATGATTTCCATCAATGCGCCAGCAGGATACAGTCCGGCAAGGCGAGCAAGGTCGACAGCCGCCTCAGTATGCCCCGTGCGGCGAAGCACACCCTTGTCCTGCGCATAAAGAGGATTGATGTGTCCAGGACGTCCGAAGTCGGCAGGCTTCGCATTTGGATCGGCAAGAGCGCGGATCGTTGCGGCACGGTCATGCGCCGACACACCAGTGGAGCATCCCTCCAGCTTGTCGACAGTGACAGTGAACGGAGTGCCGAGCATCGACGTGTTGTCCGACACCTGCACGTCCAAGTCAAGTTCCTTGCAACGCTGAAGCGTAATCGGCGCACAAAGCACGCCACGTGCATGCTTCAACATAAAGTTCACCTTTTCAGGCGTGATTTTCTCGGCGGCGATAATGAAGTCCCCCTCATTCTCACGATCCTCATCGTCTACCACTATCAAGAATTTTCCTTCCTTGAAATCCGCAATAGCGTCTTCAATGCTGTCTAATTTTATTTTATCGTTCATCTCCTTGGTTGTTATCTTTTATTATCTGAGTAAGTTCATCGCAAACCTGTGAAATTTTCTTTACATCCCTTCTCAACCGTTGATGCTGCTTGACACCTATTATATAGACAAGGAATCCGACAGGCACAACAATCATCACCGCCCGCGCCGTCTTGCCATAGACCGACGGCTGCACAAGTCGGTTATATTTTATAACAGGGAAATCCATAAGTTTGTTTATAACCAGCTGGTTGCGTGAGTTGGACAGATAGCCAACCACATCCTCCAGTTTGTCCGACAGTTGCGTCAACGACTTCCGGCTCATGCCGCGTGTCCAATAGGCGAAATAATTCTGCCGCGTCCTGTTGCGGTGATAAAAAGCGTCTGCATCCGCCTTCAGCTCCGACAACGCGGCACACGCCCTGTCGGCAACGACATCCTCCATCGACAGCTCCTTCATCTCCACCCGGCGCAACTCCGTCTTTCCAACCAGACGGCGGAAGAATGCCACGTATGCCTCCGCGTTAAATACCGCAGAGTCGTTGACCGCCTTATACGTAAGGAAAACGCCCAACGGGAACAGCACCGCCGTGCTTGCCCAGATGCCTTCCCAAACGTCCACACGCCCGTCGCGTGCAAGCTTGTAGCCGAACGTGTCTATGATGTAATAGAACACAAAGAGCAATACGGAGATTACAATAGGCACACCGATGCCGCCCTTGCGGATAATGGCACCCAGTGGCGCGCCTATAAAGAAGAAAATCAAGCAGGCTATCGACAACGTGAATTTCTTGTGCATCTCTATCTGATGCCGGCGTATCACCTTCTTGTCTTCAGCAAGCGTATAACTTTTAAACTCAAACTCATTTTTCATCTGACGCGCGCGGTCGATGGCAAAGGCTATGTAGCGTTGCTTGTCGGCCAACGTCTTGCCGTTGAACACCGCATCCACGTCCACAGGTTTGGTCAATTTCACCTCCGGAGCAGGCTGCTTGAGGATGCCGCCGTGTCCGTCCGACTTGCGGATGAAATTGTCGACGCCCACATACTGCACTTCCTGCAGGTCTCTGCCGAATATGTTGCCCACGCTGTCGATGCGCACCTTCACCGAATCTATTGTCTGACGCAGCTCGGCAATGTTTTTGCCCACATACTGCTTGCGCATCGTGCTGTCGTTCATTCGCGTGAAGTTGGCATCAAAAGGAATCATTATCTCCTTGTCGGAAAACGACTCCCTCCTGTATGGCGCGCCCACCGACGACACCTGCTGGTCGCTCAGATTCTCAAACTGCTCGCCTTTCCATAGTTTAAGGAACAGATGGCGCTTGTCGCGAGTGAAACTGAGCTTGCCCGAGTCGGAAAGAATTATTCTGGAGTTGTTGAATCCTTGCGACACGTCATAGATCATCAAGTCGTACAATCGTCCATTCTCACGGTTTTTCTGCTTTACAAACACGCTGTAGCCGTCTATCTGGTCGTAGAACACGCCCTCCGGGATGTCGAGCTCAGGCGATTTCTGACGCACGGAAAACACCAGCGTCCACATCTTCACCTGCGCCTTTGGCAACACATCGTTCTGAAAAAAGAACGCGCCGACAGCCACAAGGGCTATCAGCACCATCAACGGCCGCATTGCCTTCAGCAGTGACACGCCCGATGACTTCATAGCCGTCAGCTCAAACCGTTCGCCGAGATTGCCGAAGAGCATCAGCGACGCCAGCAGAATCGACAAAGGCAATGCCAGCGGCACCATCGTGAGCGCGGCATAAAAAAACAGCTCGGCTATGACGGATATCTCCAATCCTTTTCCAACAAGATCGTCGATAAAACGCCACAGGAACTGCATCAACACGATAAACAGACAGATGCAGAACGTCATCATGAACAAGGGCAGGAACCCTTGCAGCATAAAACCATATAGTTTCTTTATCTTAAGCATCCGTGTTGTTACAAATATTTCTGCAAAATTACGCTTTTATTGTCAAATTCACAATTCTTCATCAAAACGCCTCGTTGATGTTGAACGCAAAGCCAATCCCATTTTTGGTAAATCCCAGATCAAGACGCACATTCACATTTTCCTTGAATGCCCAACGATAGCCGAATCCGCCGTTGAGCAACGTTTTCTTCCAACGTATCTGCTCAAATTCCGGAAAAACGTTGGCGGCTCCTACCCACACCGTTATGCCGTTGCGCCGGCGGATGTGCTGACGCAGCTCCACCTGCGCCTCCACGATGCACTTGTCGCGGTAACGTCCCTCAAAATATCCGCGCATACGGTTAGGCCCGCCCACACAAGCCATCATTGGCCACGGCACATCCTGGAAATTGAGCTGCGAATGGAATTCACCCGCTATAATCGCCCCCTTCCACGCCTTTTTGTAGGTTGCCACCGTAAAGTCGGTCACCATATACTTATCGTCGTTGCCGAAGAAAGCAGGCATAAACAGCTGGTCAAGCTGGAAAAGCCATCCCCGCGAGGCATTCGTAACCACATCGCGCGAGTCATAGTTGAGCGACACGCCCGCTCCCACTGCCATAAAATTCTTCTCTGCCGAGCCAACAAGCCCTATCACATCATCGTTCAGGTCGGTCATCTTGACATACTGGAAGTTTGCCACCGGACCTACATACGCATTGTCAAACACACGCCAAAGGAAACGCGGCTTTGCCTCAAACTTGATGCGTGAATAATTCCGCTCATTGTCGTCGATATTGCCGGCATCGTAGCCCACACCCCATATCTTCGACGGGAAAGTGTAGAAATAGACCGTATAGTCCAACTTGTAGCGTTCGCGTGGAAACACATTGTTGCCCCTCACGCCGAGCGCCATCATTCCCGACGTGGCCACATTTGCGAATATCGACACGTTTGACAGCGGCAGCGTCACATCGTTGCGGTCTATGCGATAAAGTCCCGATGCCACCAACCCGATGCCGACACCGGTAGCCGAGGCATAGAACGGCCCGCCGATCACACCGAAGTCAATCTTTTTTGAAGGGTCGAAATGATTGGAACGCTTGAAATAAGCTCCAACCTTTTTAAAGAAATTCTGTTTCTTGACAGTGTCGGCGGCCATCGTCACCGAATCGGCGATCGCCGGCTGCGGCTCCTGCTCTGCCACGACCTCGGCCGACGTCTCCACATCGACGTCCGACGCAATGTCGTGCGGCCACACGTTGCCTGCCACAAGACCCAGCGCCACAACCACCGCAAATATTCTTTTTGTACGCATGCTTTTATCCCGGCAGACCGCTTTTAATCACATTATAGCTTTTCTCGAGCAATTCCTCGGTCAAAGCCTTGTTGTCAGCACCCACCTTGTCAAAATATATTGGTTTATGGATTGTCAGCGATATTTTTCCCGGAGTGATGCGGAATGTGTTTTTAGGCATCACGTCGTAAGAGCCGTCGATTGTCAGCGGCACTATCGGAAGCCCGAATTCAGTGGCAAGTGAGAACGCGCCACGCTTGAATTTCTTCATCTCGCCGTCAGGCGTACGCGACCCTTCGGGAAACACCACAAGCGACATACCTCCCTTCAGAATGCGCTTTGCGCTGTCCATGGTCTGCTGTATCGCCGACGCCGACGAACGGTCCACCATAATATGCTTCGATATGCGGCAGGCTGCGCCAACAAACGGAATTTTCTCCAAACTCTTCTTCATCATCCACTTGAAGTTGTGGTTCAGATAGCCATATACAAGATAAATGTCGTAAGCACCCTGATGGTTTGCCACAAACACATACGACGTCTTGGGGTCGATATTCTCGCGGCCTTTCACCTCAACCTTGACAAACATCAGTATGCACCACAGCTTGGCCCAAAAGTGCGCAGGATAATAGCCACCGCGCCTACTCATTCCGAGCAGACTGAAAAAGATGGTCAGCAACGCAGTGATAATAGTCATCACCAACAAAATAGGCATAGCCACACACCACTGATACACGGCAAGAATATGTTTCATAAGAATCCAGTTTTCGTTATCCGCCCATTGCGGACAGTTTTTCAGTTGCAAAATTAGACAAATTCCACGAATTATCTGCCTATTGCCCTAAAAAACCACCAATTCAAGCTCCGCTTTACGGAAACCAGAACAGCAGTTCTTGCATTCAAACAATCGGAGTGGAAGTTTTTGCTATTGCACCACTTCCACTCCGATTGTTTAGAACAGCCGTAAAGACAAGCCTTTTTCTACAGCACCACTTTTACTATTTTGCTGCCAATCTTCACCAGATACAATCCATTGTTCAATCCTGAAACAATTTTATCTTGTCCATCATAAACAATAAGTCCATTGGCGTTGTAGACACGAACCATAGACAACTGCTCTGCATTTTCAATACGAATTGTTCCATTGTCAGTATAAACTTTTATACCATCACTATCTATCTCTGTCACACTTGAATTTTCTTCTACTTTGATTATCTTGTTAATAGTTTCTGATTCAAAATAATTATTGCTTGAAGGATAATACATCGATATGTTCGTTATACCTGTTGATTTTCCTCTTATATACCACTTATATACGGTTTTACCCTGATCGTCCATCTCAACATCTGCATCGACATCAATCACCTTATTATCATAGTTGTCAAAATACGGTCTCGAATCAATATTATCACAACTAAAATCAAGATAAACTTTCTCTCCTATTTTTAACGGTTTCAAATTTTGATTCCATACTAAGTTCGGCTCTGCCTTTGTTATTGTCAGATAGGCCTCTGAATTTCCAAACGTTGTTTGATTATCTATTCGTAGTTCAAATTTATACTTACCCACATTTTTAACGTTATCCATTGATATATTCCAATAATACCCACTGCCGTCATCTGCTAAACGATAAGCTTTTATTTCAAGCCCAGACAAATCAGACGGTTGTTCCGCAACTGTTTCCACAGATTGAGCACATCTATTGAATACCGCATAATTATCCACCTGCTTAAATTTTACTAATGACTTATCTATCGTCAATGTTCCATTTTCATATTCAAAATCATAATCATCAGACTCTCCTCCACTTGGCATTATTGGATACTGGCCTGCTACAGATTCTTCGTTTGCATCGCAATTCAAGTTCGGCATTTCGCTAAAAGATTTTTCTGTATCACCATTTGCGAAGTTGACATAATGACATGTAAAATTAGGATTTTTATGACCATACTTTCGGCTTATATCATCTGCTACAACCTTCAAACCTCGTTTTAATATTACGAGTTGACCTGCTTTTCTTTCTATAAATTCATAATTATTAGATGCACCTCCCTCTATTTTCACATCATATTTTCCCACATGGGTCTTACGGTCTGCCTTTGTTGTCAAAGAGAATTTTTCAGTCAAGGTTGGAGCTGACTCTCCATTTTTCAATCCTTCATATGCAACGTCAAAAACAGGATTATCTTCTCCATAAATTCTACTTATGTCTATAACAGACACTTTGACCGGAGCCTTATCAACGGTGAGTATTCCCCCTTTTATTTTAGCATTATAGTTTTCAGACTTATATGTATATGTTGCACTTATCGGATATTCACCAACTGGACTAAGCGATGTCGCCGTTGTTGAATACTGTAAATCCACTACATTACTAAGGATATCTTCATTCTTAAGTCCGTCTACCAAACATTTAAACTCTGGATTGACATCTCCGTAATATCGATTTGCATTGGCTATATTTATTGTCAATGATACTTTTTTTATCGTTAAGACACCCGGCGCATAAGAGAACTCATAATTTTGAGCTTCGGCATTCTGCGGTGTTACATCATATGTTCCGACATTACTATATCTTGTAGCGTCTGTTTTAAATGTTGGTTTTGTTTTAAGAACAGCTTCCGTTTCGCCATTCTTTAAGCCACTATATCGACAAGCAAAAGGAGGGTTATCGTCTCCGTAATCTCGTGACGAATCGTTAGTGACTACCTTTACGGGAGCTTTGTTTATACATAAAATTCCAGGAGAGTATGTAAGTGAATAATTCGTAGCTTCTCCACCAGCCGCATTGACCATATAATTTCCTACGCCACTTGACTTTGTAGCAGATGTTGAAAACTGCAATTTATTTACATATATAGGTGCCAAATCTCCATTTCTAAGTCCGTCATATGAAACCGAAAATACAGGATTTTCATCTCCATACACCTTCTCACTCTTATTTACAGTAATCTTTAGTGGTGCCTTTTTAATTGTAAGCGTACCACTGTTCACCGTTGCCTCATAGTTTTTAATGTCAAAAGATCCTGTAATAGCATATTTTCCTACATTACTTGTTTTTGTTGCAGACGTTGACAATTCACACTTCGCAGAAATACCGTCTAAAGACTCTCCGTTTTTCAGTCCTATTACTGACTTTATCTGGAAATTTGGATTTTCATCACCATAGAACTTCTCACAATCATAGATACTTACAGTCAATGGAGCTTTCGTAATCTCATAAGAATATGGGACATCAAACTGAAAATTCATTTCTGTGCAAGTTGCTGTGAAAGTTGAACTATAGGTCCCGACATCTTTTTGCAAACGGTCATGTTCAATTGGCATTGAAACTTTATATTTTCCAAGATTGCTTTGCCAAACAACTCTCGGTTGCAATCCGGTGTATTCAAAAGATGAACTTTCAAAGCTAACCATCTCCTGCCCAAAAGAATATGTTTTACGCGAAGGCACATAAAGCCGTAAATTTCCATTACCGTAAAAAACCGAGTTGCCACGTATCGGCCCTTTCGAGGCAAGAAAAAACACTTCCAACAATTTTGGGCAAGACCCAAATGCTCTGTCATTTATTTTCTTAAGCCCCTTGCCTAACACAATCATTCTTAAATTTTCACAATTGTAAAAAGCCGCAGATCCTATTGCAGTGCAAGAATCAGGTATCACAAGCGTTGCAAGTTGCGTACCGGAAAAAGCGAAGTCTCCTATTATATTCAAATTTTCCGGCATATTAATTTTTAATAGTTTATTACATTCGCGAAACGCACAATCCCTTATTTCTTCTATCGTTTCTGGCAAAATGACTTCAGTAATGTCACTTCCGACTCTTCCACTGATATTAGTATCATTAATCCGACAACCAAAAGCACAAGCTCCAATTCGAACGACAGAATAATTCTTATTTTCATATCTGACCATATCCGGCACAACGACACTCCCAGAATAAGAATAGTTACTATCAAACGAACCTTTGTATTTATTTGTCACTTCGACTGTCAAATCCACATTTGATATAATATTATAATATATTCCATCCACCTCAAAATCATAAGCCGAGGCATTTATTGCCGTGAGGATAATACACAGCAATGATGTTAAAAACATTCTTCTCATAGTTTATTGTTTTGGGTCATCTTTTCTGAAACTTCTTTTATGATTCTATTCACATCATAACTTAATTGATGATTCAAATCTGCATCATCAAACTTATATTGATAGATATGCTCTTTAAGCCATTCATATGACTTGCCTTTCTTTCCATCTTTCTGATTAAGTTTCTTAACTACCATATTTTTTATTATCTCCAAATTATGAAGTATTTGGTTACTTAAATCCACACTCCTTATACTGTATGCTTTTTCAAAAGCCTTCAGGATAGCTTTGAATGCAAAAAATGGATTCTGCTCTAACAACCCAAAACCTTCGGCTTGATAGACCATACATTCAAGTCTTTCTTTCTGCCTCTTGACTTCTTCCAACTGTTGCTTTAATTCTGTCTGTTCTTCTACCAATTGTTGTTGTCGCTTCTGCATGCTGAGCAATGTCACCACGCTCACTAATTGCATACCCACAATCATCGTTGTGCAGATACCAATAAACTCAACAAACAGCGGTGCTATCGCACCATCTATTCCGTTTACGGCCCTCAACACAACCGCAATAATTAATATAAGAATTACAAATCCGATGCAGCAGATACTCGACTTGCGTACCATAGCTACTTGACAAGAATCTTAGAAACCTTTCCTCCTACATTCACGATATAAACACCACAAGCAGGCAACTGCACCTGATGATTAGCTCCACTGTAGATACATTGTCCAGCGACATTATAAACGTTGACAGCAACACCTTCTTGTGCATTTACAATCAAATCCAAACCATTGACAGCAACTGTCAAATCATTATAAATCAATTCCGCTCCACCAAACTGCTTGCCAGAAATTGACAGGAAGTTTTTCCAAACATCTGCTTCTTGATAAGCTGACAAAGCCTCTTGTGGCACATAAAGTTCTGCATTCAAATAAACATTTGAATCAAAGACAGCCGCTCCTTTACATTTCGGGACGTTGACATTCATTGAATTCACCTCAGACAAATTTACACATCCAGAAAAAGCATAATCACCAATAGAGACAACCCCTTCTGCTAAATTCAAAGACGACACGTTTACACAACCCGAAAATGCCCCATCGCCTATGTTTTGTACAGATTTTGGTATATCAATGGTTTTCATGCCACATCCCTCAAATGCATACTGCCCAATTTTTGTCAGACTGTCCGGGAGTCTCAAACTTTTCACTTCCGCACAGTTTGCAAACTCATACTTATTTATCTCCGTTACATTTTCTCCTATCGTTATTTTTTTTAGATTTTCCGTATTTGAAAATGGGCCAACACCATTTGTTTTATACGATAAATCTCGCCCTACATAAACCTCGTTAAGTGGGCAATCTCCGAACAGACCTTTTGACTCTCCATTATTTCCTAAATCCAACGAGGATTTTCCATCTTTAATTTGAACATTAAACAAAGACACACAACCCCTAAACGCATTATCATAAACCTGTTCAACCGATTCTGGTATAACTACACTTTGCAACCTAGAGCACCCATCAAACGCGAACTTGCCCACGCTTTTTAAATTCTTAGGCAATGCCATCTCCTTCAACGACACCAAACCTGAAAATGCATATTCTTCTACAGTCTCAAGATTCTCCGACAAAGCCAGATTTGACAAAAGAGAGCAACCTGCAAAAGCATCCTTTCCGACACTTTTAACTGAATTTGGCATACTAAAACTTTTCAAACTTGTACATTTCCTAAACGCGCCATCTCCAATAGCTTCAACTTTTCCTTCAAACTCTATTTCTCTCAAAGAAGAGCAACCATTGAACATATCCGATCCAATCTCCTCTATCTGACTCGGTATTCTTATTGCACTCAGACTTTTGCACTTATAGAACACGGCTACCCCAACCTCTTTTATTTGTGATGGAAATTCAAATTCAGCCAAATTTTCACATTCAAAAAATGCATTGTCTTCTATTTTTTCAATGTCTTTCGGCAGTGTGATGCCTGTTAAATTTTTGCAATAGCCAAAAGCAAAATATGGAATTTTCCTCACTTTTTGTGGCAGACAAATTGCAGATAAAGAAGAGCAACCATAAAATGCATATTCATCAATATTGGACACACCTTCACCAAAATCTATTTTTTCCAACGACTTGCTGTCAAAGAAGGCATATTTACCTATTTCACACACAGAATTCGGAAGTGTCACAGACTTTAAACTACCACATTGGGAGAAAGCAAAATCATCCACACGCACAACCGTATATTCAACATTTTGATGACTGACAATATTTGGAATTACAACTTCTCCTGAATAAGAATTGGCATACTCCAATCCAAAAGAAACCACCTCACAAGTATGGTCTTCTACCGAAAGGATATCATAGTACACATTTCCGTTTTCAAAATCGTAACCGTAGGCATTAAACGCCGCCAACAACGCCATTGGCAACAGCAATTTTCTAATTTTCATATTTATTTATTTTTTATCAATTTCAATTGGAAAAGAATCTGATATAGGCAGCAAATCTCTATAGATCTCATCAATATTCAACATTTCTACTAAACAGGCAACATACAGAATTCTACTCTGTGTATTTCCTCCACTCCCATTGTTCTCGTTTTTAATCCTGCAATCTCCTTTTTTTTTGAAATAAGAAATTACAGCATCTTCAAGATATGCAATGGCATCACTACTCGCAATCGCAAGTTCAAAGATTTGATTATACCCCTCTTGCCTATGCGACTCTGCTCTTTCTTCAAAATTGTCAGTTTTTCCAATATAAAACCATTTTACTTCATGGCTATTCAAATATGATTCCACAGAATCAATTATTCTGCTTAACGCACTTTCCTTTTCCATCCTTTTTATTTTTGTGTTCTTCAATCTCCCATAGAACGTTAGCAAATGGATATAAAAAAGGTGTGGAGATTGTATCTGCTTTATCTTGTATTCAGGTCTTGGCGTACCTACAGCTTAGATAAAGCAACAGCCCCACACCGCTGACGCTATACAAACCGCCCCGTCAGGGCAGGATATAAGCAACGATGCAGGTGCTATTGCCAATCATCTTCAAGCTGTTTCAGACCGCCAAGTTTGAATACAGAAGATAATTTCAATAACACCTTTTTGATATGTAGTCCAGCTTTATGCCTCCGCATTGTGCTGAAATGGTTGGCATTAACCCGTCCAACCGCTGCAAATATAAAGCATATTCGGCAAATACGCAACAATTACGAGTTATTAATTTCTACCACACATACATTCCTTTTTCCCCTCCATCGCCTATTCCGCATGGATTTCACGGAAAGGCGCAACACGTCTAATCGCATACGGGGAGATCGAGGATGTGGCGCACAACGTCGGTGGCTTCGCGCACGGTCTTGATGCTGTCGATGCGCATCGACCTGCGGTTGTTGTGCTCATTGAGGTTGGCTATGCGCACATTCTGCTGCAGATAAGTCAGGATGCGTCCGAATGCCGGCGACTGATAGTAGGCCGCGTTTTCCGACGATACGAAAAACATTGTCATGTGCCCCTGCTTCAACACGATTTTCTCAATGCCGAGACGGCGGGCAAGCCTGCGCAACGTGACCACAAGAATCAACTCGCGCGCTTGGTCGGGAATCGCTCCGAAACGGTCTTCAAGCCGCTTGCAGAAGGCGTCGACATCCTCCTGCCGCTCCATGTTGTCGAGTTCTTGGTACAGGAGTATGCGCTCGCTCTCCTGAGGCACGTAGGATGCCGGAAAGAGGATTTCGAGGTCGCTCTCGATGGTGCAGTCGTTGGCATATTCGGCGTTGGCGGAGTCTTGATGCTCGTCGGCGAAGGTGTCGGCAAATTCCTCCGTCTTCAATTCAAGCACCGCCTCTTTGAGAATTTTCTGATACGTCTCATAGCCGAGGTCGGCGATAAAGCCGCTCTGCTCGGCTCCGAGCAGGTTTCCGGCACCGCGGATGTCGAGGTCCTGCATGGCGATATGTATGCCGCTGCCGAGGTCGGAGAAGCTCTCGATGGCTTGCAGACGGCGACGCGCCACCGGAGTGAGCGCGGCTTCGGGCGGCACAAGCAGATAGCAGAACGCCTTGCGGTTGCTGCGCCCCACCCGTCCACGCAACTGATGCAGTTCCGACAAACCGAAATTCTGCGCATTGTTGATTATGATGGTGTTGACATTCGGCATATCGATGCCGCTTTCAATGATTGTGGTGGCAAGCAGCACGTCGTACTGATGCGCGGCGAAGTCGATGATTGTCTGCTCCAGCTTGTCGGACGCCATCTGCCCATGCCCCACCACCGTGCGGGCGTCGGGCACCAGACGGCGCACCCGGCTCTCAAGGTCGAACAGCTGCTCGATGCGGTTGTTTACAATAAACACCTGTCCGCCACGCGCCAGTTCAAAATTGATTGCCTCGCGCAGTATTTCGTCATCGAGGGCAGTGACATTGGTTATAATCGGATAGCGGTTGCGCGGCGGCGTGTTGATGGCGCTGAGGTCGCGCGCGCCCATCAATGAGAACTGCAGCGTGCGCGGAATCGGCGTAGCCGACATTGTGAGCGTGTCCACGTTCACCTTCAGCTGTTTCAGTTTTTCCTTCACACCGACACCGAATTTCTGTTCCTCATCAACCACGAGCAGTCCCAAGTCTTTGAACTGCACCGTTTTTCCGATAAGTTTGTGAGTGCCTATGATTATGTCTATTTTACCTTCCTTCAATTCCTCAAGGATGCGCTTCACGTCTTTCGGCTTACGCGCACGGCTGAGATAGTCGACACGCACGGGAAAGGCCTTCAAGCGTTCTGAGAACGTGGTGAAATGCTGATAAGCCAGCACCGTGGTGGGCACAAGCACAGCGGTCTGCTTGCCGTCGGTGGCAGCCTTAAACGCAGCGCGTATCGCCACTTCCGTCTTGCCGAATCCCACATCGCCACACACCAGGCGGTCCATCGGGCGTTCGCTCTCCATGTCGGCCTTCACCGCCTCCGTCGCCTTCAGCTGGTCGGGCGTGTCCTCATAGATAAACGAGGCCTCAAGCTCATGCTGCAGATATCCGTCGGGCGAATATGCGAATCCCTTCTCCTTGCGGCGTGCGGCATAAAGCTGGATAAGGTCGCGCGCGATGTCTTTGAGTTTCGACTTCGTGCGCTCCTTCACCCTGTTCCACGCCCCCGACCCAAGTTTGTTGAGCTTCGGAGGCACACCCTCCTTGCCGCGGTATTTTGCCAGTTTGTGGAGCGAATGAATCGACACAAAAATCTTATCATCGTTGAGATACGTGAGTTTTATCATCTCCTGCATCTTTCCGTTGACGGCAGTGCGCACCAACCCGCCAAAGCGTCCCACTCCATGGTCGACATGCACAATAAAGTCGCCCACCTCTATCTGCGACAACTCCTTCAGCGACAGCGCCAACTTGCCCGAACGCACACGGTCGCTCTTGAGCGTGTACTTATGGAAGCGTTCAAAAATCTGATGGTCGGTAAACGCGCAAATCTTACGCTCGTTGTCGACAAATCCCTCATGAAGCGTGCGCAGCACCGGCGTGAAGCGGATATCGTCCTTTCGGTCGTCGAAGATAGAGCGCAGACGTTCAAACTGAGGCTCGCTGTCGGAAAGTATGTATATTTTATAGCCGTCCGACTCAAACTGACGGAACGTAGAACTGATGATGTCGAAATTTTTGTGGAACACGCCCTGCAGCGCTGTGTCAAAAGCCAAAGCGGCATCGTAGTCGCCACGGTTGTTAACCGCATAGTCGGCATATCGATGGCTGTCGATGTCGCAGCAGAACTGCTCTGCGTCGACCACATTGTCCATAGCATGCTTGTCGCCCTCATCGGCAATCAACGCACTTTCCGACAACGTTTCCTCCGCCACGGCACGCACACGCTGCCGCAACCATTCGCGGTCGTGAATCAGCAACACCGTGTCGGCTCCGGCAAACCGCAGCAACGACTCGCCGCCGCCTGCTCCGGTAGACAAATTATTGACCACCGTAATCTCATCGACCGACCGCTCCGACAACTGCGTTTCTATATTGAACGTGCGAATGCTTTCGATGTCGTCGCCAAAAAAGTCGATACGGTAGGGCTGCTCATTGGTGAATGAAAATATATCAAGGATGGAGCCGCGCACGGCAAACTGCCCCGGCTCGTACACGTAATCGACCGTCACAAAGCCAAAGTCGCGCAGACGCTGCGCCGTCGCCGTCAAGTCGGCTGTGCCGCCACGACGGAACGACAATGTGCTGTCGATCAATTGCTGACGCATAGCCACCTTTTCAGCAAGCGCCTCAGGATATGTGACCACAACGCGCAACTGAGGGTCATCCCATCGGCTAAGCACCTCCGCACGCAGAATCTGCGACGGAGCGTCCTCCTGACCATATTTGATGTCGCGTTTATAGCCCGACGGGAAAAGCAAAGCCGCCTGTTCACCTAAAATCTGGCACAGGTCACTATATAAATATCCCGCCTCATCCATATCGTTGGCAACTGCAAGATAAGGCTGCTTCAATCGAGGCAACTGCGAGAACACGACTGATGGAGCCGAACCCACAAGCCCGTCAAGTTTGATTCTCTTTATCTTTTTATCTTTAAAGCATTTACCCAATGCCGCAACGCGGGCTGCCGGCATCAGCAGTCCGCAAAGTTCGGATATTTCCATATCTCAATATTTTTCAAGGACAAAGATAGTGCAAGGTGAGAGAAGCGCAAAACAAATTTATTTGATTTTGCATTTCCGAACCGCAGCCTATATTATCAAAAGATAGTGCAAGGTAAGAGAAGAGCAAAACAAATTTATTTGATTTTGCGCTTCCGAACCGCAGCCTATATTA
>ENA-OROK01002483-OROK01002483.1-human-gut-metagenome-genome-assembly--contig:-NODE-2483-length-15765-cov-3.094398_pt1 | contig 15765 bp, 7 predicted proteins | sample MGYA00242127_ERZ509046 | MGnify/ENA primary metagenome ERZ509046 (study PRJEB26280, sample SAMEA2338728) | human gut metagenome | biome: human gut; feature: human-associated habitat; material: faeces... | reverse complement strand
CTTTGTATTAAAGCATGAATCTTTTATTTTATATATTCTTTTTATGTATTTTATAAACCATTACAGTCATGTCATCTTTTTCTTTTCCGAAGTCATTGTCTATGGCTTCTTTTAATATTAAATCTGCCATTCTCTGTGCATCATCTGTCTCAATTTCTTCCAATATTTCTTGCATCCATAAGTCCTTGCTTATGTATTCTTTGTTGGATTCTAGTATTCCATCACTGCACATTACAACTATATCTCCGTCTTGAAGGTCGTAGTTATATTCTACTAAATCTATATTGTTTAGTATTCCTGTTGGTAACGAAACTGATTTTAGTGTTTCTACATTTCCTCCTCTTTTTACAAATGTTGGGCAAGCTCCATTTTTTATAAATTTCATATTGCCTTTATACAAGTCTAATATGCTTACATCCAGTGTTGCATACATGTCCTCATCTGTATTTGCAGATATTGTTGTGTTTACTAATTTTAGAGCTGTATCATTGTTAAAGCCAGATTTTAGCAGTCTTTCTAGTGTTTTTATTGCAATTTTACTGCTCTTTCTCGCATCTGGTCCAGAGCCCATTCCATCGCTTATTGCAAGCAAATATTTGCCATCTTCTAGCCTTGTTTGCAAGGTTGTGTCACCAGATATTATAGAGTCAAACTTCTTTGCTTTTGCAAGTCCTACTTGCATTGTAAATTCATCTTCTGATGTAAATGTGTACATACAAGTATTGTCGTTTGCTCTTAGCCCACATTTCTGTTTTTGTAAAACCATTTTTTCGTTAAATACTTTTGCTAAAATTCGCGCAATTTTTTTAACTCCACACTCTTTTCCATCCACAGAATCGCACACACCTGTGTATAACGTTATTATGTATCTACCGCTATCTTCTTGTTTCACAGTAATGTCTTTTAATTCTATTTCTTTTTCCTCTAGCAATTTTTTTACTTGCTCTTTTTGAGTTTTGTATACATCATCTTCATCTTTTGTAATTTGATTTGCCAAGTTTGATAATGCTTCAGAAACTCCATTTAATTGGCTTGACATTGTTTTTTTGTTCTCGTCTAGTTTCTTTTTCCATATAAAGTTTAACTTGCTAACTCTATATGCAGAATTTATAGCTCTTACAATCTCATCAATATCGTTTTGAGCAACATAGTCATCTTCCTTAGAATCAGCACTAAATCCCATTATGTAATTGTTATGGCTTGCGAATATTTTTACTATATCTTTTCTTGTAATAACTTCTCTTGCCATAAGTTGCTCAAAAATTTCATCTAAAATATTTTCGTTATTATTATAGATGTCTTCATATAATAGATTTTCTTCTTTGCCTTCCAAATTGTTATATAATTCATCTTCAAATAGTTCTTGGTTAGCCTTTTCTTGCTTTTCTAGCTCTTCGTCTGTAACAATTGTAGCAGCAGCATTTTCATACTCTCTTGCCATTGCTGAAATTGTGTTAGACATATTTGTAAGCTTATTTATAGTTTCTTTATTTTCTTCCAAAGTTCTTGTAGTTGTTTCTGGAAGCATCTTAGTATTTCCAACTAAATCACTTATTTCGATTTTATATGATTTTGGAATTGCAAGAAGTCCAAGAGCGGCAATTAATATCTCTTGAAATTTTATTACCTCTACTGTGTTTCCATTTGCAACATATGATAATACTACATTTCCTATTATGAATCCAACTATAACCCCGACTCTGCCAAGTCTATTTAATAGCCCTGCAATCATTCCAGATATCGCATATGCAGCTAACATTACAGGTTGTTGACCTGATAATATTCCGACTACCGTTCCTATTGTTATTCCAGTAGTTCCGCCCACTAGTACTCCATTCTTCCAACCCATTACTAGTACTATTAGAATACACAATATATTTCTAATTGAGAAACCAAATATACTAAAGTTTCCTAAACAATTTACGGCTAATGCAAGCATTAAACTTGCTCCCATTACCTCTTCTATTGAAAATACTTTTTTTATTTTTATCTCTTTGAATACAATTAATGAATTTACAAAAACTTTATATAAAATTGCTGTAGTTATTGTTATCATTAATGTATACAATAAATCATAAACTAGGAAGCCTTTAAATAAAAGTTTAATCATTTGAACAATGAATACTGCAACAGTCATTTGCATTCCAACTTTTAATTTTTCATTGCTTTCTTCTTGCTCAATTGGTCTTTTTATTAACACTAAAACAAAAAATACCAAAGTTGTTAAAAAATATGTAAGTAAACTGTTTGTTCCAAATGAAATAAATGTGCCTAATAATGTTAGTATATAGCTAATTCCAATAGGCATACGGCTACTTAACATTGCAGCTAAAAAGCTTATAGCAAATGGGCTTATAGTAAGCATAAGATTTTGACTATTAAAACCTACCATTGAAATCATAAATGATACTATATAAATAACTATATTTTGCACACTAAAAAGATTTGTTAATATTTGTTTAACAGATTCTTTATTATTATTTTGTATATTATTTTCTTCTATATTATTAAACACCTTTTTATCACCCCTACTTTTTTAATTTCATATATTTTAGTACAAGCTGTTTAAAATGTTTGTCGTTTTTAGTATGAAATTTAAAAAAGTTTTCTATCTTTTTTGCCATCTTTAGTGTTTTTATTATATTTTTCTTTTTTATGTTTTATATTTTACATTATTTTTACTGGTTTTTCAATATGTTAAACATAAAATATAAAGTACAAAAAATGAAAGTAGATTTTTTGTATCTACTTTCATTTTATTGTTTTAGCTGTTAGCTATAAATTACTTTTTAAGAACCTTTTTCTTAATTATAATTATACCAATTACGATTATTGCAAGTGCTGCAATTGTTATTCCTATGTACATGTAAGTATGTCCAAATGGTGGTAATATAATTACCTTTTCTGCTCCAGCTGAGTCAACTTCTGCTGGTGTAGTTGCTGGGTCTTGGTTACCTACAACTGAGTAAGCCATTCTTCTACCTACTGTATTAGAATATTGTGTAATTTCTGCAATATTATCATATGTCATATCATCTGTTGTATTTTGAGCTGTAATAGTTTGTGTTAATATTAATGTTGCACTTGTTGTTTCTTTTGGTAATAATTTTTTACTTAATTCTTTACCCGATGATTCAACAATTGTAATATTATTAATTCCATTCTTTATAGCATTGTCTATAGCTAAGCTCTCTTTAGGTATAATACTCCATGTTCCGCTAGAATTGTCATCTGTTCTAAATTGCATGTTATTGCTTATATAGTCTACTACTTTGTCTGCTGATGTTGTTACAACAGCTCCATCTTGAGATCCTAAATAGTAGAATTTCTTACCTGTGTAATCTGTTTCACCAGCATTTTTTACTGTTACAGTATACTCAATTCTAATTGTTGCTCCATGCATTAACTCAGAATCAACGATTGCTTGAATTAGTCCATTTTTGCCTCCATTATATAGTGAACCAACTAATCCATCAACATCACTTTGTCCAACAGTATATTTATATTCACTATTGTCACGATATTTACCATTCTTTATTAAATCGTAATCCTGGCCACTTGTCCATGATAAGTTTGGTATAGCACTAACTGCATCATATAATGTACTTCCATTTGCTAATGTAACTTTTACTTTTGCAACATGTTTGTCTAATTCTAATTGTGCTTTTGGCCTTTCTGTTAATCCTAAGTCAACATCTTTAATGTGATAATCATTTCCTTCTTTTTCTGTAACTATTCTGTTATATTCTACTTCGACTGTGATTACGCCAGTTTCTGCAACCATTTGAGTATTTGGGTTTGCAATACTAGCTGTTGCTAATGTTTGTGCTAATCCATTTGTTACTCCTTTGTTGCTGTTACTACTATAATCATTTACTGCAGCTCTTCTAGACCAAATATCTTTTGCATCAGATGCTAAAGCTTTTTCAGATTCAATTATGCTATATCCATATGTTCCTGATTCATTTTGATTTTCAACATCTGTATAACCTTTATAGAATTTTTGGCCCATACTTTGTAATAAGTCAAGTATTTCTTGTGGAGCATTTTCAAAATTTGTTCTATCTTTTTGAGTTATATTCTTTTGATATGTTGTTGATTTATAATCTTGTCCATTATATTTTGGATTATATTCTCCACCATATGTAAACCTTACTATATAGTCACCTGGTATATAATCTTGGAATAAATAATCTCCACTTCCACCTGTTGTCATTGTTTTCCAAACATAATCTTTACCATTTGCTAGTTTTTCAACTAACTCTACTTTTATGCCTGAAATTCCATTGCTTTCATCTCTAATTCCGTTACCGATTATAGCTGTTCCAACAGTTTCATTTCTTGAGTCATCCCAAACAACACCATTTATTTTTCTTGTTGCATTATCATAGAATTTTACTCTTAAGCCCTTAGCTCTATCTGTATCATCTTCATATTTTGTTTGATCTGTTAAGTTAGCTTTATCAACATTTCCAGGTACTGAATCAATATCAATCAATCCAGCATGATCACCTGAACCTTTTGTAACTCCATTTGGTAATGATGTATCGTCTGAGTAGAATGATGTGTGACTATCAATTTCTGCAACATTGTATTTAGCTTCTTCATCACTGTTATCTAATATTAATTTGTCGCCTTCTTTTTTAACCTCAAATGTTAAATAAATATATGCTTTTTCACCTGTTGCTAATTTTTTGTCTTTTAATCCATGGACATGAACGACATTTCCTTCTACAGTACTATCTACATTTTTTGCATTTTTTATTTGTTTAATATCTTCTGCATGCATTGCTTTAAAGTAGCTGTTATCGTCAAATCCATTGTCATCATAGGTTACCCAAGATAAATTTTCTTTGTATTCATATTCCTTATCAAAATGATCTGCTACATCATTAATTGTATTTAATATACTTTGTGATTGATTTCTAAGAGTAATTTTATATGTAACATATATTTGAAGTGCTGCACCTGGGTGATCTGCTGTTGGTTGGTAATTATAATCAGATTCAAATATTTCTCTGTTATAAACATTTCCATAGTAATCACTATCTTTTAATCTTACACTTATATCCCAGAAATCAGCATCATCATCTGGTCTACCACTATATTTATACATTTCTGTTTTTCCATTTATTTTTGTAACCGCTCTATAAACGTCTTTTCTTAATGCTAAGTCATTAGTTCTTCTTCTAACTAAACCTAAATCAATAAAGAATTGACCTGGGTAAAGCGCATTAAATGTTTTTCCACCAGTTGTGTAATCTCCTTGTGTAAGTGAAGCTTTTCTTGCTTCTGAACCTGTAGCGAAATCTCCATTTGAGTTTATAATAAATTTATCATAAACAGGGTATAAATCATAACTTCCAATATCTTCTATCTCTCTTGCTTTTGTATATGCCTTAATTTGACAATCATTTATAAAGCTTTGTTGTTCACTATCAGGGCTACTTGTAGCTTGCTTTAATTGATCAATTTCAGTTATAATTCCATCCTGTACTTCAAAGAAACTATCAATTACTCCCGCTTCAACAAGTTGTTTCATTGAATAAACTTTTCCGCCACTATAGTTTTGTGGATATGCATTAATTGTAGCAAACTTATCATTTAAAGCTGTTCTTTCAGAATCTTTTTCTGTTGCCTTTGATGTTTTGAACCATTCATCAGAATTATATTCTGGCTTTTTATAAGTTGTTGGTACATATAATTGTCCATTATATTCAAATGCTACAAAATATTTTGCCATAGAGTTTAATCCACTAAATATATATGTTCCCTCTGAGTCAGTTGTTTTTTCTGCAACTTTGTCTCCAGAAGCTGTATATAATATAACTTTAATATTTGGTAATGCAACATCATTTGCATCTCCGCTTACGCCATTATATGGAGTGCTTTCCTTGTTATTTAGGCTTCCATCAACCCATACGTAACCTGCTAATTGCATTGATAAGCCTTTATCCCATTCAAATTCAAGTTCTGCTTCATACAATTTTCTACCTGCTTTAACAGAAATTTGATATTGTTGTGGTGTTTCACCTAATGAACAAGTTGTTTGACAAGGTCCACATGGAACCATCAAAAAGTCACCATTTGCATCATATATAGGATTTCCATACTCGTCTCTTGCTGGGCATTCGTGATCGGCTACACCATCACTATCTGTATATTGTACTGTATATTTTGTTCCTTTTAATAATGCATATTCACCTTCTGCAAGCATATATTGGAATGTAATTTTAACTTTAATTTTTGTAACATATTTTTTGTCATAATCTTTATCTGTAGGGTCCAAATCTTTATTAGGATCTTCAAATGTTATATCAAAGTCTTCATCTGGTTCTGGGTATATTTGTTCACCTTTATCAATATATAACCCTGTATCTTCACCTGTACCATCTCCATTTGAATCAAGAGTAGGTGTAAAATATCTTGGCGTTTTTTCTTCCCCTCCTGGTGTTGAAAAACTTTTTATTGGAATTTTTTCTTTTCCAGGTGCTATTTCTCCATCTTTGTTATAACCTATTACATATATTTCTGTAATTCCACCAAATGTAATCCCATCATAACTTGCTTTTGTATAACTTACATTTGCAGGTCCGACCGTATATGTTCCTGAGCCAGTATCAACTTTCATATATACATCGTTTGTATCTGTATTATTTTTTGGGTCAAGTGCTGGTTTACCTGCATCTCTATTTTGCATTATTTTTTCATAATATTCTGCATATTTTGCAGCATTTTCATCATATATTGAAGGTCCATCATGTATTGATATACCATCACCCACTATTAGTCCATCGTCAAGTCCATTTTTTCTTAAGTTCCATAATGCTTTTTGTTTTTCTTCAGTCCATTCTCCCATTGGATCTGCAGACATTATATATGCTGCTGCAGGTGATAATTTTCCTTCTGATTCAACTTCATATACAGGTGGTGTTTTAAATCCTTCACCTATTTTACTTGCATGATAGTGAGCACTTATATATGGTTTTATTCCACCGCCTGGTACATGTGCTTCATATTCTTTTGCACTATAATTTCCATTATATCTCTCATCATATCTAATGTCATACTCATATCTTAATGCACTATTAGGTTGTATACAATATATTTCAAAACCGTCAAGCATTGGGTTGTCAAATGAGTTTTTATCTTCTGGTAATGCTTCCCAAGTTCCTGTATCAGTATCTTTTACAGGTGAATCTTTACTAGCTATTTCTTTTTCAGTTACTGTTCCTTCTTTACCTTCTGCTTGTACATTGTTTTTCATAAAGTAAAATAATCCAATAGTTATTAAACTTGTCATTAGTACTATAAAGCATATTTTTAAATACTTATTTTTCATTTATAGGTTTCCTCCTTTCTTCTATTTTTTTGTTAAAACTCTTTTCTTAATTTCAATTATACCAAATACAATTATTGCTACTACTGATAATGCAAGAACTGTATAACCTGCAATTTTAGCACCTGTTACAATTCCTAGTACAATATCAGCTTTTGACATATCGTCTTCATCTTCTTTTTTGTTTCCTGCTACTGAATCAATATCACTTAAGCCTTGTTCATTATAGCTTTCATATATTTCTGCATTGTTATTTAGTATTCCTATACTGTCTGAAGTTATTTGTTTTAGTAAAACTAATGTAACTTCTTTAGATTCTCCTGGTTTAATAAGTGTATTTTCTAAACTTGTGTTATATACATTTCCATCTTTAGCTAAATACCAATCTTTATTTAGTTCTGTATTAAATACTACTCCTTTTGGTAAATAGTCAACTAATTTTTTAGCATAGCCTGCTACTCCACCTTCGTTTGTAACAACTATTTTGTATTCTATAACTACACTGCTTTTACCTAAGTTTTGTTTTAATACCTCAATCTTAGTATTTTTTTCATTATTATAACTAAATACTTCTGTACCTGATGTAGGTGTTGTTCTTGTAATTTTTGTTATATACTTGTCTAATTTTAAGTCAAATTTTTCTGCAACATATACACCTATGTCAATATCTCTTACATTGCTATCTGATATTTTTATTCCATCAGATAAACCAACAATTGTTTTTATACCATTTAAGGTTATATTAAAATCAATTGCATCTGAGTTAACATCTTCATTAACACCTGGTTTTCTGTATTCAGTAAGACTGTATTTACCATTACCATAGTCAAATATTACAAAATATTCTCCTGATAATAAATTAGTAAATTCGTATTTTCCTTTATCATTTGTTTTTGTTATTTTTTCTGTATTTGTATCAGTATCTTTTACAATTTGACTCGTATTTTTATAGAATAAATATACATTTATATTTGGTAAGAATTCTTCATCTTCATCTCTCATACCATTTTTGTTACTATCAATCCATGCTGTACCTGTAATTTTATATGTTTTTCTATTAGGTTTGCTTGGATCTGTTGGGTTAGTAGGGTTACTTGGGTCTGATGGCTGACCTGGTTTATGAGCATCTTCATCATATTCTATAGTATTTGTAACAGAATTTGTTTCAATTTTATCAAATCCATTTGCTGTAACACTAATTTTATTTGTTACTGTTTTATCTTCTTTATCTGATAATAAGTTTGCTTTTGCAATAAGTGTAATTTCAGCAGTTTCTCCTGATTTTAAAACTAAAATTGATATTTTTACTTTTTGACCATCATTGCTATTAACAGTTTGTTCTTTACCTGCATATTTGTATATAGTCTTTTTTAGTTTTAATCCTTCTGGTAAAACATCTTCTATTACAATATTGTTTGCAGTTGTTTTTCCACCATTAGTAATTGTAAATTTATATGTAATTTCTTCATTTTCTTTAACATATCTTGGTGTTGATGTTAAATCTGAAATTGTTAATTTTACTATTTCTGCTTCATATTCTGAAATATTAGAAAAACATTCTTCTACACCATCTGCTTTTGCTGTTGCTATTATTGAAATATTTCCTTCAAATTTTTCTACTTCTACATTAAGTTCTATAAGTTTAGATATACTTAATGTTCCTAAGTTTGCTGTTACAGTATTTGAATTTTGGTCATAGCTTATTCCTTCTGTTGTTTCTTCTTTAGCTGACCAGCTTTCTTTTATAACTGCACTTTTATATTTAAAACCTTTAGCTAGTGGTATTGTAACTACTGTATTTTGTAAATCACCTTTTTTAGATATATTAGTTAAATTAATATGGTATCTAATATTTGTTCCATTTTTTATAACGTAGTTTTCTCCAACATCTCCAACCATGTTAAGTGAAATTTTACCTTCTTGTAAGTTCATTACACATTCATTAGATGGTACTTCACCTTCTACACCACTTACAGATACATATAATTTATTTGTAATTGTTTTAGGGTATGTTGGTACATTTTCTCCGCCTTCTACTATTGAAAGGTCAGAAACTTTACTTGTTTTTATATAGTAAGAAATTTCTTTAGATTTTCCTGGTTCAATTGTACCTATATTAATATTCTTAGTTTTTGCGTCATCTACTTCAAATGCTGTGCCTGAAATATAGTTAATAAATTTTGTATATTCAGGTAATGGTATTCTTGCTTTAGCATCTGTTGCAACTAAACTTCCTGTGTTTTTAATTACAGCCTTCATTTTAACAATTTGGCCTTCTCTTATAGTTTCAACAGTTGGTTTTAATTCTATTGATAAGCTTGGTCCCTCACCAGTTGTTAATTTAACTATAGGTGATTCTTTTGATTCTGATAATTCACCAATTGATGAAGAGTTTGTATAATATACTTTATACATTTGGCTTGTAGTATTGTTATATGTTAAGTTTGCAGGAATTTCTACTTTATATGTAACTTCTAGTGATTTTCCGGCTTCTAACTCATAATTATTTAATACTATTAAATATGCTTGTGCATTATTTGTTGGTTCTGTACTCCATCCATTTTCTTGACTATTTAAATCTTTAGTTGCATTTGCATTTGTTGAATAATAAACAGTGTATAAAGAACTATCTATTTCATTTAATGTAACATTTCCATTTAATGTTGTACTAAATGTTGAAGATAAATCTTGATTTGTGTCTATTGTTTTATTTCCTTTTACAGGTAATTTACCTAATATAACAATATTTTTGATTTTGTTACTATAGTTATTAACAATTTTTTGATTTATTGTTGCTGTTGTTTTTTCTGAATATGCACTTATTGTTCCAGTTGCTTTTTCATCTGATATAACAAATATATCTTCTTTACCTTTAGCATAGTCTGAAACTCCATTTGCAGTAACTATACCTTGTGGTGCTGTAAAGTTAATATTAGTTTCAACTGTACCTTTTGCATTTTTAGCTATAGTATTGCTATTTGAATATTCCATTGTAAGTTTGCTTTCACTATTTGGTGTTAATGGTTTTACTGTTATATTTGTATTAAGTACAATTATTGTACCTTTATATTTTGCATCTATTGTATACTCTGTTTGTTCGCCTTCTAGCTCAACATAAACTACTGCTTGACCATTTTCATTTACTGGTTTTACACTTTTAATTTTTAGTCCATTTGACATCAAAATATCATAACTATTTAATTTGAATCTTGATATGTATGGAGGTAGTTTAATTTTTAATGCTGTATTGTTATATAAAGCATTATTTATATCTGATGTATCTAATATTGCTCTAATTTCAACATTTTCATTTTCAACTACTGTTGTTAAATCTGGTTTGCTTATTTCTACATCAATAACTGTTTTTGGTTCTGTTAAAGATATTTCTTTAACAGTATTGTTTAATTGTACTACTAATTTTTTAAATTTTTGAACTTGTTGTTTTGTATAATCTATATTTTCTTTTATAGCTTTTTCTAAATCAATTGTTAATTGTCCTTCAGATATTGGTTTACTTGTAACCATTGTCATTTTATTATTGTTTGCTTCACTAATATCTAATACATATACTTCATTTTCTAATGTTGATTCTTTATTAATTATTCCTATTTTATTATTTTCTGAATCAAATATGTCAATGTATCCTTCTTCTCCAAGAATTTTTTCAAATACATTTTTTGCAACTTTTATAGTTTTGTTATATGCATAATTATTTCCAGCAACTGTTGTTGCACTTTGTGAATCTTCTTCTGTTGCAAATTGATCAAATTTTTGCTCAAATTTTAAAGAGTCTGTTAAGTCAACTGAGTTAACCATTGCAGAATAGCTTATATTGTATGTTGTTTCTTTTTTATTTTTTGCATTATAATTTGCATATATTTGACCTTTAGCAATGCTAGAATCTGCATTAATAAAATAATCTACTAAATCACCTTTTGCTTCAGTTGCATTTAATTTAGCATTAACTTCTTGTATTTTTATAGCTTTTTCTTGATTGCTATATACTGTTATGTTTCCATTTATTTTTAGGTCTGCATTAACTTCATTTTCAATTAAGTAATTGTATACTTCGTTACTTTCAAATATAAATGTAGCTAAATATTCATCACTAACATTTTTTACCCAGTACATTTTATTGCTTGAATTTTTAACATCAATTGTTAATTTTCCAGTTTCAGCATCATATGAGTAATTGTCTTTTCCAAAGTTTAAACCTGTTGTTTCTCCATTTGTTGCTTTTGTTTGACTTGCAACTACGTTTACAGTTGTTGGTTTAATATTGTTTATTTCTGGAACTTGTATATCAAGTTGTGTTTCTTTTATTGGTAATTTATTATCTTTTATTGCAGAGTTTATTTTTGCTTGTAAAACAACTACTGATTTTTCTGTAGATTTAAATGTGATATATTTAGTTAGTTCAGCTTTAACATCTGTCAAAATTGTTTCATCAACTATAGCATCCCATGAAAGTTTGTTTATAATTTCTTTTGAAACATTTTTTTCTTTTGCATTGTTGTTTATGTATGTAGCTGTAAATACAGTTTTTGTTTCTTTTGAGAAATTATCTACTGGTACTTCATCTGCTTTTAAAATATTAACTGGCACTTCTATTTTTACATTAGAACCACCACTTATTTTGTTTAATAAAATTTTATTGTTTTTTATATCAACACTTTGAATATTTGAATCACTAATTGATTTATCAATTTCAAAGTTTGTATTTTGAAAGCTTATTACTCCCTTTTCTAAATACCCTGTACCATTTACTTTAATATCAAGATATAATTTGGCAGTAGAGTCCATCTTTTCAGTTTTTTCGTGAACTCCCCCTTCAAAGTATGCATTGAATTCTACGTTTGAGTCTTGAGTTTTTGAGTTTTGGTTTGCAATTTCACTTTCTGATAATGCATATGTTATTCCATAAAATCCAAGTGTAGATAAGTTTGCACTTACTAAGCACATAAGTAATAATACAGCTATTAGTTTTTTTAGTAGTTTGTTCATAGCTTCCTCCTTTTTATTTTTCATATTACATCACATTTTATTATACGATATTTTTTCGCATTTTTCAATGCTTTTATGTGTTTTTTAATTACTTTTTTTGTAATTTTTCCTTATATTTATAATTATATAGGCTTATTTTATCATTTTTTAATATTTTTTCAACTACAATCTATTGGTAATGGCTAAGTTCGTGCCTTTTTTACTTACGGAAGTTGTATAAATACAAAATATATTAAATTTATATTACATTTTTGTTTTATTCACATTTTTAATCTTGGCACATATAATATTATAGTTTTAAAAACATATATTGTATTGAGGTGATTATATGGATAATAAAGTAGACATGGCTCAACTAATGAATATGCTTTCTAAAATGGATAAGAAGGATTTAGAAACTAACCTTACTAAAGTTAGCAAAATGCTTAATTCTAAAGAAGCTGATAACATTATAAATCAAATTAAAAAGAACAATAATATTAATTAAATTGGAGGGGTATTATGAGTGAAGATATGTCTGAAATTTTACAAAAAATGAATGAAATGTTAAAAAATAACGAAATACCTGATTCAATAAAAAACATGATGGGTAATATGAATTTAAATACAAATGACATGTCTTCAAAAACTTCTACGGAACAAAGCTCTTCAGAAAATTCTGTACCTAATTTTGATATGGATACTATGTTAAAAATGAAAACAATTATTGATAATATGAATAAAACTCAAAATGACCCTAGAGCTAATTTGTTAAAGTCTTTAAAGCCATATTTAAAGCCAAGTAGAAAAGATAAGGTTGATCAATATATAAAATTATTTAGCATGGGAAAAGCATTTGAAATTTTAAATCCCTTAGGTGGTGAAAAGAAAAATGATATATAATTACCCTTTTTTTAGTTTTCCTTACCTTAGAAGGTACCCTATGTCACCATATACTTATACACCAAGGCCAAATTTTAATAATATGCAAAATAAAAATTCCCTTGAAAAATCAAAGGAATTACATAATAAAAATTCTAAAGTTAATTCAGATAAAAAAAATGATAATAGTCAAAAACCTTTTTATGGCTTTAGTTTTTTAGATAATTTTTTTAATCAACAAGATAGGTCTGATGATGAAAGCTATTTTGACTTATTTGGATTAAAATTATATAATGATGACCTTTTACTTATTGGATTGATTTTCTTTTTGTACAAGGAAGATGTTAAAGATCAATATTTGTTTATTGCACTTATATTGCTATTATTGAGTTAAAACTATTTCACCATTTTCGTCTACATATGCATAAGTTTTAGGTTCTTCTTGTTCTTCATCGTCAGTATTTCTTTCTATTTCTTTTACAATATCTGCAATACGAATTTGTGCTGAACATATAGAGGCTGCTGCTATTATGGCCTCTTTATTTCCTTTTGCACCTGCATGTGCCATTCCTCTTAAGTTGCCAACAACAACAACATTTTCTTCTGCTAATACTTCTGCACCTGCATTTACATCTCCTAAAATTACTAAACTGCCTTCAAATTCTATTTTTTGTCCAGATCTAATAGAACCTTTGTAAAATTTTGTATTTGAAGTTGCTATTTCTTTTTTAAAGCTTTTCTTTATTCCATGTAATCCAAGCTCATTTGTTTCTTCATTAGTTTCAACAGTTTTTTCTACTTTTTTCATTTATTTAAAATCCTTTCAATTAATTATTAACTTGTGTAGAAGGAATTGCAGTAAGGTCTTCATTTACGTTTTTAGCATTCATTCCAAAGTATTCCTTAATTATGCTTTTAGCTGTATCTCCTACATTTCCACCAGAGCCAGCATTTTCAATTAAAACAACAACTGCAATTTCAGGGTCATCATATGGCGCAAAACCTGCAAACCAGCCATTAACTTGATCATTTATTCCAGTTTCTGCTGATCCTGTTTTACCAGCAATATATATGTCTAAGTCTGAAAAAACATAATATGCTGTTCCGCCATTTTCGCTTGTAACACCTTTCATGCCTTTTAATATAGCATCCAAGTTTTCTTTTTTAATGTTTAAGTCTTCAACTTCTGGTATATTTGAAATTCCTAGTTTTTCATTAACCTTTTTTTCGTATTCTTCTTTTGAAACTTTATTTCCATCCGAATCTAAAATCGATTTTATTAAGCTGACATCTACGGATTTTCCGCCGTTTGCTAGCATACATGTATATCTAGCTATTTGAATTGGAGTATAGCTGTTATAGCTTTGCCCTATAACTGCTGACAAAGTATCTCCAAATTGCCATTGAACTCCTGTTGATTCTTCACATTGTTTTTTCAAATCAACAATTCCACTTGATTCTCCAGATAGTTCTATTCCAGTTTTTATTCCTAACCCATATGCTTTTGCATATTGTATTACAGGGTCTATACCCATTCTATAGCCCAATTCATAGAAAAAGTAATTGCAAGATTTTTTTATTGCATCTGTTACATTTAAGTAGCCATGTCCATAATGTCTACTTGTATATATCCAGCATGCTGGGTTATGTCCTCTTGGGTAAATACCTGTATCATTTATTGTTGTACTTGTTGTTATTGTATTGTTTTCAAGTGCCGCTGTTGCAACTACCATTTTAAATACAGAACCAGGTGCATATATTCCTGATATTGCTCTATTGTAATAATTATTTCCTTTATTATATTCTTCTAATTTTTTTTGACTTATACCTGTTATAAATAGTTCTGGCTCATAGTCTGGGTAGCTTGTTAATGCAAGTATATCACCTGTTTTAACATTCATTACAATTGCAGCTCCTGCTTTTGCATTGTATTTTTTTCCATAATCTCCATTTGCAATTTTTTTAATGTTTTTTTCAAGTGCTTGTTCCGTTACTTTTTGCAAATTTGAATCTATTGTCAATACAACTGTATGTCCAGCTTCCGCTTCTTCTGCTATATACTCACCTGTAATTGTTCCATCAACCGACATGTCAACTTGTCTAACACCATCCACACCTTTTAAATATTCTTCAAGAGTGTATTGAATTCCTGTTTTTCCTATAATATCGTTTATGTCATATTTATCTTTATTTGCATTATATTCTTCTGATGATATTGAACCAACATACCCCAAAATGTGGGAAGCTAAGTTTCCGTAAGGATATTTAACTATTGGTGTAGTTACAACTGATGCTCCAGGAAAGATAGCACTTTGTTCTTTTATTTGGTTTGCACTTAAATAACTAATATTTTTTGATATTGTTGCAGGTTTTATATTACTATATCCATTACGTGAAATTTCGTATCTAACTGTCATAATTTTTCTTGCTTTTTTCACGTCATCTTCTTTTATATTATATTTTTTCTTAAAAATATTAAAGACTTCTTCTGCTGTAGCATCTTCATCAATTCCATATTCTTTTTTCCACTTTTTTTGTGTTTCTTCATCATTTAATGTAAA
>ENA-OROK01002480-OROK01002480.1-human-gut-metagenome-genome-assembly--contig:-NODE-2480-length-15781-cov-5.419814_pt1 | contig 15781 bp, 10 predicted proteins | sample MGYA00242127_ERZ509046 | MGnify/ENA primary metagenome ERZ509046 (study PRJEB26280, sample SAMEA2338728) | human gut metagenome | biome: human gut; feature: human-associated habitat; material: faeces... | reverse complement strand
GTCAGATTGCAGAGCAGTACTCCTAAAGCTGCCGATGTAAGCAGGGTCTTGTTGGTAAAACGGAATTTCATGCGAAACAGCAGCGGGAAGTAGATTGCCATACCTGCCAAGTTGGCGTACATACACATTAATAAATCCTCACGCATCAACGCCATACTTCCGATCATCTGATTCAATGCTCCTAAATAGACACCTCCTGAAAGTTGGAAAGCGACAGCGATAAACAGATAAATCCAAGGTTGTGTTTTCCGTGGCACAAAGCTGCGGAACATAGGCATGATGAAAGGGCCGTTGAAAACAGGTGCTCCCATACTTTAATATTTCACTTCACATTCTACATTGAAACCAGCGCGCAGGCGCTTCAAGTCTTCCGGTTTGTTACCTTTCAAACTAATGCGGACAGGAATCCGTTGTTCTACTTTTACGAAATTGCCGGTAGCGTTATCTTGAGGAATCATCGAGAAGGCTGCTCCCGTAGCATCGGAAATAGATGCGACCGTTCCTTTGAAAGTAATTCCCGGCACTGCATCCGCAGTCATTTCGACGTCTGCACCTTCTATAATATGAGGAAGTTGAGTCTCACGGTAATTAGCTATCACCCACAAGTCGCTGCTATCTACAATATCGAGCATTGTCTGTCCGGGTTGCACCAACTGTCCTTCCAAAATCTCTTTTCTTCCTGTGGTGCCATCACATGGAGCGACAATAATTGTATAGGAAAGATTCAAACGAGCAAGTTCCAAGGCTGCTTCTGCCAGGCGGACTCCCGCTTCATTCTGTCCCAAACGATGGGTTTGCTCACTTTTTACAAGAGAGGTGGATTGCTTTGCACGCAATACTTGTTCATACCGTGCTTTGGCTGTTTCGTAAGCGGTAAGTATGTTGTCATACTGTTGCTTGGTAACAGCGTCTTCCTTCAACAGTTTCTCAAAACGGCTCAGTTCACGTTTAGCGTTTTCCATCTGTACACGTACCTCTTCGATACCGGCATCGCTGACGCTAAGGTTATTCTGAGTGGTAGCAATACCGATTGTGGTTGCTTGTCGTCCGGCTGTAGCGTTTGCCAGATCCGCTTCTGCTTGTGCCACACGGAGACGAAATTCCGTATCCTCGATGATGACGAGAGTGTCACCTTTGTGCACCGGTTGATACTCTTCAAAACATATTTTCTTGATAAATCCCGGCACACGGGTATTGATCGGAGTAATATGTTGTTTTACTTGCGCATTGTCGGTGTATTCAATCCTTCCAAGATGGATGAATCGGGAACAAACATAGGTGACACCGCCGATAAGAAAACAAAGAATCAGAATGTTGTATATAATCTTCCGGGTTTTTCTAGTTATCATAATTGTAATCTATTTTAAAGGGTATGGGTTATGTATTTCATTTTATAGTAACTGTAAATCACGTTGATACGTGCATTGACCAAATTCAGGTCAGCACTCAGCTTCATATTGCTGGCGTCGAGCATATCGGTGAGCAACGCAAGATCGTTTTTGTAACGGTTGCTGGTTATATTATAATTTTGATCGGCTAGCTCTACGCTTTTCTCTTGTGTGCGCAGGTCCGTGAAAGAGGTGAGAAAATTGACGTAGTTAGCTTGAACGCCATTTTCTATTTGTTCTTGCAATAATGAGTATTCTTCTTGTGCTTTCCGTATATTGAGTTTGGCTTGGTGTACTTTCTTGTTGTTCTTGAACAAAGAAGAGAAATTGTATTTGATACCTACTCCTACATACCAATAATTAAAGTTATTGTCGAGCACAGGAACTTCTATTGTGATAGGTCCGTCCAAATGTTCGGCGGCTACCAGAGCTATTTTAGGAAGAAGTTCCGAACGTTCAAGTTTCACCTTCTGTTCGTTCATTTTTACGGTCAGCCGGGCTTGTTGTAGACCTACGTTGCTTTGTGTAGCCAGCAGTTGCCAGTCGTTTTCAGCCAATGTCTTCACCTCCTCATTCAGCAAGGCTGAGTCAGGAATGATTTCTGTATCGTCGGGCAGATGGAGAGTAGTTACTAATTGGTGATTTATAATTCTGCATGCGTCCTGCACCTTTGCCAATTGTAGTTTCAAGGTCTCTTTTTGCAGCTCGTAACGGGTGATGTCATTTTTCAGAGCCGTTCCCTGTGTACGGCGTGCCTCCATATTCCGAAGCACCTGTTCTATGTTACTTTGTGCCTGCACTCCTGCAATGGCAAGGAGTGTGGCAGTAAATATCGTTATTTTTTTCATTTCATTCTATTATTTATTCTTTTCATTAGAGATATTCCCACCATCTGTCGTTTGGCGTATCTCCTCCTTCTGTGGGGAGCGGCGATGCATCATCAGGTAAACAATGGGAATGATAAATCCGTTCAGGAAAGTCGATGTTAAAAGACCTCCGAGGATTACTTTTGCCATCGGGCTTTGTATTTCGTTACCCGGCAGGTCGCCGCTCAGTGCCAATGGTATCAATGCCAATGCACTGGAAAGTGCCGTCATCAGAATCGGATTCAGACGGTCGAGCGAACCATGAATAACGCTGTCATATACTCCCATTCCCTCTTCCTGTTGCAGATGGTTGTAATGGCTGATGAGTAACATACCGTTACGGGTGGCAATGCCGAAAAGCGAAATAAATCCGATGATGGCCGGTATGCTGACTTCGCCTGTCGTGATAAGCAGGGCGAATACACCGCCGATCAAAGCCAAAGGCAGGTTGATAAGAATTACGGCAGACTCTTTCACATTTCGGAATTCATGATACAACAGCAGGAAGATGACAACGATGCTCATAAAAGAAGTCAGTGCCAATGTGCGGCTTGCGGCCTGTTCGCTTTCAAACTGCCCGCCATATTCGATATGATATCCTTCGGGAAGTTGCACCGAACTGTCTATCTTGTTTTGTATATCGTTTACCACGCTGCGCAGGTCACGATCTGCTACGTTGGCAGAGATCACAATTTTACGTTTTACATTTTCCCGGTTGATCGTATTCGGCCCCATTGCCGACACCACATCGGCTACGTAGCTTAGGGGAACTTTCTTGCCATCCGATGTATCCACCATCAGATTGCGTATCTTTTCCGCTTCGTCGCGGAAGTTATTTTTCACTTTGATGATCAGGTCGAATGCTTTCCCTTTCTCGTAGACTTGTGAAATCACCTCTCCGGCCAATGCCACATTGATATATTCCGAAAATTCGGGCAACGTGATGCCGTATTTGGCAAGCATTTCGCGTTTCGGAGTGATTTTCAGCTGCGGGCGTTCTATCTGTTGCTCCACATTCAGATCGGCAATTCCCGGAATGCCTTCGATGGCGCTTTTGATTTCATTACCTAAAGAAAACATTTTATTCAGATCATCACCGAACAGTTTGATGGCGATGTTAGCTTTTGTTCCGGATAGCATGGCATCGATGCGGTGGCTGATGGGCTGGCCGATTTCGATATTGGCTCCGGTGATGGTACCGAGCTTTTCGCGCACATCGGCCACAAGTTCGCTGCGTGAGCGGTCTTTCAGTTCGAATGGTGCTTCGATCTCCGAAGTATTCACTCCTAAGGCATGTTCGTCGAGCTCGGCGCGTCCTGTTTTCCGGGCCACGGTTTGTATCTCGGGAATACTTAGCAGGAGCATTTCTGCACGATGCCCCATCTTATCGCTCTCTTCCAGAGAGATACCCGGAAGTGAGGAAATGTTGATGGTGAACGAACCCTCGTTGAACGGTGGCAGGAAGGAGCGTCCCAATGTAAAGAAGCATCCTAAAGCAATGATGAACAGCGCAATGGTGCTACCCAACGTAATCCGCTTATGATTCAACACCCATACTAATGCCTTCTCATAGACTCCTTTCAGCCAACGTGCAACAAATGCTTCTTTGGGGAGCTTGTCGCTTTTGTTCCGTCCCAACAGATAAGAGCAGAGTACCGGTGTCAGTGTTAATGCCACTACCGTAGAAGCGAATAGTGCCACGATGAAAGCGATACCCAACGGTACCAGCATACGTCCTTCCATACCTGTAAGGAAGAATAGCGGCACGAAACTGACCACGATGATCAGCGTGGAATTCAAGATAGGCATACGCACCTCTTTCGAAGCGTTGAAAACGACATCGAGTACCGATAATTGCTCTTCTTTCGGTTTCATCCGGTTCTCCCGCAACCGTTTGTACACGTTTTCCACGTCTACGATCGCATCGTCCACCAGCGAGCCGATGGCGATTGCCATACCTCCTAAACTCATGGTGTTGATAGTCATCCCCATGTAATGCAGGGTAAGAATGGAGACGATGAGCGAGATGGGGAGTGTTACCAGTGAAATGACGGTAGTACGCACATTGGCCAGAAACAGGAAGAGAACGATAACAACGAAAATACCGCCTTCGAACAGCGACTTTTTCACATTACCGATAGAGCTTTCAATGAAACGACTTTGGCGGAAAATATCCGTAGACACCTTTACATCTGCCGGCAGATTCTTCTGCAAATCTTTTAAGGAAGCTTCTAACTTGTCGGTCAGTTCCAGCGTACTGGTAGCCGGTTGCTTGGTAACGGTCAGTAATACGGCCGGTTTTCCTCGTTCCGAGGCGGTACCTAATTTCGGAGCTTTGGGGCCGATAGCTACATCGGCAATATCTTCGAGTAACACAGGCACGCCATTGATACTTTTTACTACGGCTTTTCCCAGTTGGTCTGCTTTATCCGTAGAGAGCACGCCGCGTACGATGTATTCGTTGCCGTATTCATAAAGCACGCCACCGTTGGCGTTGAGGTTCATATCTCGTGTGGCCGACATGGCTTCCCCCATCGACACGCCGTAATGGCGCATCCGTTCCGGGTCGAGTTGTATCTGATATTCTTTTAGTTCGCCACCGAGTACGGCTACCTGTGCTACTCCTCCTGTGGACAGCAGACGCGGACGGATGGTCCAGTCGGCAATTGTACGCAGGTCGAGCATGGAGGTAGAATCGGCTGTAAGGCCTATGATCAGCATCTCTCCCAAAATGGAAGATTGCGGGCCGAGTGTCGGCTTGCCGACGTTAGCGGGCAGAGATTCGTTGACTACTGCCAGTTTCTCACTGACAATCTGCCGGGCCAGATAAATATCCGTTCCCCAGTCGAATTCTACCCAAACCACAGAGAACCCATTGGTAGAGGAGGAGCGTACGCGTCGTACTCCCGTTGCACCGTTCACGGATGTTTCTACCGGAAAGGTGACGAGTTGTTCCACTTCCTCAGCCGCCATACCGTTGGCTTCGGTCATGATTACTACCGTCGGTGCGTTGAGATCGGGAAATACGTCCACTTCTGTATGTACGGCGGTATATGTACCGCCTATCAGTAACAGCACCGATGCCACGAGCACCAGGATACGGTTCTGAAGAGAGAAATGTATAATCTTGTTTAACATGAACTTATTTGCTATTTTGACGATTTTCTATTTATTATTTGCCATGCATCGCAGAATCTACTATTTGACAATCCACCATCTCCTATTGCCGGCTGTTCTTATTGCGCAGCCAGATTGTAAACCGTAAATCGTCGATTCGTAAATCTCCTTAGTGTTCATGGCTATGTGCCGGTATCGCATTGCTTGCCGAAGCCAGTTTGACTTGGTAAGCCCCGTCGGTTACTACCGCATCACCGGCTTTTACACCTGTAAGTATCTGTACGCTTTTACCGTTGTCGGCTCCTAAGGTGACTTCCTGTTTTTTGTATCCCTCTTCATCCAGTTGAAGGTATACGAAGAATAAGCCCTGTTCCTCTGTCAGTGCGGTACGTGGAAGTGAAATAACGTTCTCCATCCGTGTGGACAGCAGATAGGCCTCTACAAACGAGCCGGGGATAATATCTCCTTTATTGTCAAATTCAAAAGTTACCGGAACATAAAATGAATTGTCTCCGGCAGATTTTCCGAACGAAAGCAATCTTCCGTTGAGGTCTTTCAGTTCATATACTTTATTATCGTAGGGTGTTTTGAAGTTAGCCGACCCTATGGTGCGCAGATATGGATAATATTTTTCTGAAACCTCTGCCCGCAGGAAGAGACGGCGGTTTTGTGTAACGCTTACCAATGGTTGTCCGATTGTTACATAATCTCCTTCTTTTACCAGGATATTTTTTACGTATCCGCTGATAGGAGAAGAAATAGCTTGTCCGCCTTTGGTATCTCCTTTGGCAAGTGCTTCGTAACTGATACGGGCATTTTCATAATTTTGTTCGGCCTGTGAAAATTCTTTATCGGATACAATCTGGTTTTTAACCAGAGCTTTCATACGTTCGTATTCCTTTTTTGAAATTTCGTAGGCAACGCGGGCGCGCTGTACCGGATCACCGTCAGCTATATTGCTGGAAGAGATAGTGAGCAATGTAGCACCTTTGTTCGTGCTCATTCCTTCGGTTACTTTCCCATGAAAGCTGATCACACCCGCCACAGTGGCTACGGCTACGCTTTCATCTCCCTGTGCGGCAAGTATTTGTCCACTGGTTTTTATCACTTGTTCAAAAGTTCCCGGTTCAATCACACTGACTTTTACACCGGCTGCATCCGCTTTTGCTTTGGGCAGGATGATTTCGTCGCTATGTCCGGAACTTGCCTCTTCACCATGGTCATGGTCTTGGCATTCTTCTTTTGTGTTGTGGATTTCCTGTTCGTGATCGTGTCCTTCGTGTTCGTGGTCATGGGCTTCTGTACCATGATTATGGCCTTCATGGTTATGACCCGCTTTGTTGTTGCAGGAGCCTAAGATAAACAATCCCAGTACTCCCATAAAGATAAGTTTCTTCATGATGATATAAATACATTCTTAATGATTTTCTTTTGTAAATTCGTCACAATTCACCCTGCAAAAGTAGAGACTTGCAGGTGCAACTGATTTGCAAACAACGTAATAACTACATTGTCTAATCAGGCGAATACATACGGAGGGGCGCGAAGCGCAAAGGCACGGGTAATGTTCGTGCCGTGTAGAGACTCTCGGTAGACATACTCATTGGTGAGTTGCCTTTCCTGAGGCCGGAGTAGGTTTTCAATGATGAAATCGGTGAAAAGAATGGCAATAAATACATGCTGCGGGCCTAAGTCGGTTTGTACATTAGGTACGGGGGATGAAAAGCGCGCCAAGCATTCATTGCTGCAACAAGAGTCATTCTCGTGATGATGATTGTGTGCAGGACACTGGGCTTCGGGCGTAACATCATGTTTCATGCAAATCATGCCATCGGCATGATGATGATGGGGAATAACAGGTACTGCCAGCATAATCATGCTGATAACGAGTAAAAAATAGAGTATGTACCTTTTATTCTTCAATTGTAATTCTTTATTGCGGGGCAAATATACGGCTTACTTGGCCTATTAACAAATCGTAGTACTTAAAATATTGAAAAACAGCTCCCGGTATTGTTCCCCGGAGCTGGAAATCTTCCTCTTCGGGGTTGGGAATGTTGTTCTCCGGAGCCGGGAGGAGCGTTTATCGGTACCGTAGACAAAAGGACTCCGACACCGATTGTTGTCTAAATCTATTTTATTGTATCAGTTGTGTATAGATCCTATTTTTCCAGTTCCTGTAACGAGTCCATTTTCTTTTTCTCCAGGAATTCGTAGATGCCGCACAAATGTTCTTTCACCTTCTTGTTTCCGAATTCGTAAACTTTGGTAACCAGGCCGTCCAAGAAGTCACGGTCGTGGGATACCACAATCAATGTGCCGTCGAAATCGATCAGGGCCTGTTTCAGAATATCTTTTGTTTTAAGGTCGAGGTGATTGGTAGGCTCATCCAGAATAAGGAGGTTTACCGGTTCAAGCAGCAGCTTGATCATTGCCAGACGGGTACGTTCCCCTCCCGATAATACTTTTACTTTCTTCATCGATTCTTCCGGTCCGCCAAACATGAAAGCTCCCAATAAGTCGCGTATCTTGTTACGTATTTCCCCTTTTGCCACATCGTCGATTGTTTGAAAAACCGTCAGGTTTTCATCTAACAGAGATGCCTGGTTTTGAGCGAAATAGCCGATCTGTACATTATGTCCTAAGGTTAATGTACCTTCATGGTCTATCTCGTTCATGATGCATTTCACCAAAGTCGATTTACCTTCGCCGTTTTTACCGACAAAAGCTACTTTGTCTCCCCGTTCGATGGTGAGGGAAGCGTTTTTGAATACTACTTTGTCACCATAGGTTTTGCCTACATTATCCATAATGACCGGATAATTACCCGATCGGGGAGAAGGTGGGAATTTCAACCGCAATGCGGAGGTATCCTCTTCGTCTACCTCCAACAGTACCAGTTTCTCCAGCATTTTCACACGGCTTTGTACTTGTAGCGTTTTGGAGTAGGTACCTTTGAAACGTTCAATAAACTCTTTGGTCTCTGCAATGAATTTCTGTTGTTCGTCATATGCTTTCTGCTGCTGTATGCGGCGCTCCTGGCGCAGTTGCAGGTATTGTGAGTAATTCACCTTATAGTCATAGATACGCCCCATAGTCACCTCGATGGTACGGGTGGTGATATTATCAACAAATTTACGGTCGTGACTGATAACGATTACCGCTTTACCGTTATTGATAAGAAAATCTTCCAACCATTGGATAGATTCTATGTCCAAGTGGTTGGTTGGCTCGTCCAGCAACAAGACATCCGGTTTTTGTAGCAATAGTTTGGCTAATTCGATACGCATACGCCAGCCACCACTGAAATCACTGGTTTGGCGATTGAAGTCTTCGCGCATAAAGCCAAGTCCTAACAAGGCTTTTTCCACGTCTTCTTCATAGTTGGTCGAATCGATCGAATAAAATTTCTCGCTTAGTGACGAGACTTTTTCGATAAGTTCCATATAACTGTCGCTTTCATAGTCTGTGCGGGTTTCCAACTCTTTGTTCAGCCGTTCTATCTCGGCCTCCATTTCATGCAGATGGGCAAATGCCTGAGCTGTCTCTTCAAATACGGTGCGTCCGTCTTCTGTCATCAGGTGTTGAGGGAGATAGGCAATAACGCACTCTTTGGGTGCGGCTATTTTTCCACGGGTAGGTTGACGGACTCCCGCCAATATTTTGAGTAATGTACTTTTACCCGCTCCGTTTTTCCCCATCAGGGCGATGCGATCTTTTTCATTAATTACAAAAGAAATATCACTAAATAAGGTGGTTCCGCCGAATTCTACGGCAAGTCCGTCTACTGAAATCATATATGTTCGTTAAAATGAGGTGCAAAGATAATCATTTATATTATTTTTTTTCATAACTTGCGCGCTGAAAGGTTTAGATATGCACGTAAACGCGCGAATATAACAATCATTATAATGGAAAACGAATCAACAACTGAATTTCGTCCGCTCATTCTTGTTGCGGAAGATGATGACAGTAATTTCAAATTGATTAAGGCTATCATAGGAAAGAAATGTGATATCTTATGGGCCAAGAACGGAGAAGAAATAGTGAATCTTTTTCGTGAGAACCGTGATAGGGCGGCAGCCATCCTTATGGATATTAAAATGCCGGTTATGACGGGATTGGATGCAACAGTGATTATCCGTAAAGAGAATCAGAATATACCTATTATTATGCAGACTGCTTATGCTTTTAGCACAGATAAGGAGAATGCAATGAAGTGTGGGGCGACAGAGGTGTTGGTTAAACCGATCACTCTGAGCATTTTGAGAAATTGCCTTACTAATTATTTTCCACAATTGAAGTGGTAAAGTTGTGATAGGAAAATGACAGTGGGCTAAGACAGGGCACAAACTATTATAAACTTACGAGCTGCCAAAGTATTACTTTAAGATACTTTGGCAGCTCGTAAGTTTTTATTTATACAGATTGATTACTGTTATACATCTGTTTCCAACTGAAACTTACGACTTACTTTCATCAGATTGATAGTATAGGTTACAACGTTTTGTGCTTCCTGCACCATTGTGAGATATACCATGCTCACTCTTACGCTGCCTGTCTGGCTCTGAATACGTTGCAGTTCTTCGCGTTTCAAATGTGAAAGTTGGGCATTGAGGTCGTTTGCACGGCGTATATCCTCTTCAAAGTGAGTATAATCGTTGTTTTCCAGTTTTTTCCGGCATTGTTGTATTAAATAAGTTATATCTTCGGCTACATCTCCGAATTCTCCTTTTTGGATGGCATCCAACGGATTGAAATTATTGTCGATATGCTCCAAACAGGGTTCGCACAGACGGGCTATGCTATATACCAGTTCACTGGCGAAGTCATTTCCCTGATAGTAGTAGAGTCCTTTTTCGAGTACGGTATTGTTATCCAGTTTACACATTGCTACGGTTCCCGTCCGTTTCATCTGCTTGATCAGTTGCTTTTCGAATTTGGTAGAACCCATAGCGCGGCGTAATCCACGTAGATTTTCGTGTAGGAAAGAGGTTACGGTCAGTTCGAAATTATTTTCAGCGTATTCCAAAACTTTGCTTAACTCTTCGCGGGTATGTTGCCGCATTAACTGCAATGCTTCATCGCTGTTTGCACTCTTCATTAATTGCTTCAACGTCTCACTACCTTTTTCTTTCTCTTTTTTCTTCTTGTAAATGATTTGACTACGGATAAGTGAGAATGCCGCCAATCCGATGAGAACGACAATCGCTATTGTACCACCGAAATGAATAATCATTGCGACAAAGAAACATATAGTGAAAGCTGCTCCGGCGGTAAGAAACCAACCGCCAATGACACTTAATACACCAGTGATGCGATAAACAGCGGAATCACGTCCCCAAGCACGATCGGATAGGGAGGTACCCATTGCCACCATAAAGGTAACGTATGTGGTAGAGAGTGGCAGTTTTAATGAAGTTCCCAATGCGATAAGCAATCCGGCTAAAACCAAATTGACCGATGCCCGTACAAGGTCGAAAGCAGCGCCATCGGCTATGATTGCTTCATCTTTGCGGAAGCGGGTATTGATCCATTTCTTTGCGTTTTCCGGAACAATTCCGGTTACACCGTTTGCTATATTCATACTAATACGTACCAGCGTGCGTGCGATTGGCGTACTTCCGAAACTCTCTTCACCTTCGTCCTGACGGGAAAGGTCGACTGAGGTTTTAATTACATTGTGGGCCTTTTTCGAAGTACAAAGTGCGTACACCATGATAATGCCGGCTCCTATCAGAAAATACCAGGGAGTTTTGGCCGGGCCAAGCAATGAAGTCATGAGGAAACCGTCCGGACCGGCTGTAGTGCCATTAGTTGTGTAATCGATGAAAGAGGAATATCCGGCGAGGGGAACACCAATGAAATTGACAAGGTCATTTCCGGCAAAAGCCAGTGCTAAAGCAAAGGTTCCTAATAGTACGATTACTTTGAACACATTTACTTTCAGCCAGTGGAGTATTTGCATTAATAAAGTGAAGAACACGAAAAAGCATCCTATCAGCATCATCGTATTGTCTTGTATCCATTGCTTGTTTTCGGATGTCATGAATGAACTGTCTTTCAGTCCTTTAATGAGCATGAAGTAAATAATGGCCGTAGCAGCGATGCCGCCGAACAGTCCGATGCTATACTTCATCTTTTTCTTATAATTAAAGGTAAATACAATACGTGCAATCCATTGCACCAGCATACCGAAGAAGAAGGCTATGGCAACGGAGACAAAGATGGCCATGATAACAGAAAGCGCTTTGTCTGTGTTGATAAGGTCACCTAATCCCAATGTGTCACTGTGGTGTACCTTGATAAGTGCTAAGGCAAATGTTCCTCCCAATAATTCGAACACCATTGAAACGGTGGTAGAGGTAGGCATACCCATTGAGTTAAAAACATCGAGCAGTACAACGTCCGTCAGCATTACGGCAAGCAATATACACATGATTTCGGCAAAGTAGAAATGCTCCGGTTGGTAAATACCGTGCCGTGCGATGTCCATCATGCCATTGGATAGCGAAGCGCCGATGAACACACCGATACCGGCGATAAATAGTACTGTCTTGAAAGAAGCCGCTTTCGCTCCGATAGCGGAATTTAAAAAGTTAACGGCATCGTTACTTACTCCGACCATGAGGTCGAATATTGCGAGCACAAATAAGAAGATAACGATACAAAGGTAAATTGTCTCCATAAAAATGTATTCTGTTTCTGGCTGCAAAGGACGGTTTTTCGTATTGCAGTGAAATGTCATACATGTTACAAAGATATTTCATTTTTCTTCTTTAAGTAGTTATAGAAAGTATATTGTGCACGGATTCCTTCCCCTCTTGTTTTCCCTTTGAATACGTTCTGAAGCCGGTCATCTACAAAACAGGCTTTTCGGTTGTCAGAAAGTTGTATGTTGAGCATATCGATCATTTCTTCGCGTAGGTCCGGGTCTAATATGGGCACGACCGCTTCGATCCTCCGGTAGAGGTTGCGGCGCATCCAGTCCGGTGAACCGGAATACACCTTCGGGTTACCGCCATTACCGAAATACCATACACGGGCATGTTCTAAGAATGTATCTACAATACGGGTGACACGGATATTACGACTGTATGTCTGTCCCGGAATCAGGCAACAGATACCTCTGACAATCAGATCTATTTGCACTCCCCGTTGAGAAGCTTCATACAAGCGGTCTATCATGGAAGGATCTTGCAAACCATTCATTTTTAGTATGATCCTTCCTCCTTTTCCTTTTTCTGCCAGTTCTATTTCATGGTCGATAAGACGATTTAGTTCGGGTATCAGGTTGAAACGGGCAACGAGCAGAGTACTGAATTTTGAGTTCTCTTTTCCTTGCAATGTTTGAAAAAGGGTATGCAGGTCTTTGGTTATTTTGGGGTTACAGGTAAACAGGCCACAGTCTGCATAAAGGGTAGCCGTCTTTTCGTTGAAATTACCGGTACCGATATAGGCATAGTCACAAATTTTGTTATCTTCATTTATACTTTTTCTACGGACGAGTGCTACTTTGGCATGTACTTTTAATCCCGGTAGGCTGTAGATAATTTTAATTCCGGCAGATTTCATCATCTCTGCTGTGGCAAGATTATTCTCTTCATCGAAGCGGGCTTTGAGTTCAACGAATACGGTTACCTTTTTTCCGTTTTGTGCGGCGGCTATCAGCGTATTGATAACGGCGGAGTTTTCCGCCACTCTATATTGGGTTACCATGATTTCCCGTGTTTGCGGATCATGTACGGCTTCATATAAAAAATGTATGAAATGTTCGAACGAATGATAAGGATAGTATAACAGCAGATCCTTTTTCTGTACATAATTGAATATGGATTCCTTTTCGTCCAGGCAATTCAATTTCATGGGTTTGGGCTTTTCCAACGGCTTCAATCCTTTGTTAGGATTGGGCAGGTGCCGGAGGTCTTCAAGGTTCAGGTGTTTGTCGCCCGGAACAAGTTCTTTCCGGTTTATCTGGAAGGCATCTACCAGAAAATCCAGAAAATCAGATGGCATGGCGCGGTCATATACGAAACGGCAGACAGCTCCTATCTTACGTTTTTTTACTTTTTTCTTTAACTGCTCTACAAGATCAGCGCTGCTGGCAGAATCGTCTATCAGTATATCGGCATCTCTGGATATCTTGATACAGTAACTGCAATCCACATCATATCCGGGAAAGATAAGACTAATATTAGCTTTGATGATATCTTCAATAAACATCAGGTAATAGTTATCTTCATATTTGGGCAGTTCGATAAAACGTGGTACCTTACTGTAAGGTAATTTCATTACGAAATATTGCACATGATCCGGATTCGATTTTTCCGTATTGCGCATAAAGAGACGTACAGCCAGATAAAGTCTGTTATCACGCAGAAATGATACTACCCGATCCTTATATACCGGTACAGGCTGCAAAAATGGAAAGATTTCCTCACGAAAGAAGTTTTTGATAAAATCCCGATGAAACGGCTCTACATTCCGGCTCTGATAAAATATGATATGATTTTTGCGTAAGGCAGGTATTATTTTATGTTCGTAAATTCGGATACGATCTTCCAGTTGTCGGTTCACTTCCCGGTTAATATTTTCTACCAGTTCGTTGGCCGACTGCACAGATTCTTCATCACTTAGAGTTACTCCGGAAGCCACGGCTTTGTGATCGGCGACCCGTATTTTATAGAATTCTTCCAGGTTGGAAGAGTAGATAGAGATGAAATTTATACGTTCATATAATGGGAGCCGGTCATCATTTGCTTCCAACAATACACGATAATTGAATGACAGCCAGCTTATGTCTCGCTTAAAATAATGATATTTGCTTTCCATTGCGTTAAGATTTTCCCAAATATAAGTACCTTTGTGCATATAAACAAAGAAACTATGATGAAAGTTGGATTATTATCGGATACACATGGTTGGTGGGATGAGAAATATTTGGAATATTTTGAGTCTTGTGACGAAATATGGCATGCAGGAGATATCGGCTCGGTAGAAGTAGCGGAGAAACTGGCTGCTTTCCGTCCTTTTCGTGCAGTCTATGGTAATATTGACGGACAGGAGATCCGCCGTATGTTTCCACAGGTAAACCGTTTCACAGTAGAGGGTACGGAAGTGTTGATAAAGCATATCGGGGGCTATCCCGGAAAATATGATCCTTCAATAATCGGTAGTCTGATGGCCCGTCCGCCTAAGTTGTTTATCAGTGGACATTCGCACATTTTGAAAGTGAAGTATGATAAAACATTGGATATGCTGCATATTAATCCCGGAGCAGCAGGCAGGTCCGGTTTCCATAAGGTGCGTACGTTGGTACGTTTTGTGATTGATAATGGTATGTTTAAAGATTTGGAGGTGGTGGAATTGGCAGGATAGGTATCTACGCCGACTGGAAACGGTGATTACCGGTTTGCGGTGCTATCATCAAAGCTTTGAATATTTGTTTGATAGGACTCATGTATTGAATGGTGTCTCCTTGAAGGGTACAATCTTTTATTTGATGTTCGGTCAATCGGGAGGGATAATCCGCAAAACAGGAGGTTACGTCTGCTCCTTTGGGAAAGTCATTGTTCAGAGGTTCTTTTGTATATATTGATTTTGACGATGCCGTCTTTCAGCTTGTAAGTGTTGTTAGTAATGTCCTGTTTTGGTTAGGTTCCGGCATTCGAAAGCAACCGGATTTCCAGTAGATAAGCCTCTTTCTTGATTTTTTGTTCTATCGGAACTTGTGGCTCTGCTCCTGCATTATCCCAGGAATATACTTCTACTCCTGTTAAGGTACATGGAACGTAAGTCTCCTCGTAGTCGTAATTCTCGCAGGTCGTGGATGTTGTAATCAGAAAGATTAAGAGAAAAAAAGTAGTAGAGGGTGTTTTTTCATATGCTTGTAGATTTTCGATATAGTCACAAATATAGAGCTTTCGTATTTATAAATGTACTAAAAAACAGAATATTGCATATACAGTTGTCTTTTTATTTTGTCATTTCAAAATTCTTTCCGTTCTTTGCGTAGTCTAATTAAGGTATAAGCTACGAATTTCATGCTATTTGATGATATCGATATTCGTATTTTATAGTTTATGATTCGTAAATTGTAACTGTCTCATTATGAAAGGGATTATTCTTGCTGGCGGAAGTGCTACACGTCTTTATCCGCTATCGAAAGCCATATCAAAGCAGATCATGCCGGTATATGACAAGCCGATGATTTACTATCCGCTTTCCACGCTAATGCTGGCCGGCATACGTGAAGTGCTTATCATTTCTACTCCCCGTGATTTGCCGATGTTTCGTGATCTTTTGGGTACAGGAGAAGAATTGGGGATGATTTTCCAATATAAGATCCAGGAACGGCCGAATGGATTGGCGCAGGCTTTTGTATTGGGGGCTGATTTTCTGAATGGTGAA
>ENA-OROK01002470-OROK01002470.1-human-gut-metagenome-genome-assembly--contig:-NODE-2470-length-15822-cov-2.753346_pt1 | contig 15822 bp, 14 predicted proteins | sample MGYA00242127_ERZ509046 | MGnify/ENA primary metagenome ERZ509046 (study PRJEB26280, sample SAMEA2338728) | human gut metagenome | biome: human gut; feature: human-associated habitat; material: faeces... | reverse complement strand
AAATAATGATGCCACCGAGTATTTCGGCCTTGAGCTAAAGCCATACGGCGCAAAGGTGGATACCGATATGATAAATATCGAGGACGGCAACCTCGATGACCCTAACTGGGAAGGTTGGGACCAGCTAAAGGGCAAGACCGAGCCTGTGGTTCTGATGACGACACAAGACGGCTTTGCCAAGCTGTTTTACCTTCGCAGCAAGGATATGCTTTCGCAGGGCAGCGCGGAGGGCTACTATGAGCTGAAGGAGCTTTCCATAGTGGACGGCAAAGGCAATGAAATGAAGGTCGGCGATCTAAAGGAAAATTACCATGTCAGCAAAATCTATATTTTCTGGCCCCGCCCGCTGCTCATAACTAACATAAACGGAGATACTATCGAGGATTACAAAATAGATCTCAAGCATTACATAAACGCTGAGGGCAATATGCTGAAAGCTGAAAAAGTAGAGCTTCACATAGCCCCTCTAAACCTCGGCTTCTGGTTCGAGGTAAAGTCCTTCTCCCCCTTCCTCCTCAGCTACACGCTCCCCGCGGGCAGCGCGGAAAATCCCGACACGCCCGGCAGCACTGGCGACAGCTATTATCCATCCTACCATGGCCCGGTACAGCCGGTACTGGTTCTCCCCCCTAAGACCGGAGACATCACGTTCTTCGGCTGGCTTAGGGTCCTGCTCAGCATAGACTGAAAAAATTCATGATATTCATACCGCTTTGGGCGGGGGTTCTCCCCCGCCTTATTCATACACCTCTTTCTTTAGCACGCCTATATAGGGCAGGTTGCGGTAATGGCCCGCATAGTCCAGGCCGTATCCCACCACGAACTCGTCAGGTATGTCAAAGCCCACCGCGTCCGCGCCTATCCCGCCCCCATGGCAGGGCTTATCAAGAAGGCATACCGTCTTCATGGAGGCGGGCTTTCTTGAGGCGAACAGCTCCTTCAGGTACTGGAGTGTAAGGCCGCTGTCTATTATGTCTTCCACGATCACCACGTGGCGGCCGGTTATGTTGGAATCCAGATCCTTGATTATCCGCACCACGCCTGTGGACTTGGAGCTTGCGCCGTAGCTGGACACCGCTATGAAGTCCATAAACACCCCGCAGTCCATTGCCCTGCAAAGGTCGGTATAGAATACCGACGCGCCCTTGAGTATGCACACCATAAGCGGCTGCTTGCCCCGGTATTCCTCCGCAAGCTCCGCACCCATCTCCTTAACCCGGGCATTTATCTGCTCCTGTGTGAACAGTACCTTCTGAATGTCATTTTCCGGCGTAGTTATACGCATTTTGGTTCTCCTTATATGTAAATTATAATATTTACGCTTTCTTTGCGGCCAGGGCCATATAAGAGTCTATAGGAAATGGAGACGGTTGTCCAGTAAAATCGGTATTGCCATTTGCCCCTTTATTTGCTATTTTAATAATTGCACAAAGCTGTATCATTTTTTATATTTCATCCTTTTACGCAAAAGAGGTGCGAAAATGCGCTCGGAAAAACTCGATATCAAGACCCTCATAGGCATCACCGGGGCGTATGTGGCTTACATGATGGGCTCCGGCTTTTCCACAGGTCAGGAGATACTTCAATACTTCGCCTGCTACGGCATGGCGGGGCTTTTCAGCATACTCCTTTGCATGGGCCTTTTGATATTCGCCGCGGTGTCCTTCATCCGGGCAGGCTACCGGGAGCAGTTCAAAAAGCCTGAGGACGTATACGTATACTACTGCGGCAAAAGGCTGGGCAGGGCGTATCACTATTTCACCACGGTATCCATTTACCTCTGCTTCATAGTTATGGTGGCGGCGGCGGGCGCGGCGGTGGAGCAGCATTTCGGCATTTCCCGCATAATCGGCGCCATAGCCATAGGCGCGTTGGCCTGCGCCACGGTGATGCTGGGGCTGAATAGCCTCGTAAGCATCTTAGGCCATATCGGGCCCTTTATGATACTCATGGTGATACTCATGGGCGTGATAACCATATGCCGCTCGAACCTCACCGCGGCGGCGGAGACCATCGCCAGAATACCCGAAATGAAGCTGCTGCGCGCCTCTCCGAGCTGGGTGCTGGCCTCGGTCAGCTATGTGGGCATAAGCGTGGTATGGCTTGCAAGCTACCTGACCTCCATAGGCAGGCGGGCTAAGAGCATAGCGAGCGCCTCCGTGGGCGCGGCGGGGGGCGTTATCGCCTTTTACATAGGTATGCTGCTCATATACTTCGCGATAATGCTGAACATAGACGAGCTTGCGGGGGCGCAGATACCCATGCTGATACTTGCGGGACACATAAGCCCCGTGATGAGCGGGGTGTTCTCTATACTGATAGTCACCGGCATATACACGGCCTCGGTGCCGCTGCTCTGGCAGACCGCCTTCCGCCTTGCTGAGGAGGGCTCCCTCCGCTTCAAGCGCATAGCCGTGATACTGGCCGCCGCAGGTATAGCGGCAAGCCTGCTGCTGCCCTTCAACCGCCTTATGAACATAGTTTACGTGCTCATAGGGTATCTTGGCTTCCTGCTGCTGGCGTGCATGGTGCTGAAGGCCGCGAAAATAATAAAATAAAGGAGAGTAAAGAATGAAGCGCCTGATAGCAACCCTTATCCTTCCCCTGCTCCTGCTCACCGCCTGCAAAAGCGCCGAGAAGTTTGACCCTTCGGACTATACCTTCCCGCCGGAGGACGTGAGGGAGATGGAGTGGGCGCTGGATGAGGCCGGGCTTGACGGCTACAAGGCGGAGGATGCCCGCATGACCACCGACAAGGTGCCGGACGACATCGCCATAATGCGGCTCACGAAAGACGGCTGCAATACGGTCGTAATGGTCAATATGCGGCTTTTTGGCGGCGTGGAGCGGCAGTGCGGCATCAGCTTCGGCTATAATCAAAAGCCGGGGGACGAGGAGCAGCTGAGCGCCTTTGTTTCAGACGATTACCCGCTTTTCTGGAGGCTGGCGGGCATAGCCCTTGAAGCGCCGGAAGCGGTGGAAAGGCTGCAAAATGACTGCGCCGAATATTTCACCGAACCGCCTGAGGATACCTCCCAATGGAAATGGAGCGGCAGCGAGGGCGAGCTTTCCTGCACCGCGAGCTATTACTTCCACCCCGGCTTTGAGCTTTGGCTGCCCTGGGAGATAACGCTGAATAAATAAAGGCACAAAAAAGGAGCCCTCTTGGCTCCTTTTTTCTTAGCCTCTTATCCGTTCTTATTTCTTGAGCCCCTTGGTGCAGCCCTGGACCATCTTTGTGAGGGCGAAGAGGGCTATGACGTTGGGGATGACCATGAGCTGATTGAACATGTCGGAAAGCTCCCAGACCAGGTCGTTGGAGGCGAGGGTGCCGAGGAAGATGAACACCAGCGCTATCACGGTGTAGATCTTGTAGGACTTATCGCCGAAGAGGTACTGCATATTGATCTTGCCGAAGAGGTTCCAGCCCAGTATGGTGGAGAAGGCGAAGAAGAACAGGCAGATAGCCACGAACATATTGCCGAAGCCGGCGCCGAACACGGTGCCGAAGGCGGTCTGGGCCAGATTTGCCTTGCCTATGGTATCCACAACAGCGCCCATATAGCCGTTAGCCAGCACGCCGTCGGGGGTGTACATGGTGGAGATTATCACCAGGGAGTTGAGGGTCAGCACCACGAAGGTATCGATGAACACGCCTATCATGGCTACGCAGCCCTGATCGTGGGGCTCCGCTACGTTGGCGAGGGCGTGTGCGTGGGGGGTGGAGCCCATACCGGCTTCATTGGAGAACAGGCCGCGCTTTGCTGAGGGCGATCTTGAGCGCCGCGCCGAAGCTGCCGCCGATTATGGCCTGGGGCTTAAAGGCATACTTGAATATCATGCCGAAGGTGGCGGGGACGTACTTGATGCGCGCTATGAGTATCGCAAGGCCGCCTACGAGGAATATGGCCGCCATTATGGGCACTATCTTCTCGGTGACGGAGGCAAGGCGCTGCACGCCGCCGAGGAATATGAAGCCGCAGATAGCCACCAGCACGGCGCCCATTACCCAGCTGGGTATGCCGAAGGCGGTGGAGCAGGTGGAGCCTATGGAGTTGGACTGCACCATGCAGCCGAAGAAGCCCAGCGCAAGTATTATGGCTATGGCGAAGAAGCCAGCGAGGAACTTGCCGAAGCCGCCCTTAAAGGCCGTGGTTATGTAGTAGACGGGGCCGCCCTTTATCTGGCCGTCCTCGCCCTTTATGCGGGTCTTCTGCGCCAGCACGGCTTCCGCGTATATCGTCGCCATGCCGAAGAAGGCTATTACCCACATCCAGAATATCGCGCCAGGGCCGCCGGTGAGTATCGCGCCGGAGGCGCCCACGATGTTGCCCGTGCCGACCTGGGCGGCGATAGCCGTGGCGAGAGCCTGGAAGGAGCTCATGCCGCTCTCATGCTTTTCGCCGTTGAGCTTGAGGTTGCCGAATACCTTCTTCATGCCCTCGCCGAAGCAGCGCACCTGAACGAAGTTGGTCTTGATGGAGTACCAGAGGCCTACGCCGATAAGAAGTATCACCAGAATATAGTCCGAAAGATAGCTGTTCACCGTCTGAACAAAATGCAGCAGATTATCCATTCTTTTCCTTCTCCCTTACTTATTTTATGCAGTTATTCCTGCATCTCAACGATACTCCTTTGTATAGATTTTGTCAATCTTATTTCACATTTATTTGATTTCCCTGTTTTACGCCGTTTTACCCGAAAATGCTGTGTTTTCCGGCATTTTCCACCGAAAATGCCGCAATTCCTGCGTCATTTTTCCGACATAATATATTGATATATTCTGTGCGGTATAAAAAGCCCCCCTTATGGGGGGCTGTTACTTTTTCGAAATAATCCTTAGAACGCCGCTATGACAGCGCCCTCGTACTTTTCCTCCATGAACTTCTTGGCGGTGTCGCTCTGGAGGGCGGCAAGCAGCGCCTTTGTGGCTTCGTCGTTCTCATGGCCTTCCTTTACTACCAGAACGTTTGCGTAGGTGTCGGCGGCGATGGAGTCCTTATCCTCTATGGCAAGGGCGTCCTTTACCTTGAGATCTGCCTGAATGGCGTAGTTGCCATTGATGACCGCCGCGTCCACGTCCTGAAGGGAGCGGGCCAGCTGGGCTGCCTCAATCTCCTTGATGCTGAGATTCTTGGGGTTCTCGGCTATATCCAGCACGGTAGCAGTGAAGGTGATGCCCTCCTTGAGCTTGATAAGGCCCTGAGCCTCCAGCAGAAGCAGCGCGCGGGCTTCGTTTGTGCCGTCGTTGGGTATGGCGATGGAGCCGCCCTCGGGGATAGCGGAAAGGTCAGAGGTCTTGCCTGCGTAGATGCCGAAGGGCTCGTAGTGTATTTTGCCCACGGCTGCCAGATGGGTGCCGTTTTCCTCGTTGAAGTTTTCAAGATACGGCGTATGCTGGAAGTAGTTGGCGTCCAGATCCCCCTGCTCCAGTGCGGTGTTGGGCAGCACATAGTCGGTGAACTCCACCACCTCAAGGTCATAGCCCGCCGCCTTGAGCTCATCCTTTACAGCATTGAGTATCTCCGCATGGGGGGTGACGGAAGCGCCTACCTTGACCTTTACAAGCTCGGAGGGAGCGGCGCTCTCGGTCGTTTCGGGGGCTGCGGTCTCGGCAGGGGCCGCCTCAGGCTGTGCGCAGGCCGCGAAGGACAGCGCCAGTACAAGGGTCAGTACGATTGCGATCAGCTTTTTCATTTTGTTTTCCTCCTGAAAAATTATAAAAATTTTTATATATCAAGCCTGACGGCTCAATTGTCTATCTTCTTCTCTTATCCGACTTTATCACCAGCCTGTCGCCGATGAGCTGAATGAGCTGCACCAGCAGCACCAGCAGCACCACGGCGATCCACATCATGTCAGGCTGGAAGCGGTGGTAGCCGTAGTTTATGGCTATGGCTCCAAGGCCGCCGCCCCCCAGCGCGCCCGCCATGGCGGAGTAGGAGAGTATGGTAGTGGTGACTATCGCCGCGCCGTTGAGCAGCGAGGGCGTGCTCTCGGGCAGCAGCACCCGGGTGATTATCTGGAACACCGACGCGCCCATGCTTTGAGCCGCCTCTATCACGCCGTGGTCCACCTCCTTAAGGGAGCCTTCCACCATGCGTCCCACATATGGCGCCGCCGCTATGACCAGCGGAGGGATTACCGCCGTGGAGCCTATGGTGGTACCCACCAGGAAGCGGGTGAGGCCCAGCACGCACACCATGAGTATCAGAAAGGGCACCGAGCGGAGTATGTTCACCACCACGTCCAGCGTCCTGTACAGCACCGGCCGTGGGCTTATGCCGTCGGGGGCGGAGGTGGTCAGCAGTACGCCTATGGGCAGGCCCAGCAGGTAGGATATGGCGGTGGATACGAGGGTCATGTATAAGGTCTCCAGTATGCCGTCGCCAAAGAGTTTCACAAGCTGCGGATCAAACATGGTATGCCTCCTCAAGGTACTGTACCCCGTGGAGATCGAGGTACTTCTTCATCTTATCTCCAAGCTCCCGGTTTTCCGGGAGCTGTATGAGGGTGTAGCCGTGCATCTTGCCCTCAATCGTCTTTGTGTCCGCAAAGAGTATGTTTACCGGGGCACCACACTCCAGCACCATGTCGCATATTACCGGGCTGGAGGTCTGGGTTCCGTCGAATATGATGCGCAGACACCTTTCGCCCAGCACCTCCTCCCCCAGGCGGCCGCTGGCGTACAGCAGCCTTTTCGCTATCTCCGTCTTTGGGTTCATGAATATGTCGGATACCTCGCCCACCTCGGCTATCTGGCTGTGGTCGATTATGGCCACCCTGTCGCATATCTCCTCTATGACGCTCATCTCGTGGGTTATTACCACTATGGTTATGCCCATGGTGCGGTTTATCTCCTTGAGGAGCGAGAGTATGGAGCGGGTGGTGGTGGGGTCGAGGGCGGAGGTGGCCTCATCGCAAAGCAGCACCTTCGGGCTGGGCGCAAGGGCCCGGGCTATGGCTACCCTCTGCTTCTGCCCGCCGGATAGCTGGGCTGGATAGGCCTTTTCCCTGTCCTCAAGATCCACCAGCTTCAGAAGCTCCCTTGCCCGGTCTATGGCGTCCTTTCTGCTTACCCCCGCTATCTCCAGCGGGAAGCAGATGTTATCGAGGGCGGTCTTTTGCATGAGCAGGTTGAACTGCTGGAATATCATTCCTATGCCCCTTCTGGCGTTGAGCAGCTCTGTCTTGTTCAGCGCGCCCAGCTTTTTTCCGTCCACCGTTACGCTGCCCTCCGTGGGGTGTTCAAGGTAGTTCATACAGCGTACCAGCGTGCTCTTGCCCGCCCCGGAGAGGCCGATTATGCCGAATATCTCCCCCGCCCTTACGGAAAGGTCTATATCCCTGAGGGCGGTCACGGCGTCCGATCCGGTGCCGAAGGTCTTTGTAAGGCCCCTTATGGCTATCATTTCACGTGCTTCCATCTTTTTCTCCAATCCGAAGTATTGCATTAAAAAAGCCGCAAGCTCTGCGCTTACGGCCTATAAATCAAAGTACCGCCTTTTAAAGTACAAAAGGCTTTATTGCAGGCAACGCAAGCGCTCTCCATGCCCGAGGGACATGGAGCAGCACATCATCATGCCGTACATGGTAATAGCGGTGTTTATCATAAGTGCTCTCCTTTCCCTTTTGCATGGGCCGTTTGCCCTGCCCGGATGTATTATTTTTCGGAATCATAACATGGATAAGCGGCCTTTGTCAAGCATTGATTTATTTTTTTATAATACCTTCATACGCCGAAGAGCCGCTCTGCGTTTTCCTCCGCCGCTCTTTCCATCTCACCCTCGCTTACTCCCTTTATCTCCGCCATTTTACCGCAGATGAGGGGTATATACCCGGGGTCGTTGCGCTCTCCCCGGTGGGGCTCCGGGGCCATGTAGGGACAATCGGTTTCGGTGAGAAGCCTGTCAATGGGAGTGGCGGCGCAGGGCCCTTTTTGTTGTTTTTGAAGGTAAGCGCACCGCCGAAGGCTATGTACAGCCCCAGCCCTGCGCAGCGCTCCGCAATCTCGGCGCTGCCCGAAAAGCAGTGCATAACGCCTTTTATCCTTCCCCCGTAGCTTTCCAGCACCTCCATGCAGTCCCCGTAGGCCTCCCGGATATGCATGGAAACCGGCATGTCCCGCTCTATGGCCATATCGAGCTGGCGGCGGAACAGCTCCAGCTGCTTTTCCCTGTTGTATGGCTTCCAGTAGTAGTCCAGCCCTATCTCCCCCAGCGCAACGCATTTGGGATGCTTTAGGAATTCGCCCAATGCGGCCATATCGCCCTCCGTATATGTCTCCGCGAATTCGGGGTGAATGCCGAAGGCGAGGTATATGCCGGGGTTTTGCTCCGCAAGGGCTGCGGAGACCGGAAAATCCTTCGGGTCGCAGGATATCTCTATTATTTTGCCTATACCCCCGGCGGCAAGACCCTTTATAAGCTCCTGCCTGTCATGGTCAAAGGCGCCGTCCGTCAGGTGGGCATGGGTGTCTATGTACATCTAAAACTCCTTTTTAAGGCTCCGCATGAACAGGGCGGTGAGCTCGTCTCTGGGGTTTGCGCCGTCGTACAGCACTTTATGCACGGCGCGGGATATGGGCATATCCACCCCGTACTTTTTCGAAAGCTCCATGAGCGCCTCCACGGTATAGTATCCCTCGGCAAGCTTCCCGAACTTCTCCCCCCTGGCGAAGGCCTCGCCGAAGGCGCGGTTATGGCTGAACTGGGAAAACACAGTGGCCTGATAGTCCCCCAAGTGGCAGAGGCCGTAGGCGGAATGCTCTATGCCGCCCATAGCCACTATGAGCCGGGCAACCTCCCGGGTGCCCCGCGCCATAAGCGCCCCTTTAAGGTTGGTGAGGCCCATGCCGTCCAGTATTCCCGCCGCTATGCCTATGACGTTCTTTGCGGCGGCCCCTACCTCGTTGCCTATGAGATCCCGGCCGTAATAGAAGCGTATGAGGCTGGAGCTGAACTGTGTCACCAGACGCTCCTTCAGCTCCTCCGAGGTGCCGTCTATCACCATACAGTTGGGTATTCCCGCCACAAACTCCTGAACGTGGCCGGGCCCCAGCCAGACGGCCACTCCGCTTTGAGGCAGGTATTCCAGGGCGATCTCCGAAAGCCTTTTGCCGCTGCCCTGCTCTATGCCCTTCATGCACAGCACAAGGTCGCCCTTATAGCCCTGCGCGGCTATGTCCGCAGCCACTTCCCTAAAGGACTGGGCTCCCACGGATACCACTATCAGCTCCGTCTTTACGGCCTCCTCCATGGCGGATATGAGCCGTATGCTTTGGGGCAGCGTCACTATGCCGTTGGTGCGGCTCTCCCTGAACTGTTTCATGTGGGGCGAGCCTTCCCGTCCGTAAAGGCTTACGCCGTGCCCTACCTTGTCAAGATACCATGCTATGAATGAGCCCCAGCGGCCGCAGCCTATGACCGTAATCTTCATACCTTGTTCGTTCCTTTATAGGTCTATTATCTGATAATTATAGAGGTTGGCGTATATGCCGCCCAATGCCATGAGCTCCCTGTGGCTGCCCCGCTCGGCTATGCCGGAGGGCGTCAACACCACTATCTCGTTTGCGCTCTTTATGGTGGAAAGCCTGTGTGCCACTATTATGCAGGTGCGCCCCTTGGCAAGCTCAAAAAGCTCCTGCTGTATCTCCATTTCGGTCTGGTTATCAAGAGCCGATGTGGCCTCGTCCAGTATGAGTATGCCGGGATCCTTCAGAAATACCCGGGCTATGGATATGCGCTGCTTCTGGCCGCCGGAAAGCTTCACCCCCCGCTCGCCCACCTGGGTGTCGTAGCCCTCCTCCAGCGTCATTACGTAATCGTGTATGCGGGCCTTTTTCGCAGCCTCTATCACCTCATGGTCTGTGGCGTCAAGGTTGCCGTAGCGTATGTTGTCCGCTATGCTGCCGTCAAAGAGGAATACGTCCTGGGCCACTATTCCCACGTTGCGCCGGAGGGATACCCTTGTGAAATCCCTTATGTCGGTGCCGTCTATGGTTATGCGGCCCTCCTCCGGGTCGTAAAACCGCGGTATGAGGTTACAGAGGGTGGTCTTGCCGCCGCCGGAGGGGCCGACGAGAGCCACCGTCTCCCCTGCGGGTATGCGGAGGTTCAGGTGCTTTATCACCTTCTCCGCCCCCTTGGCGTCGCTGTTTTTATACCGGAAGGATACGTCCTCAAAGGCGATGTCCCCCACCAGCCTGCCTGCGTCTATGGCGTCTGGGGCGTCCTCCTCCGGGGGCTCATCCATAATTTCCGTAAACCGCTTAAAGCCCGTCGTACCCGCCTGAAGCTGCTCGAACATGTTGACCATCTTTCGGACTGGGTTAAAAAAGTTGGATACCATAAGCAGGAACGCGGTGTATTCGCCGGCGTTTATGCTGCCCTTAAAGAAGAACAGCCCGCCGAAGAAGAGTATGGCAAGGTATGTGAGGTCCATCAGCAGCTCCGCCTCTGTAAAGAACCAGGCCATGGCCCTGTAGTATTTGCTCCGTATGCCTGTGAGCTGGCGGTTGAGCACATCAAAGAGCTTCAGCTCGTGATCCTCTCCGGTGTAGGCCCGGGATACCCTTACACCTGATATGGCGGTGCCCACATTGGCGTTTATCTCGCCCATCTTTACCCGTGTCTCCTGGGATGCCCTGTTCAGCCCAAGGCGAGCCCTTGTGGTTATGAACACGGTGCAGGGCAGCATTATTAGCAGTATGAGCGCCAGCGGCACGCATATGGTGGAAAGCCATATCACCGCCCCTATGAGCATCACCACCGAGAGGAATATATCCTCCGGCCCGTGATGGGCAAGCTCGGATATCTCCTGAAGATCGTTGGTCATGCGGCTCATGAGCACGCCGCTCTTGTTTTCATCGAAAAAGCTTATGGGCAGCTTTTCAAGATGGTCGAACATCTCGCGGCGCATATCCGCCTGTATCCGCACGCCTACGATATGCCCCCAGTAATCCACTATGAACTTCATAACGGCCTTGAGCAGATATATGCCCAGCAGCACGCAGCACCACAGCACCAGCCGCCGCATATCCCTCTCCGGCACATAGACGTTTATTATATCCTTGGCTATTATGGGATAAAACATATTGCACGCCGATATTATCAGCGCGCAAAACATGTCTATATAGAAAAGCCTTCTATGGGGCTTGTAGTAGGACGCAAACCGTTTGAGCATGATCTCTCCCTTTCGATTTCAAAAAAGGGTATTACGCCACTATGTCTCCCTGATGAGTGATAAGGCTTGCATCGTACACGCCCTCCACCCGGGTGAACTTCTCTACGAAGCCCGTCTCGTTCTCCTTGAGGCGCAGCTCCATGGTAAGCTCTATGCTGCCGGGGCGCACTACCTTGCTCTTGAGCCGGGCGCCGGGAAGCTGCTTGGTCATCTTGCGTATGGCGTCTGCCGCGGCCTCGCTGTAGTGGATTATAAGGAGGTAGCTCTGAGCGCCACCCTTGCCCCTTGAGCCTGAGATCAGCAGCACGAATATGCCTATTATTATGCCGGCGATTATGGCCACGTCGTAGAACTTTGTACCCACGGCTATACCCTCGCCCACTGCCCAGAATATGAAGGCGGTGTCAAGGGGATCCTTTATGGCAGTGCGGTAGCGGACGATGGACAGGGCGCCCACCATGCCAAGGCTGAGGGTCAGGCTGTTGTTGATGAGCATCAGCATCAGCGCCGTAACTATGGTCATCATTACCAGCGTCATGCCGTAGGTGCGGGAATACATGACGCCGCTGAAGGTCTTTTTATATATGAACCATACATACAGGCCCATGAGCAGGCCAACTATCAGGGTCAGTATTACCTGAACGGGGTTCATGGTGATGGTCAAAAGGTCGGAAAAGCTTATCATGTGGTCCTCCTAAAACTCAAACTTTCTGCATATGCAGTACTTGCTCACGGCACTGCGGGTATGGGAATCTATCTGCAAAAGCTCCCTTATATAGCTGGGCAGGTAGTTGTTGAACTTTACCTCCAGCACAAGGTCGCCGTCTGTTATGACGGGATAGGTGGGCTGTGTCATGTCGAAAAGGCTCGTCCCCCTGTATGCGGTGCGTATATCCTTATCGAAGGTTATGCGAACGTCCTCAACGGGGTAAACGTAGGCCTCCCGTGTATAGTCAACTATTACGCAGGGGCGCAGGCCCTTGGTGGCAAACTCCGCAAACATGCGCCGGGCGAAGGGCTCTTTGCGGGAGAGGAGAAAGGCGTAGTCGCCCCTTATGAGGCTTTCGCACTCCCCGCGGCTAAGGCGTATGGACTGCTTGGCGATATAGCTGCCCTCCTTGTGCTTACATTCGAGCTTTATCACGTCGTCGCTGCCGTTGTACGCCCTTATGCGGAACTTGTCCCGGTCGTTGACGCCTGCCAGCTTTTCCCATAGGGCGTCGTCAAAGGGGCTGTCGAAATATAAGCTCCTTATAAAGTACTCGCCGCCGTTTCTTTGGGCGTTCTCGTCCTGCTGTATGCAGGAGCGCAGCCTTCTTGAAAGAATCTCGTAGTCTCCCCGGTTGATGTAGTATTTCAGCTCGTGGCGGTACTGTACTGGCCGCTTTTTCGGGCGCGCTGGCCTTCTGGCCTTTTCCATTTTAGCCGAACACCTCCTTCATGTAGGAATCGCTGAGGCCCAGGTTGCTTTGAAGCTGCCGCTTCAGCTCCTCTGGCCGCTTCTGGGCGAAATCCTTCAGCTTGCTTATCTCGCTCTGGAAGCCCTCGTAGGTTCCCAGGTTTGTATTGGGCTGCTTCACTCCCATAAACGTATCCTTATTGAACTTTTCCCGCTCCCGCTTTATCTCCGGCTCCACATAGCCGTAAAGCTCTTCTATGAGCGCACTCACCCGCTCCGGGGCAAAGGCGGTGTTGAGAAGCTCTGCGAAGCGGCGGCAGAAGCTGTCCCGCCAGCCCTTATTCTGGAGCATGGCGACAAAGAGCTTTGCGGAGCATACGTCGCTGGGCGTCTTGCCCATGCGGAAGGCCAGCGTCTCGTGGCCTGGGCTCTGGAAGCCCCAGCAGAAGTCGTAGAATATGAACTTCCACTTGCCGCCCTTGAGGCGGTAATACTGGAAATTGTAGGTGTCCGTGTTGCCGTTGTATATCTCGGCTATCATGTAATCCCGGAAGCTGTCCACGTCCATGCGCTCGGAAACGTAGGCATACGCCTCGGCGGAGGAAAGGTCGTGGGTGGTGGCGTACTCATACAGGCTCACCCAGTCCGAGTTATCGCCGTAGGTACGCTGCTTGAAGCCCTTGCCTATGGCCAGGTCCACGTTGTTTTCCGTGTTTTCATGCTGGGCCACAAAAAAGCGGTTGCGCTTTTCCTTCATGAAGTACACGCCCCAGTATTCGCCATTTAAATAAAGCACCGTGGGGCGGTAGGCCTGATAGAGTATATTTATGTCAGTTCCCTCTAAAAGCCCGCTGGCCAGCTCGTCCCTTATCTTGCTGCGGTTCTGATCCTGCGCGCCGGCCCGCAGCACCACCGCCTTGTATTCCTTATAGGGGCGGTTCTCGAAGAAGGGGTACTCCATGGAGCCCTTGCCGTATTCCTTGCGGGCTATTACGTTGAAGCCCTTCTGGGCCCTGCCGCGGCCAAAGCTGCCCGCTATCCTTATGCCCACGTTCTGGGTGAAGACCTGCTTCCCGTTATCGTCAAAGAGCGAAAACGCCGCGGGCTTTTCCCATATGGTATCCACCTGCTCCTCGGTGGCGAACTTTGCCTGATAGTAGGTGGCGGATTTCAGGGTGTCCGCATAGGAGGCGGCGTCCGGGTCAAACTGGTCGCCGGTAGCGTATATGCCGGTCTTGCTGTTCCAGAGGTTGTCCGGGTCGGTAACGAGGGTCACTACCGGCAGGGCATGGTTCACGCCGTCGCTCCTGAAAAGATAGGTTGCGGTAGCCACGTCCCCCGAGAGATACCCGTCCCTGAAGGCTGCGGCTCGTATGACGGAGTTTTTGCTGATGGAAAGCTCGCCGCTGTACACCTCTGAGCTTGCGTTTGGAGTGGTACAGTCGGTGGTGTAGCGTATTGTCTCCCCCTCCCCCGCGGTTATCGCCACGGTGACGGCATTATCGTATATGCCGGGAGTGACGCTGAAGGCCGGGAGCTGGGTTATGCCCTCATAGCCCTTGCCGTTCTGGGCGCCGGGGGTAGGCTCCGCATAGTAAAAGCGGTTGTCCGAGCCGTCCCGGCCGTAGCTCTGGCCGGACCTCATGCGCCCTGCGGAGAGCTTGTCTATGAGCTTTCCGTTGGGGTCGAAAAAAAACAGCGCCTCGCCTGTGGAGCTTATGCAGAAATTAAGCTTGAGATTTTTTTTTTGAGCCTTGTCGGCGCTGCCCGTAGCGTAAAGCAGCAGGTATTCGCCCGGCTCTATGGATATATCCGGAAATACCCACTTTGCGGGGTTCTTAGGGTTGTTGGACAGGCCGTAGCCCGCAAGGCTCACGGCGCTCCCGGTGGAGTTGTGCAGCTCCACCCAGTCCGTGGCCACGCTGCCCGTGGAGCCGCCGAACTCGCTTATGTACACGCCGCTCAGTGGCAGCCTGTTGGCCGCGTCAAAGGCGGAGTAGCCCGCGCCGGTGTTTGGGTAGCCGGGGCTGGGCTGGGAATTGGACTGGAACTCGCCGGCGCCGTCGGGTATGCGGGCCATGGAGACGTCAGTCTCCTGGTTCTTGAAGGAATAGCTGTCGATTATCCTGCCTGCCCTGTTGGCAATCACCACGTCCTCCCCATAGGAGCGAAGGCCGAAGGGGGCGTGCAGCTCCCCGTTCTGCATTCCCTCGTTGCCGGAGCAGAACACCACAAGGTAGCCCTTGGCGGCTATGGTGGTCCCATCCGGGAACCTGTACTTCATGGGCTGGGACAGGTTATCCGATATGCCGAAGCCGGATATGTCCATGTCGGTATCCGTTGAATTGTATAGCTCTATCCAGTCGGAATAATTGCCGAAGCTGTCGCAGATAGTGGTAGCGTTGCTGGCCATGAACTCGTTGATGTAGAGGCCCATGTCCTCCGTCTCCTTAAGGCTCGCCTCGTATTCCGCCATGCCCGCCTCTGTCTTGGGATAGCCGGGGCAGGGCTTTGCCTGTGTCCATACTTCGCCCTCCCGGCGCAGCACCATTCCGGAGTCCACCGAGTTGAGCACAGCCGTATCAAGGGGCCTTCCCGAAGCGTCGAACAGCACCGCCTCCTCACCCGCGCTGAGCTTGAAGGGGGCATGCATGCCGTCCTCCGCCTCGCCGCCGCACCAGACCACCACATAAGCGTCGGGCTCCATCACCGTACCTGCGGGGAACACATACTTTGCGCCCTCCAGCAGGCTGTCGGACAGGCCGTAGCCGGATATGTCCGCCCTTTCGGAGGAGCCGTTGTGCAGCTCTATATAGTCGGGGTAGCCGCCCAGGTTGTCCGGCACGGAGCCTTTGTTGGAGATCATTATCTCGCTGAGCGCAACGGCGTCCGCCGGGGCCCTTGAGCTGCCTTCCTTCAGGTTTATCAAAAATACGGCCAATATGACGATAAGCGCGGCGCTTATCAGTATCGACCCGAGCCGTTTCTTTCTCAATTTGTTTTCCTCTTTTTATATATATCGGCATATAGCCATGGTTATTGTATCATAAAAGAGCGGATAATGCTATGAAGGAATGGTGAATAAAAAAGCGGGGATGCGATAGACAAATTTCTGCATGAGCATTATAATATCTACAAGTATAATACTACATAGGGCAATCGGCGGTCAGCACACCATCCGAAAGGAGGTGTGTAATATGATGAAATTCCTGATTTTGCTTTTCGCATTACTGCGTGAG
>ENA-OROK01002468-OROK01002468.1-human-gut-metagenome-genome-assembly--contig:-NODE-2468-length-15826-cov-4.048697_pt1 | contig 15826 bp, 18 predicted proteins | sample MGYA00242127_ERZ509046 | MGnify/ENA primary metagenome ERZ509046 (study PRJEB26280, sample SAMEA2338728) | human gut metagenome | biome: human gut; feature: human-associated habitat; material: faeces... | reverse complement strand
TTTTGACCTATATTTTTATTTTTGCAATTAATTATAAAAAGTTAACTTTACAACACAAATTATAATTTTAAATTTATAAAAAAAGAACTAAATGCTACCACACATCTAGTTCATGCTATCCAAAGACCTCTTTTGAATAACTTAAGTTAAATATAGTATACTACTTTTTCTAGTATATGTAAAATAATTTTTGAATATTTACAAAAATTTTTAATTTCCCTTAAAATTAAACTCATCTGCAGATACTTTGAAAATGTTCGCAAATGCAAATAATTCAAAATCATGTACTAGACGATTATTATGTTCTATTTTCGAGATTTCTTTTTCAGTCAAATCAATTCCTTCAAGTTGTAATTTCTCTGCAACCTGTTTTTGAGACATTTTTGCACGTGTTCTTAATTCTTTTAACTTTATTCCTGATATATTTCTGTATTCATTATATTTTTTAATTTTCATTTTACAACCTCGTTCGTTTTATTAACGATTTTAGTTTAATATATTTTATTTAAAAATTGTCTCTAATGAAGCGAAAAATATTGACAATAAAATTTGGTATGATAAAATATATATGAGTAGTTTCATATTTTATAATATGAATAAAATTATAATCAAATAAAATTTCAAATTTTTTTTAATGAAGGAGTAGATATTATATGAATTGGATGGAAAAAATGAAAAAAACAAATATAGATATTGATATGGATTATGAATTTGATTCAAGTATACAAAATGCTTTGATTGAATTTTTTAGTGATAATAGCAATTACACTATTGATGATGTTTCGCAATTTATAAATGATATGCTAACAGATATATGTAGACAATTTGCTAATGAAACAGAAACAATGGATCCTAAAAAAAGAATTGAGGAATTTAATAAAAAAATTTATACAATAATGAAGAATGCTGATATAGCGGCATTAACATCTAAAAGTGAGCAGGGGAAGAATTTATATGGAAAACTTTTTGAATTTTTACAATCTGAACAATTTCCAACTGGAAAAGAATATTCACCACAAAAAGATAGAAATCAAATTATGAGTAAAACAGAAATCGAATGTAGAGATTATGAAATTAGAAAAAAATATATTCAACATATAATAGATACTTATGCATCAAGTATGCCATCGGATTTATTTACATATTTGGAAAGTATTAATGAACAATTTAAAAACAGACCTATAGATATGAATACTATGTACTTTGGAAGAATGAATATGCAAAATGCAGCATTTATGAAAAGAATTATTTTTGATTTGGGATATAGAGTTAATTTAGATGATTTATTAATAGGAAAAGAAATAAGTACAGATAAAATTGAAATGGGCTCACAAAAAGATGTTTTTAAATCAGGAGAAGTAAGAGAACAAGACGATTTTTGTTTTACACAGGCTGAATATAAAAGATTACAAGAATATGCGGAAAACTTGAATGGGCTTGAAAAATATTTTAGACAAATAATTGGACTCAAACAATATGATGAATTTGGATTCCCTATTGAAGAAGAAAGTGAAACACCGATAACGGATGCAATGAGAGCTTGGGGTGAAGAAGAAAAAGAAAGTGAAACACCGATAACAGATGCAATGAGAGCTTGGGGTGAAGAAGAAAAAGAAAGTGAAACACCGATAACAGATGCAATGAGGGCTTGGGGCGAAGAAGAAAAAGAAAGTGAAACACCTATAACGGATGCAATGAGAGCTTGGGGTGAAGAAGAAAAAGAAAGTGAAACACCGATAACAGATGCAATGAGAGCTTGGGGTGAAGAAGAAAAAGAAAGCGAAACACCGATAACAGATGCAATGAGGGCTTGGGACGAAGAAAAAAAAGAAAGTGAAACACCTATAACAGATGCAATGAGAACTTGGAATGAAGAAAAAAAGACAATAAAAACTGATCCGTATATTAAAGCATTATTAGATAGATTAATAAAGTCTGGTGGAATTTTAATACCTTCTCAACATTTGAAAATCCAACAAGGAGATTTTCAAAAAATTGCTAATGTTCCTTCTGAGGCATCTATAAAAGCTGGCTATAAGGCACATTCTCTTGAAGGAGTATATGAAAGAAGAAATATAAAAATGAGCCAGATTCAAAAAGCAAATCAAGTTATTCATGAATCAAGTCAAAATAAAGATGAACAACAAAATGAGCAAGAAGGAGGAACAGATTATGACCAACACTAGAACTAAAGAAGTATATTCAGAAGTTAACTCTTTTTTGAATTTATTATTGGAAGAAGATAGAATTAAAATTCCATTGAAATTAAGAAAGCTTATTAATGATGAACGATTAAAAGATTATAACCCTCAATATTCTTTTGAAAAACCTATTGATGAACAAGAGATTTCTGATGAAGCTCTTGCAATGATAGCACTATTACACATTAATTATTGGTGTAATGATAACGAAGAAAAAGAAAGAATAAACAATATTTTAAAGAATAATGAAGACAAATATCAGGCTGAATTACGTGAAAAATATAATCCTGATAATTTATTTAAAAAACAAAAGTCAGAAATACTAAATCTTGAAAATAATACTATTACAGAAGAAACAGCAATTATTGAATACAAAGAAAAGAATTTCTTAAAAAAAATATTTGATAAAATTAAACATTTATTTAAGAAAAATTAGAAAATACGGAATGAGCAATTAAAGCTCATTCCGTATTTTCAGTTTAATTTATTACACCAATTCTTTTAAAATAATAATATGAATTCATACCACCTTTAAAATAAATTTCTTTTTCTAAAATATCTTGCAAATTATTATATAGAACAATAATTTGTGATAAACCCTTACATTCTCCTGCATTTAATCCATTTTCTAAATAAGTTTCATCAAGTAATTTTTGAATATTTAAATTTCTATCCATAATTTTATGAATCTTATTTTTAATTTCTCTATAATTTTTGTTGTTTTTCATTAAATATTGTCTAATATCTTCAATACTTTCATAAAAATCATCACTATATTCTTCTATAAATGGTTTTAATTTTTCTTCCATTGTAAAATCCCCCTATACATAAATTAATTCTCTAAATATAATTTCTTCAACACGATTTTTAATCGAATTCATTTTGCCAACCCACTCAAGTTGATTTATGGCTTTTAATTCTTCTATAATATTTTCTTGTTCTGCAAATTGTTTTATTAACAGGTTATATCTAGCCGTTGCAGTATCATCAATTTCTTGTAAATGTTCACTTAATTTGTCATCCATTAATAAAATTGTATATTCAGCTTTCTTTTGAGTTTTCAAATAATTTAATCTCATTTTTCCATATTTTCCCAATTTAAAATTGTTAGTATTTGAGACTACCAAGTTAGGAATATAGTAATCTCCACATTTTCTATAATCTATTTCCATATTTATCAATCCTTTCTACATTTCAAAATCTATTTCATTATCTTCCTTTTCAAAATGGCTTGTATCGAGTTGCTTTTCAAAATTAATATACGAATATGTTTCTTTATTAAAATCTCTTATAAGGTCATCCTCACAAGGATATGAAAATTTATGACACAACCATTTAAGAAACTTTTTTAAATTATCCTTAAATTTATTAATTATTTTGTTTAAGCCTTTATTTTCTTTTTCTAATTCTTTTATCTTTTTCTAATTCTTTTATCTTTTTCTGATATTTATGTTCTATATGGTCAATTTTATTTTCATATTCAAATTTTAAATCTTCTTCATCTTGATTTTTGGATTGTTGCAATAAACAAACAGTTCGTTCTAAATTTTTATTTTCATTTTGTAAACGTTCTTTTTCTTTTACAAACTCTTCTGCAACATCTATTATTTCAGTTTGTTTAGATAATTCCTTGTGCAAAGCCACATTTTCATTATGAAGTTCTTTTATTAGCCTGTTTTGAGGTTTTATAATCTTTTCTTCAATTATTTTATCCCTATTTAAAACAAGTTTTTTTATATCTTGTAGTTCGGGTGTGTTTGGTAACTCTAAAGTTGCAGTTTTTAAAATTTCTTTTGCTTTAGCATAATTAGTTACTTTTTTAAATTTTTCAACTGACAGATTTTTTCTATTAGTTTCTTCAACATATAAGCCTCTTTCTAAATCAAATCCTTTACTTTTAACGTGTTTGAAAAACGAATCTTGAAACTGCCTATAACTATTTCTGCCTTTCCAAAAATCTCTTGCACATATTTTATCAATTGCTTTGTTTTCTTTATCTTTAGTATGAACTATTGGAACAAACATTAAGTGTAAATGTGGCGCTCCTTCATCTAAATGAACAACAGCAGATATAATATTTTCTTCTCCAAGATTTTTATAATTACAGATAAATTTGTAGCATTCATCAAAGTATCTTTTTGTTTCTTGTTCTCCAATTCTGTCAAAAAATGCTTGGTCAGAAGTAAACATTAATTGGCACATAATTATACTTGTCTTTTTTAGATGTGCAGTTATATTTCTTTCTTTTAAAAATTCATCAAATTCTTTTGTATAGGTGTAATTGTTTTTCTTTATATAATAATTTAAATGTGTTCTGATTGGATCAATATCTTTATTTGTATGACATTTTGCTTTTCTATCATTGTGGGTGCATTTACCATTTACCTCAGCTCGTGTTAATTTCTCATTTCTTACTATAGCATAACTCATAGCTCCAAAGTCCTTTCTTGCACTAAAACAAATTTATTTGTCTAACACACTAGACAAACAAGTTTGTCTGTGTGCCCTACGGGGTATTACCTAAAAACTGCTAAAGCATTTTTTAGGCTATAATTTGCCATAGCTTTTGCTATAACAAATTATAGTGAAGTTGCAGTTTAAAGTTCGTGTTTGCAACTTCATATCGGAGCAATTTCTTATATAGTATCATCTAGTGTATCAAAGTTAGCATATAAGAAATCAAGTGAGCCAGCAGGATATTCTCTTTCATTTGCCTTAATGGTATCTGCCTTTTTGGTTATTTTGGTTATATTGGTATTTCCCAAATTATTGTATAAGCAAATCATTAAATAATTTTTGACATTTTGTATGTTAGGTGTATTTTTTAATATATCTAACAACTGAACAAGATTATCTTTTGTTATTAGATTAAGTTTGTCTAATATTTTAAAATGATTAACTGTTATATTTCCAACTTTTAAATTATCTATATAATAAAGATTATCAATTACATCTTCTAAAATTGTTCTTTCTTCTTTTGTAAATTCATTTAAATTGCATTTTTCTTTTATAAATAAAAGTTCTTCATCACTTTTAGGATTGATGGTATCAGTATTGATATTATTAGTATCGATATTATTAGTATTGATTCCTCGTAAATTTTCCGAGTCAAGAGTCGTAGATTCTCCGATTCCAGAGTCGTAATTTTTACGATTCAAGAATCGTAAATTCTCCGAGTCTGAATGATTAATTTTTCCTACATATATTAAATTAGGTTTTCCTAGTCTCTGTCTTTTTTCTTGAACAAGATTTACTTCCATTAATATTTTGAATGATTTAGTAACTGTTTTATCTGATAAATTTAATTTTTCTTGTACTTCTTCTCTTGTGAAAATTAGATAAACATTATTATCTTCATCTATCCAGTGATTTTTTTGAGATAAAGATAATCTATCTAATAAAAAAGCATATAAAATTTTACTATCAGAATTTAATTTGTTTTTATATTTTTCATTTACAAATAATTCTTGTGGTATTTGATAGTATTTATGCTCCAATGTTTCATTTGATTTGTAAGGTATAAAATACATAACAATAGTTCTCCTTTCAGTTTTGAAATTCCTGAAAGTGTCGAAATATCAATTGATTTTATTTTGCAGAACATTTCTGAACATTTTTTAAATAGCAAAAATTCATTGCGGAACATTTTGCGGAACAAAGTAATCGGATTTTTGAGAATTTTTTAGAACTTTTTAGAATTAAACTAAAAAAATACTATTTCCTAAAACCCTAGAAAATAGTACTTTTATATAATAAAAACTGCTTTCAAGTTCTTTTAAATTTTCTTGAAAACAGCTATAAATATGGTCGAGGCGACGAGAATTAGCTTTTGAGAATTGCTTATTTTCTAACACTTCGACATTTTTTGAATGTAGTTTGAATGCAGTTGAAATTTTATTCAAAATTATTTTTGCTTGGATCAAACCATCTTTCTTCTAAAATTTTTATTTCATTTCTATTTTTCTTAGCTTTTCCTTCATAAACGCTTCCACATTTTGGACAATTATAAAAGAAAAAATAAGAATTATTAGGTAGTGTTTCATATTCACCCATCATAATTTCGCTACAGTACTTACAAGTTTGCATTTTTTCCTCCTATTTCATTTATGGATTTTTCTAATAATTAAGATTAAGTATTTCTATCTATTTTGTTAATTTATTCTTTAAATCCAAATTTTTTCATTCTTTCTTTTTCTCTAGTAGATAAATCTTTTAGCCATTCAGCTAAGCCATTACTATCATTATTTCTCAAAAATTCAAAATACTTTACCCTATCCTCTTTTGCTATAACAACAGGTGGCAAATTATTTTTTAAAAATTCATAATTTATAAGTAATCTACCAGTTCTACCATTTCCATCTTCAAAAGGATGTATCCTTTCAAATTCGATATGATATCTAGCAATTTTAGTAAATATATCTTGCTCGTCGTGATTATAATTGTATATATAATACATCATCAGATTTGGCACTTTTTCAGGTTCAGGTGGAATATGTTCACTACCTTGAATGAATACCTGTACAGCTCTATAACCTTCAGTATCTTTAATATCTCTGTTTATAATTTCATTTAATTTCTTTATAAGTCTTTCATCAAATTCTTCATTATTTTGTAAATTTTTAAAAACTAATTCTAATGCTTTTTTATGATTGATAGCCTCATATATTTCTCTTGGCTCTTTTCCTTCTATTTTAAAGCTATTGTCATTATAAAGAATAGCATAAGTTTCAGCATAAGTAAGTGTACTTCCTTCAATAGCATTTGAATGATAAGTACTTCTTGTAATTAAATCTTCTAAATAATCTTTATTATTTAAAATAAATTCTAAAATAGTCATAGTTTTCCTCTTTTCTATAATCTTTTCATTATATCTATATACTCACTAGCAGTTAAAACTGTTTTAGGCAAATGTAATTGAGTATAATAAGTATCTTTATTTTTTTGATATATAGCATCAATAATTTTACAATTTTCATCTTTATCAATTGTCATTACTAAACCAAGCACATTATATTTTTGTGATAATTTTGTAGTATATAAAGCAATTCTATCAGTAGCATCAAGTGGCATTTCTTCGTCATCAAAGGAATCAATTTCAATAATTATAATACTATTTTTTAAATCTTTAATTTTTAACATAATTTGTGGCTTAGGATCATTGCTCTTTACAAAATCATTAAATATATTAGCTATTTCTAGCATAGAAATATTTGTATTTGTTATAGTCTCTCCAAAAGTAGTTTTTCCTACACCACAACATAATTCGTTTATCGCAGTGTTTAGTGTAGTGTCATTTTTGTAGAATTCTTTAACTTTATTCATTCTCTTTTTTGCAAAGTTGTATGTATCTTTAATACCAGATATATCAAGTGTAGCTATATCTGTTTCATCTACAAAAACATCTGGAGTTCTACCAAGTAGGTAATCTATTGAGACATTAAAAAGTATAGCTAACTTTTTTATTGCTTCTATATTTGGCTCTCTCATATTCAATTCATATTTTGATATTGCTGCAGGTTCTACTCCCAATTTAGTAGCAATATCTTTTTGAGTAAATCCATTTTTTTCTCTTAAATACTTTATTCTTTCTCCGTTTGTCATAGTTTTTGCTCCTTCTTAATTTATGTATAAATTTTATCATATCCATTTTGGAAAGTCAATAATTACTGAAAATTAAATATTTTTTACATAAAAGTTATAGAAAGTTCAAAAAATTTTGAAAAAGATATTGACATTGTATCCACTTTGGATTATTATATAAATATCCAAAACGGATATAGATAAATTTGAAAGGAGGAATACAATTAAAAGTGAAAATATAAATATAAGATTTATTTTTTTGCTTATCAAGTTTCCAAAATGGATTGATAATTTTCGAAGGAGGACAAATTTATGAATGAAAGTTTTAGTGAAGAATTTAAGAAGGAATTAGTAAAACAAGCTATAAAAAGCTTAGATGACCCATTTAAAATGCTAACTGTAAAAGATGTAGCAAAGGATTTATATATGGGAGAAAACAAAACAAACGAAATATTTAATCGTGCAGATTTCCCATCTGTTAATATAGGCAAAACTAGAAAAATACAAAAGATAGCCTATATTTTATGGAAGATGGAAAAAAGGATTGATGTTATATGAGAAATATAAAAAGCATTTATACAAAAGCACACTTTGGCGAGCAGACTTTTGCACAAATGCCACATAAAGATATTCGCAATCTTTATAAGAATAGTATATCATTTTTCCTTATATTTAACAATAGAAAATTAAGTAGAAATACTAGAAAGCGAGTAAAATATGGAAAAAACAAAGAGATATTATTGGATAAAATTAAAAACAGATTTCTTTAATTTAGCTGAGATAGATTTTTTATTATCACAAAAAGATGGTTGTCAATATATAGTTTTATACCAAATGCTATGTTTACAGACTGCTAATAATAATGGTGAATTAGCATCAAGAGTTGGAGAAATGATTATTCCTTATGATCCAGATAAAATAGCAAGAGATACTAAATATTTTAGTAAAGATACTGTTATTGTAGCTATGGAATTATTTAAAAAACTAAATTTAATATATACAGATGATGGAATTTGCTTAAAAATAGCAGGATTTGAAAATATGGTAGGTAGTGAAACTGGTTGGGCAAAACAAAAAAGAGAACAGAGAGAAAAGCAAAAATTATTAAGTGGACAATGTCCACCAAATAGTCCACAAGAGATAGATAAAGAGTTAGATATAGAGATAGATGAAGATATAGAAACTGATGGATTGAATGATAGATTAAAGTTAATTAATTTAAAATTAAATAAAGCAAAACTAGTTCAAGAGGAAACAACAAAATACAATGCGATTTTCAATAAAAAGAAAATATATATTCAAAACGCAGAATATCTACCAGAAAATCTATTAATACAAATAAAATTATATCAATCAGCAATCAAAAGATTATATGATAATAAACAAGCTGAATTATTAGAAAAAGTTACTTTACCGATACTAGAGAAAGTATTTGGTAACATTTTAAAAAGTAAAAAAATTGAAAATATAATAGAATATTACATTTCAAGTTTAATAAATGAACTTGCAAAATAGGAGGTCAAGATTATGAAGAAAAAAAGAAGAAGAGGAAATGGCGAAGGTACAATATTTGAAGATAAGAAAAATAAAAGATGGATAGGTCAATACATATCAGGAATATCTTCAGAAGGAAAAGCTATTAGAAAATCAGTATATGGAAAAACTCAAAAAGAGGTTTTAAATAAATTAAATGAGATTAAATATAAAATGAATAATGATATGTATGTAGAGAAAAATGGAATTGAATTAGTAAAAATAATGGAAGATATAAGAGAAGAAAAACTTGCGTCAAATACAATTTCTGGTGGTCAATATGCTAGATTAAAATGGACTATCAATAAAATTAAAAATAGCAAAATTGGAAATATGAAAATACAAGATATAACAAAAGATGATATTCAAGAGTTTTTAAATTCTGTAAAAGATTTAAGTGATTCATATATTAAGAAACTTTATGAACAATTTGTACAAGCATATCGTAGGGCAGAAATTAAAAAATATATTTCATATAATCCTATGTATGAAGTAATAAAACCTAAAAGCAATAAGCAAACTAAAGTCGTTGAAGCATTAGATATTGATGTGCAAAAATCATTTACAGAATATTTAAATAAAATTTCAATAGAAGATGAACCATATAAAAATATATTTTTAGTACAAATGTATATGGGATTAAGAATAGGAGAAGTACTAGCATTAAGCAAAGAGAGTATTGATTTAGAAAATAAAGTTTTATATGTTAAGAGAACACTTACAAATGATAAAGAATTTGCGATTATTTTAGGAAATAAGACAAAAACATATTCAGGTAATAGAATTTTACCTATACCAGAATTTTTAGTGCCTATTTTTGAAGAACAACTAAAATATACAAATGAAAATTTACACAATTTAATATTTACAAATAATGATAGTTATATAAGAACATCTGCAATTAATAAAGAGCTAAAAAGAATTTTCAAAGAAGAATTAAATGTAAATTCTAAAAATATTAGCACACATTGTTTAAGACACACTTATGGAACAAGATGTATTGAAGCAGGAATGACAGCAGTAGTTTTACAAAGATTAATGGGACACAAAGATGTTACAGTAACTTTAAATACATATACATCTGTGTTCAATAAATTTAAAGAAGATGAAATAGAAAAAGTAAATAACTATTTAAATAATAACCAATTAAATTTTGTAAATAGCAGTAATTAGAATATCAAATATATAGTATTGCAAGCTTCCTATTTGTAAGTACAAGTACTACAAATAGAGCTTGCAAAATTGGGAGAACCCCAACCCCTTTAATCTGTTTTAGGGAAAATAAAGGAGGAATAGAATGCCCAAAGATAAGAAAATAAATTTACGATTAACTGAAAAAGAAAAAAACATAATTGAATCAAAAGCAAAAAAATGTAACATGACAATTACAAAATTTATTGTAAGTTCTTGTTTGAAAGATAAAATTATTATTGTAAATGGATTAGATAAAGTAGATAGTGAACTTAGAAGAATAGGAAATAATATTAATCAATTAACAAGACTTGCAAATGAAAAAATAATTACAGTAGTTGACTTGAAAGAACTGCGAATGGAAGTGAATAACATATGGCAATTATTGAAGCAATTAGTTCAAAAGCAAATTTAAAAACAATTATAAATTATGTTACACAAGACAAGAAAACAAATGCTAATTTGATAACAGGGAAAGACTGCTTAGCTGAAAGTAGTTTAGAAGAAATGTTATATACAAAAGAATTATATAACAAGAATAATGGCAGACAGTATATTCATATTATTCAATCATTTGACCCAAAAGATAATTTATCTGCAGATCAAGTTCATAATACAGGTATTAGATTAGCAAAAAAATTCAACGGATACCAGGTATTAGTCGCAACACATATTGATAAAAAACATTTGCATAACCATTTAGTTGTAAATTCAGTTTCATTTGAAAATGGATATAAAATACAAATGAGTAAAAAGAATTTACAAGATTTAAAAGATTATTCAGACAAGTTATGTTTAGAAATAGGAGCTTCAGTTATAGCTAAAAAAGAAAATACACAATACATAAAAAGAAATGAATATAGAGTTGCTGAACAAGGTAAGAGTTGGAAATTTAAATTAATAAATGCAATTGATTTATCTCTAGCAGAAAGTAGTAACAAAGAGGAATTTATAAAATCAATGAATAAGTTAGGCTATCAAGTTAATTGGACTGATACTAGAAAATATATTACATATACAACACCAGAAGGATATAAATGCAGAGATAATAAATTATATGAAGGAAAATATACAAAAGGAGTAATGGAAAATGAAATTAGAAGAATTAAAGAAGAACAATCAAATAGTACAAGACAGTCAAGTAATTCCATCAGTAGTAAAGATGGAGTATTATCTAATAGAACCAATAGTTTTACAAGATTTATACCAATGGAATATGAAAATGAAAGAAGATATAGCACAGATGAGAAAGAAACTTATAGATACACAAGAAAGTATAACAAGGGACAATATAGAAATGAACGAGCAGATGAAAAAATTGGTGGAGGAGAAAATCAAAGATCAGTTTTATTATCTGAAGCGAGATTTGAAACAAACAGAAGAAGAACAGAAAGAGAAAATTACAGAAGTAAAGTGGAAAACGGGATTTGCAACATTCTTGGTGGGATTGTTGCTATCAGCAATATGGTTTCTAACTCACAAGTAAATCATAGACCCAAAAGAAGAATTAGAAGATATAGAACTTTGTCTAAACAGGCTATGAAAGAGTATGCAATGAAAAAAGCTGATTCTAGTAGTTTTGATTGGGAAGAAGAAGAGGAAGAAATGTAAAAATAATGAATTTGTAAAATATGACAAATTTTACATTTAGAAGGACTAAAAATTTATATTCTATTGACTAAAAAAATTTTTTGTTCTATACTAAAATTAGTATCTTATATGTAATTTTTAAAAATGAAAGTACATATAAAATCATATTGCACAAAAGTAATGTATAGGAGAAACTTATGAATGAAATAGTTAATTTTGAACAGATAACTAGATTAAGAGCAAATTCAAATAATAAATGTACAATTTATTGGACTAGTATTGAAGATAGATTATTAAATGTATATGTAAATAATGAAGAATATAAAGGATTAACACCAGAAGAAATTATTAAAAAATTTGGTACTAATTATACATTGATGCAAGAATTAAGATACCTAATGCAACAAAAAAAAGATGAAAATATGGAGGAAATTTATCAAAATGCTCAATCTGTAAAAAATCAAATTATAGATATATTTGTGAGCTTAATGAAAGAAGATAATATATTTAGGGATCACTTATCTATAGAAGAAATTAAAGCAAGGTTAGAAAGAAATATTGATGCAGTTTATATAGTTGATGATGCCTATGAAGAAGGAGTAGGTGGATGGTATAATCTTAATTCTAGAAACATATATGTTAAAGCTGAAAATCCAAATGAATTAAAAGAGTTTCTAAAAAGTGGGAATGCTGAAAAAATATTAAGAGGAGAGTTTGAAAAAATATGCCATGAATGTATTCATGCTTTAAGTCCTCAAGGATTAGAGGTTCCTGATAATATTTCTGGGAAAAAAGGGATTGCTATAAATGAAGGTGTTGTTCAATTTTTTACAAGGAAGATTAGTGCGAAAAGATATTCTGAAAGACATTGGTGGGATACTGATACTTATGCTGAACAAGTAAGCGATACAGAGGGACTTATATCTGTATATGGTAAAAACATTATAGATGCATATTTCCGAGGAGATGCCCAAAGTATCTATAATAATCCAACGACAATGGCATATGTAACGAGTTCAGATATAAAATTAGCATTAAAAGATGTACCTGACCAAAAAGAACTTTTAAATACAGTAAATGAAATGCATAAAGGTTTTAAAAAAAATCTTATACATGAGCAAGGAATTGATTTATTTAATCTATTCAAATATGAAATACCATGGCCATACGAAATAACAAATATAGGAATTAAGTTATATTCTATAATAAAATTTATGAGAGATGATTCGGAGCAATTTAAAGAATTACTAGGCTGTATTATATATAGATGGCACTTAGGTGATCAAGAAAATAAAATAATTTGGGATGCAATTCAAGAAGAAATGGAATCACAAGATGAGGCATCAATTGAAACTTTGTTAAAATATGGTTTAATTTATTTTGTAGAAGATGGATGGGGACACAAAAATCTTAGTAATAGTACTAGTATAGGCCATATATCTGCAATACTTCTAAATAAATATGATAATAATTGGGAGTTATTATTACAGGAAACTCCTAATATATTTAATTCTTTATCAAATACTTTAGGCGAAGATGAAAGTCAAAACATTATGGAAACAATACTTTATAGAGCGTGGAGAGATACGCATCAAGTTCCTTATTCTCCAGATTCGGGATTTAAATCTGAAATCATTAAAGAATTAACAAATTTTAAAAGATGGAAACAACTAGAACAAATAATACAAAATATGTCAAGTATAAATGATTTGGAATATTATAGAACTACAATGGGGAAATGTATTATAGTTAATTCTAATAATGGAAATATTATACAGGTTATGAGTGAAGATGATGGTTATGGTTGGTACAAAGAAGACATGAACAATGAAGAAGATGAATTCTGTATGGAGAAAGATGAAAACGGAAAATATATATTAAAGTCTTATACAACAAGTGTGGATGGAGAACGAATGCAATTAGATGTAGGACTAGGAAGAAACTTTTTAGATGATACTACACAAATAGATAGAGAAATTATAACTCAAACAGCTAGTTTGAAAATAAGTGAGATACAAAGTGCTATGACAGATATAGAAGCTATTGCAAAAGGAAATAAAGAGGAGAGAGATAGAGAAGATGAATAATGATTTAACTTTGTTATTAGAATTTAATGATGAAAAATATGGGAAAGTTAAATTGGCTCTAAATAAAGAGCTAAATGAAGTGTGTATAATTGGTGATAAAATAGAAGAAGATACAGATATTATTTATGATATAAAATTAAGAAATCACCTATGTAGAGATAAAAAATATAATCATATTTTAGATTAAAAGAGGGATGAGAAGTGGAATATGTAGCTAAAGAAGTTTGTACAGAAATAAGTACAATAATTAAATATATGCCAAAGGAATATCAAAACAAAATTCCTACTAATGTGATGGAATTTTTTGAAAAGAATAAAACAAACAATTATAAAGTTAATATTAATCCTAATAATATTTTTGATAAATCTAATATTAAAGAAGAAACTTTAGCTATAATTGCTATGTTAAATATAAAATATTGGTGTCCTAATGAAAATTTAAAAAAACAATTAATAAAAAAATATGATGAAAATGAAAAACAATATCAGCGAGAAATTAGAGAAACATATAATACAGATAATTTATTTAAAAACAGAAATAATAGTCAATTATATACAGACAGAGTTTCAACAGAGGAAACTGCAATTGTAGAATATAAGGAAAAGAATTTTTTACAAAGATTATTTGAAAAAATTAAAAATTTATTTAAGAAAAAAGACATATAATTTATAAAATGATAAGGATTTTTGTATGCCCTATCATTTTTATAATTGTAATAATTTGAATGCAATTATTGCATTCAACAAAATAATTATGAATGTAAAATTGAATGCATTAACACAAATATAGAGAAATTTTGAAAGAGATAGAGAAATAGAAAAAGGCTTTAAATAGCCCAAAACATAAAAAATAGAGACTGTAAAAGTCTCTAAATATGGTCGAGGCGACAGGGATCGAACCTGCGACCTCATGGTCCCAAACCACGCGCGCTACCAACTGCGCTACGCCTCGATAAATGTTTTAATTGCTAAACGCTTATATATAATAGCACATTTCAAAGACAAATTCAAGGCTTTTTTGAAAAAAAGTCCAAAAAAATTTTTATAGGACTAATCTCTACGTTTTCCAAACAAAGACAAAATACGAAGAAAAATATTAATAAAATCCAAGTACAATTCCATAGCACCATAGACATACAATTTTTCATCCTCGCAAAATCCAGCTTGTTGCATAAGTTTAATTTTATTCATATCATAAATAGTCAAGCCAAAAAAGATAAACAAGATAGCCCAATCTAAAGCAATATCTAAAGCAGTATTACCAACAAAAATATTAATAATAGTTAAAATAACACCAACCAAAAGAGCAACAGTCAAAATAGTCCCCCAATTTGAAATATCTTTTTCAGTTTTATAACCAATTAGAGACAATACACCAAATAAAACAGCAGTACCTGCAAAGGCATAAACAATAGAAGTCATTTCATAAGCCACAAAAATAACAGATAAAGTAAAGCCATTTATGAAAGCATAAGTAAAAAATAAAATTGTAACAGCTGTTGGTGAAAGTTTTTTAAACAATAAAGAAAAAATTAAAACAACAGCAATTTCTACAAGACCTAATGCCATATAACTACCACTTGTAAGAACAGATATATATAATCCTGATTTATAAACATATAAGGCAGTTAATGCGCTTGCAAG
>ENA-OROK01002464-OROK01002464.1-human-gut-metagenome-genome-assembly--contig:-NODE-2464-length-15839-cov-3.175114_pt1 | contig 15839 bp, 9 predicted proteins | sample MGYA00242127_ERZ509046 | MGnify/ENA primary metagenome ERZ509046 (study PRJEB26280, sample SAMEA2338728) | human gut metagenome | biome: human gut; feature: human-associated habitat; material: faeces... | reverse complement strand
ACGCTGACACAGCCGCTGCGTCGGACTGCAGACGCATGGGCGCAGGATGAAGGCGCGGCAGACCCCATGCCCGGTCCGGACGGGCCATTGGGGCATGTTCAGGAAACGGGATCATGAAGGAAAATGCGCTGATAAGGGAGATACACCTGGAATCCGGGAAGCCTGGTCTTTCCGCCGGCTGGCAGACGGCCGCTTTACGCTCTCAGAGAAAGCCTGCGGCCCCGTCAGGGAAAGCCATGAAGGTGCTTTTCCGGCTCTGTGGATCCCGGCCATCTCCCCTTCGGGAAACTTCTAATGGCTGAATGAGTAATCAAACAAATTTTTACTGTAGAGAATATTTTTGGTTCAGCGATACAAAAATATCAAGAAAATGTCTGCAACTGAAAGATTTCTAATTTTATATTTTTCTCTCCGTCTGTAATATCAGGCATCGTGTCTGATATTTTCCAGAGAAAAAGGATTTTTTATGAATAGGTAAAATTCACCGTGGTATCTGAAGAATGATGAAAGACAACTTTTCCAGTGCCTCTTATCAGGATGACTGTATCTGGTCTCCTATCAGTTAAAAGAAATTTTCGTGCTGTTAATGGAATAATATATGCATGTTTAAAATTTTATATAATACTAAAAATTTTCTATAAACCCGTGATGAAGGTTTCTCTGGAGAAAGACAATGCCTCCGCAAAAACAGAGAGAAAAAAATCAGATATTAGAAAATTATTATCATTATTATTTTAATAACATTAACCTCATCTGTCAGAGGATTCTTCGTTGTCACCTGAATTTTATATATTTTTTATAATTTTACAGAGAGGCCGGACAGCCAAAGGAACAGTTCTTCCCCCCCGGTCCGGTATGGGCATTGAATATTTGCAAAATATTCTATTGAAAAAAATTTTTTTCAATATAGTTTTGTCAAGGAATCTAGCCGAAGAGTCCTTTGAAACATTTTTTTATGGACTCAGCTATCAGAGGAAACAGGGACGCGTGCTCTTTTTGCGCCATTGAGCTGTCGTGTCCGGTGTGTGCTGGAGCCATCGGAGGAACTACTATGCAGACGAAAAAGGCCATTGGGAACCTGCTCAACAGGTATCGGGCAGTACTGAAAAAATGTCACCTTCTGAATACCTTCGGGACGTTGGCACTGGCGTCCGCTTTTATTCTGGGCGGAGCGGCTTCCGCCATGAGTGATTCGATTCGGGACAGCTTTTACGCGGCACGCAGCCTGACTGGGGTTACCGTCGGCGAAAATTTGAGGATTATAGGTTTCTCACCGACGTTCACCGACACCACATTCAGCGGAGCCAGCCTTAAAGAAGGTGTCGATGACCCCTATGCTGCATATGGCGGCGGTGTGGTCTATTTTTATCAGGCTCCCGGTGTGACCACCATTACGAACTCTTCCTTCAACGGTAACACTGTTGAAAATGACAGCCTTGATGCGACTGCCGGAGCCTTTTTTGATAAAGGTACGACCATCGATTTGAACAATGTGGCCTTTACCGGAAACAAGGCAGCCGTAAAATCCGCAGATGCCATGGCCTGGGGCGGGGCCATTTACGCCGATGCGGCTATAAATGATGAAGTCGGTGTAAAAGAGGCAATCCTGAATTTCAATGTCACGAAGGACATGACCTATTCAGGGAATACCATCGAAGTCCAGAATACTTCGACCTGGGTTGATGGGTATGGTGCCATTTCCAAATCCAGCGGCGGTTTCCTTATCCTCGACAGAAATTCTACTGCGAATTTCAATGTTTCTGACGGCGCAACCCTGACCATCGGCGCTGAAGATGCCAGCGGACATATGGACTCCATCGCGAGTTCCCTCGCTATCGATGAAGCCAGCAAAGTCAAGAGTTCGACACTCGTCAAGAAAGGCGGCGGCACGCTGACCGTCAACAGCCAGCTCAATGACTTCTACGGTCATGTGGCTGTCCAGGAAGGCACCATGAACGCGACCAAGGACTGGGATGTCAAGAACGACATCTCCGTCAGCGGCGGCACGCTTAATCTCGCGAATGCCAGCCTCGTCAAGGTTCCCGATATCGAATACACCGGCACTGACGGGAAGACGAAAAAGACGCTGACGTCTGACAAAACCCCTGCCGGCAGGATCAATATTTCCGGCGGCACGGTAAACGCTGACAGCCTGACTGTCGGCGAAAAGAGCTCTGTGGACATGACCGGCGGCGAACTCAACATGAAGAACTCGCTCACGCTGAATGGCTCCATGACGCTTTCCGGCGGCGCAGCGGCGACTGTTGCCATGCCGGATAAGGGCGGCGTCAGCGCCGGTTCCGGTGAATCGCTGCTTGCCCTCGGCCAGGCGATTACCCTGGGTAACAGCGCAAAACTCCATGTCGGTACGGTAAGCGGCGATGCCACTGCTGCCTTCGGTTCGGACTCCATTCTTGTGGTGAACGGCGGCGTCTCTTCCCAGAACGCCATGATTAACGGCAGCGGCAACCTTTCTGTCGGTGACGGAGCCCAGCTCTATGTTACTGACGCCAAGGCCAACACGAAGTACATCATTACCAAAGGGCTGAATCAGGACTCTTACTGGAGTAACGCCAACCTCATGGCGAACCGCCTTATCAAGGGCACTGTCTCTGAGGAAGGTGACCAGGTTGTCGTGACGACGGAAGTGCAGGACGTCTCTCAGGCTCTTCCCGGTGTCATTCCGGCGACAGCGCTGACGACGATGCTCTCCCAGAACCTGAACAATACAGAGTCCGACGCCATGGGAGTGCGTTTCCTGAGCCGTACCATCGAACCTCTCTACATGCCTGATGACAAGACAGCGGTTACGACCATCAATGAAGTCTCCCGCGCTGCTGTCATGGCCGGTGTGCAGAATACGGCTCTCCGTCTTTCCAACGCCGCTTCAGATACTGTCATTCATCACATGTCCCTCGGCAACTTCGATTCCGGCAACAGTGTCCACAAGGATGGCACCGATGTGTGGGCCACGCCCATGTATGGCAATATCTACACTCACGGCATGAATGTCTCTGACGATTCCGTTGTCGGCAATTACGGCGGCCTCGCCATTGGCGCTGATACCGAAATCGGCTCGTTCGGAGGCGGCACGCTCCGTATGGGACTTGCCGTGCACGGCGGAGCCGGCCGTTCTGAAAGCCAGGGCGCCGTTACCTCGACGGATGACAACTACAACTTCGGCGGCGCCAATCTGTACGCGGGCTGGAACCGCGACAGCCTGAACCTCCTCGCTTCCGTGGGCTACAGCATCAGCAGCCACAGCCTGAACATGGATCTGCCCTCCTCTCTCGGCATGGGTGATGCCGATGCCGACGTGCAGACCGGCGCTTTCACTGCCGAGCTGCGCGGCGAGTATCAGTTCAAGACCGACTGGCTGGACATCATGCCGCATACGGGCGTGCGCTACACGGCCCTGCATACCTATGGCTATGATCTGGAAGTGGACGACCGCACTCTGAACAGCGTGGATGACGACTTCCAGAACATCGTGCAGTTCCCCACGGGCGTGATGCTGACCAAGAACATCACCGCCGGCGGCTGGAACATCAAGCCTCAGTTTGATGCTTCCATCATCCCCGCAGTCGGAGATACCAAGACCAAGACCAGAGTCACCTACTCCGGCATCAACGCCGAAGACAGCATCCGCAATACCATTACGGATACCGTCAGCTGGTCCGGTTTGGCCGGTCTGCAGTTCGAAAAGGGTGATTTCACCGTTGGCGTGAACTACAACATCCAGGCCTCCACACACGAGACTGATCAGAACGTCTCCCTGAACCTCGTCTATAAGTTCTAGGGCTGGAAATCCTTCTGGTTTCCTTCGGATAACGGGCAGGACGCATATAAGTGCGCCCTGCCCGTTTTGTCTTCCTGACGGGGAAAGACGGGCTGCCCACCCCGCAATGAGATGAGAACGATGCTAGAGCTCGGGTATCTTCTCGCGTCCCGCAGCTGAAAGTAGCTCATAGACGGCAGACGTTATTATACGGACGGTATGCCGTATGAAGGAACCCCAGAATCATATCAGCCATGATCGTGAGAAGGAACTGTTCACTGCGTGAATAGTTTTCAAAGGTATAGTCCTGAATAGCTGCTCCCGGTATCAGGGGATATTCAGGGGGAAACTTATCTATTCCGTGCCCCCAGTTCACTCGTGTGCACACCGTTTACTGTTCTCAGTGTGCGCCTCTGTGGTGCAAGTTCTGACCCGGCTGATCGGGAACTCTCTGTCAGGCATGGCGTTGTCCCCCTTGGGAGCAGCAGACGGAATTCTTTATTTTTAGCCCCTGTCGTAAATGCCCGTAGAATTTCATCGGATTCTAAGTTAAGGAAGACCTGAAGCATATGCTCTTCTTTCGGTTTTTGTGTTTTTTGGCGATTCCAAACATACCGAAGTCGCTTACGTAGCCCAACTTTTTGCCACGGGAATTTACACCACTATATGGACTCTACCGGCTGGTGAGGTGGGGTTGTGACAATTAACTCACCAGTTTTAAGCCAATGATACCCACTAGAATGAGGATTATAAAGCAAATTCGATATACCGAAACTGCTTCGCCAAAAAGTACTATTCCAAATACGGCTGCTCCTACCGTTCCTATACCTGTCCAAACGGCATAAGCCGTACCAAGCGGAATTGTTTTCATGGCCCGGGCAAGGAGGAAAAAGCTGCTTACTAAAAAGAAGAGAGTGAGAATTGTAGGACCCAATCGTGAAAAGCCATGGGAAAACTTCAATTCTACTGCCCAGCCAATTTCAAAAAAACCTGCAATTACAAGGAGTAGCCAAGCCATATCGACCTCTTCCCTGCTTATGGGGTCGTCCCCATTGAACAAATGCAAAGGCGAGGTCGTCCTCTCCTAGAGGAGACGGTATCCAAAAAAGAAAAAAAGGCAAATTCTTTTTTCATTTCCCTCGGGCTTTATAGCTATAAAAGTTAAATTTTCAGTCCAAGGGCAGAAAGCCAAGCGGAGTTGCGGAGTTCTTCAGCCAAGCATTCCCGCGTCGTCCCCCTATGGGGACAGAACAGAGGGGGTCAATTTTCGTTCGTTTTTGGGGGGGCACCGGAACTTGCGCCTGACATTTGCCCACTCCGCCCTCTTAATTGTACACGGACAGCCTTGCTGTACGGAGAGCGAAAACGGCTCAGGAACAAAGGCAAGAGACGCGTTCAGCGGAAGGAAAGGTAAAAAAATACACGCCTGAAGAGCCTGGACACTCGTCCTGGCTGAGTATTCTGCGTCAGAATACCTCTTGATTTTTTTAGTTAAATCCGCAGCAGCGTACCACTGTTCCGCGTAAATGTACCGCGTAGAGGAGAGGACGATGGGGGATGGCCGGCTACCCCCGGACAGGGGTGAAACACTTGGGCCGCCGGTTCTGGAGGGGCGCAAGCTTCGGAGGGATGCCCTAAATTTCCATGGCCTTTAATCTGGTGCGCTGGCCGTCATATCCAAGCTGGAAGGCCACTGTGAACTCCTTCCGTTTTCACGCCATCCGGCACAAGAGTGCGGTCATCACATTAGTGAGTTCAGATCTGAATGCCGCCCAGATTCTTATGGGACATTATCGGGCGGCCACGAAGGACCGCTATCCGAAAAGCGCTGGGCTGTACACAGACCAGCGCGAAATCCTTTCGGTGCCGGGAGGCCCCGGCATCGGGCGGGCGGCGGAAGACCCGCTGAAAACAAAAAATCCTCAGGAGAAGATCTCCTGAGGATTTTATAATCTTTTAACTTTTTGGCGTCCCCAGGCGGATTTGAACCGCCGTTGACGGCGTGAAAGGCCGGTGTCCTGGGCCGACTAGACGATGGGGACGCAATGCGTGGCTGGGCTACAAAGACTCGAACTTTGATTATCGGAGCCAGAATCCGGTGTCCTGCCAATTGAACGATAGCCCAACAATTGTCGCGAAAGAGGTGATACGCCAGACAGGGAGATCTGTCAACGAAAAATCTGTTTTTCGCTTCAGAAAAAGAATTTTTCCTGTCCGGTCCGCCATACTGGGTCAGCCGCGGAGCAGTTCGGAGGCAATTTTCAGTTTTTTCTCCCAGTGGTCGTAGGCCTCGGGGGAGTGTTTCCGTGCCGTGCAGAGCGCGCGCAGAACTTCGCCTTCGCTCCAGGCCTGGGCAATGCATCCGTCGGGCGCGTAAGGCTCGGTCGCTGAGAAGATCTCGGAAATATGTCCGACACACGCCTCGGAAAGATGTCTGGTGAAAAGCGGGGTTATCTCCGTGAGAAATCCGGTGACAGCCTTCTCCATGCGGGGCCTGGCGTTGGGTCTGCCGCGGAAGATATAGGCCTCGACCTTGAAGAGGGCATCCGCGTAGGCTCCAAGGAGCCAGGGCCAGACACATCCCTGATGGTACGCTCCGTCCCGCTCCGAGGGACCGCCCTGATAGACCGGCCTGAAGAGTTTGGAGTCCTCCGAGAGGGTGCGCAGGCCGTACGGGGTGAGCAGTTCTCTGGTGACGGCTTCAGTAACCGGCGCGGCGTAGCGCATTTCGAGGATATTGTACGGGAGGGATATGGCAAAGAGCTGGTTGGGGCGAAGGCTGGCGTCCGGGCCGCCCTCACCGGCGGGGCGCCAGACATCGCAGAGCGTGCCGTCGGGCATGACAAAGCGGCGCGCGAAGCTTTTGCGCATGTTTTCGAGATTCAGTGACTGCCCCGGCACTTCCGCACCGCAGACTTTGGCAGCGTGTCTGGCAAAGGAAAGGGTATTGAACCAGAGTGCCTGAATCTCCACGGGCCAGCCCCAGCGCGGCGTAACAGGATGTCCGCTGACCTGAGCGTCCATCCAGGTGAGCTGCGTGTCAGGGGTTCCCACCCTGAGAAGTCCGTCTTCGTCCATGGTGACGTAAGGGACGCTGTCTGAACCGTAGGCCTCTATGATCCGGGAAAGAGCGGGAAGGTATTCAGCCATCAGCTCTTTCTTCTCTACGGCTGAGTTTTTTTTGCCGGAGAGGGATGAGATGAGCTCCTGTACGCACCAGGCGAAGGCCAGAGACGCGTCGGCGCTGTTATCTCCCTTGGGAGCGCCATCGGGCGTGAAGGTGTTTGGCACCCGGCCATCCTTCAGGTTCGTTCCAATGCGGTCAAAGATGGCTTTCCCCTGTTCACGGCGTCCGGCCAGAAATGCGGTACCGGGGAGGGCGATGAGGGTATCCCGCCCCCAGCTGTCGAACCAGGGGTACCCGGCGAGAACGGAGCCGTGTCCGGAAGGATCCGTGATCAGAAAAGCCCCGCTCTGTGCGGCGAGATAGGTGCGTATGGAGGGTTTTGCCGGCAGACTGCGGCGGCGCTTTTCCTCTTCTTCCCAGAGTACCCTGAGCGTCCGTCCTTTCAGGAGAACCTGTTCCCCGTCCATAGGCGTTATTCCTTCAGGAGAGACCGCAAAAATAGCGCTTTCCCCATCCTTAAGGCTGAGAGTGAAATTGCCGGGCAGGAAAAGATCCTCGCTGAAATCGAATCCGCGTCTTTCCTCCTCGGTGTACTCCACCCGCTCGATCCAGAGAGGCGAAGAGACGAAGGTGAAGCTGCCGTCGCTCTGGAATGTGAGGGGCGGCAGCTCGTTATACGGATGGATGGAGAAGCCCGAGCACGCGGAGGAAATGCTGCCGCAGAGGGCGTCGTTTTTGTGGGTCAGGCTGTGGAAGGAGCGGAAGGCAAGGAGCGGGGCTACCTGCAGGGAGGCCGAGGACGGGCCTTTCCCCGCGGTCCGGGTAAGCGTGTACCGGATGAGAAGAACATTCCGCCCCTGAAGGAGCATGAGTTGCCGGGTAACACGGAAACCGCCGGCTTCATACGTGAAGGACGGACAGGGAAAGGGCGCAAAGGCCGTCTGGAACCGCGGCCCGTCCGGGTAGTAAACACCGGGATGGCGGCGGCTTGAAAGAGCGTATTTTTTTCCTCCGGCAAGAAGCCAGTCTTCCACATTGGAAAGAAGGACATGGCGGCCGATGCCCGGCAGATTGATCACGAGAAGGCCGTGGTAGCGGCGGCTGTTGCAGGCGCAGTCCGTACCTGAAGCGTAGCCGCCGAGACCGTTTGTCTCGAGCCATTCGACTGGGCGTGCGCCTTCTGGAAGTTCAGGAGAAAATTGTTGTGATTCTCTGCTCATGGAAGCCTCCCGGGCCCTGAAATATCTCCTGTGAAAAAAGAGGGAGATTGCTGAAAAGTTTAGTCCACTGGCAGACGCCGGACAAGGCATTCCGGAGAAAGAACGCCGGCGGCATTGTAACCATAGTGTGTGGTACTGCGGCCATGACTACGCCTCCGCTGTTTCAGGTTGGAGACAGGCTAAAGGGCGTAATGCAGGAGAGCAGGGATGAGAGCGATGAAGAGGCCGATACTGATGAGTATGGAGACGCAGATATTGATGGCCGAGTCCTCCAGCATGTGCGGAACGAGGCGCATGGTGTAAATGGGGCAGAGCCCGGAGACCGGAGAGAGAAGAAAGAGGATAAGAGCCGCTATCATTTTGCGGTCAAGAGGAAGAAAGAGGACTGCGCAGCAGAGGATCGCGTGGGAGAGATAGCGTACAAGAAGTGTCCGGCTGACAATACGCAGGGAACTTTTCGACATGGTAAAGCGCAGGCCGAGGCCGACCATGAACATGCACAGGAAAGGATTTACCATGGCCGCCGGGCTGATAGCCGTTATGAACCAGTCTGGCAGGGTTATGTGAAGCAGGGAGAGGATCAGCAGGACGATGTAACAGTGAAAGCCTATGCAGCGAAGGACGATGCCGGCCATTTTTTTTGCGTTCATGCCGGGAGCGTGGCAGGCTCTGGCGGCTACTGCGTAGTTACCGCCCATGGTCATGATGGCGTTGCCCACATCGCAGAGGCAGACGAGGATGAAGATGGAAGGGGGAAAGAAGCTCTGGATAAAGGCCATGGCGAACATGCCGATATTGTAACCGGAGATGTTGATCATGCTGAAGCCCCGGCTGTCCCTGTCTCTGCCGCCTGTGAGCCATCCGATGCCCAGACAGAGAAAATTGAGCAGAAATCCGAGCAGGAGCAGCGTGAAGACATGCGGATCCGGGAACACACCGTTGAAATTCCGGATGATGGTGCAGGGCAGGGTGAAGTCGAGGATAATGACGGAAAGCGTACTGATGGCCTGCTCTCTGACTATTCCAAGCCGTTTGGCAAGATATCCAATCAGGATGAAGACCAGAAGCGAAAGCATTTTGAGAAACATGTCCATGCAGAACTTTGTGCTCCCGTGGTGCGTGGCGCGTCAAGGGCGGAATACTGCCTTTCCCCTTGAGTTTTGACCGGGAGGTGTCTAAAAGGAATTCACATAATCGGATAAGCCTCTGGAAAAGAATACGGCCGTGTAAGCGGTGTAACGGGGGCGCTGTTTCTCTGACGCTCTTCTTAAGAGAGGATAAGGCTGAACGCAGACTGTTCCTCCCTTCCGATCTGCCCGGAGGAGGGTGCGTTTTTTACGTTTTGTTCATGGAGTTTTCGGTGGAAGTCAGCAAACAGACCGCAGACGGCGTTACGGAATCTTTTGTCAAAAACGGTCTTTATGATTTGTCGCGCAAGGACAGGCTTTTCCTTTTTTTCGATGCGCTGCTCTGCCCTATGAATGACGATGAGAGCATGCTTTTTGATATCCTGAGCAGCAACAACGCGCTTCCTCCCCGCGTGTATTCCCCCAAGGATCTGTCGGTATGGCGCAGATCGCTGCAGAAGAAAGGGGCTTTCTACGCTTTTGGCCTGAATTCCGGAATGCTGCCGGTTGCGCGCTTCGTCCTTTCAAGGGAAGCGGCTAATTCTCCGGAAACTGCGGTCTTTCTGAGAAATTTCTGTACAGAAAGCGTATGCAGGGTGCACCCTGTCGCACGCGGCCTGTCCCAGATTACGGCCCTCTATCAGAACAGTCCTGAAGTGTACAGGGAGCGCTGCCGTGATGCGTTTTTCCTGGAGCCGCGCATTACCCATATTGAGAATTCGGATATTGACAGGGACTGGTATGCCGGTCTGGCTCCTTACCTTCAGGCCATGCTTTTCGAAGACATGGCCATTTCCCTTTATTACGATAATGCCCTGAACACGGCTTTTGCTCCGGCAGTCACAGCCTGGATGGACGGAAAGCTGCAGAAGGCCGATCACTCCTCTTACCCCGTTCACGCCTCCGTTCTGCTCTGGGCGGGGAAATTCACCGAAATGCGCGAAGTCATCGCCAGGGAACGTAAACTTTATCAGGAGAATTCCGTGCATGCCTGTATCCTCGAAGGCATGGAACTCTTTCTGAAAAAGGAAAGAAGGTCCCTGGAGTGTTTTGAGGAGGTAGCCCGCCTCTACAGGAAAAAGACCTCCACGAGAGGGGCCCTGCGCTTCGGCATGAACATCGGACTTTTCCGCTCCCTGTCTCTCTTTCTCTACGGTTCCGAAACGCAGCAGAAGGCTCTGCGGCAGGAACTTTTCGCTATCAACACTTCTTCGGTTATGGGGGCAAAGGCTGCTGTTTATGGTGAACCGGGTTTCCGCGCCATACTGGCGCTGGATTATCTGAGAAGCGGCGATGTCCAGAAGGCCAGGGATTTGGTGTCGTTCAGGCATGCCCGAGATGCCAGTTTTCTGTCTGTTCTTATCTTTGAGGGCACCCGCATCCGTCTCGGCCTGGCCGGAAAGGATGATGTGGAGGAGCTCAGACTCTGGTACTGGAAGGCGGAAGGCCTGCCTTTCCTGCGGCGCTTTTTCGCCGATCTGCTGTACGCTGTTCTTCCTGACGAAGAGCGCGGCCAGTACGCGCGCACGGCGGGAGAAAGGGGGCTCTTCAATTTTTCCGAAATCATCACTCCCAGCCCGGAATGGAAACTGCGCCTGTCCGCCCTGGAAAATATCCTGAGCGGAACGGCGGAGGAAACGGGTTCAAAGAGCAGGGAACGCCGTCTGTGCTGGTTCATCGAGCTCAGAAGCCGTTCTGTGACGCCTGTGGAACAGGTCTGGATGGGCCACTTATGGTCAAAAGGCCGCGCTGTCTCCCTCGGTAAAATGCGGGAAAACGGACACTCCGTTCCCTGGTATACGGATCAGGACAGGGCTATCGCCAGCTGCAGCATCAGGGACGGATGGGGGAAAGGGACGTTTTCTCTCCCGCTGGAGCTTGCCTGTGAGTCTCTGGACGGGCACCCGCTCATCTTTGCGAGGGATAAAGGCGGGGATGCGGAGCCTTCATCGGTGCGGGAGGGGCACCTGGAACTGTCCCTTGGTGACAGGAGCGAGAGCCAGTGCTGTCTTTCCATAGGAAACAGGGATATCCTCGAATCCCCCGATCTTGAGGATTTTCTGGGGAACCCCGGGAAGACCCTGTTTATCACACATGTGGATGGCGCCTTTGTCTACTACCGGTTTACCGAAAAACAGAAGAAGGTTCTGGAGCTTCTGACCCAGGCCCTTGATTTTCCGAGGTCGGAACTGCCGGATCTGCTGGCCAAAGTGCGGGCCGGGGACAATATTCCCCTGAAGGCCGATCTTGAGACCGAAGAGGTTGCGACGGTATCCACACCCGTCATCCAGCTCGAGCAGAAAGAAACATCCTTTACGGCCCGAGTCGGCGTGCGGCCCTTCGGCCAGCCAGGCACGCCCTTCTACCCCACGGGTGAGGGCGTTGAGACACCCATCGCGGCTGTGGCGCCTCAGGGAGACGCGGCCGGCATTCCGGAAATGACGAGACCCGTGAAGACGCACAGGGATTTCGAAGCCGAGAAGGAAGCGCTGGCTTCCCTGATGAACGACTGCCCCGCGCTGGAGGAGAACCTCGAGAACCGCAAGTGGTTCAGTCAGAAGCCTGAGGACGTGCTCGAGCTTCTCGAGCAGCTGAAATCGTCGACCGTGCCCAACGTCGTGGAATGGCCCAGGGGGGCCGGGCTGCGTGTGCGCCGCACCATAGGGCCGGCCAGCATGCACGTAACCATCCGCAAGAATTCCCAGGACTGGTTCGCGTTTTCCGGCACAGTGCAGCTCGATGAAAAGAATTATCTCTCCATGGAGAAATTTCTGAAATCGCTGAAGGACAGCCGCTTTGTTTCTCTCGGCAATGGCGAGTACGTGGCGCTGACCGAGGAGCTGCGCCGGCATCTTTCAAGCCTCAGGCTCATGGCGAGGGATAAGGGCAGGGCGCTCGAAGTTGATCCCATCACGGCCGGCAGCCTGGACAAAGTTCTGGAAGGAATGGACGTCGAAGCCGATGATGCGTGGACTGCCAGCCGGGAGCGCATGCAGGAGGCCTTCGCCTCGTCGCCCCAGGTACCTTCTCTGCTCAGGGCGGAACTGCGCGATTACCAGAAAGAAGGCTACGAGTGGATGCAGCGTCTGGCTATCTGGGGCGTGGGCGCCTGCCTCGCTGATGACATGGGCCTCGGCAAGACGGTGCAGACTATCGCTGTTATGCTCAACCAGGCGAAAAAGGGGCCTGTGCTCATTGTCTGTCCCACCTCGGTCTGCGCTAACTGGGAAGATGAAATCGGCCGCTTCGCTCCTTCTCTTACCGTAAAACGCATGGGTACAGCGGATCGAGAGAAGACAGTGACGGATATGGCCGCGGGCGAGGTGCTGATTCTGGGCTACGGTCTCCTGACCTTTGTCTCGGATCTGCTGGTGAAGCAGAACTGGTCCATGCTTGTTTTCGATGAGGCGCAGGCTCTCAAGAACGCGCATACGAAACGCGCTGTTGCGGCGCACCGGATTCCTGCAGACTTCAGGGTGGCCCTGACAGGAACTCCCATCGAAAACCGCATAGAAGACCTGTGGAGCATTTTCCATATTATCAATCCAGGACTTCTCGGCGGATGGGAATATTTCCACAGCCGTTTCGGCAGCGCTGAACCCGGAACCGCGGCCTCAAAGACCCTGCGTTCCATGATCCGGCCCTTTATCCTGCGGCGTCTGAAGAGCGCCGTCCTGGACGAACTGCCTCCGCGTACGGAACAGACCCTTGTGGTCGAACCCAACCAGAAGGAAGTGGCTTTCTATGAGAGCGTGCGCCGCGGGGCCGTCAAAGCGATACAGGAAGGCGATGAGAAGAGCCGGCGCTTCACCATCCTGAAATATCTGATGAAACTCCGGCGCATCTGCTGTCACCCGGCGCTTGCCGACCCCGATATGGCGGCCATGGAGAAGGAAAGCTCCAAGACCGCTCGTTTCCTGGAAATTGTCGGCGATCTCATAGCCGGAGGTCACAAGGTCCTGGCGTTCAGCCAGTTTACGAGCTATCTGGCCGTCATTGGAGATGCACTTAAGGAGAAAAGGATCTCTTATCAGTACCTTGACGGAGCGACGCCGGAAAAGGAACGCCGTGCGCGCGTAGCCGCTTTCCAGTCCGGAGAAGGGGATGTGTTCCTGCTCTCTCTCAAGGCCGGCGGCACTGGCATCAACCTGACGGCCGCGGACTACGTCATCCACCTCGATCCCTGGTGGAACCCGGCCGTGGAGGATCAGGCTTCGGACCGCGCTCACAGAATGGGGCAGAAACGGCCCGTTACCATTTACCGCCTTGTCATGGCCGGAAGCGTGGAAGAAAAAATCCTGAACATACACGAGAAAAAGCGCGAGCTTGCCGCCGACTTCCTGGAAGGGACGTCCTCCAGCGTGAAGTCGCTCTCCGAGGAAGAACTCCTGGCTCTCCTGCAGTAATCCCGGACGCAATGTACAGCTGAGGAGAGAAGAGGCCGGGTGCGCGGGCTGTCCCGCACGCCTGGCCTCTTTCCGCTTTTCTGTCTGGTTTTTGTGAGGCCCCGTTTACACGGAAAAGCGGCGTGTTCCCTTCTTTCCAGTGCCTCCGGGGCTGGGAACGGAGCCGCCTTTCCCGGAACGCGCTCCGGAGAGCTGCAGACGGGCCTGCAGCCCGAAAAAGTTTCTTTCCGGGCGGGCAGAGTGTCGGGGAATAAAACTTAGTGTTTCACTATATTGCCTAAAACCTCAAGCAGAGGTATAACTTTACCAAAATGGTCTGTATCAGCCTCTGTACGGCGTTTTGAGGAAGGCGCTGCAAAGTGTCGGAGGACTTTCCGCAGTCTGTATGGCGGGGAGTCTGAAGAAGAAGGGCTGAGACAGGCAGTACGGACGTTTTGGTTTAGGGATCGCCGGATTTCCGTGACGCGGAGTCCGGCGGATGGTTCAACATCTTAGAAGAGTGAGGATCTTGGTTATGGCTAACCAATCTCAGGGTCTCAACGAGGATAGAGTCGCCTGCTTGATAGGCGGTTTTATTTTCCTCCTTGGTATGGCCTATTTTTGGGGCGTCGACCTTATCGGCTGGATTTGCAAAATGGGCATGTGGGTCGGGGACCCCATGAAGTGCTTCAAGGCCGCCCATAAAGGCTATATGGAAGGCTGGCAGGCTCTTGTCTGCACGTATGTCTTCGTGACCGTTATGCTGGCCGTGGGCATTAAGCTCATGAAGGGTAATGTTTTCCGTTTCATCATTTCCTTCACGGTCGTGTACTTCATCGCCATCTGCTGCTACGTCATCGGCGCTAACGCTTACATCGCCGCCAACCCCACCCAGATCGCCAAGATGGGCGTTCCGTGGGCTCTCGGCCTCAGCACCGAAGCCGGCCTGATTGTCGCCCTGATTGTGGGTATCGTCATCGGCAACCTGTTCCCCAGCGCGGTTGAGTATCTCCACGAAGCCTGCCGTCCGGAACTCTTCGTGAAAATCGCCATCGTCATCCTCGGCTGCGAACTCGGCGTGAAGGCCGCTTCCGCTGCCGGCTTTGCCGGTGTCGTTATTTTCCGAGGCCTCTGCGCCATCGTTGAAGCCTACCTCCTGTACTGGGCCTTCGTGTATTACGTTGCCCGTAAGTTCTTTAAATTCAACAAGGAATGGGCCGCTCCCCTCGCCTCCGGTATTTCCATCTGCGGCGTTTCCGCCGCCATCGCCACGGGCGCGGCCATCCGCTCCCGGCCCGTCGTTCCGATCATGGTTTCCTCGCTCGTCGTGGTATTCACCTGCATCGAAATGCTGCTTCTGCCTTTCGTTGCTTCCTACTTCCTCGGCAATGAGCCCATGGTGGCCGGCGGCTGGATGGGCCTCGCTGTTAAGTCTGACGGCGGCGCCATCGCTTCCGGTGCCATCACCGAATCCCTCATTCTGACCAAGGCTGCCGGCAATGGCACCAACTGGGAACCCGGCTGGATCCAGATGGTCACCACTACGGTCAAGATCTTCATTGATATGTTCATCGGCGTGTGGGCCTTCGTTCTGGCTTACATCTGGACGAAGCACTTCGATCCTGAGGCCAAGAAGGGCCGCGCCATGAGCTGGGGCGATGTGTGGGATCGTTTCCCCCGTTTCGTGCTTGGCTACGTTATCACCTTCCTGATCATGCTCGGCATCTGCATCGTCAGCCCCGATCTGCACAAGACCGCTGCGCAGATTTCCGGTCCCATCAACGGTCTGCGTACGCTCTTCTTCCTGCTGACCTTCTTCTCCATCGGCATGATTTCCAACTTCAGAAAGCTGCTTGAGGAAGGCATCGGCCGTCTGGCCATTGTGTACATTGTCTGCCTCTTCGGCTTCATCATCTGGATCGGCCTGTTCATTTCGTGGCTCTTCTTCCACGGCATGACCCCGCCGCTTGCCCAGTAGCCTGACAGATCATTGGAGGATATGAATATGGCTGAAGAAAAACAGGAAGCCAAATTCCATGAAGAAATCCAGAATATGCAGTATGAGCCTCTTGAGCCTGCTGAAATGAAGATGATCCACTGGAGCTGGGGCCTCGGCGTCGCTCTTCTCGTGATTCTTTACTTCATCAGCCGCGCCATTGAAGGTTAACGGCACTTCCGTGTGGGGCAAAAACGTTTCCCCGT
>ENA-OROK01002462-OROK01002462.1-human-gut-metagenome-genome-assembly--contig:-NODE-2462-length-15852-cov-3.530544_pt1 | contig 15852 bp, 18 predicted proteins | sample MGYA00242127_ERZ509046 | MGnify/ENA primary metagenome ERZ509046 (study PRJEB26280, sample SAMEA2338728) | human gut metagenome | biome: human gut; feature: human-associated habitat; material: faeces... | reverse complement strand
CCGAGAGTTCCTCCACGATCTGCCGTGCATATTTTCCAACCTTTTGGATGAACACGTCCGCGTCCAGTTCTCCCCGCTCGATCTCCTGCAGGTCCTTTTCCCACCGGGCGGTCATCTCCGGATCGGCGATCAGCTTGTCCCTGACGGCCTCATACACCTCCAGCCCTTTCGGGGTGGGCAGTAGGTCGCATCCCTGTCTTTCGACATACCGGCGTGCGATGAGCAGTTCGATGACACCGGCCCTTGTGGAGGGTGTGCCGAGTCCGCACCGTTCCATTTCGGACAGCAGCGAGGCTTCCGTAAAAAGCGGTACGGGACAGGTTTCCACGCTTCGGACGGATATGTCCGTTACCGGCAGCACCTCGTCCTGCCCCCAGGAGGGGAACATGGTGTCTTCTTCTTTCCCGGTCCCGTTATGAACGTTTTTCCATCCGGCATGCACCGTCCGGCGGTATCCGGCCTCGAACAAGATTCCCCCGCATTCGATACGGACATCCGCCTCTTCTTTGGTGCAGTCACCCGAAAAGGCTTCCAGCATCCTGCCTGCGACCATCCGGTAGAGGTTCTGCTCATCAAGCGGCAGTTTGCCGGGTATGTTTTCCGTTATGATGATGGCATGGTGTCCGGTCACCTTGCCGTCATCGGCGGCACGGGCGGACAGCACCCTGCCTTCCGGTGTCTCCGCATGACGTGCGAAACACGGGTCGTCTTTCAGAAGGGAAAGCAGTGCCGGCATATCCTCCGGCATGTCCTTCCGGATGTAGCGGCAGGAGGTACGCGGGTATGAGATGTATCCTCCCTCATACAGACTCTGCAGGGCGGATGCCGTCTGTCCTGCCGTCAGCCCCATCCGGAGGTTCGCCTCCTTCTGCAAGGAGGCCAGGTCATGCAAAAGCGGCGGTTCCTCCACCGTTTCCTTTCTCTCCGCCTGTATTACCGTGGCCACACGCGATGCCGCGATCCGGTTCCGGGCGGCGACGGCCTCCTGCTGCTGCGTGTATTTTTCCGGGCAGGTGAAAACAAGCTCTTTACCGTCCTTGAGGACCGACAGCTCCAGCCGGTAATAAGGTACGGCGTTGAAATCCCTGTTCTCCAGGTAACGGCGCGAGACAAGCGCAAGTACCGGTGTCTGTACCCGTCCGAGCGAGTGGTTCTTTTTTCCGGCTGCCATGCCGAGCGCGAGGCTTGCATTGTACCCGATGATCCGGTCGGCTTCCCGCCGTGCCCTGCCTGCCAGGTACAGACCTTCATAGAGACTGTCCGGTCTAAGGTCAAGGAACGCCTCTCGGATCGCCTTGTCCGTCAGTGAGGAAAGCCACAGACGTTCGGTTTTTCCTTTGAAGCCCAGATAATCATAAAGGTTGCGGGCGACCATCTGCCCCTCACGGGAGGTGTCCGTGGCCGTAACCGCCCCGTCCGCTTCCCGCAGCAGCCTGCGGATGACCTCCAGCTGCCTGACGGCCACGGGGTCATCCCGGAAACCGTCTTCCGTCCTTGTCCGGCGGACGGCGAGTCCGGAGGGGACTGCAAGGGAAAGCATCTCCCTTGTAAAAGGTCCTTCCATACAGGAAACCGGGGAAACCGGGGTCAGCAGGTGGCCGAACGTTCATGTGACGGCGTATCCGTTTCCGATGAGATACCCGTCTTCCATTTTGTCCGCGCCCAATATGCGGGCCAGCCTTTTAGCCACGAGGGGCTTTTCACAAATCACGACTTTCATTTTCTTACATTTTTATTGTCAGGTTATTATCTGTTGTTTATGGATTATCCTATTTGGGGACGTTTCTTCGACTTCCCGGCTCCTTTGGCGGGTTTCTCTCCGCTCCGGGCTTTCTTTGTTTTCCCGATCTTCTCGGAAAGCTGCGGCATATTCCCCATGCTTTCCGCGGGGGAAGGGAGTGTCCGGGCGGGAGGAATCCCCATAGGGACCATGTCATACCCTTTGGAGGTCATCTCCAGTCTCACATGGTCCATCGGCTTGAGATACAGGGTGGCTTTCCCGTCGGAGGTGAACTCGTAAAGGACCGTCTCCCTTCCGGCGAGGATGCTCTCGTAGTTCTGGTAGCAGAGGCTTTCCTGCGGGACACCGTTCTGTCGGAGCATCCCGCAGATCTCGTCGGGGCACAGGTTTCCGAATTTCCTCTCATGCGGCGAGGCGAATATATACTCGTAGGTGGACAGCAGCAGACTCTCCTGAAGCAGGCTCGGGCAGCGGTCATAAGTGGTCATCCGGTATATTTTCCTGGATATGTCCTTCAGCTGCCGGGAAAGGTCGCGGGGCTTGGAGGAAAGCGGTATGCTCCCCAGGCGGATGAGCGAGCGGTTGATGTCGCCTATGACGCCCCGTTCCCACCGGGCGAGCAGGTCCGCGCGGTTCTGCCGGAAATTCTCACGGAGAATCCCCGGAATTCCTCCGGTGTTGAAGAACAGGCCGGCGCGCTTCCATAAGGATGGTTTCCTCAGGTTGGTGGCGCTCCAGCGGATGACATTGAAACGGTAGCTTTCCATGAACTGCCGGAGCGGGTTCCGGTATGAGAAAATATCCTTTATGGTCTTCTGCAGCGCCTTGCGGTCGATGGTGCGTCTGCCGGCGTCGAGCAGCTCTTCGGGTGTGGGTGTTCCTGTTGTTTCCATTGCGGTTTATAATTTGGGTTTCACTTTTCTGAAGGCCGGTCCCTTTTGCTTGCGGGCCGGTTCCTTTTGCTTTTCACCGGAGGATGGGGGGATCATGCCCTTTTCCGGGCATTCCGCCATGGCCTGTATCCTTTCCGCATACTTGTCCGTCTTTTTGGGAACGGATGGCGTATCCCTGCGGATCCCTTCCCTTTTCAGGAGGAGTTCAGCGACCGCCATGGACCTTTCCCGAAGGTCGTGCATCCTCTCCTTATAAGGGAAGTTGCGGTACAGTTCCCTTTCCCTTGCGAGCATGCGGAGTTCCTTCTCGATACCGGCGAACTCCTTCCTGTAACGGAACGGACCGTCCATATACAGGTGGGCGTATCCCTTCCGGGCGATATCCTGCAGGGTCATGATCTCCCGGTTGTTTGCGGAGAGCGCCAGGGAGTTGGCCCTCACGAAACGCTCCAGGTTCTCCGCCGTGGGCGACATGTCGAAAGATGCTGTCGGGAGATAGCGGGCAAGGATTTCCAGCGGGGGCCGGGAGGCGGGAAAATCCCGTCTGTTCTCCCGTGACATTTCCAGCAGCCTCCGGGAGGCTGTCTCGATCCGGTATATGGAAAGCGTTTTCATTCCTTCCCATGCGGCGGAATAGAAACGGTCCGCCATCTCCTGCAGCATCCCGCGCATACGCTCCGGGCCCTGCAGTCCGTCATTGAACACCCCGACACCCCGTTCCGTCTTCACGAGGGTAAGGCGGAACAGGGCTTTCTTCCCTTCCGAGGCCCTTTCCATGGCGGTCTCATAGGCCTCGTAGTTCCGGCAGCCGGGTGAAAGCCCCATCTCTTCGAGTGCGGTACGGTCTATCTCCCTTCCGTGCGCCCTCAGGTAAACGGCCCGTCTGAGCGGTACCGGTTTTCCTCCGGTTATTTCGCCATATCCGGAGATGAGCTTCCATATGTTTCCGGGGCGTTCCTCCCGGAGCTCCTCCCTTGTCGGAAGCATTCTTTCCGGTACTCCTTCCAGGGCCAGCAGCAGGTTGTCCGGAACCTGCCCGTTTCCCTCCCTTATGGCTTTGTCGGCGGTATGCCCGATGAATTCCATGAAGGGATCCGTGCCTTTCGGCCTGTGCCGGACCACCATGAAGGATTTTATCCGGTTGTCCGGACACAGCTCCAGATAGAGGTTTCCGGACGTTTCCTTCCGGGGGCGTTTCCAAGGCCTTTTCAGCCGTTCCAGCCACCATGCCATGCTATATCCGTCTTTTAGGGGTTCCATCTGTTTTCCTCCATCGGTTTGTCTTCTTTTTACCGGCAGGCGGACCGGCTCTGTGCCCGGTTTCCTTTTCCGCTATGGAAGGCGCGTATCCCCGTACCTTATATTCTGTTCTGAGAATTCTCTCCGCCATGTCCCTGGAGGCCTGTCCGAGTGCCCGGTACATCACAATGTCATTCCTTTTCAGGCAGGCCTGCCGGCGTTCATACAGGCTGCGGAATCCGGCCAGGTGGACGGATACCTTCTCCAGCTGTCCGGGATCCGACAGTCCTCCGGCACGGATTCCGGTCAGGGCGGCGATTTCATTCGCCTCGTCCGTGGCATTCAGGCCGAAGGTCTTGACAAACCGCCGGAACGCCTCACCGTCCGCATGCATGGGACAGCCGGCTGACGGATGGAGTCCGGCCACAAGGGAGTCCGGCAGATAACACGCCTTTTTGGGGACGAACTCACGCCGGCCTTGCAGGGTGAACATAAAGGCGCACCTTTTGGCCGCGTCCGATATGCCTTTATCGGATGTACTGAAGTGGTATATCTCCAGTTTCTCCAGCCCGTGGAGTTCGGGGGAGAAATACCGGTCCGCGTGGTACTGCAGGTAACCTTCCAGACATTGCAGTCCCCGGCCCGAGTCGTCGAACAGGAGCACGCCCTTGTCCGTGCGGACGGCGGAGAGGGTGCGCCCGGGCAGGGCATTCTCCCTTTTTTCGTGGTAGGCATGGTACGCTTCCTGCATTTTTCTATTATCGGGATTGTCCGCCAGCCGTCCCGTCTTTTCCAGTATGGCCCACATCCCTTCCGGAAGGCCGCCCCCCGTGGTCTCATGGATGAACGTGAGGCTGCGCAGGTCAATCGAGGGCAGGTCTCGGATGTCGCCTTCTCGGATATAGTTGTCCAGCAGTTCCGGAAGGCCGTCGTCCGTCCGTTCCGCCCCCGCCAGGCAGAATACGGATTCATCGGGGACATACGCCCCGCCCAGGGCCAGCTCCGCCTGCCGGAGCAGATAATCGCCGCATTCACGGTCGCTGTGGCATACGGCATAGTCCGCCAGCCTGCCTTTTCTGTCCACATTGAAAAGGACGACCGGCCCGTTCTGTTTCAAATCGGTTTCTTTTTCCATATCGTGATATTTTAAATTTCTTTATATCCCGGCAGGTTATGATATTTTCCTGCCTGCGGATTTACGGGTGGTCTTTTTCTTCTCCGGTACCTTTTCCCGCGGACTGACAGGATGCGGGACGCCGTCCTTTACCCGGTAGGTCCTGACCGGGAACGGTTCACCGGATACCAGCAGTCTGTTCCGTGTAAAGTCCGCCATGCAGTACAGCAGGTGCCGGGAGGAGGGGCGGTCATTCTCCGGCAGGTACAGGGCGTTCCCTTTGGCCAGTATCCCGAGTTGCGCCTTGTCCAGTACCCTGTTCCCCACAAGAAGGGAGGTATCGGGGGCATTGAGGTATTTCTCCAGCGGGCGGTGGCCCCTTGCGTCGAAGTCCCGGTGAAGGATATCCTCCGCCGCTTTTCTTATTTTAAGGGAAAGTTCCTTGAAGGCTTGCACGTCGAACAGGCCGGCGGATTTGACCTGGGTCACCTTTTCAAGCTGCTCGGCCAGGGGCAGCAGCTCCCGGTAATAGGTGAATGGTTTGTCATGGATGTTCATATAACCGTGTTCCCTGATGGAGAGCAGGCGGTAGATATCCTCGTTCTCCGGCTTTCGGGATAGTTCGAGCCCCATATATCCCCTCACTTGGGAGAACAGCCCGGAATACCCCTCGGATGTCGGATTCATGGGAACGTAAAGTTTCGGTTCGAGACGGTTGATGAATTCTGCCGGGAGAAGACCGGAGGAAACATACCCGCCCTTTCTGTCCCCGCCCGGTAAAAGTCCCCTGCGGCAGCTGCTGTTGATATGGGAGGCCAGCTCCTTCCGTAAACCGGAATACTCATAAATTTCCAGGGGGCCGTCATAGGCATGGGGATCGAAGAAATGGTCGGCGGTATGCTGGAGATAGCTTTCAAGGCCTTCCTTGCCGGTATTGCTGTCGGAAAACAGCAGATAACCGGACTCCCGCCGCACCACTTTCAAAGGTGTTGTCTTGTTTTTCTTTTCCATACTGTCTTTCTTGATTTTACAATTTTACATTTTATGCTGGGGTCCCGTCTTCTTTTTTGTATTTCTCGGAGAAGCGGAGGACCTCTTTCCCGTATCCCGTTTGAACCCGGCGGTTTCCCGGTCTCCGGGCGGGCGGCTGCCAAAGACGATGCGGTCCGTATTCCTATCTACCCATGCATACGCGTGAGCGGGGGCGGGATCATCCGGTATCCTTCCTGCCGTGCGGTGTCCGCGGACATCATAGGCGGAGTCCGGCAGCCTTTGCAGCTGCTGCCTGGTTTTGCAGGTTTCATCCTCTTCGTGGGGAGCCGTTTCCGGCATGTGCCGGAGCGTTTCCAAATGCCTGTCGTAACGCTCCGGGGTCTCCAGGGTGTCGGCGATATTTCCGTTACGATGGCTGACCGTGCAACCGGCATTGTGACAGAAGCTGCGGAAATCCTCTGCCGTCGGTCTCATCCGGTTCCGGTAACGGACATCCTGCCGGAAATCCTCCGGCTTTCGCGCGTAGGGATATGCCGCAAGGGAGATTTTCTCCGGATTGACCGGAGAGAGGTCAGTAAGTACACCTTCCGCCTCATAGACGCATACCGGTCCCAGGTCGAATGACGGCTCGAAATAGGTATCTGCCATTTCCTGAAGGAATTCCCGAAGGCTCCTCCTGCCTTCTTCCGTATGGGTGAAGAAGAGGAAACCCCGGGATGTCTCCACGGCCGTATAAGCCGTGGAAGGGATATTGTTTCGTTTTTCCGGTTTTTCCTCGGGACTGACAGTCCAGGGGAAGCACCTCATGATGCCTTCGGGACAGCACCTTGATATTTCCGGCTGTCTCATGGATTCCCCGTCCAGTTTGATGACAATGTAAAAGTCCGTCTCATTCCGGCCTGTCTCGCAAAGGGCGGTGACGGTTCCCTTGTACGGATAGCTTTCAGGGGATTCGGGATCGTCCCCGACAATCCGCATCCCGATTCTGACTTGCTCTTTTCTGATCATGGCTATATTTTAGGTTTGTTACTCTTGGACTTCGTTTCTCTTTTTTTCGCTTTCCCGTCAGGTTCCGGATCAACCGGTCGGATCAGCCCGTCGCTTGTCATCCGGTATGTCCGTACGCCGGGGAACGGCCTTGCCGATGTTACCAGCCGGTTTTCGAACCTGTCGGCCATGCAGTACGCCTGCCGGCGGTTTTCCGGAGAGTCATTCTCCGGAAGATGCACCGCGTGCCCGTCGTGAAGCACCGCCCTTTGAACGGAGTTCAGCTTGACGCGGCCTGCCGTGAAGGCAAGGTTCCCGTCATCCAGCTCGTTTACGATGGAACGGTGCCCCCTCACATCGAAATCCCTTTGCAGGATGGCTTCCGCCTGTCGGCTGAGAACCGAGGAATAGATCCTGAAATCGTCCGCGTTGAACGCGGCGGCGTTTTTCACCTGCGTGACCTGTTCCAGCTTCCTTGCCACCGGCAGCAGGGTGTCGAAGTACGTAAACGGTTTCTCATGGACATTCATATAGCCGTTACGCATGACGGTCAGCAGCCGGTAGATGTCGTAGTTCTCCCGGCTGACGGTCGTTTGTGTCCTCTCATCGTCCTTGAAGCGTGAGATGAAACCGGCGAAACTATCCGCGTCGGGACGCAGCGGATGGCTGTATAGGGGAACCAGCCCTTCCGTGAATCCCTCCGGCAGCGCGGACGGGGCGACATGGCGGTGAGGGGAAAAATCGAACCGGTTTACCGGAAAGTATCGGAAAGGGGCGTATACCGTGTCAATAAAGGAAGGTAGCTTTTCCTCCAGGACGGGGCATTCATAGATGTCCAGCCGGCCCATGTCGCAGTGCGGGTCGAAATAGTGGTCCGCCACATGCTGGATGCAGGCCCTGAACTCCTCCCTGCCGGTCTCGTTGCCGGAGAAAAGCAGGTAACCGAAATCATTTTTCACCACCGTAAGGGGCAGCACGTATTCCGGCTGCAGGCGGTAGATATTCTTCCTTTCGCGCTGTCTCCCGAGGAATTCGATATATCCGCTCTCCTGCATGAAGTGTCTTTTCAGCACGGAGCAGTCCGGTGTTCCCCTGGTCAGGGTGGAATATACCGCGTCTGCAAGGGTGATTTTCTTTTCCGGCAACCGGCTTTCCGAGGCCAGAAAAGGAAGGAACGTGTCACGTATGTAGCGGTCGGCCGTCTGTCCCGACCCGGGTGGCGGCACGTCTTTCATGCTTTGGAAACGGAAGACGAGCAGTGTCACGTCCGGCACATATGTGCAGAGGGTTGCAGCCTTCACGTTGTCGTCCAGAAAATGCCTTATCCCGGTTTCCACGTCATCCTGCTGCAGGAAACGCAGGGCGTTTTCCGAAGACGGCCGGTAATGGCCGTACCTGTCCATGGCGATACAGACCGTGCCGGGCTGCTGCGGATTGAAATAAGGTTCGGAAGATAGTCTGTTGCTGTCCATCGTATTATCGTTTTATCCTGTTGTTCCTTTCGGTTTTTTCGACCCTGTTCCTTTTTACTCTCTCCGGAGTGCCGTATCCCCGTACCAGGAAATCCGTCCTTAAGATACGGTCCGACTTTTCCCGCATCTCCTCCAGTATTTTTTCCATGCTGTCCCCCTTGGAAAGGCCGTTCACGCAATCATCCATCCTCCTGACGAATTCCTTGAACCGGAAATGGTAGGCGAAAGCCGGATCGAGGATGATGTCCCTGTCGAAGTGCTTCTGCAGGGTGAGCAGCCGGCAGATATCCCTGTTGTTCCCTTCCGGCCGACAGCCGGAGAAGTCCTCCAGGCGGCGGTATTCCGTATCGGAAGGGGCCATGTCCGTGGCGAATTCCAACACCCATCCTTTCTTTTCCGACGCCCCGATATCGGCGTACGCGTCGAAAAGGTCGAATATGTACCTGCCTGTTTCCGCTTCTTTCCGGAAGGCGGTGTCGGTGAGCCCGTACAGCCTTCCGGAAGGGGAATCCACGCGGTATTGCCTGACGGGACCGGAAGGCGCGTGCATCGAGAAATAGTTCCCCAGCAGGAACTTATAGAAGTTTTCGGTCCCTTCCCTTCCGATGTCGCCGCCGCTGAACACCAGTACACCTTTGGGAGTCTCGATGACGCGCAGGGGCAGCTTGTACCCGGGGATGTATTTGTACCTTGCGGCCAGCCCGTCCTGCCGTCGGCGGAACTCCACGAGCCGGTCGATCTGCCTGTTTTTTCGCCTCCGCGTCACGTTGGCGCCGTTCTTCCCCGAGCCGGTCGATCTGCCCGGCATCGAGACGGAGAATGCCGCCCGGTTCCACAGACAGCCCTTCGGAGCGTATGAAGACCATGTCGCGCAGGTTGACACTTACCACCGGCTTCAGCCTGTTCCTTTTGATATGGGGCAGCAGCATGCCGGTGATATACTCTTTGACGGGGGTATCCCGATAAAAGGGAGGAAGGCCGGACATGCGGGGGAAGCGGTAGACCTCCATACGGGTGTCAGGTATGAATGCCGATATCCGGGCGGTCTCCACCCCGACATGCAGGAGGCTGAGGAACTGGCAGGTCATGCCCTTCCGGTCCGGGTCGACAGGATAAAGCTGGTAGGAGGAGTCGGCATGGGGTTTCTCCCTGCCCGTCTCGTAGCAGACAAGGAGACCGCCTGCGCCGTCCTCTCGGAACAGCCCTTCCAGCTGCCTGATGTTCTCATTTGCGGATGTCATGGCCGGTTACATTTTGGGGGTTATGGTCTGTCTGGTCTGTCTGGCCGGTTTCCCGGCAGTCTCCTTAAGGCCGGCCGTCTGTTCCTGCCCCTGTTTTTTCTCCGGCTTGAGGGTACTGCGTTCCCACAGGAATTCCGTACCGCGTTCGGCAGCACTCATCTGGATGGAGGTCCGGTACACCTTCCCGTTCGAGGACTTGAACTCGATGGGTATCTCTTTTCCTGCGGCGTAGTCGGCGTATTCCTTGTCGCTCAGCGCATAGTCCTTTATCTTGCGCGGACAGCGTGCCTGGTCTGCCGGAAGGAAGAACATCTCGTTGGTCACCGGGTCCTTGGACAGGTAGCAGGGCTTCGTTTCCCTGGTACGGTAGTCCGTGACCAGGTTGACAATCCGGCCCGCGTTGCCGGTACGGTTCAATGCCTCCAGCACATCCTCCTCCAGTTTGTATCCCCGGTATTCCTGTCCGACTTTCGGTGCCTGGCGGATGAAATGCAGGTCGAACTTGACCGCCCCGTTCTCGTCGCGGAAGAGCGAGAGCTTGGCATCCCCTTTCTGACGTCCCAGCTCGGTGTTCATGGAGATGTCATAGGCTATGCCGGACTGCCTGCCCTGCAGCAGCTTTTCCATATCGCCCGTCTGTTTGAGCACCTCCGGGGTAAGGCCGTAACGCTCCGCCTGCTCCCAGTTGATCTCCCGTTCGTTGAAGAAATGGTTGTTGTAGATGCGGTTGTTCTTGGAAAGCTCGCGGCGGACGGCCTCGTTCTCGGGGCGTTGGGCCTCCTCGATTTTCCTGGCGGCCTGTTCCACCGGGGTGTTTTCCTCCATCCGGTAAAGGGAGAAACGTGTGGGGTTGTTGTACTGGTAGAGGAAGTTCTTCCCGAAGTTGGTGAAGAAATTCCCGAAGCGGTCCACGCGGACGAACTGCCCCTTGTTCCGTTCGCTGGCCTCGAGCGTCTCCAGCTCACCGTTTGCCGCGATGCCCTTGACGCCTTTCGCCTTCTGTTCCTTCTTGTCGTAAGCCATCAGGTAACCCTGTTCCTGAGTGGCGTTTTCGCTGCCTTGAGCAGCGGGATTTACTTCTTGCATGACTGTTAAATTTAAAGGTGAATGAATCATTTCGGGGGGTAAAATTAGTATCTTCGCCATTAAATAAATTGATTATGAGGAAGTTGTCATTAATAGTCATGTTTTGTCACCTTTTGTCACTTTCCGCCTGCCTGGAGGATGGGGGAAAAACGGCGGAAGGCGGCGGGGAAATGTTAAACGGGCATGTCCGGGAACCGGGGAAATGAGCGGAGGAATGAGGGCTGCGGCGGACGGTCGCCGTCCTGACGGACTATCCGGTCCTGTTTCCCCTTGACGGCAGGCGTACCCGCTACCGGGTGTCCTCCGGATTCGGATACAGGATCCATCCCCTTAAGGGCCGGAGAATATTCCATAAGGGGGTGGACCTGGCGGCCCCGTATGGCGAGCCGGTATATTCGGCCGGAAACGGCCGGGTGATCTCCGCCGGCTACAGTCCGGGTTACGGCCGGACCGTCCATATCCACCATGGGGGTGGATACTCCACCCTGTACGCGCACATGAGCCGGATCCTTGTAAGGAAAGGTGAAACGGTCCGTATCGGGCAGCGCATCGGGAAGGTCGGAAGCACGGGGATGTCCACCGGCAACCACCTGCATTTCGAACTGCAAAAAAACGGCCGGCTGCTGGACCCGGTGGAATGGTTCGGCAGGCGGTTCTAAATTCTTACTGTTTATCAATCATACGACGAGTCATGAACATTGAAGAAGCGAAAAGGATTCCGCTGGAGGATTACCTCCGGCGGATGGGATTCTCCCCCGTAAGGGAACAGGGGGACAGTTTGTGGTACCGCTCGCCTTTCAGACAGGAGCGTACCCCCTCATTCAAGATCAGCCTTTCCAGAAACCTGTGAATCGACTTCGGCGAGGGGACGGGAGGAAGCATCATCGACCTGGCGCAAAGGCTGTACGGGACGCGCGACATATCCTCCGTATTGAAGGGCATAGAGGGACACTTCCCCGTGTCCACGCCCGCCCAGGCACCCCGGAAGGCGGCCGCCACGCCTCCGGCATTCGAGGAGCTGCGCGTCTCGCCGCTCCGTAATACGGTGCTGCTGGACTATCTGGCAAAGAGGGGGATTCCTTCCGACATTGCCTTGGGGGAGTGCGTGGAGGTCCATTACCGCACGCGCGGCAAATGGTATTTCGGGATCGGGTTCAGGAACCGGAAGGGCGGCCTGGAGATACGCAACCCTTATTTCAAGGGTTCGACCTCCCCAAAGGACATCACGCATCTCAGGCATGGAGCCGGGGGGAACGGAAAGGCGACGGCCCTGGTGTTTGAGGGCTTCATGGACTATCTCTCGTACCTTACGCTCAAACAGGGAAAGCCGGTGCCGGACTGCGTGGTGCTCAATTCGGTCGGTAATCTGCCGGGGGCGTTGGACGTGCTGAAAGGCTACGGGCATGTCTGCTGTTTCCTGGACAATGATGACGCGGGCCGGAAAACCACGGAGGAGATCAGAAGGCAGTGCGGGAGCGTGACGGACAAGGCGGTGCACTACCTGCCTCACAAGGATTTGAACGAGTTCCTGCAGCACCGCCTGAAAAAGGCGGAGGAGCCATGTGCGGAACTGAAACAGGGAAGCGGGTGAAAGATAAAACGGTAACCGGTCCTACGATGGGACTGACATGTAACAAGGGAGAGCCAAAAGTCCGGCCCTCCCTTCATTTTACCGATGCACTGCCTATTTTGCAGCCGGAATGAAAGGCCCGATTATCATTCACATCTGCAAAAAAGAAAGATTTCCTTTGTTATCCGCGCTTATCACACCCATTGGTTTTATTGTTTTCAAACAATATCCTGACCTGCCTGTCATTCATATTCTTCCAGATTCGGTTTCTCATTAAAATTGATAAAGAAGCTGGAAAGGGATATGGCGGAGGAAACTCATATGTTATTAAAAAATCCGTACAATTAAAATCATCCGGCGGACCCCGTACGGAAGGACGGGGAAAGAGTTCGACAAGGCTTCATGTCGGACCGAAGGAGATATGGACCGTACCCGGTTTCTGACAAATCACGGGAAGGTTACATGAGCGGTTCTCCCATGACTTTTTAGGGAATTCATTTGACCGGTCGGGATAAAATAGCTATATTTCCACTGCAAAACGGCTTGATTTATAGAAATTTGTAAACAATAATATATGAAGACGAATGAGAACTGGGCCGAAATCGTGGATACGCTCCACCCGTACCTCGATGGAAGTAGGGAGAAAGAAAGGTATCTGAAAGATATAGGGAACTGCCTGCGGTTTCTCGGATGGAGAAAGACCAACGGAACGATGGTGTCATGCCCGCCGGAAGACAGGAGTTCCGGAAAACCGGACATCGTGCTTTTGAAGCGGGGGGAGGATGCCGGATTGCAGGCATTTCCCGTCATGACGGAATCCCCTGGAGAGATGGTGTATGCCATGGGGCTGTATATAGGGGACAACATCCGGCTTTATTATAATGCTCCCGGAGAAAAAGGCACGCCGGCCTGCGTACTGACGGCGGAAATCAGGGTGGACGATGCCAACGGGCCGCTTCTCTGCGACCTGCTGTCTTTCAAAGGATTCAACCTGAAGAGCATGGAGAACTTCTGTCTGAGGCGCTACAACCTGGTACGTACCGGCGGAAGTTTCCTGCAATGGACGGAGGATTTTCTTTCCGGAAGTACCGGAACGGGAAATGTCGCCGGCCTGCTCAGGGAAAAATTCATGGCCGAAGGGTTCGAGGAATCCCTTGTCCGGGAGGAGCTGGACAAGCTCGGGCTCAGGGTGAGCTATAAAGAGGGGCATGCCGCGATCACCCTCCGCTATCCGGAATGAAACCGCTTCCGGCGGCAGTCCGTACCGGTATTCACATCAAGCCTTGATAATTTTAAACTGCAAGTAACGACAAAGGACTACCCAAAATCGGGTAGTCCTTTGTTTACAGTACAGATATCGGATATGTTTTCGACGTTTATCCCATACTCCAATTCTTATTAATAGTTTCTTATCAGCAGTTCGTTGACCGGTTTCCGTTTCTCGGCGATGGAGCAGACCGAGCGGAAGATGCTCAGCCGTTGGATATGGAAGCCGTCGTACAGGTCGTCGAAGAAGGTATTGGTCGGGTCCTTTTCGCGCGGGTCCGAGTTGGAGAGCATTCATTTGCTGCCGGCATTCCCCAGGTCCCTGCAGAACTCGGCCAGGCGGATCTGGTCGTGGTCGTCGAAGTCGTCCGGCATGTAGGAGGTGCAGCCGCCCGACTCGTTGACCGGCTTGTAAGGTGGATCAAAGTAGAAGAAGGTTTTCTCTCCGGCATACTTCGCTGTCCGGCGGTAGTCTCCATCCAGGATGACGACTCCCTGCAGCAGTTTATGGTTCAGGCGGAGCAGGTCCTCTTCCAGTATTTTCGCGCGGTTGCCCGCACCGAACGTCACGGAGAGCTTGCCGCTGCGGTTTACCGAATAGATGCCGTTGTAGCAGGTGCGCATGAAGAAGATGAACAGCGCCGCGCGGGTGACATCGTCAGGACCACCCTCGTTGAAGAATGTGCGTCTCTCCATGAAGTACGCCCTTCTGTCCGCGTGTTCCGCCAAGGCATGGTATTCTCTTTGGATACCATCCAATGCCTTGATCAGTTCCTCCGGGGAGTTTTGGATGACACGGTACACGTTCACCAGGCTCTCGTTGGAATCGTTGATCACGCAGCGGATACCGGGATGGGCCTGTCTTAGTCAGAAGAACAGCGCGCCGCCGCCCACGAAGGGTTCCACATAGGTTTCCATCTTTCCGAAATCTGCCGGCAGGGATTCGGTGAGTACCGGCAGCAGTCTTCTCTTTCCGCCCACCCACGGGAAACAGGGTTTTCCCTGAAGGGCGATGTTTTTCTTTTTCTCGGTCATAAAACTAAAATTAAACGGTTATTGAATGGCGGATTGCCGGAGGGCAATCCTGTTTTTATATCAGTCTGTTATTCCCCGTCCGTCTCCAGCAGGTGGCTCAGATTCGGATCGTTTTCTATGCGCAGGAGCTCCCGGCGGATGATGTCGCCCACCTCTTCCTTGATACGGTAGTAGTTACGCTCTATTTCCTCCTGCATATGGTCCCGGCCGTCCTCTCCCGTGAAGTCCGTGATGACGGGTATCGGTCTGTACGCCCTCGTCTCGGCCTCCACCCCGGCATTGTCCACCATGATCCGGGCGTGGAATATTTTCTGCCTGATGGTCTCTCCGAAATTGTCCGATACGCTTCCCACGAACATCCCCTGTGAGAGGTTGGATATCTTGGAGGCGGGTATCAGGGAGTCCAGCTGGGTGCTGATGTTGGTGGAAGTGTCCTCTTTCGTCATATTGACGGACTTGCGCTGCTGGAGCACCTTGCCGAAGCGTTCCGAGAGGTTCTTCGCGGTTTCTCCCACGACCTGTCCGGAAAAGATGTTGCCGATGGCGTTCTGGATCACGCGCCTCCTTTTCACCGTAGTCGCGTACCAGCTGGCTGAAGTCCTGCGCTCCCAAACAGACCGCCACCTTGTTGCTCCGCGCCGTGGCGATCAGCGTGTCGAGCCCCCGGAAATAGATGGTCGGCACCTCGTCCACCAGGATGGAGCTCTTCAGCTTTCCCTTCCGGTTGACCAGCTTGACGATGCGGGCGTTGTAAAGTCCCAGGGCCGCCGAATAGATGTTCTGCCGGTCGGGGTTGTTGCCCACGCACAGTACCTTGGGCTGCTCAGGGTTGTTGATGTCCAGCGTGAAGTCGTCCCCGCTCATGATCCAGTAGAGCGAGGGGCTGATCATGCGCGAGAGCGGTATCTTCGCGCTCGCTATCTGGCCCTGGAGCTGCTCCATCGCCCCGCCTTTCCAGGCGTCCATGAAGGGTGAGAGGTAGTTCTCAAGCTCACGGTACGAGGTCAGGATGGTGAACACGTCCGAGTAGGGCTTGTTCAGCAGCTCGATGGCATGGGGGAAGGTGCAGTATCTCCCTCCATCGAAAATCTTGAGGTACCATATGATGGCGGCCAGCAGGATGATCGGGGATTCCACGAAAAAGTCGCCCTGTTTCTGTATATCGGGTAAGTCAAGGGCATTGCTGCCCCCTTCTCCCCTAAGAACCGTACATGA
>ENA-OROK01002446-OROK01002446.1-human-gut-metagenome-genome-assembly--contig:-NODE-2446-length-15917-cov-3.863825_pt1 | contig 15917 bp, 13 predicted proteins | sample MGYA00242127_ERZ509046 | MGnify/ENA primary metagenome ERZ509046 (study PRJEB26280, sample SAMEA2338728) | human gut metagenome | biome: human gut; feature: human-associated habitat; material: faeces... | reverse complement strand
AGAATGGGGGTGTTCACAAAAATGAGACCACCGTTCACATGTTTGAGAAAACTCACCCGGCTCCATTACAGCGGGCCAGCCTTCCGGATGAATGGGGACAACGAAGATCTCTCAGTGGCAGTCTCGCGCACTCCTGAAGAACAAGCCTGCCGGGGATCAAAAAAGGCGCCGTCCAAACACGGACAGCGCCCTGCTCATCAAAGAAATCCGGCTGCAATCAGTGGATAGCCCGGCCAATCCGGCTCCAGCGGACATCCAGCGGCCCATCCCAGGACCAGTAAATACGCCTGGCCTTGGCCTGAATCGCCCGGCGCTTCACGAATCCCCAGAAACGGGAATCCATGGAATTATCCCTGTTGTCGCCCATGCAGAAATAGCTGTCCGGCGGCACAGTGACAGGTCCGAAAACATCCCGCACCGGAACCACGTTGTTGGGTTCATCCACACGGATGTAGTCTTCTTTGACAGGCTCTCCATTGCGGTACAGCTGCTTGTCACGCACCTCAATGACGTCACCAGGAACACCGATAATGCGTTTGATAAAGGAGACGCTGGGATCCCTCGGATACTCAAAAATGATGATGTCGCCCCGCTGCGGATCATGCCCTTTATAAATCTGAATATCCGTGAAAGGGATATAAACGCCGTAATCAAATTTCGTGGCCAGAAGATGGTCGCCAACGAGCAGCGTATTCAGCATGGACTCTGACGGAATTTTGAATGCCTGCACAAAAAAGGTACGAATAAAGAACGCCAGAACCAGCGCAACAAGAAACGCCTCGGTATATTCCAGCCACAGGGGTTTTTCGTTCTTCTTGGTCTCGGTATTTTGCTTCTCGGATTCCATATTTTCTCACTTTGCTGTTCAACGGAAAAACTGCGCACACGCCGTCAGGCTAATGGCCGCCGGCAGAAATGGTCGTTGACATTTCCCCCTTGGGTGTCACCTTCCACTCCGCGCATGCGGTTTCCAGAGAGAGAAGAGCCGCGAGGATGGCTGCGACAGCCAGCCTGAACCCGTGTGTTCTGAAAAGCCGGATTGCCATTCTGGGTTCCTCCCTATAATCCCCATTTGCAAAGAGATGTTCATAGCATACGAAGCCTCAGTCCGCAAAAAAGGGATATTGTGGTTTTCCACAGAAAGTAGATCTTGAGGGCAATTACGTCTACGATTAGGAACCAAACGTGCGGGCTAAGCGCACTGCCTGCGCGGCAGTCAGTCCACACGCATTCCCATGAGGAGGATTTTTCCATGCTCGGATATCTGGCCATCGCCCTCGGCTGCGGTATGATCGGATACTTTCTGGCCCGCAAAATGTTTTAGGACAGGGTGAACGTACTCCCGCCTATAGAGGCATGAGCTTCCTGCTTCAGCGGGAACAGCACCACTGACTCCGAAGAGTTACTGCGGCTTCCTCCATTTCCACAGGCTCAGAATCGTGCGCGCCGCACGTACACCGGCAGAAACTCATGATTAGGTGAAGAGACGGCAGCCCGCCGGTATTTTCAGCAGTCTGCCGCCCCTTCAGGAGACAGCACGATGTGCCGCGGACACCAGTCTGTGGAGCTCCAGGCCCCAGCTGAAAAGGAGTCCCTGACCACGGACTCTGGAATGAAGATGATGAGCCGGGCATGCATAAACTCACCGGTACTCTGTTCTGGATTACATACCCGGTGATCCTGACGCGCCAGCCCTGCCAGCTCGACGAAAAAGTAGACGGCTGGCGCAAAAGTGACTATTGTCATTAACCAAAGTCAGGATCGGCGTTCAGTCCGGGACTGGCCTTTATGTGGCGGGAAGCTGGATGCGGAAGGTAATCTTTGTTCCGCTCCGGGGTTCGGTTTCAGTATTCATCAAAAACAGGGGGACGCACCATGTGGTTCTATGGTTTCCTCATTCTCTGCGGCATCGGCTGCTGGGGTGTTCTGAAGATGCACTAAGCAGCTTCCAGCACAGCCTTTCCGATGACAGGGGCGGTATCTCATGAGAGAGCCGCCCTTTTTTACTGCCCCAGACAAACTTCAGTGCATAAAAAGACCCCCGCGTTTCCGAAACGCGGGGGCTTATTTTCTTTGGTGGGACGTGCGGGGATCGAACCTGCGACTCTCTGCTTAAAAGGCAGATACTCTACCTACTGAGTTAACGTCCCATTCAGTTGGTTGCTTTTATTCCCACACACAACTGATGTCAAGCGAAAAGACATCGCATGTGCGACTATTTGGCGCCTTTCTTCTCGATTTTGGCCCAGGTATCACGAAGTGTCACCGTACGGTTGAAGACAGGCAGTTCATCCGTGCTGTCCCTGTCCTTGCAGAAATAGCCCACGCGCTCGAACTGCACCGTTTCGCCGGTTCTGATCTGCGCCATGGCGGGCTCAAGACGGGCGCGCACGGTCCTGAGGGAGTCAGGATTGATGTAATCGAGGAACGTCTTTCCCTCCGGAACATTGTTGGGATCCGCCACGGAGAAAAGCTGTTCATACAACCGCACTTCAGCGGAAAGAGCGTATTTCGCGCTTACCCAGTGAATGGTGCCCTTGACCTTACGGCCGTCAGGACTGTTGCCTCCGCGGGAAGCGGGGTCATAGGTACAGTGAATTTCCTGAACGTTGCCCTCGGCATCCTTCACGACATCCGTACAGGTCACAAAATAGGCATAACGCAGCCGCACCTCCTGCCCGGGAGCCAGACGGTAGTACTTCTTGGGCGGATCGAGGCGGAAGTCATCACGGTCGATGTAGAGTTCCCTGGTGAAGGGAACCTTGCGGGAACCAAAGGAATCGTCATCAGGATACAGAGGCATATCAAAGACATCTTCCTGATTCTCGGGGTAATTATCGATAACAAGCCTGACGGGATTAAGCACCGCCATCCAGCGCGGAGCATGGGCGTTGAGATATTCGCGGATGCAGAATTCAAGCAGCCCATATTCAACCACAGCTTCAGACTTGGCCATTCCGATCCTCTGGCAGAAATCACGAATGGCTTCCGGAGGAACACCCCTGCGGCGCAGGGCGCTCAGGGTGGGCATTCTCGGGTCGTCCCACCCCTTCACATATCCTTCCTTCACAAGCTGGATGAGCTTGCGTTTGGAAAGCACCGTATAGGTGAGGTTGAGGCGGGCAAATTCCGTTTGCTCGGGATGGTATACGTTCAGCGTCTCCAGCACCCAGTTGTACAGTTCCCTGTTATTCACGAATTCCAGGGTGCAGAGCGAATGCGTGATACCCTCTATGGAGTCGCTCAGAGGATGCGTGAAATCGTACATGGGATAAATGCACCACTTGTCACCCGTGCGGTGATGCGTGGCATGACGAATCCTGTACAGGGTGGGATCGCGCATGACCAGATTGGGAGACGCCATGTCGATCTTCGCGCGCAGCACGTGTGTACCATCCGCGAATTCACCAGCGCGCATGCGCCTGAAGAGGTCGAGATTCTCCTCAACGGAGCGGTTTCTATAGGGGCTCTCCCTGCCCGGCTGAGTCAGGGTACCTCTGTACTCACGGATTTCATCAGCGCTAAGGTCGTCTACATACGCCTTTCCCATTTTAATGAGCTGCTCAGCGTACTCGTACAGCTTGTCGAAATAATTGGAAGCGTAGAATTCACGATCGCCCCAGTCACCGCCAAGCCAGCGGACATCTTCCCTGATGGACTCCACGTATTCCGTGTCTTCCTTCGTGGGATTCGTATCATCGAAGCGCAGATTGCAGAGCCCGTTGAACTCCTTCGCCACACCGAAGTTCAGGCAGATGGACTTGGCATGCCCGAGGTGAAGGTAGCCGTTAGGTTCGGGTGGGAACCGCGTATGCACCTTCCCGTTAAAACGGCCAGAGGCATTGTCTGCCATAATCTTTGCGCGGATAAAATCCGTGCTTTCCTTAACTTCAGGTTCCTGCGTTTTTGGCATTTTCCAACCCCACGGTTTACTAAATTTTTAGAGGATTACCTTACCCTCAGGCTCTGATACGGTCAACAAAGCAAAAATGGCGCTTGACATAAGGAGCCTCTGAGAGTAAAGGATGTGAAGCTTAGCGCGGAAAGGTGTCCGAGTCGGCCGAAGGAGCTCGCCTGCTAAGTGAGTATACGGGCTTAAACCTGTATCGAGGGTTCAAATCCCTCCCTTTCCGCCATCTGCCATCATAAGGGCGCCAATCATAAAGATCGGCGCCCTTTTTGTTTGCTCCGAGCCTTCCGAAAACACCGAAGCCCACAAAAGAAAACAACAGGCAGACACCTCCCGCGGTACAGAAGAACGCGCATCCCTGCTGCCCAGTAAAACCCTGGACACGAAAAAAACAAACGGCATTGAACCGCCCAGCAGAATGTCTTTCCGGGAGAAACCGGGCGTCCAACGGTGAACCCACGGTCCTTGCCAGCGAAAGCAGCAGTCACAGCTGCTTTCTGTGTTTCCCCCCTCGTTTGCTGTGCTCCGTCCGGACAGGCAACTAATCACATCCCTGTTTCCGTCCCGTATGCCGGGAAAGCTCGTCTGCCTTCCCTTTCTTTTCAGGCTGTCTGGCATACAGCAGAGATGGAAATACCTCTTTCAGCTCCCTTCGCATCTCACTCTGAAGCCCGCATGTATCCCCCCGCTTCCCCTGTCCTGCGGCTCCCAGCCCTCATATCATCCGGAAAGGCTGCCGGAGAAAAGAGAGCGTGGCAGAACAGGTTCTGAAGAATCCTTCCTTCAGTTATGCCGCCCACCCCAGAGCTCATCAGTTCCCCGCTGCGACATCCTGCACCAGGCAGCCTCCCCTGTTGCGGAAGTATTCTTCCTGTAGTGAAATTTCAGGTTTCACCGATAGAGAGACTTTGCTTAAAAATCCGGCAATTTCTGTTTCCCCCTCACAGTTTTCCGGGAACACCGCCCGAGCAGACTGGAATACCAGGGACTGTTCAGGCCCATTCCCTCTAAACAGGCCGCAGAGGGTCTTCCGGATCCTCCCTTAGTTTTACAAGCGCCTCCCGGCAGAGGCCATCTTCAGTAACAGCAGAGAACAGCAAATCCGTTAGCAACAGACACGCGCTCTTCGCCACAGACACACAAATTTCACAATTGCGGAACGGGATTGCAATGCCTCCCAAATGAAAATGCCCTCCGTACCTGGACAGGGTCCGAATCTGTCCGCCGGTTATGCCTTCAATGAAAGTATCAAATACAGGGAGTATCTCTCATGATGAAACGCCGTTCCTTCCTCAAAGCCGCTACTGCCGGTCTTCTCGTTTTCCCCGCCGCGGGCAGCGCTCTCGCCCAGACACCCTTCGCTCCTGAGGACATCAAAGTTCCCCCGCGCGATCAGCTCCTTTCCACATTCGGCTGGGTAACTGATATTCACTACAGCGTTCAGCCCATCCGCCGCATCGAAAACGAGGACTCCATCCGCGTTTACGCTCACTCCATGGCCAAATTCCGTCAGGCCCTTGACCTTTTCAATACCCGCGACCTCGATTTCATGATCGAACTGGGTGACTTTAAGGACTGCCAGGACAACGGCGACCGCGAAGGCACGCTGAACTTTCTCAAGACCATTGAAAACGAATACCGCACTTTTAACGGCCCCCGCTACCACATTGCCGGCAACCACGATTTCGATAAGATTTCTTACTCAGACTACCTCGTGAACACGCCGAATTACGGCCCTGCGAATGGGAAAAGTTATTACAGCTTCACTTTCGGAGGCGTTAAATACATCGTCCTCGATGCCTGCTTCAATAACATGAAGGGTGAGCACTATTCCGAAGGAAACTTCAAGTGGACTGTGAATATGATCCCCGATGAAGAGCTGGCCTGGTTCAAGGAAGAATTGGGCAAAGGCTCTGAACCGGTCATCGTCATGAGCCACCAGAATCTCAACTACTGGGCCCAGGGACCGATGAACAACTGGTTCATCAATAACGCCAAGGACGTCGTCGACGCCATGGAAAAGTCCGGCCGCGTTCTTATGCACCTTTCCGGACATTATCACAGAGGCTGGTTTGGCACCCGCAACGGCATCAGCTATGTCGTAGCCAAGGGACTCGTTGAACGTCCTCTCCCCACCAATGTGTGCGGCATCGTCTCCGTCGACAAGGAGAAGAACGTGTACGTCGAAGGTTTTTACAACGAGACTTCCCATCTTCTTAAAAAGAAAGCCTAGGCTCCTTCGCTCATAGGGTAGCCCGACCTTTCTGATAATAGTGCCCCGGATTCTTCCGATCCGGGGCACTATTGTTTCACGTGAAACATTCTCACATCACGCCACACCAATAAGTGAATGCACCCTGTCTGCAGGGATCGGGGACTCCCAGTTTCAGCTGGAACAGCACCACTCCCCCTGGGAGGTCTGAAGCCTTACACTCTCTTCACAGGCCTGTGTTTCCTTTCGGAGCACGGTATTTTATGAGTGACGCCAGCGGACATTCGCCAGGATTCTTCCCGAAAAAATTCTTTGCAGAGCCTCTGTCTTGCCCAAGTACTTATACGAATTCGTCAGTCCGTCTTCATCCCACACTTCAGATATGGAGGACTTCTGGCGGACTAGGTTAAATTTTCCTGCGCGTTCAGGATTTTTTGATTGATCTGATATCTTTTAAAATCCCTTTATCTTCGCACAGCGGCTAAAAACAGAGAGATGACACAGGCCTGGTATAGCCAGCGGACAATCACAGAAATTTCTGCACGCCGTATTCGTCAGTTTCTCATTATTGAACGTGCTCCCGCCTATAGAGGAGGGACTTCCTGCTTCAACGAGAACAGCACCACTGACTCGGAAGACTAACGGCGGCGTAAACTTTTTCTACAGAATTAAAACATATCTGTATCAAAAGGCCTGTTTTTATTTGTCTTTTTCCCTTAAGAATCCCGTGAAGCCGCGCCGGTAAAAACCGGGGAGTCTGCCGTTCAGACAGCGCTTTTTCCCAATCCGGAAACGAAAAACTCTAGAGAGTTGATCTAATGTTCCAAATTCTTTAGAGTGAAATATCTTTTTTGCAAAGGTCCACGCAAACCGCGGTAAAAATGCTCCAGTCTCTTCTTTGAAGGCGAAGACGTTTTTCCGGCTCCAGATACGCACCGGACACGGACTGACTCCCGGTTTCAGGACTCTTTCAGGCAAAAGAGGAGTTCCCTCAATCAAACGGCCGCGCGACATTTTCTCCGCCACCTTTCTCCAGGAGTTCTTTTCGGCACCAGCGCGCAGCACAGCCGCTCCAACGAGTGTCTCCCCGAGGTATTTATGAAATCTTCCGCCATCTTCTACGCATTTATTTTTGTGCTTTTCCTCTGTTTTACCGCCCTCCCCGCCCAGGCCAGAACGTCCCACCAGCAGAATTCCTCTCCGGAGTACAGCCAGACAGTCCAGAAGCACCATCATAAAGCCTCCGTTAAGCACAGACGCTCCTCCCGCCATCATTCCGCTGCCCGCAGCAGCACCACGAGACGCCATCACGCTTCGCGGACCAGCCATTCAGCATCCGCTCTCCGCAATGCCGGGGACAGGGCCAATGGACTCGCCGCATGGTACGGCGGAAAAGATCACCATCAGAAGATGACGTCCAGCGGCGAAAGATTTGATCACCACGCCATGACTGCTGCCCACCGCACCCTTCCCTTCGGGAGCCTGGTCAAAGTTACCAATCTCAGAAACAACAAATCCGTAGTCGTCCGCATAACCGACAGAGGTCCGTATTCCTCCAGGCTTTCCATAGATCTCAGCAAAGGAGCGGCCCAGAAAATCGGCATGCTCGAGGCCGGCATCGGTCATGTGAGCATGGAACTCGTCCGGGTGGGCAGAGGCTGATCCTCCCGGCTTCCCACACAGACAGGGGCTACCTAAATATACATTTTCCTGATAGAGCTTTTGCGGAATTTCAGGTTCTTCAGTGCTCAACCTTTCAGGAGAATTCGATGAAAAAGGTACTTGTTACCCCCCGCTCTTTCGGTAAAAACGACCCCACTCTTTTTGATCAGCTCAAGGCAGGCGGCTTCGAGGTCGTCAGAAATGACACCGGAGCCATCCTTTCTGAAGAGACGATCTGCAGGATGATTGCCGACTGCGACGCTGTGATACTCGGCGTTGATCCCTGCAACAAAAATGTCCTTGATCACGCCCCCAAACTCAGAGCCATCGCCCGTTACGGCGTCGGCCTTGACAATATCGATCTCGAAGAATGCAAAAAGCGCGGCATCAGTGTGACCCGTACCGTGGGCGCCAACAGCAATGCCGTTGCTGACTTCGCCTTCGGTCTCATGCTTGCCGTGGCCCGCAAAATCGTGCTCATTGACAACAAGTGCCGCAAGCAGGACTGGAGCAAAAATACCGGCATCGACGTCTACGGCAAGACACTGGGTATTATCGGGCTTGGCGCGGTAGGAAAATGCGTAGCCCGCAGAGCCGCCGGTTTTGGTATGAAGATCCTCGCAGCCGACCCATATTTTGATGATAAATTTGCCCAGGATTTCGGCATCGCCCGCGCCAGCGTGGACGAAATCTGCGAGAAGTGCGATTTCATAACCCTGCATTCTGTACTCACCGACGAGACCCGCAATCTCATTAACGCCGACCGCATCGCCAAAATGAAGAAGACCGCCATTCTGATTAATACGGCCCGCGGCGGGCTCATCGATGAAGCAGCCCTTCTCAAAGCCCTCCAGGAAAAGCGTATTTACGGCGCAGGCATCGATGTCTTCTCCTCAGAGCCGCCGGCAGAAAAGGAATGGTACACACTGGACAACCTTGTCATGGGGTCCCACACCTCTTCGTCCACTGTCGACACCACCAACCGTCAGGGCAAAATGTGTGTCGATGCCCTGCTCGCTGCCAAACTGTAATTTTCAGGAAAACGTGTTCCTCTGACACACGTGAAGTCCGGCTTTCCGCAGGGAAGACCGGACTTTTTTGTGAGGTGTAGTAATGGAATATCCTGCCTTTCTCGCTTCCGAATATCCACAGATGTCTCCGGAGAAAGCCCGGTTTCACATCATTCCCGTTCCCCTGGAACGCTCGGTATCCTACGGCGGCGGAACCTCACGCGGCCCCGCTGCCCTGCTCGAGGCGTCCCAGCAGCTTGAAGCCTGGGACGGCATCAGCGCCCCCGGAACACTGGGTTTTCACACACAGAAACCGGTAGACTGCTCCGGTTCCATAAACCTCATCCAGGAACGTATATCTGACGCCTGCCGCATGGCGCTTCAATGCGGTGCGGTTCCTGTGGTGCTTGGGGGAGAGCACACAGTCTCCTATGGAGCTGTCCGCGCCTGCGCGGAAAAATACGACAGCTTCGGCGTCATTCATTTTGACGCTCACGGGGATCTCAGAGACAGTTATGAGGGAGATAGTTTCTCGCACGCCTGCGTTCTGCGCCGCATCGAGGAAAGCTTCAGCCTGCCCCTGGCCCAGTTCGGCACGCGGGACTACTGCATGGAAGAACTGGAATACCGCAAAAAACGCGGAATCCTGTATTACGATGCCAGCCGTCTCGCTGAAGAAGGTCTCCCGGAAAAGCCCCTGCCCGACAGTTTTCCGCGCCGCGTCTACATCACGTTCGATGTGGATGGACTCGATTCCTCTCTCATGCCGGCCACAGGAACGCCTTCTCCTGGCGGACTCCTCTGGTACGATGTCATGAAACTGCTGACACACTGTCTGAAAGCCCGGGAGGTCATCGGACTGGACGTGGTGGAGCTTGCTCCCATTCCCGGCCTTCATCACGCCGATTTCACGGCAGCCAAGCTCACGCACGCCCTCATAGGCTTCGCCCAGAGAAGCTTTGCCTGATCTATTCCTGACCGGCGAGCCTCATCGCGGCCAGTGCCAGGAAACGGCTCGCCGGCGCCAGAATGGACTCATCGAAATCAAACGCTCCGGAATGATGACCGGAAGCGAGCTGGCTCCCGAACAGCATATAGCTGGCCTGTCCTCCGCCCTTCTGAACGGCCTGCATGAGTGTGGCAGCATCTTCACTGGCGGAGCCTCCTGCCTTCTGCTCAACACGGGTGAATCCCGGGCGGCCATCAATGCGGAACTCTTCTGCCAGTGCGGTCAGCCTGGAGGACAGAACGTCGTCGCTCTCCATGCACCCGGCATGTCCCACAGTCTCGACGCTCAGCCCAAGCCCGTTCATCAGGGCCGCGCCCTCGGCCACACGCCGGGCTCCGGCAAAGAGAAAATCGTTGACCTCTTCCGGACGCCCACGCACTTCGCATTCCAGACGGGCGGACCCGGGCACTATGTTGCGGCCCGTCCCCGCGGTCAGGACGCCAACATTCACTCTTCCCGGCCCGGCGCTGTGCCGCGGCAGAGCGTGCAGAGCCAGAACGGTTTCACAGGCTCCCTTCAGCGCGTCACACCCGTCTTCCGGACTTTGTGCGGCGTGTGCCTCCCGCCCCGTAAAGCAGAGATTGAATTTTGTGGTAGCGAAGGATCCGCTCACGCCGGCCACAAAGGCCCCAGTTTCCCTGCATGAAAGTCCGATATGATACCCGAGAAAATACGGGAAGCCCCGCACCTGCCCTGTCAGTGATGCGGCCCCGCGCACACCTTCTTCAGCAGGCTGAAACAGAAAACGTATATTGCGGCGGAGATGCGCCCTCATGGGGGCCAGAAGACGGATGCCCCCAAGTGCTATGGCCATATGGCCGTCATGCCCGCAGGCGTGGCACCAGCCGTCCTTCAGAGAGTCAAACCCCGACGCATGCGGCAAATGCGTCACGCTGCCGCATTCCTGTACAGGAAGGGCATCTATATCGCAGCGTATGACAAGCCCAGGCTCCCTGTCCGGGGCCAGATCCACAAGAGCACCCGTGCAGGCGCCCATGCGGGCAAGAATTGCGGGATCAGCCCCTGGAATGCCTTCTTCCTCTGCAAGGGCCGCTTTTGCCGCGTCAGCTCGTTTACCAGCATCCGGCAGACCAAGCCGTCCTTCGTCCTCCATAATCTCTCGGCCGACACAAGGCGCCAGCCCCATCTTCCGGCACTCGGACGCCAGGGCTGACGTTGTCCAGTATTCGCACCATCCGATTTCCGGACGCCTGTGAAACATGCGGCGCAGATGAATCTGCCATGCGGCAAAGTCTTCCGGAACGAAAATATCAGCCATCGCAGAACGCTCCCTCTCCACTTCCAGGACGCGGATATACCGTTTTCTGTCTTACCTGCCCGCCGTCCCGGTTTCTGAGGGAGCGCCGAAGCAGTCGCACTGACGGACCACCCTGGCGGGAGAACCGCAGGCTACGGCATTGGCGGGAATGTCTCTTGTCACCACACTCCCCGCCCCGATAATGGCGCCATCACCAATAGTCACTCCTTTGAGAATGATGCTGTGCATGCCAATCCAGGCACCATCGCCTATGCGCACGGGTCTGTCATTTTCGAGCCCCGGGTTCAGGGGACGTTCGGAAACCGGCCATGGAGCGTGAAAATCAGAGTCCACGATAATCACATCAGGCCCCACCAGAACATTTTTTCCGAGAGTGATGGACGTGGAACGGCAGGTGATCGACGCTCCCGTGAGCTGGCTGCCCTCGCCGATACTGATGGATGACGACGGATAAAATGTCCTCAGACGCACGGGGTGAGAAATGGCTGCCGCCGTCGCGCGCCGCCAGGAAGAAATAAAGCTCACGCAGTCCCCGACACTGATGTGGCTGCCCGGCCAGCGCATGAGCCCCACAGGGCCATGGGCCCTGATGCCGGAGCCAGCCTCTATGCCGAGAAAACGGGCTTTGACGCGGAAGCGGAGTGTCCCCCAGAACGCTCCCAGAAGGGGCAGGAATTTAAGGGAAAGGTAACTGACGACATTGGCAGGAGTGAGCCCCCTCTCCAGACATTTCTTCAGAAAGTCAGACATTGGCCTTCTCCTTTCTCCACTCTGCTACCTGTCTGCGCAGGCGGCAGACGCCGCACAGACCGCCGCTCGAGGTGGGGTAGCCGCATTCCGGGCAGGGGGAGAGGACTGAACCTTCACTTCTGCGCTCCGCCGCAAAAGGTTCGCGGCCCCGCTTTAGGAAATTCTGGTAAAAATCCAGTTTCCTGCCGGGCATGGCATGCTCAAGGCGCTGCATGATGCCCTTTAACACGGTAAAGGAGGCTCCCGTGCTGTACGGACAGGGAGCGGAATGAGGATGTATGCCCATAAGAAAGGCGAACGTGGCCGTCTCGTACTCGGTGAGGCGCCACAGAGGCTTCACCTTCTTCACGAAGCCGTTTTCAGCAGGCAGCAGAGGACCTTCGGTGGAAAGGTAGGCCTTGTCCCAGCGCAGGGTGTTGCTGAAAAGCCTCGCAACCTCATCATCGAGGTTGTGCCCCGTAGCCAGGGCGGTGAAACCGTTATCCATGGCAATTTTATTGAAGTAGTACCGTTTGATTTTGCCGCAGACCGAGCAGATAGGGCGTCTGACAGCAGCCTTGACGTCAGGCATGGCCAGACCATCCTCTGCCAGGACCTTTGTGATAAGCGCCAGTTTGTGCTTAGCGCAGAAGCTTTCCACAATACCGCGGGCCACGGACGAGGATCCGGGGATGGAGAGGTCGATAAAGAGGCCGGTGACATCGTAGCCGAGCTGTGTCAGCTCATAAAGAAGAGAAAGAGAATCCTTTCCCCCTGAGATGCAGACCAGTATTCTGTCATCCCTGGTGAACAGATTTTCCTTCTCTATGCCGCGCTGGATCTGGTTGGTGAAGAATTTCAGGAAGCAGTCTCTGCAGAAGGCTGAATTGTGAGCTCTGAGCTTAACGACCGCGTCGGCCTTGCATATGGTGCATTTCATATCGATCTCTCTTTCCCGCCGGAAGGTTACTTCTTATCAGGCCACACAGGCGTTCCCGTTCTGACCATTTCCTTGTACATGGCGCCGCGCAGCCAGCGGGCCACGGGGCCCGGACGGCCGTCACCGAACGGCCTGCCGTCAAAATGCGTGATGCCGACACAGAGTTTGGAGCTGGCAAAAAGCAGCATTTCCCTGGCAGAGGCGATATCATCCCTGGTGACTTCGGCAAAACGCACGGGCATGCGCTCCTTTGCAACCTTCATGGCGCAGAGCATGCTTGTGCCCGCCAGAATACGGTTCAGAGGCGGACAGACGAGTTCTCCGGCTGCGTTCACAATGCCGATATTGGCGACGGCCGCTTCTCCCATGGTTCCGTCTTCGTGGAAGGTCACAGCACAGTCCATACCGCGCTCCGCGGCTTCCCTGGCCATAAGCACGTTGGGCAGGTAGTTGGTGTTCTTGACTGTGGCCAGATACTCCTGCTTGGGCGGCACCTTGCTGGTAAAGGCGGTCATGCCCTTCTCATAGAGTTCCTCGCCAGCCTTAGGCTGTCTGACTGCCACGATATACAGGCTCGTCTTCGGGCACTCAAGGGGTGACACGCCAAAGCCGCCCGCGCCGCGGCCGAGGAAAAGACGGATGCCGCAGTCACGCTCTCCCCCTGCCCTGGCCACATCGACAATACGCTGCCTGAGCTCATCCCAGGAACAGGGCGGCTGGATCTGCATGAAAGACGCGCAGCCCTTTTTCAGACGCTCGAGATGGCCCTCCATGGAAAAAACATATCCATCGCAGACACTGATGCTTTCAAAAAGAGCGTCACCCCTGTGGCAGAGATGATCGCTCAGGGGAATATAAAGATAGCGGCCGTTGCGGCAAATAGCGTCCACAGTACTGTCGTAAAACGCGAGGATTTTATCGGCACCAGGCCTTTCAACCCTGAGAAACCTGTCCAGAAATTCACTGTCATTTACGCATTCCATGGTATCTGTTCCTCTTTCCGACGATATTGCACTGTTTCCTGACAGAGGGGGGAGTGCGGATGCTGCTGGCAGCCGCGAATGCCGGAGAAGCTTTTCCGGTGATTCCGGCCGCATCCCCTCTGCCCGTATAGTCAAAAGGTGCCCCGGAGCACAATCGCCCCGGGGCACCCAGAGAGCATATATACGGGAACCCTACTTCATGAAGACGTCGCGATCCTTGACGCGCACGAGATCACGCTTCACGAGTTCCTCGGCGATCTGCACGGCGTTAAGAGCAGCGCCCTTGCGCACGTTATCGGCGACAATCCACATATTGAGGCCGTTCTCGACGGTGTCATCCTCACGGATGCGGCCCACGAATGTATCATCTTCGCCTACGCACATGGCAGCGTGGGGGTACATGAGGGCACGGGGGTTATCATAAACCTGTACGCCGGGAGCCTGGGAAAGAAGCAGCCGGCAGTCCTTGGGGGAAAGCTTCTTCTCGGTCTCGATGTTCACCGATTCGGAGTGGCAGTAGAAGACCGGCACGCGGGCACAGGTGGCTGTCACCCTGATATCGGGGTCATGGAACATCTTCTTCGTCTCGTTAACCATCTTCATCTCTTCCTTGGTGTAGTCATTGTCCAGGAAGATATCGATCTGGGGCAGAACGTTGAAGGCGATGCGGTAAGGGAATTTGTCGCACTTAATCTCGCGGGAGTTGAACAGATCGCGGACCTGCTGCTCAAGCTCATTAATGCCCTTCTGGCCGGCGCCGGAAACAGCCTGGAAGGTGGTCACCACGATGCGCTTGATGTGCACGGCATCGTGAATGGGCTTCAGGGCCACAAGCATCTGAATGGTGGAGCAGTTCGGGTTGGCGATGATGCCGTTATGCCACTCAAGGTCTTCAGGGTTCACTTCGGGAACGACGAGGGGACAGCGGTCATCCATGCGCCAGGCAGCGGAGTTGTCCACGACAACGCAGCCGGAATGGGCGGCATAAGGGGAAAACTTCGTAGACGTAGCGCCACCAGCGGAGAAGATGGCGATGTCGACGCCGACGAAGGAATCTTCCTTCAGTTCATGCACGGTCAGTTCTGTATCGCCGTAAGGCACCTTCACGCCTTCGGATCTGGCGGAAGCGAAAGCCAGAACTTCACTGGCAGGAAAGTTACGGTCATGCAGCGTCTTCAGCATTTCGCGGCCCACAGCGCCCGTGGCGCCGCAGACAGCAACAGTCAGCTTTTTGCTCATTGGATTTTCTCCTCAGGGAATATATCCGAAAAACAGTGGCACCCCCGGGAGGAAATCCTGGGTGGTTCCCAAGTGCATTTCGAAGTATGAAAGAATTAAATACCATATTTATTCAGAAAATCCAAATGGCTGTCCGGGGGGGCAGCCGAAAAACATAGAAAACAGATAGGGATGACCGGAAGAACGGGTTTTGTTGACCCTGCCTGTATTGACACGTATACTTTCTGCTCATGAATACCGCTAATACTCCCTGCTGCGAACTGACAGTTCTCGATCTTGTTCCCTTCGGTCAGCATGAAGGCAACAGGCGTTTCTTCGCCCTGCGGCTTTCGCGCCCAGACTGGACGGAATGGAAACCGGGCCAGTTCATTATGGTACGTCCCGAATCCTTCGGTCTGGAATACCCCTGGGGGAGGCCCCTCGGCATCTGCCTCATCCGCCCCCAGCACCTCATCTGCTTTTTCCAGGTCGTTGGCCGCGGCACAGAGCAGATGTCTCACCTGCGCACAGACGACAAGGTCAGAGTATGGGGTCCCCTCGGCAACGGCTTCGCGATGGAACCCGACACGCCGACGCTCCTTCTCGCCGGCGGCATGGGCATAGCACCCTTCATCGGCTACGTGGCCGAGCATCCGAGGGCCTGGAATCTCACCATGCTTTTCGGGCACACGGCCCCCATAGACTGCTATCCCGTGGACAGCATCAACGAGCGTATCCCCATCGACACGCTCCGGGAGACCGTCCCCGGCGATCTCGACAACCTCATTTTTTCTCTCGAGGAACGCATCAAGGAGTACGCTTCCCAGAACGGACTCATCCTGGCCTGCGGTCCCACGCCCTTCCTTCGCACCATCCAGAAATTCGCCAGCCAGTACCACGCCCGCTGTCAGCTTTCCCTGGAAAACAAAATGGCCTGCGGTGTCGGCGGCTGCCTCGGATGTGTC
>ENA-OROK01002438-OROK01002438.1-human-gut-metagenome-genome-assembly--contig:-NODE-2438-length-15946-cov-5.773205_pt1 | contig 15946 bp, 11 predicted proteins | sample MGYA00242127_ERZ509046 | MGnify/ENA primary metagenome ERZ509046 (study PRJEB26280, sample SAMEA2338728) | human gut metagenome | biome: human gut; feature: human-associated habitat; material: faeces... | reverse complement strand
GCAAAGGTAAGCAATAATATTGGATTGTTAAAAACACAACAATATTATTTGATCCGCAATACTTGGGATCGACTCTGAAGACTGTAGGGGGAGATAAAGAAAAAAGAGTTGTGCTTTGCACAACTCTCCTCAAAATGTAGCGGGAGGGGGTCACGATCCCTCGACCTCCGGATTATGAATCCGACGCTCTAACCAGCTGAGCTATCCCGCCAACTTTGCTTCTACAACTCTCACCCTCGTGGATGATTTTCAAAAGCGAGTGCAAAGTTACGAAGAAAAAACGAACCGTCCAAATTTTCCGCATGATTTTTTATCCAAGAAGCCATTTTTGTTGTTTTTGCCGCCCTCAGAGAAGCACAAAAGCACCCCTTTCGAGGGTTTCGCCATCCCGAACGCATCCCGAGACCATCCCGAACGAATCGTGAACGAATCGTGAATACTTCCCGCTCATCATCAAGTATTCTAAAGCGACGCGATGGCGCACGCGCAAAAATATCTCGGCATAATTTCATAGGTTGGAGAAAAAACAATACCTTTGCATGCGAATAAATCAAGCTGCATGCGGCCATAGGAGGGGAACCCCTTGTTGCGCCCGCCAAGCAGCATCAAGACACCATTACCAAACAAATCGATCACAATATTCATCAATTTATCAAGATCATGAACAGAAAAAGCATTTACGCCACATTGTTCCTCACGTTCCTCCTGGGCATAGGAGGACAGACCGCCCTTGCCCATACGGGCGGATCGGACGCAGGATATCGCGATAACCAGACGGCTGCCAGCCTCATCCAGACAGGCGAAGCAGAGGGAGCTAAGATCCTTGCCGCTCAAGCCGAGACCTCGCTGCTGCACCTCGACGAGGACGCCGTCCTCTATGCCACCATCGCCAACCAGTCGCAGACCATGATGGCACGCCCCGCCGTCGTCTGCACATGGAACGGGAAGCTGGTGGGCAAGACGGTGCTGACCAACGGCCTGAAGGGGCTGGACCAGCAGACCGTGGCCATCCACATCTCTGCCGCTGACCTCGACAAGGTGTTGGGCGAGGACGCCAAGAAGGGAGCGATCCGTCTGGAACTGGAACTCATCGACGAGGCCCAACCTCTGAAGACGGCCTGCAGCGCCTCCTACGTCAACATCACCCGCGCCGAGTCGTTCTACACGCGCCGCATGGTAGTGGAAGAGGGAACAGGCGCCTGGTGCGGATGGTGCGTGAAGGGCATCGTGGGCCTGCGCTACATGAACGCGACCTATCCCGACCAATTCATCGGCATCGCCGTGCACAACGGCGACATGTACACGGTCAACAACTACAAGACCTGGCTGGCGAAATACTTCGACGGCTATCCCAACTGCCTCGCCAACCGCAGCGGCAAAGCCTTCATCCCCGAGGCCGCCAACCTGGAGCGCCGCCTGAAGGCGATGGACGAGAAGGCAGAGTGCGACATCCAGTTCACGGCACAGTTGGCCGACGGCACCATTAGTTTCCATACCACCACGACGTTCCTTACCACCAAGCAGGAGAATAACTATCGTATGGCCTACGTCGTCTGTGAGGACCAGTTGCCCATCACGCAGAACAACTACTATGCGGGCGGCGAGAATGGCGAGATGGGCGGTTTCGAGGACCTGCCCAAGAAGGCGGAGTTCAAGGTGGACGACGTGGCACTCGGTATCTACCCCTCGCCGGAGGGCATGGAGGACGTGCTCCCGCAGACCATTGAGGCGGAGCAAGCCTATGAGCACGCCTACTCCATCGACGCTCCCTACCACGACGAGGACGACAACCTCTGGGCCGCCGTCCTGCTCATAGACGGCGCGACGGGAGAGATCGTGCAGGCCGCCAAGGCCAAGGTGCTGCCCGCCACGTCCATCCAGGGCGTAGCCGACCAGCCCGCCACCACTCCTCGGGAGGGCATCTTCAACCTTCAGGGCCAGAGACTGCGCTCGCTGCAGCACGGCATCAACATCGTCAATGGCAAGAAGGTACTGAAGCGATAAAGTCCTCATTAAAGACGAGGACACACAACCTATCGGAGTAGGAGGCAAGCACCGCCACGGCGCCAGCCTCCTACTTCTTCGTTTTCGCCAGACAAAGGTCTGGCCATATAGGCCATGAAAAAAAGCGATTAAGGACCAAAAATGTGACAACCAAAAACGCAAGAAGGCCTCAACGAGCGATTTGGGATTAAAAAAACGAAAAAAGAAGCACACGTCGAATATTTTTCGTAATTTTGCATTTCGTAACCGCCTTGCGCCATGCCGCCACCCCCTTTGCGGGGGCGGCCCACGCTCACGGGCGACCACCAACGATATGTTTCGGATCAAGAAATTAGACCTATTCATCGCCCGCCAGTTCGGCCAACTGTTTGCCGGCACGTTCTTCATCAGCCTCTTCGTGCTGATGATGCAGTTTCTGTGGCGCTATGTCGATACGCTTATCGGCAAGGGTCTCTCCGTCGATGTACTGGCGGAGTTTTTCTGGTACATGGCCCTGATCATGGTGCCGCAGGCCCTCCCCCTGGCCATCCTGCTCAGTTCGCTCATCACCTACGGCAACCTGGGTGAGAGCAGCGAGCTGACAGCCATCAAGGCGGCAGGCATCTCCCTGCTCCAGTCGATGCGCGGACTGATCGTCGTGAGCGTCTGCATCGCCTTCGTCTCGTTCTATTTCCAGAACAACGTCGCCCCCAACGCCCAGCTGAAGCTCGCCCAGCTCATGCTGTCGATGAAGCAGAAAAGTCCGGAGCTGGAGATACCGGAGGGCATCTTCTACGATGGCATCCCCCAGACCAACATCTACGTGGGAAAGAAAGACCTGCAGACGGGCAAACTCTACAACATCATGATCTACCGCATGACCGAGTCGTACGAGGACCAGGCCATCATCCTGGCCGACTCCGGCATGCTCCAATCTACTGCCGAGAAGAAGCACCTCGTGATGAACCTCTATAGCGGAGAGTGGTTTGAGAACATGCGGTCCGAGGAGCTCTCGGGAAGCGCAGCCGTGCCCTACCGCCGCGAGACGTTCGTCCACAAACGCCTCATCATGGACTTCGACGGCGACTTCAGCCTGACCGACGCGGCAGGGTTGGCAGGCAACGCGCGCACGAAGAGCCTGCAGCAAATACAGACCGACATCGACTCGCTCAACCTCTCGGGCGACAGCATCGGCAAGATGTACCTCCGCGACGCCGACAACTTCTACTACGAGGGACGCCCCCTCACACCCCACCTGCTGAAGATGGCACGGCAAGAGGCGGCAGCCAAGACAATGGACTTCGACACGCTCTTCGCACGCCAGAGCCAAGACGCACGCCGCATGTGCGTGGACAGGGCGCTGAGCACCGTGCAGGCCGAACTGACCGACCTGCAGTTCAAGAGCATGATCACGAGCGACCTGGACAAAGACATACGCCAGCACGAGATAGAGTATATCAACAAGTTCTCGCTCGCCCTGGTATGCATCATCTTCTTCTTCATCGGCGCGCCCCTGGGAGCCATCATCCGCAAGGGCGGACTGGGCATCCCCATCATCGTGGCCGTCGTGGTCTATATCATCTTCTATATCCTCGACAACACGGGCTACCGCATGGCGCGCCAGGGATCGTGGGCGATATGGTTTGGCAAGGGGCTCTCGCCCGCCGTGCTGATACCGACGGCCCTGTTTATCACCTACAAGGCCAACAAAGACTCCACGGTCTTCAACTTCGACGCCTACCGCAGCCTCTTCATGCGGCTGCTGGGCCTCAGGGAGCAGCGCCACGTCAGCGGCAAGGAGGTCATCATCGAGACGCCCGACTACACGGCCGACGCCGAGCGCCTCACGCGCATGAACGGCGAGATAGCCGAATACGAGCGCAAGCACCGACTCAAGTCGCCGCCCAACGTGATCAAGACGTTTTTCCACTACCAGCCCGACCACGAGATAGAGCGCATCAGCGAGGAGATGGAGCAGGTCATCGAAGACCTGGGCAACACGCGCAACCGCATCATCCTCACGGCCCTCAACCGCTACCCCATCCTCGCCGTCAAGGCCCATACGCGGCCCTTCGAGCACAAGTGGATGAACATCGCGGCAGCAGTCGTCGTGCCCGTGGGCCTCTTCCTCTACTGCAGGATGTGGAGTTTCCGCCTCAGACTGCACCACGACCTGCAGGCCATACGATCTGCCAACGAGATGATCGTGCAGGAGGTGGGGAAGATGAACGCGTGAGGACGTGAATACGAATGTGAACACTTATAAGAATCATAAATAAAGAAAAGATAGAAATGGAAGATTTCAAACTCAGCAGCATTGAGGCTGCGCTGGAAGACTTCAAGGAGGGTAAATTCGTGATTGTCGTCGATGACGAGGACCGCGAGAACGAGGGAGACCTCATCATTGCCGCCGAGAAGATCACACCCGAGAAGGTGAACTTCATGCTCAAGAACGCGCGCGGCGTGCTCTGTGCACCCGTGACACTGAGCCGTTGCGAGGAACTGGACTTGCCACACCAGGTGCAGGACAACACGTCGATGCTCGGCACGCCGTTTACGGTCACCGTCGACAAACTCGAGGGGTGCTCCACGGGCGTGTCGGCAGCAGACCGTGCGGCCACTATCCTGGCCCTGGCCGACCCCGAGTCCACACCGCAGACCTTCGGTCGCCCCGGCCACATCAACCCGCTCTACGCTCAGGACAACGGTGTGCTGCGCCGTAGCGGCCACACGGAGGCCTCCATCGACCTCTGCAAGCTGGCCGGCCTCCGCCCCGTGGCTGCCCTGATGGAGATCATGAACGAGGACGGCACGATGGCACGCATGCCGCAGCTCCAGGAGAAAGCCAAGGAGTGGGGCTTGAAGATCATCTCCATCCGCGACCTCATCGCCTACCGCCTGAAGCGAGAGTGCCTCATCGAGGTCGGCGAGGAGGTGGAGCTGCCCACCCGCTATGGCAACTTCCACCTCATCCCGTTCCGCCAGCAGAGCAACGGACTGGAGCACATGGCGCTCATCAAGGGTGAATGGAACGAAGAAGAGCCGATCCTCGTACGTGTCCACTCCTCCTGCGCCACGGGCGACATCCTCGGATCGAAGCGCTGCGACTGCGGCGACCAGCTCCACAAGGCCATGGAGATGATCGACAAGGAGGGCAAAGGTGTGCTCATCTACATGCAGCAGGAGGGCCGCGGCATCGGACTGATGAACAAGATTGCCGCCTACAAGCTCCAGCAGGAGGAGGGCTACGACACCGTCGATGCCAACACTCACCTCGGATTCAAACCCGACGAGCGCGACTATGGCTGCGGCGCGCAGATGCTCCGCCACCTTGGCGTGCACAAGATGCGCCTCATGACCAACAACCCGAAGAAGCGCGTGGGACTGGAGGCCTACGGACTGGAAATCGTCGAGAACGTGCCTATCGAGGTGCCGGCCACGGAATACGACTACAGATACCTCAAGACCAAGCGCGACCGCATGGGTCACGACCTCCATCTGTAATCACGCCTCGCTCATGGAGCTTGTGCCACGGCCATCGTCATGGCACAAGTTCCATGCTTTTCTCATTCTTTAGCAGGAGCAGGCAAGGGACCTTGCCACACCCTCCACGGCGAGACCACAAGTCTCCGCCTGGACAGAATGTCGATTTCCCACTATTTATATATGTAGAGAAAGGTCATGATACGAACATTAGCCATCGACGACGAGCCGCTCGCCCTGCAGCAGCTGGCCGCCTATATCAAAAAGATACCCTACCTGGAACTGGTCGGCGAATGCCAGAGCGCCATCGACGCCCACACGCTGATGCAGAAGGAGTCCGTTGACGCCATCTTCTGCGACATCAGCATGCCTGACCTCAATGGCCTGGACTTCGTGCGTGCCCTCAACCCGCGCCCGCTGGTCGTCTTCACCACCGCCTACAGCCAGTATGCCGTCGAGGGCTATAAGGTCGATGCGGACGACTATCTTCTCAAGCCCTTCAGCTTCGAAGAGTTTCAGCAGGCTGCCGAGCGTGTCCACAGGCAGTATGACCTGCTCCACCAGGAGGAAGCAGCTGCCGCCAGCGTGTCGGAGATAGACGAGAACGACGACATCTTCCTCAAGACGGAGTACAAGGTGATGCGCGTGGCAGTCTCCGACATCCGTTGCGTGGAGGGCATGAGCGAGTATCTGAAGATCCATCTCGTCAGCCGAGACCGCCCCGTGGTGGTGCTCATGAGCATGAAGAAACTCGAGGAACGGCTGCCGCACGCCTCCTTCATGCGCGTCCACCGCTCATGGATGGTCAACCTCCGGCGCATCCGCGAGATCAGCAAGAGCCGCATTACCCTCGACAACGACGCGGAAGTGCCCATCGGCGACCTCTACCGCGAGACGTTCCAAAAGTATATCGAAAGCAAGTTTGTCGGCAAGTAATCGGCCACCCGACTGCCAAAGACACGAAAGCAAGCGGCCTTTAGCAAGTTTTCACGCCGCAATGCTCCCCGATTGGGGGAAAAACCGTACCTTTGCAGTTAAATAACATTCAAATCAAAAAGCGTTATGGCACAGGAAGATGTATTCAAGAAGATAGTAAGCCATTGCAAAGAGTATGGCTTTGTCTTTCCGAGTTCTGAAATCTATGATGGTCTCGCCGCCGTTTACGACTACGGTCAGAACGGCGTGGAGCTGAAAAATAATATCAAGGAGTACTGGTGGAAGTCCATGGTGCTCCTCCATTCCAACATCGTCGGTATCGACGCCGCCATCTTCATGCACCCCACGGTGTGGAAGGCCAGCGGCCATGTCGACGCATTCAACGATCCTTTGATCGACAACCGCGACTCGAAAAAGCGCTACCGTGCCGACAACCTCATCGAGGACCAGATCGGCAAGTATGAGGAGAAGATCGACAAGGAGGTCAAGAAGGCTGCCAAGCGATTTGGCGAGAGCTTCGACGAGGAGAAATTCCGTGCCACCAATCCCCGCGTCCTCGACTACCAGAAGAAGCGCGACGACCTCCACGAGCGCTACACGGAGGCCATGCAGGGTCCCAACCTGGAGGAGCTGAAGCAGATTATCCTCGACGAGGGCATCGTCTGCCCGATCAGCGGCACGAAGAACTGGACCGACGTACGCCAGTTCAACCTCATGTTCGCCACTCAGTTTGGTGCCGCTGCCGATGCCAACAACACGGTCTATCTGCGTCCGGAGACCGCACAGGGCATCTTCGTCAACTACCTCAACGTGCAAAAGACGGGCCGCATGAAGCTGCCCTTCGGCATTGCCCAGATCGGCAAGGCCTTCCGCAACGAGATCGTGGCACGCCAGTTCATCTTCCGCATGCGCGAGTTTGAGCAAATGGAGATGCAGTTCTTCTGCAAGCCCGGCACGGAGATGGAGTGGTTCAACTACTGGAAGAAGCATCGTCTGGCCTGGCACCAGGCGCTCGGCATGGGCAACGAAAACTACCGCTACCACGACCACGAGAAGCTCGCCCACTACGCCAACGCCGCCACCGACATCGAATTCCACATGCCGTTTGGCTTCAAGGAGGTGGAGGGTATCCACTCGCGCACCGACTTCGACCTCTCGCAGCACGAGAAGTTCTCTGGACGCTCCATCAAGTATTTCGACCCCGATACCAACGAGAGCTATGCCCCGTATGACATAGAGACATCGATCGGCGTGGACCGCATGTTCCTAACCATCCTCTGTCACTCCTACACCGAGGAGAAGCTCGACAACGGATCTGAGCGCATCGTCTTGCGCCTGCCCGAGCCTTTGGCTCCCGTGAAGTGTGCCGTCCTGCCGCTCGTCAACAAAGACGGACTGCCCGAGAAGGCACAGGAGATCGTCGACAGCCTGAAGTTCCACTTCAACACCCACATCGAGGTGAAGGACTCCATCGGCAAGCGCTACCGCCGCCAAGATGCCATCGGTACGCCGTTCTGCGTCACCGTCGATGGCGAAACCCTCACCGAGGGCACGGTCACGCTGCGCTATCGCGACTCGATGAAGCAGGAGCGCGTCCCCGTGGAGAAACTCCGCGAGATCATCGAGGACCGCGTCAGCATCACCAGCCTGCTGAAGAAATTGCAGTAATCCATTACCCATTGCCGCCCATCCACGTCCCGCCTCCTGCCCTATTGGTTTGGGAGGGGCGTGGCTGGGCGAATTTTGCATAATAACATAAGATGAAGACATTCAAAGACCTGCTCCCCTTGCTGGCCCTGCTGGCAGGCGTGTTGGGCTTCGTTTCCTGTTCCGACGACAATGAGGACACCGTGGACGAGTATGCCGACTGGCAAGTGAAGAACGAAAACTACTGGAAGGATCTCTACACGGCCACCAAGAGCCGCATCGCCCAGGGCGACACGACATGGAAGGTGATCCCCTACTGGGCCATCGACGGACTGGAGCCGACGCACGGCACGGTGCAGTATGGAGAGATGCAGCACATCATCGTCCATGTGTTGGAGAACGGCACGGGCACAGACCGCGCCGCCTTCACCGACTCCGTGAAAGTCCACTATGAGGGCCACCTGATTCCCTCTCCGACCTACACGGCAGGCTACCGCTTCGACGCCTCCTACTCAGGCACTTTCAGTCCCGTCACATCCAATCCTACCATCCTCAAGATCAGCAATCTGACGGATGGTTTCGCCACAGCCGTCATGAAGATGCGGGCAGGCGACCACTGGATGGTCTATATTCCCTTCACGCTGGGCTACGGCAAGACCAAGCAGACGGGATCTTCCATCCCCGCCTACTCCAACTTGATTTTCGACCTACGAATGGTCGGGGTGTGCCGATAAGCTGAGGACAAAAAGACGGTGAGTCAGCGGTTTTCCAAAAAGGTATCGGACGCACTCCTGGCAAAGCTCCGGGCGGGCGAAAAGCTCACGGGCGGTGAGAAACTAAATCTCATCGTCCAGTTGAGTATACCCTCTATCCTGGCACAGGTCACCACGGTGCTGATGTTCTACATCGACGCTTCAATGGTGGGCAGTCTGGGAGCGGAAGCCTCTGCCTCCATCGGTCTCGTAGAGCCGGCCACCTGGCTTTTCGGATCGCTCGTCGGTTCCGTCTCGATGGGCTTCAGCGTACAAGCCGCCCACTTTATCGGGGCTAACGACTTCACACGGGCGCGGGCCGTCATGCGCCATGGCTATGCCTTCGGCCTCTTGATCGGCCTCCTGCTCATGGCCATAGCCGCCTTGATAGCGTTTCCCCTACCCCGCTGGCTGGGCGGAGGAACCGATATCCAGCACGATGCGTCGATGTATTTTCTGATTTTCTCCTTCGCCGTCCCGGTCCATCTGATAGAGCACCTCTCCGCCTCCATGCTGAAGGTGAGCGGAGACGTGCGACGTCCTAGTGCCATCGCCGTGCTGATGTGCTGCTTCGACGTGATTTTCAACTTCTTCTTCATTTTCCCCACACGCACCCTTTCCGTCTTCGGCCACGAAATGACCGTCTGGGGACTGGGACTCGGTGTGGAAGGCGCGGCTCTGGGCACACTTATGGCCTTTGTCGCCGCTGCCATCCCATTGTTCTATTTCGCCGTGTTTCGCAGCAAGATCCTCGCCTGGCGACAGGACGTGGAGCGATTCACATGGTGCTGGGACTATATCCGCCACGCCTGCGGACTGGGTGCGCCAATGGCTTTCCAGTATCTTCTGATGAACGGGGCGCAGGTGGTCTCCACCACGATTGTGGCACCTCTTGGCAACATCGCCATTGCCGCCAACTCCTTTGCTATCACGGCCGAAAGCCTTTGCTACATGCCGGGCTACGGCATTGGAGACGCTGCCACGACCCTTATCGGACAAAGCGTGGGGGCACGGCGTGCCGACCTCTGCCGGTCTTTTGCCAAGATGACCGTCACCACTGGCATGATCGTCATGGCCCTGATGGGCGTGGTGATGTATGTCTTTGCCCCAGAGATGATTGGTCTGCTCTCGCCTGTGGACGAGATTCGCACGCTGGGCACCGAAGTGCTGCGTATCGAAGCCTTCGCCGAACCATTCTTTGCAGCCGCCATCGTCTCTTATAGCGTCTGCGTGGGTGCGGGCGACACGCTAAGGCCCTCGATCATCAACCTCGGCTCAATGTGGTTCGTACGACTGACACTCGCAGCCGCCATGGCTCCCCACTTCGGTCTTCGCGGTGTCTGGGTGGCCATGGCCATCGAACTGACCGTGCGCGGCCTGCTCTTCCTGTGGCGCATCGCGCGTGGGAAATGGCTCAAGATGGACTGACCGCGCAGGATCGCCTTACACTCTTTTCCTATTCGCTTACAAAAAATCTTCCCCTCATGCAACAGATACTTATCAAAATGATCTCCACGAAACCTTCACGCGCATGCTTGGTGCCGGAGACACTCGACCAATTCCACATTCCCTTCATCCCGCTCGACCACGCCAACTGGTCTGGTCAATACCCCTACAAACCGACCGTCAAGTTTAGGATCTCCTACGTCGACGACTGTATCCTGCTCCACTATGTCGTGACGGAGGAAAGTGTAGCCGCCGTGGCCGATGACGACGGTGGAAGGGTATGGGAGGACAGTTGCTGCGAGTTTTTCCTCCAGCCTTTCGAAGACGGCCCCTACTACAACTTCGAATGCAACGCGGCAGGAAAGATGTATATCGCCTGCGGCATGACACGCGAGGGGCGCAAACAGGTGGCAGCTATCCACTACCACAACGTGAAGCGCTGGACCTCCTTTGGCCGCAAGACGTTCAAGGAAAAGAATGGACGACAGACATGGGAAGTAGCCCTCATCATCCCACTCGACGTGATGACTTCTCACCATCTGCGCCATCCGCGCGGCATGACGATGCGGGCCAACTTCTACAAGTGTGGCGACAAACTGGCCAAACCGCACTTCTTGTCGTGGAATCCCGTCGATTGCGACCATCCCGACTTCCATCGCCCGTCCTCCTTCGGCAAAATCACCTTTGTGTAACCTCGGACAGGAGGCTACGGCTTATAAACTTTTTATCTCACTCCACATGAAAGGGCAACAGGGTGGAAAGTCAGTGCTTTCCATCCTGTTGCCCTTTTATGTTTCTAGCCCTGGCGTCTTTCATGTTTCAGCCAAGAGACCTGCGACATTTCTAACACCAATACTTCCTTACTCGGGCTTCGGCAGGTCGGCCTCGTCCAAGGCCACAAGGCCGCGCTGCTTCTGTCCGTCTATCAAGATACGGAACGCATGGGGGAAGCGGACATGGCGCACATGCTTCGTCTCCTCGACGGCAGGGAGCGCGTCGAGCCAGTCGGTACGACAGATTCCCTCACCACGCCAAGCGTTGATAGTGAAGTAGCCGACACCAAACGATGTGAGGTTCTGAAAGAAGTGCGTGCCCTGCGAGGCGTCGATCTGATATCCCTTGATACCCAGCTCCACTATGACGCTGGCTGCGGAGATTGAGGACCATTTCACAGGAATACCCAATCCCGGATCGCTGGAGCCCCAGCGGCCTGGGCCGATGAGGACATAGCGCTCGCCATCGTCGGCAAACTGGCGGTTGAAAGTCTCAACTTCCTGCGCCACCTCCTTGTTTTCGAGCGGATTGTAGCCCTCGGAAGTCTTCACATAGACCACATCCCTCACCTCGTGCGACTCGCCATGACCCAGCGCCATATCCGTCCGGAGCAGACACTGATCATCGGCGATCTGCGACAGGTTTTCGACGACCGCCTGGTTTTCCTCCACGATGGGACGTATCTGCAGCAGGTACATCTCGCCCGTGCGATCGGCATTGAGGTTACAGGCAAACTCTATCTCTACAGGGCGCTTCATCGCGTCGGCACCAAGTTGCATGGAGAGCTGCATCAGCTTGGGCAGGGGGAAGACTCCCTGCTGGAGCACGCCAGCAAAGGAGATGATCTTGCGACCACCCTCCCATAGTCCGTCGCGGATCACATTGTCCTGTGGGTCGTAGGTGGAGGCGATGAAATGAAGCGCATGGTCCTTCTCGGCCTCCCTCACCCCCAGTTTGAGTATGTTGAAGCCATCGTCCACCTTGAAGTCTTCGCCTATGTGGCGCGTGTCGATGGCATAGAAGTCGGTCTGCGTCTGCCTCAGGGCAGTATGGACTTCGCTCATCTGCATCACGTTTTTTGGATGATAGGGCGAGAGGCGTATCGACTGCCCACCCTCCACAATGTGCTTTCCCAGTCCCAGGGCAAGGGAGACCACACCCTCCTCGGCTTTCTCGTTGCCAACGGGATAGTAGTTGATCGAGCGGATGACACCTGAGATATTGGGATAGAAGCGCCCATCATACTGCTTGCCCACCACCTGCTGTAAGACCACCGCCATTTTCTCCTGGTCGATGACGTTGCTAGTAGCCAGCATATAGGCCTTGGAGTCACGGTAGAAGACCGAAGCATAGACGGCCTTGATGGCACAGGCAAGCATTCGGAGCATTTCCTTCTTGTCCTCCAGGAAAGGAATCATATAGGTGGCATAGACCCCGGCAAAGGGCTGGTAGTGGGAGTCCTCCAGCAACGAACTGGATCGCACGGCTATTGGGGCATTGGTAGCAGCAAAGAAGGCTAGGAAGTCGTCGATGAAGTCGTCGGGGAGCTGCGCTCGGAGGAAAGCCTGCAGGATCTCCTCGTCCGTGGCATCGGAGAGGGCGAAGGGATAGAGGTCGTTCTTCTCCATAAACTCATCGAAGACGTCCGTGCAGAGCACCACCGTCTTGGGTATCTGCACCGTGGCGTTGGCATACTGGTTGAGCTCGGGATGGCGCTTGATGATGTTGTCGAGGAAGGCCAGTCCGCGTCCTTTGCCACCCAGTGACCCGTCGCCGATGCGGGCAAAGTGGGCATACCGATCGAAGCGCTTGCGGTCGAAGAGTGCCACGACACCCTGATTCTTCATCCGCCGGTACTGCACAATGGCATTAAAGATGATCTCGCGGTGGAGGTCCACGTCCTGCAGCTCGTGCCAAGTAATATTTCGGAGAAACTCCGCGACGGGGAAGATGGCACGTGCGGAGAGCCAACGGCTCATGTGGTTGCGACTGATGTGGTAGAGCATGGAATCGCGCGGTATTTTGAAGATGTTGTCCTGCAACTCTTTCAGATCGTGGATGCGCATCACTTCCGCCTTCGTCTTCGGGTCGCGGAAGATGAAGTCGCCAAAACCCATGTGCTCTTTGAGGATATGGCGCAAATCGACGCTGATCTTCTTGGAGTTCTTATCAACAAACCAGAAGCCCTCAGCCTCCGCCTTCTCACGGTTATGGCTCTCCGCGCTCTCCACTGTGAGCGGCAGATACTCATCCTCCTTTCTGATAGCGCGGAGCAGTTTCAGTCCAGCCTCAGGATCTTTGTCGTCGGTATAGAATCCGCCTTGCAGATGTGGCGGCGCCAAAGGGAAGCGCACGTCGGAAATCACGCCGAGACAGTTGTCCTTATACCTATTATAAATGGTCCACGCCTCCTCATAGTTGCGCGCCAGCATCACCTTGGGTCTTCCGCGCATTCTCAGCGTGGCAGCATGGGGGTTGAGTGCCTCTGTGGCGAAGTTCTGACTCTGCATCAGAATATAATTGTAGAGGTTGGGGAGAATGGAGGAGTAGAAGCGGATGCTATCCTCCACCAGCAGGATCATCTGAACGCTGCCCTCGCGGATGTCGTTGTCAATATTGAGCCGGTCCTCGATGAGCTTGATGATGGAGAGGATGAGGTTGGTGTTGCCCAGCCAGCAGAACACATAGTCGAAGATGCTCAGATCCTCGTGCTCCATACGGCGCGTGATGCCGTGGCTGAACGGGGTGAGCACCACGCAGGGGATCGTTGCGAAACGGGCCTTGATGGCACGCGCCACGTCGAAAGCATCATTATCTGCATTGCCTGGCATACAAATGACAAGGTCTATGCTGACCGTACTAAGTATCTTCTCTGCCTCCTCGATCGTAGAAACCTGCGTAAACGTGGGCGGATAGCGCAGGCCAAGGCGCGTGTATTCATTATAAATTTTCTCCTCCACGCGTCCGTCATCCTCCAACATGAAGGCGTCATAGGGGTTGGCGACGATGAGGACGTTGTAGATGCGGCGCATCATGAGATTGACGAACGAGACGTCTTTCATGATGAATTTGCTCCATTTGTCGGGTAGTTGTTCTCTCATTAGGATTTATTTTATTTTGGGCAAAAGTACGAAAAATATGGGTAAACACCTAACTTTTGGTCACAAATATCTCTCGTTGCGGGCGTTTTGGAAACAAAAAAGTCGTAAAACAAGCCCCCGCGGTTTGGGTAGGCAGCAAAGTTTATGAAAAATTTCCGCAAAATCATTTGGTAGTATGGATTAAAATCCCTACTTTTGCCCTCGAAATAAACAACAAGACCATAACAACTTAAACATTCAAAATTACTATGGAAGTTGAGAAAATCATGAGAGACCTGGAGCAGAAGCATCCAGGTGAGAAGGAGTTCTTGCAGGCCGTACAGGAGGTGCTGCTCTCCATCGTTGATGTTTACAACCAGCATCCCGAGTTCGAGAACGCTAAGATCATCGAGCGCATGGTAGAGCCGGAGCGTGTTGTCATGTTCCGCGTACCCTGGGTGGACGACAAGGGCGAGGTTCAGGTGAACATCGGCTACCGTGTACAGTTCAACAGCGCCATTGGCCCGTACAAAGGCGGTCTCCGTTTCCACGCTGCCGTGAAGCTTGACACGCTGAAGTTCCTCGGTTTCGAGCAGACCTTCAAGAACGCTCTCACCACGCTCCCGATGGGTGGCGGCAAGGGTGGTTCCGACTTCTCTCCGCGCGGCAAGAGCGACGCTGAGATCATGCGTTTCTGCCAGGCCTTCATGAGCGAGCTCTACAAGTACATCGGCCCGGACTGCGACGTTCCCGCTGGCGACGTAGGTGTTGGTGGCCGCGAGATTGGCTACCTCTTCGGTCAGTACAAGAAGCTCACCAGCCAGTTCCACGGTGCTACCTTGACTGGTAAGGGCTTTGAGTTTGGTGGCTCTATCCTCCGTCCGGAGGCTACTGGTTTCGGCGCTCTCTACTTCGTAGAGCACATGCTGAAGACCCGTAACATCGACATCAAGGGCAAGACGGTTGCTATCTCTGGCTTCGGTAACGTGGCTTGGGGTGCTGCCAAGAAGGCTACTCAGCTCGGTGCCAAGGTCGTGACCATCTCTGGTCCTGACGGCTACATCTACGACCCGAACGGTCTGGATGATGAGAAGATCGAGTACATGCTCGACCTCCGCAATAGCGGCAACGACGTTTGCGCTCCTTACGCTGACAAGTTCCCGGGTTCTACCTTCTACGCTGGCAAGAAGCCTTGGGAGGCTGAGGCTGAGATCTACATGACTTGCGCTATCCAGAACGAGCTCAACGGCGAGGACGCTAAGAAGATCCTGGCTCGCAAGCCGATCTGCGTTGTCGAGGTCAGCAACATGGGTTGCACCGCTGAGGCTGTTGAGGCATTCGTTGAGGCTAAGCAGCTCTTCGCTCCGGGCAAGGCTGTCAACGCTGGTGGTGTTGCTACTTCTGGTCTCGAGATGACCCAGAACAGCATCCGTCTCCACTGGAGTGCTGAGGAGGTTGATGAGAAGCTCCACTACATCATGTCTTCCATCCACGAGCAGTGCGTCAAGTACGGCACGGAGGCTGATGGTTACATCGACTATGTGAAGGGTGCTAACATCGCCGGCTTTATGAAGGTCGCAAAGGCTATGCTCGCTCAGGGTATCGTCTAATTCATAAAATAAAAAATTCAATACACACCATAGGAAGGGAAGTCCGCAAGGGCTTCCCTTTCTTCATGCTCTTGAACAAACGATTGAACTTTCCGAGAAGACGGCCGAGAAGTATCAAACCCTGTTGGCCAAACACCATCCGAAAGTTTGGGTCAGAGCAATGCAAACAGCTAGAATAAGACCTCAGTTCGGGATAAAATAGCGATTAGTTGCATGTGAAGACAGATACGCGGGT
>ENA-OROK01002413-OROK01002413.1-human-gut-metagenome-genome-assembly--contig:-NODE-2413-length-16038-cov-4.290934_pt1 | contig 16038 bp, 13 predicted proteins | sample MGYA00242127_ERZ509046 | MGnify/ENA primary metagenome ERZ509046 (study PRJEB26280, sample SAMEA2338728) | human gut metagenome | biome: human gut; feature: human-associated habitat; material: faeces... | reverse complement strand
TTTATCATACAAGCTGTTTCTTACGAATATCGTTCTCGTAAAGGGAATCTTTTGGGAACGAAAGTGTATGATATATTTTTATTGATTAACGGTGTTGTCGGAATCATTTTGTTAGGAGTTGCTGTCGGTACTTTTTTCAGCGGAGCTGATTTCAAAGTTGATAAAGAAAATCTAATGGATATATATCAGCCTGTAATTTCTACGTGGGTAAATCCGTATCATGGATTAGAAGCGATAGCTGATTGGCGTAATCTTTTGTTAGGAGTGACTGTTTTCTTTTTGGCAAGATTAGATATTCCCACTGATAAAGTTATAGTAATTACCGCTGGTAATCCTTCGGGAATAGCCGCTACTGCTAGGGATGAGCATAACATTATAATCTCAAGAATAGTATATTTATTAATTAGAGCTAAAATAAGTATAAAGATTAGAATTATAAATATTATTAAAGTTATCTTTTTTGACAGTTCTTTTATCTTTAGTTGTAAAGGGGTTTCCATTCTATCAATTTCATTTAATGAGAGGGCAATTTTACCTATCTCAGTATTTTTTCCCGTACTTACGACTATCCCCTTACCTTTTCCATTAGTAATATTTGTTCCTAAAAAAAGCATGTTTTTTTGTTCTTGGATAATTAAATTTTCCTTTAAAACATCTGAACTTTTTTGAACAGGAACGCTTTCTCCTGTTAAGGCTGATTCATCTACTTTTAAATTTTCACCCGAAAGTATTCTAATATCCGCCGGAACTGTTTCTCCTGATTCTAAATAAATTATATCTCCAGGTACTAATTCCTTAGTATTTATTACGATGATTTTATCATCTCTTTTGACTTTACACGTACTAGTTTCATATTCTTTTAATTCTTTTAATATTAAAGCTGCCTTTTCTTCTTGAATAAATCCTACCAAAGCATTTATAACTACAACAATAAGAATAACAACAGTATCAGTATACTCATGAGAATAAAAATAACCATAAAAATATAAAAGCACCGCTACTATCAATAATATAATAATCATTGTATCATTAAATTGCTTTAGAAATCTCAAAATCCACGGTTTCTTCTTCTTATTTAAAATTATATTTTGTCCATATTCATCTAACCTTCTTAAAGCTTCCCTACTATCTAATCCAATAGTTTTACTATTTAAAATCTTAAATATTTCTTCCTCATTCTTAGAATACATTTTCCCACTCCTTTAAATAATTCTTTAGCCGATTACTAATCTATAGTAATAAAATAGACCATAATATCTTTTTCATAATTTTATCCTTTTCTAATTAAAATTTCTCTTCTAAATTTTCTAAAGTGGCTTTTAATCTTTCTAAATCAGTTATATTAGGATGAGATAAAGCTTCCTCAAAATTTCTTATAAGTTTATCAATATCTACAGAAGAATTATTTTGTTTAGCCATATTCTCATATCGTTCTTTCACCGCTAAAGGCATTTTTCCTTGACACATAAAAGTTCCTATTAAAGTATTACTACTATCAATATTCTTCTTAACATTATTAATAATATTTCTAAAGTATTCTTCACTTCCCCCATATCCAGCAGTTCCAAATAAAAATATTTTCTTATTCTTTAATTTCTTTAAGAATTCTATCGTCAAAGAATCAGCATTTCCCCTCTCAGTCCAAAAACCAATATAAATCATCTTACTTAATTTATCTTTAACATTATCTATCGTCCCATAATAAAAGCAACTATCTGGTGGTAAGACCTTATGAATAGTAGCAGCTAATTTTTCCGTATTTCCCGTTCTACTACTATAAACTATTGAATAATTTTCTTTTGCCATAAACACTCTTCTTTCTTTCCAAGATAATTATATCATATATAATGTTTACTAAATATATTATATATGGTATAAAAGAATTAGAGGAGATATTATGGAAAAAATTTTATTTATTGTCGTACCCATTTTTATCATCTTAGTCTTTATCTTTATGGTCTTATCTATCTTTAGTCCTAAATTCAATGGAAAAATGCTAAGTAAACAGATAAAAGCTACTAAATATATGATGGATGATTCGAAAGAAGACATTAAAAGTATTTGTGATGATATGGCAAATGCTACTAAAGATAGTACTACTACCCATTTTAAAGCCATAAAAAAAGGCCTTACGGAAGATGATACCATGTATTGTAAATACTGTGGTACCGAAATTCCAAAAGACTCTAAATTCTGTAAAAATTGTGGTAAAGAATTGTAAGATTACTCTTGAGTAGTCTTTTTTCTAGGACACATAATAAACATATGTCAAATATTAGGTCACACTTTTTTACCCAATCTTAATCACTAAGATTTAAATTTATTTCCGTTTTTTTAACAACCATTATGCTAGGGCTAAATTTGTTATACAGTTATTGTCTTTTTCATTTGGTAAAATCTAACTTTCTCCATCATACTATATCACAAAGCATAAATTTTCATGTCCTAATATCTATCTAACATCAAGTGTTAATTATTATAACGCACTTAAAAATTCCAATCTTAAAAAGACACCAAACGGTGTCTATTCATTACTCTTTAAACTACTTATCATATCAATCTTAATCAAATTATAATGAGTAATAAAACTTACAATAATCGTAAATAAACAAGATATCAAAGCACTTATTAGATAACTATACCACTTAATATGTCTTACAAACATTAAATACTCTGGTTCACACGTATTAAGTAAATAAAAACATAAATAATACCCTAAAACTAGTCCCCAGATAATCCCAATTACCGTAATAAAATAATTCTCATTTGTAATATATCTATCTACTTCATCATTATAAAAGCCTAAAACCTTTAAAGTTGATATCTCTCTTCTTCTCTCACTAATATTAATTGAACTTAAATTATATAAAATAGCAGCAGCAAGTAAAGCAGAAGCAATAATTAAAATAAGAACAACATAATTTAACTTATCCAAGACCCCTTCCATAACATTAGAAGTATCTTTCTTATTAATTATACTTACTATATTAGAATTACTTAAATACTCCTTATCATAGGTATCATCATAAGTATCACTAACATTCAAATAGATAGAATTAATATCATAATTACCAAAGACATCTACATAAGTATCTTTTGAAAGATAAGCATAATCATTAATATAATTTTCTACTATATAATCAATATTTAACTCTTCATACTTATCATTAACTAAAAGAGATACTTTATCCCCAACTTTTACTTTTAATTCCTTAGCTAACTTTTCACTTAAGACTATCCCATCCTTTAGAGTTATCATCTTCTTTTTATTATTTATATCATTTAGATGAATAACTTTATCTAATGAATTTTTATCTTCGGGAACAATTAAATTTACTTCTAAATAATCTTTATTACTATTATATAAGTTAATTTGCTTATAATTAAGATTTACTCTATCAATAATATCGGGATTACTACTTAGTAAAGAATTTACTTCTTCTATATTATAATTACTAGCTAAATACATACTCTTATCATAAACAAATACTTTATTATCATTAAAATCAACTATATCACTTACTGCATCCTTAACTCCAAATCCTACAAGTAAAAGAGCAGTTGATCCCGCAAGACCAATAATAGTCACCATAATTCTTCCCTTATAACGAAAGATATTACGGATAGATATCTTAGTCGAAAAGTTAAGTTTTGACCAAAATTTAAAGTCTTCTAAAAAGATTTTCTTCCCCGCTTTAGGACTTTTTGGTTGTAATAAAGATGCGGTCTTTTCCTTTAAAATATTTTTAGTTGTAATAAAAGAAGAACCACAAATTAAAACCGTTGATAAGCCAAGACCAATTAAAGCATAATACCAATTAAAATTTATTAACATTGTTCCTAAGGTAAACATCGAAGCATATATATACCAAACAACTCTTGGTAATAAATTAAAACCAATTAACATGCCAATAATACTACCTAAAAAAACTGCTAAAAAAGAATAAAAAATGTTTCTTAAATAAATACTAAAATTACTATATCCTAAGCCTTTTAAAGTTCCTATTTCTAATCTATCTTCTTCAATCATCCTTGAAATTGAGATAAAACTTATAAGGAGTGCTACTAAAAAGAATACTAACGGAAAAACATTTCCAATTTTACTTAAGCTTTCGCAAGAATTAATATAAGTTTTATAAGCATTATTATCATTACGAGTTTTTATATACCAAGTACTCTTAGTTAATTTATCTTGATAATCAGTTATTCCTAAAGTTTCATAATACTTAATATAATCTTTGTAGATATCATTATATCTTAAGTCTTCTTGAGTATCTTTTATTTTTTCTATTTTCATCTTAGTATCATTAACTAGCTTATTATAATCAGTACTATTAGTAGAATACTTAGTATCTAGTTTAACATAAATATTAGTATAATAATCAGTCTTAAAATCATCATTTAAAACATAGGAATAATAATCCAAAGAACCTTTACCAATACTAGTAGTACCCCTATAATCAGTAAAATAAAGAGGACTTTCTACAACCCCAGTTATCTTATAAGTATTACTTTCTAAAGAAGTATTATCCATCTTAATAGTATCCCCTATATGAAGATCATTATCAGTAAGTAAAGATTTTTCAACTACTATTTCATCATTATTACTAGGTAAATTTCCTTCTTTTAAGATAACTTTATTAATATCACTTAAAGCTATTGTTCTTAAAGTCTTTTCTCCCGTCTTAAGATTTATAAAAGTATCTGTATATTTACCCCTATAGATAGAGCCTATATTTAAATCTTCGAGAGCATTTATATCATTATCAGTAAGTCCTAGGGTAGAAGTAATTTCAATATCATAGACATTATTATCTTTTAAATAAGTATTAATTGTATCTAGCATATCTGGGCTACTAGATTTAATTCCAACAAAGAAACCTACTCCTAATAAAGACATACACATTAAAGAAATAAACTTCTTATGTGTATCTTTTATCTTTCGAATAGTATTAACAAATAACATGTTCTTCATAATTACCACTCTAGTTCATCTATTGACTTCGGATTATTATTAGTAATAATATCACTAATAGTACCATTGTTAATCTTAATTACTTTATCAGCCATAGAAGCTAAAACGCTATTGTGAGTAATAATAACAACAGTCATTTTCTCTTTCCGACAAACATCTTCTAAAAGTTTTAAAATCTGCTTACCAGTTTTAAAATCTAAAGCTCCAGTCGGTTCATCAGCCAAAAGAAGTTTAGGATTTTTAGCAATACTTCTAGCAATAGCTACTCTTTGTTGTTCCCCACCAGATAATTCACTAGGAAAATTATTAAGGCGTTTTTCTAATCCCACTTTAGTTAAAATCTCTTTTGGTTCTAAATGTTCTTTACACAATTGAACAGCTAACTCGACATTTTCTAAGGCCGTTAGATTTTGAATCAAGTTATAAAATTGAAAAACAAAACCGATGTCAGTGCGACGATACTTAGTTAATTCATGTTCATTTAACTTAGAAATATCTTTACCAGCAACAAATATGCTGCCGCCACTTGCTGTATCAATGCCCCCTAAAATATTTAAAAGAGTAGTCTTTCCCGCCCCACTTGGTCCTAAAATAACAACTAATTCTCCTTTATTTATTCCGAAATTTATTTTATCTAAGGCTGTAATTTTTATCTTTCCTTGAAAATATACTTTACTTACATCTTTAAATTCTATATACATATTACCTCCTAATGATTATATTTCCCTATCATTTTAACATATTTTTTTAAAGAATAAAAATTAAAAAACTTATTTTTCAAGACTTTTTCGATATAGTACTGAAACACATTCAACGTGATAAGTAAAAGGAAACATATCAAGGCCAATTACTGTCTTTACCTCATAATCATCTTTCAATAAATTTATATCTCTTATTAAGGTTACGGGATCACATGCTACATATATAATCTTAGAAGCTCCCACTCTCTTTAAAAGCTCTATTCCCTTCTTAGACATTCCACTTCTTGGCGGATCAATTATCACTAAATCTATCTTGGCATTAATTTTCTCAATAAGAAGATTAGCATCTCCACATAAATAATAACAATTAGAAAGACCATTTATCTTCGCATTAAAAGCGGCATTAATAGTAGCATTCTTATTAATCTCTATTCCATAGACCTTATTACTATAGGGTGCTAAAACCTGTCCTAAAGTTCCTGTTCCACAGAACAAATCTAAGACATTACACTCTCTAGGAGCTACTTCTAATAAAATATTAAATAACTTCTCTGTTACCCCTAAATTAATCTGAAAGAAAGCATCATAAGAAACCTTAAAATACATATTATTAATCTTCTCAATAAGAAAATCATCGCCTCTTAAAATCTTCCCATTTTGTAAGATACCAGCTATCTTAAACTCTGCTAAATTAGGAATCTCTAGATTATCACTAGTAATAAAATTAACTAATATCTCCATATTAAAATTAGTCCTGATGACAACCTCCCCATTCTTTATCTTGAAATCAGGTATTAATCTTATGAACTCATTAACTTTAAAAGGTACTAATAAACACTTATCTATTTTAATAATTTCCTTAGATTCATATTTATATAAACCTACTACTCCCTCTTTAACATGTAATGTTATCTTATTACGATAATAAAATTTTAGAGAAGAAGCAACTACCGAAATATTTAAATCTAAATGACCAAACTTCTTAAAAAGATTTTCTAACTTACTTTTTTTAAATTCTAAAGTCTTAGGATAATCCATCTTTAAAAGACTACAACCACCACAAGATTTGCTATATAAACAAGGACTTACTAATCCCTTAGACTCTATAACTCTCTTAATTTTCCCAATATTATACTTTTTACTTTCTTTAATAATTTCTATTTCTAAGATGTCTCCTACTAGAGAGTTAGGTACAAAAGTAATCTTATCATCAACATAACATATACCTCTTCCCAAATCATCCATTCTTATAATATTAACTTCCATAAAAGCCTCAATTCTTCCTACTTCTTTTTCTTTAATTTTAACACACTTTCTTGATACATTTGGACAAATTCATTCGTAAAAGTAGTTTCTTCCATATTAACATCTCTAAAATCATAACTAAGTAAAGTAACATCAGATAAATCAGCCCCACTTATATCTTTATTATAAACATTCTGAGGATTAATCGCGGCATTAGTACCTTTAAAATTAACCCCTTTAAGAGAAAAGTTAGAAAAGTCATATGTAAGTAAATCATAATCTTTTAATTCTTTTATATATTTAGGATTTATTACTTTATAGCCATTTAACTCCACATAAAAATCATCAGGAACCGCTAAAGAATGCAATAAATGTAAATGATGTTGTTTAGCTTCTAGATCTTTAATTTTAGCTAAAAGAGTAGCTTTTTCTTGCTCTAAAGCCGCATTCTCTTTTTTCTTTCTTAATAAATCAGCCCTTTGTCTTTCAAGTAAAGCTTTTTCTTCTTCTCGCTTTTTTTCTTTTGAATCTTCCCCTTCTAAAGTAATAATTCTATTTTTTAAATACTCATCTTTACTTACTAATCTTATTTCCTTTTTTAACTGACGATAAAAAAGATTAAAATGTCCTAAATTAATTAATTCATCCTTAGGATAATAAGTAATATCATCAACAACAAAATACTCATCACAAAATCTAGTATGTACTCCTAAAGAACCTAAAAAAGTTTTTTCCCCAGTTCTTTTATCAACAACATAATAACCCTTTTCATTAAAATATGCCTTTTTCACTAAATATACTAAATAATTCTCATATTGTCTTACTAGTTCATATTTACTCATTAAAAGTCTACTATCTCTAATATCATAATAGTAATAAACATCATTTTTCCAAAAATCCTTAGCTTCTTTATAATTAGTATACTCTAATTGTTTAGAAAAAGATAATGTATATGGCATTTTAAAAGTACCACTATAATAGCGATTAAATTCTTTTCTTTTGGTATCATCATCCTTCGATAAGACCTCGCCATTTATATCAATCACCTCAATATACTCTTCGTTATTGTTCTTTCGTTTTACTTTTGCAGTACCATAATAAAAATCATCAGCCTCATAATATTGTGGCTCTATTACAACCTCACCATTGTCATCTATAAAACCAAATAAGCCTTTTTCATCGGTCACTTTCAAACGATTATCCTTAAATTCATATTGCGTCTTTAAAATTCTTTCTCCAACTTTAAAAGATAACTTCCTACGACCTGAATAGCTTTTTTCTTTCCCAAGATTAGTTATTTTCCCCAACTTATAAAGATTAGCCAAAGTTTTATCTACCCATAAACTACCACTGACATTAAAAAATCTGCTTATTAAGTTACCATGAGCATCATAATATGAAATGTTATTATGAATATCTAAACTACTAGGAATCATTATTACTTCATCATTAAATTCTGATTCTATTCGCCAAAGATAAAAATATTCAATTCTATCATTATAAAGAATTTTTCCCTCTAAAGTAGCTATAATCGCTCTTTCTTCATCTTTACCTGTTAACAAAACTTCTAAAAACATATCATTATATCTTAGATGAATCATTCTATTCTTTATCTCTAAATACTTTTTAACAAGAATCTTTATTTCTTTAGATATCTTAAACTTATCCAATAAACCCTCTACCTCTTTAGTATATTCACATTCTTCTACCGAATAAATCCTCCTACTCTTCTTAAGTTTATACCCCTTAGCTAAGACCATCTTTTCTTTAAAATCTATATAATCTTTACCCTTCTGATAAAGTCTTATAAACCCGTCAAAATTATCTATAGAATAACTTATCTCTAAAGACTTAGTCTTAAAGACTTTCTCTCCTCTTGGATTAATAAGAACATACTCATAATATTCATTATTACCAAGATAAGTCCTCAAAAGATTATATCCATCTTTACTAGCTAAAACTAAAGAATAATAATCACTCTCATAAATCTTTTCTCCCGTAATAAGATTCTTCATTACAACAACATATCCTGGTTTCTGATAAGTAATAATTCCCTTAGAGCAGTCAAAAACTCTTGTAACCTCATCTTCCGTAATTAAATTTCCCTCTATATCTTGCAAAATGTCATAATGATAAACATAATCTAAGGTTGCCTCATCAATCCTTACGACACTCATATGTTCCGGTATTACTTCTTTAGTCTCTAAGTTAATGTAATAATAATCATCTTTAGCTTCAAAAACCTTCTCTAAATACTTCTCGTATTTACTATCTTCTTCTTGCATTTTTTAATCTCCTTGCTTTAATTAATCCCTTTACTCTTTATTTTTTGTTAATTTTAAACTTGTTTCTTGATAAGTCTGGGCAAATTCATTGGTAAAAGTTGTTTCCTCTATATTAACACCATGAAAATCATAATTAAGTAAAGTCACATCGGATAAATCGGCCCCGCTTAGATCTTTTTTATAAACTTTTTGGGGATCAATCGCCGCATTGGTACCTTTAAAATCAACCCCTTTTACTAAATAATTAGTAAAATCCACCGTAAGTAAATCATAATCAATAAGACTATCTAAATACTTAGGAGCAATTCTATAATAACCCTTCTCTTTAATATAAAAGTCATCCGGAACACTCATCATATGTTTGATATGTAAATGTCTTTGCTTATCCGTAACTACTTGTTTTTGTCTATCCAACTTTTCTTTTTCCTCTTGTAATCTCTGATACTCAAGTTTTCGCAAGTTCAGGTCAGCTCTTTCTTTTTCTCTGGCTTTCCTACGGTCTTCTAACATCATTTCGGCAAATGTTTTTGGCATATCTTCATTCAAATCATTTGTTTTTATAAATTTTTCTTGACTAACTAACTTTACCCCATCTTTTAGTATTCGATTAGTAAGATTAAAATTACCTAAATTAATTAATTCATCTGCTGGATAATAAGTTATTCCCTCAACAACAAAATAATCTTCATAAAACCCCATTGATGTCCCAAGACTTCCTAAATATTTCATCTTTTTAGTCCTTTTATCCATCACATAATAACCACTTTGATAAGTAAAACTCTTTTTAACTAAACAAACCAAATAGTTTTCATATTGCATAACTAATTCATACTTACTCTTTTTAATCTCATTATCTTTAAAATCATAATAAAAATAAATATCACGCCCAAAGAAATCGCCCTTTTCTTGGTAGTAGATAGCATAAATTTGTTTCAACGGTCCAAAAACATCAATTAACTTATAAGGTCTAGCATAACGTTTATTCATTTGTTTTAATATTTCACACTCATTTTTTGATAAAAGCTCGCCATCAGTATTGATACGGCAGCCGGAATAACCATCTACGCCTCTTTTTTTAACACTAGCAATATCATCAACAAAATCATAAGCCTCTAAAAATTCTGGCCACACGGCAAAGCCACCAAACTCATCTAAATAGCCGTATAATCCCTTTTCATCACGAATTAATAAGCGATTGCAATGATAACGATTACTAGTAAAATAACGCTTACCATTTATTTCAAAAGAAACTGGCACCCCATTATAAAAACTACTTGACTTCGCTTGAAAATTCTTTAAGACCCCATCTTGATAAACCTTATAAAAGATTTTATCCATTTTTAACCAATCATTAACATTCACAAAATGACTAATTTTCTTACCATCTTTATCAAAATAAAATACTTCCTCATTTCGACTTAAAATCTTCGGTATATAAACTTTCTCATCATTAAATAAAGCTACTACCCCTGTATTTATAATTAAACTAGAAATCTTACGGTCATATATAACTTTACCACTCCTAGTTACTAACGTATATCTATTTTCTAATTTTCCAACTAAGAATATCTCTAAAAAGGAAGAATTATAACGTACTTTAATCTTAGCACTATAGGGTAAATCATATTTATTTAAGCGCTTTTTTAACTCTTCTGGTAAGTTATATTTTTCTGTAATATCTTTTATCTCCTTTGTAAAACTATTATCAAATACTCTTCTTATTCGACTTTCTTTTTTTTCTTCATACCCCAAAGGCAGCCTCATCTCTTCTTTATAAAGAACACCATCAAAATTCTTTAAAGAAACCTCAATTAACCCCCTATTATTTTCTAAACGAAACTCTTTTCTATCTTTACTACTATCCTTAAAAACAACCTCTCCTAAAGGATTAACTAAACTATACTCATATGAAGATGCCGTATCTCCATACCACGTTTCAATTAAATGATACCCATCTAAAGAAGTAACTAATCTACTAGACTCTCTACTATATATTTTCTGTTCTGTTTTCAAATTAATAATAAAGATCTTATCCCCACTCTGATAACAAATAAGTCCTTTACTTTCTCCATAAACTTTAGTAACCATCTCATTAGAAAGGACTTCTCCTTTGATATTCATAAGATCAGTATAATTATAAACATAATCTAAAGATGTCTGGGATACTCTATTCGAACTCATATATTCCGGTACCACTTCTTTAGTCTCTAAATTAAGATAATAATACTCATCTACCGGTTCAAAAACATCCTTTAAATAATTTCTATATAAAATATCTTCATCCAACATAAAAACTCCCTTAAATACCAAAATCACTCTTAAATTAACCTTGTAATCAGATGCTAACATCTTTTACTTCTTTTGTCTAGTCTTAACGAAAAAAACTTTTCCTAACTATTTAAAACTTTCAAAAATCACTCTAAACCTAAATAATCTTACATAATTCTTAAATTATAATTCATAATAAAAATGGTGGTCTAATGAATTATTTAACTAAAGAAATAAAAAAAACATTCTCTTCTAGTACCGACTTAATAATTAAGAATATCAAAGATATTACTATTATCTTTTTAGAAAGTTTATGTTCTAGTGATAAGATAAATGAATATATCTTAAAAGTCTTAAGTCTTAAAAAGACTTCTGATGATTTAAGTAATATCTTAGTAGGTCCTAACACTAAAGAAGTATCTTCTCTAGAAGAAATTACTAATCTCTTATTAAATGGTTTTACTATTATTATTAAAGATAAATGTTATGCCGTAGAGACTAAAGGAGATTTAATTAGAAGTATTACCGAACCAACAACGGAACCTGATCTTCGAGGTCCTAAAGACTCTTTTAATGAATCTATTCAAACTAATTTAGGTCTTATCAAAAGAAGAATTAAGTCTCCCGATTTAATTAATCTTGATCTAAATATTGGTTCTTATTCTAAGACTAAAGTAAGTATTTTATATATTAAATCTATCGCGGAAGAAGAGCTAGTAAAAAAAGTCCAAGGGAAATTAGAAGCTATTAATATCGATGGTATCTTAGATGCAGGAAATATTAAACAACTAATAGGTAAAGAAGACTCGGAGATATTTCCCACTACCCAGTTAACTGAACGACCAGATAAAGCCGCTTTAGACCTTTTAGAAGGAAAGATTATCATCTTAGTCGATGGTTCCCCATTAGTCATTTCTATGCCTTCCTTTCTAGTCGATTTTATTAATCCTAGTGTCGATACTTATAGTAAGAATATTAATATTAACTTTATTAAATGCTTACGCTTTCTTTGTCTTATAATCACTCTTTTCTTACCAAGTTTTTATATAGCACTTATTAGTTATAATCAAAGCTCTATTCCCTTAGATCTTCTAATTAATTTTGCCATGCAACGAAGTAGTGTTCCTATCCCTTCGGTAATAGAATGTTTAGTTATCTTAGTGCTATGTGCCATTCTAAGAGAAAGTGATATCAGATTTCCCTCTAGCTATGGTTCTTCTATCTCCATTGTTGGAGCTTTAGTTATGGGAGATGCCGCCGTATCTGCTGGAATAGTAAGTCCAATTATGATTATTGTCGTGGCCGTTACTTATATTACCAGTATGGTCTTCACCGATATGGAATTTATTAATTCTTTCCGGCATATTAGATTTTTATCCCTACTCTTAGTAGCAATCTTAGGCCTATTTGGTTTTTATATGAGTATCTTTGCAACCCTTATTCACTTATGTAGTCTCGAATCTATAGGAAAACCTTATACCTATCCTTTAGCCCCTTTCGATAAGATTTATTTTCATAAAACTATCTTTAGAACCTCCAGGAAAAAAGATAAATTTCGTTCCAAACTCTTAACCAAGAAAAACTTTAGAAAAGAAGGTGATTAATATTAAACGTTTCTTTAAACTCTTCCTTTTAAGTAGTATCCTTCTCTTAACTAGTGGTTGCTTTGATTATAGTGAACTTAATAATATGGATATTATCGTCGGAATGGGAATTACCCAAGAAGATAGTAAGTACGAAGTAACTTATGAAGTCATTAATACGGGTATTAATAAAGAAAATACTGATGCGAAGAAAAGTTATACAGTCACAGGAGGGGGAAAAACCATAGCAAGTGCGATTAAAAGTACCACTTCTAAACTAAATAAAAAGCCTTACTTTGAACATATGCGAATCGTTTTAATTAACTCTTCCTTAGATATATTAAGTCTCAGTGACTATTTTATTCGAAATAATAATATCTCTTCTAACTTCTATTTAGTCTTAACAGATGATCCTAAATCTCTCTTAGAATATACCAGTCAAGATAAACAAATCAACTCAAAAGAAGTCTATAATATCCTAAATAATATTAACTATCCAAGTCTTCGTAACTACTTTGATTTTCAAGTTAATGATATCATAAGTAAGAAAAAAGATATCACTATACCCTACATATCTTTAGAAGATAAACTAGCATTTAAGTCTTATGGTCTTTATCATCAAAATAAATTTATAACTCTTCTAAGTACTGATAATCTAAATCTCTATGACTATTATCTTCATAATAAAAATATTATTCTAAAAAATAATAATAAATCTTTAAATATCTATAAAACCAACTACAAGATTAAATTAACTAACGAAGTAAATATTACTCTTAATATTGAAGCTACCATTGACTCTTTAGATACAGAAATAGATCTAAGAAAAGAATCTTCTTTCAAACAACTAGAGATTGAATTTAGAGAAGTCTTAACTAAAGAGATGACTTCTTATCTTAAGTATTTACAATCTCTTAACACTGATATCCTAGGTATCAATAACTTAAACTATCTTAAGACCAAAAATTATTCTGAAGATTATTTTTCCCAAAGTAATATTAATCTAAAGATAAATCTTAAAATCAACCGTCCTGGTCTAACGATTAGAAAGGTGTCCTAATGAATAAAAAAAGACAATTAATCCTTACAACATTTTTAGTCCGTACTACTTATTTTGGTGTCGGTATCTCTTATTGTCTCAAGTATGGTAAAAATCTTACTATTCTTATGATGTTATTAGGTATGATACTAGGATACTTTCTCTTAAACATTTTATTATCTTGTAACTTAACCAAATTCTTTAAGACCAAAATAGGTTCTTTACTTATTCTCATCTTAAGTTTCTTTATCATCAATAACTCTTTAATAGCCTTCGGTATCCTAGGTAGTAACTTTTATCTAGCAAATACACCTCCTTTACTTATCATTATCTCTTTGTCAATTCTAATTCTTTATGGCATTAGTAAAGGTCTTAAAACCACTTTAAGACTTATTGATATCTTAATCTTTATAAGTATTCTTTTTCTTTTTTTCATCTTCTTATCCATTAGTCATAATATCTCTTTTGATAACTATCTTCCTTTAGAATTAAACTTCTCCCTAGACTTATTAAAATCTGTTATCGGTAGTATGGTCTATAGTACAACTCCTCTTCTTTTAGAACTCTATCTTCTAAAAGAACCAGATAAACCAAGTATCAAAAAAGGCTACATCATTGGTAACCTAACAATTATTCTAATGGCCATCTATCTAATTGGTATCTTCGGTAGTAATTTTGCTCTCAACTACCGTTATCCCGAATACATTCTTCTAAAAAAAATAAATATCTTTAACCAATTATTACACTTAGAAACATTCTTAGCTCTTATTTGGTTCAATGATTTATTAACAACATCCCTCTTAGCGGGTCACATTATTGCCAAGACTTTTAAAGGTAAACAATTATACTTAGTAAGTATCACTCATATTTTCTTTAACTACTACTTCTTAATAAGTAATTATCAACATATTTTATTAATATATCATTACACCATATACATTCTTTTGGTGCCTCTAATCCTTACCATTTTCTTATCAAAAGTATCTTCGCAGTAAATCCAAGCGACTTTTATGCCGCGGCGGCAAGACTTTCGAATGAATTTGAGTTATATCATAAATTTTCTTTAATTTAGCAATTTCTTTATTAACTTGATCGACACTAAGATGTAAGTGAAGTGCTTGTTCAGCGATAGAATGACCTTTTACTCGTGTACGAATAATATATTCCTGTCTGCGATTAAGGTTGCCTTCACTAATAAATGCTTCCAGAACCGTTCTTGTCCATAAAACTTGTCGCGTCATAATAACTATCAATACTAAAACTCATATATTTCATTATACCATAAAATTTTCTCTTCGAAAATTTTTTTTGCGACAATCAATTTAAAGGGACTAAATCTATAACTGATTCAATCCCTTCCTATGTATTTATTTTCTTAAAGTTTTTATTCTTTCAACATTAAAACCTGTAATTCTTTATAACTATTTCTTAAGCTTTTCCAGCTTTTCTAGACTTAAGCCAGTTGTCTCCTTAATGACATCTTTAGATATTTTCTTTCTTAATAAATTTTTAGCAATTTCTAATTTGCTTTTTTCCTCTCCTTCGGCTTTTCCTTCAGCCTTTCCTTTAGCTTCCGCACGATAAACATAAGTATTTCTAATCAATTCTTCATTAGTTAATTCAGTATACAATGCATAATCATCTTCATTGAAATCAACATTTCTACTTTTACTCATAATACCTTATAACTCTTTCTCCAGCTTTTCCAGTTTTTCTAGACTCAAGCCAGTTGTCTCCCTAATGACATCTTTAGATATTTTCTTTCTTAATAAATTTTTAGCAATTTCTAATTGGGTTTCTTCTTTTCCTTCAGTTCTTCCTTTAGTCACTCCTTCGGCTAAGCCTTCAGCCCTTCCTTCTGCTTTTCCTTCGGCCTTTCCTTTAGCCTCCGCACGATAAGCATAAGTATTTCTAATTAACTCTTCATTAGTTAATTCAGTAT